>Ga0181535_10001419_pt1:0-30000 | contig 31396 bp, 24 predicted proteins | sample PEATcosm2014_Bin_44_FD_119774 | JGI IMG/M metagenome (GOLD analysis project Ga0181535, IMG submission 119774) | Peatland microbial communities from MTU Mesocosm Facility, Houghton, MI, USA - PEATcosm2014_Bin17_30_metaG | ecosystem: Environmental > Terrestrial > Soil > Wetlands > Peat... | reverse complement strand
GCGGGTTGATCTTGTCCGGCAGGACGGCGCTGAGTTTCGCACAGGTTTGCGACGTCACGCAGACGGGCGCGCAGATCGCGGGGCTCTGCAAGGGGCCCAACGGCGGCTGCTCGGCCGTCGGAGTCGTCAATGGCGGCGGCGTCGAGCTGACCTGCCAGATGACCAACCTCAGCAACCCGAGCCTGTCTGGCCTGTTGACGTTTCATGGCGCGGTCGCGGCCGACGCCGTCGTCCGGGGAACGGTCACCCACTCCAAGGCGCCGGGAACAAACGGACAAGCGGCGATGATGCGTTTGTAAGCCGAAGAGGCGCGCTTCGGACCCGAGCCTCGGCCCGATTGAAGCGGGCGCGCGCCGCCCGCGCCGCCCGAGCGTTCTGGCGCGAACACGCCGCCGCGCGCCGCCGCAACGGAAGGGATTGTTTGCGTCAGCGGGCGGCTTGCGATCAGAGCGCCAAGGTCGCCGTCTCCGACTCGGCCCGGCGCGGCATGTCGCACGCGGCGCGAAAAGCCGCGGCGACCCAGGCCGTGGACGACATTTGCCTGGCGCCGCCTGCGACGGCATAGTCGCGCCGCCTGCCGACCTCGGTCCCTGCGGCCGCCGCCGACGCGGCCCGCCATGGCGGCCACGCGACGGAAGGAGAGAGCGGAGCGATGAGCGCAAAGGCGGACCCTGTCGACAAGACCGAGCGAATCGTCGCCTGGCAATGCATCGGCTGCGGCAGGCTCGAGGGGCCGCAGCCCTGCGTCGGCGTCTGCCAGGATCGCAAAGTCACGCTGGTTCCGGCCGACGCTTACGATTCCGCTCTCGCGCGTCTCGCAGAGGCCGAGGCGCGGCTCGCGGCGCTCGAAAGCCTGACGCGCCGGATGGCGCTGTCGACCCCGCGCAACGGCGAATGGGAGAAGAGCTTTCGCGCGCTGCAGGACGAGGCGCGCCGCGCCATGCGCGACTCGCGCGCCGCCAGCGTCTCGTAGAGCCCCGTCGCAGGGCGCGCCCGTTCAGGCGTTGGCGGCGGCCTTCGTCTGAGGGTCCTCGAACTTGGCGACGACGCAGCGGTTGCGGCCGCTGCGCTTGGCGCAATAGAGCGCGGCGTCGGCGGCGGCGATCAATCGCTCCGGGTCGAGGTCGCGGCCGCGGCCGACCACGCCGCCGATCGACAGCGTGACGACGCCGGCGGCGAGCGAGGCGCCGTGCTGGAGGCTCAGTTCCTCGACCGCGTTGCGCAACCGCTCGGCGATCAGCATCGCCCCCGACAGCGGCGTGTTGGGCATGACGACGGTGAATTCCTCGCCGCCGTAACGGGCGGCGAAATCCGTCTCGCGCCACAACGTGTCGGCGATGCGGTGGGCGATGGCGCGCAGGCACTCGTCGCCCTTCTGGTGGCCATGGCTGTCGTTGTAGAGTTTGAAATAGTCGACGTCGATCATCAACAGCGACAGCGGCAGCAGATCGCGGCTGGCGCGGCGCGCCTCCTCGCCGAACTTCACGTCGAACGAACGTCGGTTGACGAGGCCGGTCAACCCGTCGCGCGTCGCCAGCGCCTCGAGATCGATCTGCGCCCGTTTCTGAGTGGTGATGTCGCGCAGCGTCTCGACGACCGCGATCAGCTCGCCGTAATCGTCGTAGATCGGGCCGGCGTCGATCGCCAGATAGGCCCGCCGCCCGGCCCGCGGCATCAGGCACCAGCCCTCCGCCGAGACGCCGAAATCGCTGAGACCGTAGTTGCCGCCGCTCTCGTAAAGCGTGCGGATGTCGTTGTAGCGGCGCTCCAGCAACAGCTCGGACAGGCAAGGGCGCCGCTCGGCGTAGAACGCGCGCCAATGGTCGGCGGCGCCGACCACCTCCTCGGCCGGCACGCCGGTCAATCGCTCGCAGGCCTTGTTCCAGATCAGCACCTTGCCGTCGGCGCCGATGACGAACGTCGGAACAATAAGATGCTCCATGAGACTCACGGCGAAGCCGTGGTCCCCCAGGGGAATTGCGCGCCTGTTCGCCTGCGTGTGCTGGAGCGCCTGCATCAATCCAATCAATGCGCAAAAACAAGTTAAAGATTGCTCAAAGGCAGAACGGGGAATACCGCGATTGGCGCGGGTTCTCAGCCGTCCCCAGCGTCGGCGAGCCCGGCGGCGCCGGAGGCGGGCCGCGGCGCGATCGCCTCGTAGACGTCAAAGGCGTCGACCGCGCCGGCGGAATGAGCGACGCGGCGGTAGGCGGCCGTCAGCGCGCCGTCGACCGCCCGCCAGCGGTCCGCCTGTTCGCAGACGTAGTGGATGCGCCGATCGGCGACGACGACGAAGCGCGGCCGCGACGCGAGGATCTCGGCGACGACGCCGGGCCCGCGATCCTTGAAGTCGCACAGGGTGTGGCCGGGATAGAGGAAGCGGGTCGGCGGCGGCGCGTCGAGCGCGCCGTAGAGCCACAGGCCGCGATTGACGACATAGAGTCGGTCGCCCGGCCTCCAGCCTTCGGCCCGGATCGCCGCGGCGCTCTCGGCCAGCGCCGCGCCCTCGAAGCGGGCGGAGAGGTCGTTGCCGGGGTGAAAGAGCGCGACCGCGACCGAGACGGCCGCGAGCGCCGCGAGCCGCGCCCGTTCCGGCGCCCGCGCCAGTTCCGGCGCGGCGCGGGTCAGGCCGAGGCCGGCGATCAGCAGCCCAGGCGCAAGCGTCGGCCCGAGATAGGTGACGGCGATCGACCGCTGGGCGACGACGCCCGCCGCCGCGGCGGCGAACCACAGGACGAGCGCGCCGAGCGGCGCGTCGGGCAGCGCCGCCGCCAACGCCCGCCGGCGCAGCAGGGCGAGGCAGACGAGCGCGAACAGAACCATGTCGCTCTTCTGCAGCAGGAAGAAGCGGCCGAGGCCGTCGAGGAAGCTGAGGCCTTCGCTCGCGCTCGCCGGCCTCAGCAGCGCGCCGACGACGGCGTCGGCGACGAGCGCCCCTGCCCCGCCCTGAATGGCGAAATAGGCGAAGAAGGCGAGCGGCGCGACCGTCGCGGCGACGATGAAGGCCGCCGCGACGCGCAGGCGCCGCCCCTCGGCCTCCGCGGCGCCGGCAAGAACGGCGATGAGCGCCAGAGCCTCGAGGCCGGCGGTCTGCTTGACCGTGGCCGCCGCGCCGATCAGCAGCCCGGCGACCAGCGTCCGCGCGAGCGGCGGCCGGCGCGACAGCGCGGCGACGAAGGCGAAGGTCGTCAACGCCGCCAGCGGGCAATAGGCGTCGTTGGCCGTGACCAGTTCGGATAGCGGCGGGTAGAGGAGCGCCGCGGCGACGCCGACCGCCGGCGCGCCGAAGCGCCGGCCCAACATCAGCAGCGCGACCGCCGTCGCCGCGTCGCAGACGACCGCCAGCGCGCGCAGGGCGTCGAGCGTCGGCCCGAGCGCCGCCTCAGTGACCGTGAGCAGCGCGAAGAAACCCGGCGGCTTGACGTCGTAGGCGGTCAGGTAAGGCGGCAGGCCGCGCGCCCACAGCCGCGCGACTTCGACGTAGAACGCGTCGTCGAGCCCGTCCATGCGCCACAGCGGCACTCGCACGAGCGCCGTCCAGGCGAGCGCGGCGAAGACGACGCCAACCCAGGCGAGCGCCGGCGAGACGGCGAAGCGCCGCCGCCGCAGGGCCAGCTCGGGCGCGCCTGCCGGGGTACAGAGGGGAAGAGTCATCGCGGGACCGAAGCTAACGCAGCGGTGGTGAAGCGCGCGTAAAGGCGCTTGGTTCAAGCCTCAACGCCGACGCGACGAACCGTCGCTCTCAGCGAGGCGACTTTTCGCCCCAAGAGCGAAGGACAGAGACCCGACGGGAGTTGCATTCGCCGCCCTTTCGTGGTCGCGTCGCGCCGGATTGTGTTGTGCAAAGGACCACCCATGACGCCCGGATCGCTCGCCCTGGCCCTCGCCGCCGCTTTTTTCGGGGCGGCGCTCTATGTCAACCTGGTCGAACAGCCGGCGCGCCTGGCGCTCGACGACGAGGCGATCCTCAACGAATGGACGCCGAGCGACCGGCGCGGCGTCGCGCTGATGCTGGGCCTGTCGCTGTTGTCGGCGGCGCTCGGCCTCGTCGCCTATTTCGCCAGCCAGGACGTGCGCTGGGCGATCGGCGCGCTGATCGTCATCCTCGTCTGGCCCTATACGGTCTTCGCCATGGCGCCGCTCAACAACCAGATCCTGACGCTGGCGCCGCACGACATCGGCGCGGCGCGCGCCTTGGTGCGCCAATGGGGCCTGCTCGAATACGGCCAGACGGCGATCGGCCTCGCCGCCAGCATCGTCTATCTGTGGGCGCTGTGAAGCTCGGCGCGGGCCTCGACCCTGAAACGCGCGTCCGGGCGGCGCGCTTGGCCGCCCGCGCGGGACGCGATATCGCCGCCAGCCTGCGCTTCTTCTCGATCCTGCCCCTGCCCGCCCCGGCCGAACCGAAGCGACCGGCTTTCTCCGACTTCGCCTGGGCGGCGCCGCTCGCCGGGGCGCTGATCGGCCTTCTCGCCGCGATCGCGCTCGCCATCGCCATCCGCCTCGGCCTGCCGCCGAGTCTGGCCGCGATCGCCGCCGTCGCTGCGCTGGTCCTCGTCTGCGGCGGCCTGCACGAAGACGGACTCGCCGATTTCGCCGATGGCCTTTCCGCCGGCCGCAGCCGCGCCGAGCGGCTGGCGATCATGCGCGACAGCCGCATCGGCGCGTTCGGCGCCGTCGCGTTGACGCTGGCGCTGGTCACGCGCGTCGCCGCAATTGCAGCGCTTGTCGGCGGCGGCGCGGGTCCTGCGGCGGCGGCGCTGGTCCTCGCCGGCGCCGCCTCGCGGCTCGGCGCGCTCGTCCCGCTGACGGCGCTGGCGCCGGCGCGCAGCGACGGGCTCGGCGCGAGCGCCGGTCGACTCGCGCTCCCTGTCTTCCTCGGCGCGGCGGCGACGACGGCGGCGGTCGCGCTGGTCGTCGGCCTCGCCGATCTCGGAATCGTCCGCGCGCTGTTCGCCGCCGCGCTCGCCGCCGCGGCCGCGGCCGGGATCGCCGTCCTCGCCCAACGCCGCCTTGGCGGTCAGACCGGCGACGTCGCCGGCGCGGCTCAGCAGGCCGCCGAGATCGCCGCCCTGGCGGGACTTCTCATCGGCGCCGGTCCGCCCTAGATCGAGGCGCCGGCGCCGGTTGCGCCGCAAGAAGCGAAAGTCGCGTCCTCGCATGGTCCTGGCCATTCCTCTCGCGCTCCTTGGCGCGGCGCTGGTCGCCCTGCTCGTCGTCCCGGAGGGGACGCCGCTGCTCGGGCTCGACCACGCGAGCTTCGCCCGCGCCGCCTTCGCCGGCGCGTTCATCGTCTGGCTCGCGCTCGCCGGCGCGCGGCGCGCCGGCGCGGCGGGCCTCATGCGCGCGCTCAGCGGCGCGGCGGTGTGGGCGGCGATCATCCTCGGCCTGACCGGCGCCTACGCCTATCGCTTCGAGGCGGCCGAATTCGCCCAGCGGCTGATGGGCGAACTGTTCCCCGGCGAGCCGCAGATCGGCGCCGGCGGCGAAGTGATCGTCAATCGCCGATTGAGCGGCGAATTCGTCGTGCCCGCGACGATCGCCAACACGCGCGTGGCGATGCTGTTCGACACCGGCGCTACGACCGTGGTGCTGCGCGCCGAAGACGCGGCGAAGGTCGGGCTCGACACGCGCAAGCTCGACTTCGATGTCGACGTCGTCACCGCCAACGGCTCGGCGAACGCCGCCGAGGTCGTGCTCGATCGGGTCGCGGTCGGACCGATCGTGGCGCGCAACGTCGCCGCGCTGGTCGCGCGCAAGGGCGCGCTGGCCGAAAGCCTGCTCGGCATGAGTTTCCTCGAACGGCTGCAGAGCTATTCGGTCGAACGCGGCCGGCTGGTGCTGAAGGGCAAGTGAGGCGCGGCGCGTCAGGGAGAAACGCTCTGCGGCGTGCGGACGCGCCGCAAGGCGCGCTTGCGAAGGGCGCACACAGCGTCGCCAAGACTTCCTGGTCTCTCATTCCGCCGCGGCGAGCGGCGCGCGCCTGACCGCCGCGACCGCTTCGCTGAGCGTCGCCAGCCCCGCCCCCGGCCTGGTCGCGAGCATCGACAGCCGCTGGCGATAGGCGCGCGCGCCCGGCCGGCCGGCGAACAGGCCGATAAGATGGCGCGTCATGTCGGCGAGCCGCACGCCCTGTTCGAGTTGGCGCGCGACATAGGGCTCGTAGGCTTCGAGCGCCTCGAAGGCGTCGCCGACCGGCGCCGGCGCATCGAAAATCCACGGATCGACGTTCAGCAGCAGCTCCGGGTTCTGGTAGGCGGCGCGGCCGACCATCACGCCGTCGACCCGATCGAGATGGGCGTTCGCCGCGGCGAGGCTGCCGATTCCGCCGTTGATCGCGACCGGCAGATCGGGATGGGCCGCTTTCAGCGCGTAGACCAGCGGATAGTCGAGCGGCGGAACCGTGCGGTTGTCCTTGGGGCTCAGGCCCTCGAGCCAGGCCTTGCGCGCGTGGACGATGACGCCCGCCGCGCCCGCCTTCGCCACGGCGGCGACCAGCGCGAACAGGGCGTCGCGCGGCGCCTGCTCGTCGACGCCGATGCGGCACTTGACGGTCACCGGAACGCCAACCGCCACAGCCATCGCCGCGACGCATTCGGCGACCAGATCCGGCTCGCGCATCAGGCAGGCGCCGAAGCGGCCGTCCTGCACCCGGTCGGAGGGACAACCGCAATTGAGGTTGATCTCGTCGTAGCCGAAATCGGCGCCGACGCGCGCGGCTTGAGCGAGCCGCTGCGGCTCGGCGCCGCCGAGCTGCAGCGCGACCGGATGTTCGGAGGCGTCGAAGCCGATCAGCCGCTCGCGCGGCCCGAAGACGACGGCATCGGCGGTGACCAGCTCGGTATAGAGCCGCGCGCGGCGCGTCAGCAGGCGATGGAAGGCGCGGCAATGCCGGTCGGTCCAGTCCATCATCGGCGCGACGGAAAAGCGCCAGCCGGCGAGGGTTTCGGGCAGGATCAAGCGCCAAGGCTCCTTTGCCGCCTCAGATAGCGTTGCTGCAAGGGCGCGGCAATGCGGGGGGATGGAATTCCTGACGAGATCGGAATTGACGGGCGGACTGCGCCCCTCTGGCGAGACCCGCTTTTCGCGCTGCGCGCTTCTTGGCGCCTAAGCGCTTGATAATCCAGGTTTGGCGAATCGCTTTCGCGTGGCTCGAAGTCCGCTTGCCCGCCGAGCGGGTTGGCGACAAACGCTTCGACCCCTCCGGCCACGCGCGGGCGGCGCACGGGCTCGATCGGCGGTCTTCGCCCGCGCCGGACGCCAACGACCCGCTTTTCCGTGAACCGCGCCCGCTTCATGTGTTTCCGTCCTCGTCAAGGCCGGGCTCGTTTTGCGGCGGAGGCGAATCGCGGTGGCAGGCCGTCCGGGCGCGAGCGTCCCGCGGCGCAGACTTCACGCCATCCGGCGACGATCGCTCGCGCGCCTTCTTGCGGCGGCTGACGCGGTCACGCGGCTTGGCGGCTCCGCCCGCCGCTAGGGACGACGCAACAGACCTTTGGTCTGAGACGCCGTTCGTTCTTCTCCGGCGCTAATGGCTGATCATCCACGGGCGCGCGGTCGGAAATCCCTTCGCGCCGCTTCTCGTCTTCGTCATCATGCGCGAGGGCTTCTTGCCGGAACAGCACCCGCAGCCCGGGGCGTGCGACGCCTTGTATTGGTCCAGCGTCCTGGGCGCGTGGCGGCTGCGTTCGTTGACCGCGTGCGCCTTGCGCGTCGTCGCCGGCATGCAGGCGAAATGGGGCGCGGTCAGGATCGCACGCGGCGCGACAGCCGCGCAGTTCGGGCAGTCGCTCGGGCGGTCGCATTCCGCCATCGGCCGCATCTCGGTGAAGGGGCCGCACGCGTCGCAGAGATATTCATAGACCGGCATCGAACGCCTCTTTGGGGTGAGAACGCGTGTCCCGGACAAGGGCGGCGGTCGAGGACCGCCGCCCTGATCAGGCGTCACACATCCGGCGAGAGCGGCAAGTCGACGCCGCCGGAGATGAATTTCGTCGGTCCCGCCGCATTGGGCATGATGTCGAAATCGAAGATCTCGGTCGGCAGGTACAGCGTCGCGCAGGCGTTGGGGATGTCGACGACGCCGCTGATATGCCCCTGCACCGGCGCCACGCCGAGGATCGAATAGGCCTGCGCCCCGGAATAGCCGAACTTCTTGAGATATTCGATCGCGTTCAGACACGCCTGGCGATAGGCGACGTGGACGTCGAGATAGTGCTGCTGGCCCGCCTCGTCGACCGAAATGCCCTCGAAGATGAGGTAGTCCTTGTAGTTCGGCACGATGGGCGACGGGCGGAAGATCGGATTCTTGATCCCGTATTTGGCGACGCCGTCCTTGATCAGGCCGACCTTGATGTGCAGCCAGCCGGCCATTTCGATGGCGCCGCAGAACGTGATCTCGCCGTCGCCCTGGCTGAAGTGCAGATCGCCCATCGAGAGGCCGGCGCCCTTCACGTAAACCGGGAAATAGATCTTCGATCCGCGCGAGAGATCCTTGATGTCGCAGTTGCCGCCATGTTCGCGCGGCGGCACGGTGCGCGCGCCCTCGCTCGCGACCTTCGCCTTAGCGGCGCCTTTGGCGCGGCCGGTGTGCGCCGTGCCGGGGAACGGCGCGTTGGCGAGCGGCGGGACCCGGGCCGGGTTCGTGGCGATAAAGTCAACCTCGCGCTTGTTCCAGACGTCCAACAGCTTCTGATCGGGCAGACAGCCGATCAGGCCGGGATGGATGAGGCCGGCGAACTGCACGCCGGGCACGTGGCGCGAATGCGTATAGAGGCCGGAAATGTCCCAGATCGACTTTTGCGCTTGCGGGAAATGATCGGTGAGGAAGCCGCCGCCGTTCTTCTTCGAGAAGAAGCCGTTGAAACCCCACAGGCTCTCCTTGACCGGCCCAATGTCGAGCAAGTCGACGACGAGCAGATCGCCGGGCTCGGCGCCTTCGACCTCGATCGGACCGCTGAGAAAATGCACCGTCGTCAGATCGATGTCGCGAACGTCGTCGGCGGAATTGTCGTTCTTGATGAACCCGCCCGTCCAATCGTAGGTCTCGATGATGAAGTCGTCGCCCGGCCTGACCTTGGCGACCATCGGCACGTCGGGGTGCCAGCGGTTGTGGACCATGTCGTTTTCATAGGCCGACTTCGACAGGTCAACCTTGACAAGCGTTTCGGGCATTTCACGTTCCTCCTTCTGCAGTCGCGTGCGGGATCAAACCGATAGATACTTGGCGATCTGGCCCTCATCGACGCCGGCGCGCGGTTCGTCGCGAACGATCTCGCCGTTCTCGATCACCAGCACGCGGTCGGCGACGTCGAGCGCGAAACTCAGAACTTGCTCCGACACGATGATGGAAAGGCCGCGGGCGTCGCGGATGCGCTTGAGCGTGCGCGCCATCTCGCGAATGATCGAAGGCTGAATGCCCTCCGTGGGCTCGTCGAGCAGCAGCACCTTCGGCTTGGCCGCCAGCGCCCTGGCGATTGCCAGCTGCTGCTGTTGGCCGCCCGACAGATTGCCGCCGCGCCGCTGCTTCATTTCGAGCAGGACAGGGAAGAGCTCGTAGATATCGCCCGGAACCGTCTTCTCGCCAGAGGCGACGAGACCGGTCTCGATGTTCTCCTGCACCGTCATGCTCGAGAAGATCATGCGGCCTTGCGGCACATAGGCGAGACCATGAACGACGCGCTCGTAACTCTTGAGCCTGGTGAGATCGGCGCTGTTCATCAGCACCGAACCGCTGCGCGTCGGCACGATGCCCATCAGCGCCTTCATCAACGTGGTCTTGCCCATGCCGTTTCGTCCCATGACGGCGACGATTTCGTTGGGCGCAACGGAGACGTTGAGGCCATGGAGCACCTCGCTCTGGCCGTAGGCGACATGCAGATCGGAGATTGCGAACATGGCGGCGCCCCTTAATGTCCGAGATAGACTTCGACCACCTTGGGATTGGTCTTGACGGCGTTCATCGACCCTTCCGCAAGCACTTGGCCCTGGTGAACGACCGTCACCCTGTGCGCGATGTCCTCGACGAATTTCATGTCGTGCTCGATGACGAGGACCGAACGCCCTTTGATGATGCGATTGAGCAGCTCAGCCGTCTTGACGCGCTCGCTGACGCTCATGCCCGCCACCGGCTCGTCGAGCATCAGAAGATCCGGATCCTGGATCAGCAGCATGCCGATCTCGAGCCATTGCTTCTGGCCGTGGCTGAGAAGATCGGCGGTCATGGCGAGCTTGTCGGCGAGGAACACCATCTCGGCGACCTCCTGCACGCGCTCCTTGACTGCGGCGTCGCGGCGGAACGTGAGCGCGCCGAACACGGTGCGGCCACGCGGATAGGAGATCTCGAGATTCTCGAAGACGGTCAGATCCTCGTAAATCGACGGGTTCTGGAACTTGCGTCCGACGCCGGCCTGAACGATCTGGTTCTCCGTGAGCTTGGTCAGTTCCTTGCCGCGAAAGCGGATCGAGCCCGACGTCGCCTTGGTCTTGCCGCAGATCAGATCGAGCACGGTCGTCTTGCCCGCGCCGTTAGGGCCGATGATCACGCGGATCTCGTTCTCGTCGACGTAGAAGGAGAGATCGTTGACGGCCTTGAAGCCGTCGAACGAAACCGTGAGCGCCTCGACCGCGAGCAGGAAATCCTTGGGTTGGGAGCCGATGATCATGACGCTCTCCTCACTCCGCGGCGATGTTGTCGACGACTCCCAGCCCGCCGGCGCCAGGCTTGGGTTTGCCGGAACGCGACAGACGGTCGATCCTCGCTTGCACATGGTCGCGCCAGATTCCGGCGAGGCCGTTCGGGAAGGCCAGCACGATGCCGATGAAGAGGGCGCCCAGGCCGAGCAGCCACAATTGGGGAAACGACTCGGAGAAGCTGGTTTTCGCGGCGTTGACGATCAGGGCGCCGTAGATGGCGCCGAGGATCGAAAGGCGGCCGCCGACGGCGGTGTAGATCACCATTTCGATCGAGGGCACGATGCCGACGAAGGACGGCGACATGAAGCCGACCTCCAGGGTGAACATCGCGCCGCCGATCGCCGCGAACACCGCCGCCGCGCAAAAGGCGAAGATCTTGAAGTTCGCGACGCTGTAGCCGGAGAAGCGAACCCGATCTTCCTTGTCGCGCATCGCGACGAGGATCCGCCCCAGCTTCGAATGACGGATGAACTGCGCCGCGAGGATGCAGACGAACAGGCAGCCGACCTCGACGAAATAGAGCACGAATTTGGCGTGGTCGGTGCGGATGTCCCAGCCTTTCAGCGTGCGCAGATCGGTGATGCCGTTGATGCCGCCGGTGTAGCCCTGCTGGCCGACGATCAGGATGGTCAGGATCGCGGCGATCGCTTGAGTGATGATGGCGAAATAGACGCCGCCGACGCGGCGCTTGAACATCGCCGCGCCGATGACGAAGGCGAAGACCGCCGGCGCCACGAAGACGGCGACGATCGTGAAGGCGAGGCTGTGGAACGGCTGCCAGAAGAAGGGCAACGCCGTGATCTGGTTCCAATCCATGAAGTCGGGAATGCCGGGGGTGGACTGAATCTTGGTGTTCGCCGCGCTCGAGGCTTCGAGCTTGAGGAACATGGCCATGCAATAGCCGCCCAGGCCGAAGAACACGCCCTGCCCGAGGCTCAGGATGCCGCCGTAACCCCAGCACAGCACCAGGCCGATCGCGACGAACGAATAGGTCAGGTACTTGGCGACGAGGTTGAGGCGGAAGACGTCGAGCGTCAGCGGCAGGACGACGACGAGCAGCGCCGCGAGCACGGCCAGGCCGATCAGTTCGGATCGATTCATGAAGCGGGAATTGTCGGACATCGGGGCTCCTCCCTCACTTGCGGACTTTGAGAGCGAACAGCCCTTGCGGCCTGAGCATCAGGATGCCGACCACCGCGAGCAACGTGATCACCTTCGCCATCGAGCCGGACAGGAAGAATTCGAGCGTCGACTGGGCTTGCGAGATGGTGAAGGCCGAAGCGATCGTTCCGGCGAGGCTCGAAGCGCCGCCGAAGACGACCACCAGGAACGTGTCGACGATGTAGAGTTGGCCCGAGGTCGGTCCGGTCGAGCCGATCATCGTGAACGCGCTCCCGGCGATCCCGGCCACGCCGCAGCCCAAGGCGAATGTGTAGCGGTCGACCTTGTCCGTGTTGATGCCGGCGGCGCCGGCCATCACCCGGTTCTGCATCACCGCGCGCACCTGGCGGCCCCAGCGCGAGAAGTACATGACATAGGCCACGGCGCAGGTGATGAGCAGCGTGAGGACCATCACGAACATGCCGTTGATTGGAATCTGGATGGCGTCGGTGACTTGCATCGACCCCATCATCCAATCCGGCAGATTCACGCCGACCTCGCGAGCGCCGAAGATTGAGCGATAAGCCTGTTGCAAGATCAGGCTGAGGCCCCAGGTGGCGAGCAAGGTGTCGAGCGGGCGTTTGTAGAGATGCCGGATCAGTCCCCATTCGACGAGCATGCCGAGCGCGCCGGAGGCTAGGAACGCGAGCGCCATGGCGGCGAAGAAATAGACGCTGAAGAGCGCGGGCAGGAAACGCTCGAAGACGTTCGAAGTCATCCAGGTGACGTAGGCGCCCAGAATCATGAACTCGCCGTGGGCCATGTTGATGACGCCCATCTGGCCGAAGATGATCGCGAGGCCGAGCGCCATCAGCAGGAAGACCGAGAACAGGATCAATCCCGCGAAGCCTTGCATCGCAAAGATCGCGCCGAGGTCGCCGAGGGAATAGTCGCCGAACATGGGAGCCTCCAGGAGGTTGTCGGTCCCGCGTCGCGGTTCGTTGCGACGCGGGGTCTCTACGTCCGCGCGCGTCCGAATTGGCGCTCGCGAGCGGCAGAACCAGGAGACGAACGCGGCTTACTGGTAGCCCTTGGGGAACGGATTGGGTTCGATCAGATTGGGGGTCTCGAACACCACGTCGTATTGACCGTCGGCCCTGGCGCGCCCCACGCGCGTGCGCGACCACAAATGATGGTTCTCGTGGATGCGCACGTAGCCTTCCGGCGCGCCGGTGAATTCGACGCCGGGCGAGGCGGCCGCGATCTTGTCGATGTCGAACGAACCGGCCTTCTCGGCCGTGAGTTTCCACAACCACGGGCCGAGATAGGCGGCCTGCGTCACGTCGCCGATGACGGTCTTCTCGCCCCACATTTTCTTGAAGGCCGGAACGAACTTCTTGTTGTTCGGATTGTCGAGCGATTGGAAATATTTCATGCAGGCGTAGGCGCCGACGATGTTTTCGCCGCCGATGCCGTCGATCTCGTCCTCGGTGACGGAAATCGTCAGCAGGGTCTGCTTGGTCAGGTCGACGCCGGCCGCCTTCAATTGCTTGTAGAAGGCGACGTTCGATCCGCCGACGATGATGGCGTAGATCACGTCGGGCTTCTTCAATTTGATCTTGTTGATCACAGAATTGAATTGCGTGTCGCCGAGCGGGAAATATTCCTCGCCAACGACTTTGCAGTCGGTGAGATGATTTTCGATGTGTTTGCGTGCGATCTTGTTGGATGTGCGCGGCCAGATGTAATCGGACCCGAGCAGATAGAACGTCTTCGCGTTCTTGGTCTTATTGACCCAATCGAGGCCGGCGAGAATCTGTTGCGTCGCCTCCTGGCCGGTGTAGATGACGTTCTTCGACTGCTCGAGTCCCTCGTAGAACGTGGGATAATAAAGCATGCCGTTATACTGTTCGAAGACCGGCAGGACGGCCTTGCGCGAGGCCGAGGTCCAGCAGCCGAAGACGGCGGCGCACTTGTTTTCCACCAGCAGCTTCTTCGCCTTCTCGGCGAAGGTCGGCCAATCGCTCGCGCCGTCCTCCTGAACGAAATTGATCTTTCGCCCGAGAATGCCGCCCGCCTCGTTGATCTGCGAAATTGCGAGCTTTTCGGCTTCCACCGACCCGGTCTCGCTGATCGCCATCGTTCCGGTGATCGAATGCAGGATGCCGACGGTCACGTCGGCGTCCGTGACGGCCAATCCAGTCGTGTTGATCGCCGACGTCGCGGGCGCGTCAGCGAACGCGGCGCGCGGCAGGAGCGACATCGCCGGAAGCGCCGCCATTCCCATGAGAAGCTTTCGGCGTAGCGGCGACGGCGGGCTGTGATGCTGTTCGTCTGACATGAGGACCCCACTGGCTAGACGGGACAGGTTTTGGCGGGGTCAGCGTGGCCCGGATTGTGCACCGCAACGATACGCAAGATCGCGTATGTTGCGCCGCAAAATTACGACGTAGTTTTCGTCGCGTCGGGACCGGCGTCGCGCTGGAGAGCTGGAGGGTCAATTGGCAGGGCGGCAGCGGATCGACCGCGTCAGACGCCAGTACAATCAATGGGTCGCCAACCAGACCCTGGAAGACTACGCGTTGCGCTTCACCGCCAAGAGCGCGCGCCGCTGGTCGGCCGCGCGCGTCGCCAACACGGCGCTTGGCGCGATCTCCTTCCTGGCGCTCGAGGCGATCGGCGCCACGATCACGCTGAAATACGGCATGCCGAACGCGACCGCCGCCATCCTGGTCGTCAGCGTCGTCATTTTCGGCTGCGGCCTGCCGATCGCCTATTACGCCGCCCGCTATGGGGTGGACATCGATCTCCTGACCCGCGGCGCCGGTTTTGGATACATTGGCTCGACCGTCACGTCGCTTATCTACGCCTCTTTCACCTTCATCTTCTTCGCCATCGAATCGGTCATCCTTTCGATGGCGCTCGAACTCTGTTTCGGACTGCCGCTGCCGATCGGCTATTTCATCAGTGCGATCGCGATCATCCCATTAGTCACCTACGGCATCACGCTCATCAGCCGGTTTCAATTGTTCACTCAGCCTTTTTGGGCGTTGTTGAACCTGCTTCCGTTCGCCGCGATCGCCTATGGGGATCGCGACGCCTTCACCCAATGGAGCCACTTCTCCGGCCAGCGCGGAGACCCATCCGGCGGGCTAAGCCTCCTTCTGTTCGGAAGCGCCGCATCCGTCGTCTTTGCGCTGGTGGCGCAGGTCGGCGAACAGGTCGACTTTCTCCGCTTTCTGCCGCGTGACCAGCGCACCTCGAAGCGATCGTGGTGGATCGCGTTGTTGAGCGCGGGCCCCGGTTGGATCGTCATCGGCGCGCTGAAGCTGCTGGCCGGCTCGTTTCTCGCCTTCTTCGCGATCAAGCAAGGCCTCGCGGCGGACGACGCCGCCGATCCGTCCCACATATATCGCGAGGCTTTCCGCTACGTGTTCGTGCAGCCGCAGCTCGCCCTCGCCCTCACCGGCGTCTTCGTCGTGCTCTCGCAGGTCAAGATCAACGTCACCAACGCCTACGCCGGATCGATCGCCTGGTCGAATTTCTTCTCGCGCCTCACCCACAGCCATCCCGGTCGCGTCGTCTGGCTGGTCTTTAACGTCGCCGTGGCGCTGCTGCTGATGGAGATCGGCGTCTATAAGACGCTGGAGCAAACACTGGCGCTCTATTCCAATGTGGCGATCGCCTGGGTCGGCGCGCTCGTCTCCGACCTCGTGATCAACAAGCCTCTGGGCCTCCGCCCCCAGACCATGGAATTCAAGCGCGCGCATCTCTACGACGTCAATCCGGTCGGCGTCGGCGCGATGTCCGCCGCCACGCTCGCGTCGATCCTGGCGTTCTATGGCCTTTTCGGCCCGCTGGCGAAGGCGCTCTCGCCATTCGTCGCGCTCCTGGTCGCCTTCGCCGCCGCGCCGCTGATCGCCTATTTCACCAAGGGAAAATACTATATCGCGCGCAAGCCTCGGCTCGATTGGCAGTCGCAGGCCACGATCGAATGCTGCATCTGCGAGAATCGGTTCGAACCCGAAGACATGGCGGCGTGTCCGGCCTACGCCGGGCCGATCTGCTCGTTGTGCTGCTCGCTCGACGCCCGTTGCCACGACATGTGCAAGCCGCACGGACGGTTGCGCGCTCAACTCTCCCACTCCATCGGCAAGTTGGCGCCCGCGTCGCTCTCGGGGCGGCTCGACGGCCAGCTCCCGCACTACCTCGGCGCGTTCTCGATCGCCGCCGGCCTGCTGGGGCTGACCCTGATCCTGATCTATTTCCAGACCGCGACCGGCGCGCCCGCGGAGAAGGAACAACTCGCCGCCGTCTTGTTGCGGGTGTTCTTCGCGCTGTCGATCATCATCAGCATCGTCGCCTGGCTCTTTGTCCTTGCGCAGCAGAGCCGGCGTGCGGCGGAGGCGGAGACCGAGCGCCAGACCGCCTTGCTGATTCACGAGATCGACGCGCATCGCCGAACCGACGCCGCGTTGCAGCGCGCGAAAGAAGTGGCGGAGGCCGCCAACCTCGCCAAGAGCCGCTACGTCGTCGGCCTCAGCCACGAATTGCGCTCTCCGCTCAACGCCATCAGCGGCTACGCCCAGTTGCTCGAGCAGGACAAGAGCCTGCAATACAAACCGCGCGAGCAGATCGGCGTCATCCGGCGCAGCGCCAATCACTTGTCGGGGTTGATCGACGGCATTCTCGACATTTCCAAGATCGAGGCTGGCCGTATCCACTTGTCGCGCGACGAGGTGCGCCTGACCGAATTTCTCGAACAGCTCGTCGGCATGTTCCGCTTGCAGGCGGTCGCCAAGCACATCGATTTCCGCTTCGAGCGCCCGGAGCTTTTGCCGACGACGGTTTACGCCGACGAGAAGCGCCTACGTCAGATTCTGATCAACCTGCTCGCCAACGCGATCAAGTTCACCCACACCGGCGGCGTCGCCTTCATCATTCGCTATCGCAGCCCGGTCGCCGAATTTGAAATCGTCGACACCGGCCCGGGCATACAGGCGAGCGACCTCGAGCGCATCTTCGCGCCCTTCGAGCGCGGCGCCTTGGGCGCGGCGCAACCGCACACCGGCACGGGTCTCGGCCTGACCATCAGCAAGCTGCTCGCCGGCGTCATGGGCGGCAACATCGCCGTCTCCAGCGTCGTCGGCAAGGGAAGTTCGTTTCGTGTCACGCTCCTCTTGTCGGAAGTGACCCAGCCCAGCCGAATCGCGCCGCTCGAAGCGCCGATTTTCGGCTACCACGGGCCGCGCAAGACGATTCTGGTGACCGACGACGACCCCACGCACAGCGACCTCATGCGCGAAGTGCTGGCGCCGCTCGGCTTCATTCTGCTGAGCGCGCCGGACGGCGCCGCATGTCTCGAGCTGGCGCAGCATTGCTTGCCCGATCTCTTCATTCTCGACGTCTCGATGGCGGACCTCGACGGCTGGAGCCTCGCCCGAACGCTCCGCGAGCGCGGGCACCACCGCGCAAAGATCCTGATGGTGTCGGCCAGCGCGCTCGAGGCGCATGCCTCGCCGCTGGCGCAGCCGTTCCACGACGGCTTTCTTATGAAGCCGATCGACATCCCCCGCCTGCTCGAACAGATCGGGCATTTGCTCAAGATCGCCTGGCAGCATGAGAGCGCGCTGACGGCCGCGCCGGTCTGGAGCCCGAATTCCGAGACGCCCCCACCTCCCGATGCGATCGACGAATTGATCGCCCTCGGTCGCCTCGGCCATGTGCGCGCCATCCAATTGAAGCTCGACGACCTGCAGCGCGCCGATCCTCAGCACACGCCGTTCGCCATTCGGATGCGCTCGCTCGTCGATCGCTTCGACCTCAACGCCTTCATGTCCGCGCTAGAGGGATCGCACAGTCATGATCGCTAGCCAGGAACGACGCGAGATCGCGCTTGTCGTCGACGACTCTCCCGAAACGTTACGACTGCTCACCGACGCGCTGGACACCGCCAACATGACCGTCATGGTCGCCCTGGACGGCGCGGCGGCGATCCGGATCGCCGAGCAAGTGACGCCGGACGTCATCCTTCTCGACGCCGTCATGCCGGGGATTGACGGCTTCGAGACATGCCGCCGGCTGAAGCGCTCGGCGAAGCTGGCCGACACGCCCGTCATTTTCATGACCGGCCTCGCTGAAACTGAGGACATCGTCCGCGGACTGGAGGCCGGCGGCGTCGATTACGTCACCAAGCCCATCGCCATCGAAGAAATGCTGGCGCGGATTCGGGTCCATCTCGCCAATGCGCGACTCACCAAGAGCGCGCGCGTCGCGCTCGACGTCTCCGGCCGCTACCTGTTCGTGGTCAATCGCGATGGTTCGATCGTTTGGGCGACTCCGCAGGCGCAGAAGCTGCTCGCCAGCCACTTGTCCGCAATCGGCGTCGAAGAGTTTGCGATTCCGCCAGCGTGGCGAGAATGGCTGGAACAATGTCAAGGCGGAGGGGATCCGACGCGAATCCCGGCGCCGGCGGCCGGCTTCGACGGCGATGAGCTGCGTCTGCAGTATCTTGCGAAATTCGGGTCGAATGAGATCCTGCTGCGACTGGTCAGAGGGCACAAGGTCGGCAGCCCCGCACAGTTCAGTCGCGAGCTTGGCTTGACGAACCGCGAAAGCGAGGTCCTATCCTGGCTCAGCGTCGGCAAGACCAACCGGGATATCGCGCAGATTCTCGGCTTGAGCCCGCGAACCGTCGACAAGCACCTCGAACAGATATACGCGAAGCTCGGCGTGGAAAACCGAACGGCTGCGACAATGATCGCGGTCAAGGCGTCGCGAGACAGAACGCCGCCGTGAACCCTGCCGCGGCGCGTTCGGGAGTCAGCCGCTCACTGATCGGTCGCGAAACGACGCCGGGCGACGCGAAGACCGTCAAGCCCAGCGCGTTCGCAAGCTCGAGGCTCTCGGTCGTGGCGCGCCGTCGCGACGGCGTCGCCGAAAGACCAGGCCCCTGCGATCGCCCTCTGCGCGTCCGCCATGCTTTCGCGCAGCCGCGACCGCCGCGAAGTCGCCGTCCCAGGCGCTCGAACCGCCGATCCTGCCGGGCGTCGCCGCCTTGATCCCATCTTGAAGCTCGACGTCATAGGAGTCGCTGAACCGCATTTTTCAATCCTGCCCGATTGCGGCGCTGAGCCTGCCCTCTCGGCGCGACAAGACGCTTTCCGGTTCCGGCAAGTTGCACCCGCTGGCGGGGCGAAAGCTCAGCCGGAACATTCCATATTCTATTTCAATAGGAATAAAAATTCTGTCACTCGCCGGCGCGGCGTCGCTCGGCGACGGCCACCGCCAGCGCCGCGGCCAGCGTCATCGTGGCGGCCAGAGACCGGAATCCTTCAAAGTCGTTCTCCACGACCTCGAACCAGACGCTGGCGTTGAAGACGAGCGGGCTGAAGGGGCTATCGGTAATCGCGACAAGCGGGGTCTTCTGTCCGGCGATCTGCCGCGTATATTCGACCGTCGCCGACGAATAGGGCGTGAAGCTGACGGCAATCGCAGCGTCGCGCGGACCCGCGAACGACAGAACCTCACGATCGACGCCATTGGGCGAGCCGATCAGCACGCTCCTAACCCCAAGCGTTCCAAACGCGTAGCTCAGATATGAGGAGATCGGGTACGACCGCCGCAGGCCGATCAGATAGATGGTTTCCGCCCGCGCGAGCATTTGAGCCGCCTCGTCGAGCGACTCCAACTTAATCCGCTCGCGGAATTTCCCGATCGAATCAATCGCCGCCTGACCGAGGCCTTCGATCAGCGCCATGGCTGGCGGGCGGCCGGACGCGTGCGCGTCGAACGACTGCAGTCTCGCCTCGTAATTGTTCGGTCGGTCGCGGAGGCGTTGCTGGAACACCGCCTGGAGTTCGCTGAATCCGCTGAAGCCGAGGGCCTTGGCGAAACGCACCAACGTCGAAGGCTGCACGGCGGCCTGTTCGGAGATGCGGCTGACCGTCCCGAACGCGATGTCATCCGGGAACTCGATCGTGTAGGCCGCCACCTGAGCCAACCTCTTCGGCATTTTGTTGCGCGATTCGACGATGAGATCGCGCAGTTTGTTGAAGTCGTGAGGTGGATCAATGATAGAGTCTTGCGACATCGGGATCTCTTCTAATTCGTATGTCTTTGCATTCCAGTATGATTACCGACACGAACGTACAAGTCTGGCGTTATTTCCAAGGCCGCGCATTTCGATCATGCATGAATCCCTCGGTGGAGCGACCAAGGACTCGATCTGCGAACGACCGCCGCCGCGTTTCCGAAAGGCGTCTTTCAAGGGAGGCAAGCAGACACGGCGCCTTCCAGAAACGCCTCGCTTTGAACTTGGCATGCCATCAAACGCGGCGCGGCGCAAGGAATCCGCATGTCGAAGCGCAATTCAGGCGGCAAGTCTTCGCGCGCCTCGACCGACCAATCCACCTTGTTAACGCTGGCGCAATGTACGGGCTCGGCCGAGCGCAGAGCCCGCGGAGGGGATTCGGCGCCGTCCGTCGGCGCCCAGTTGGCCCTTCGATTTCCTCAAAACATACTAGTTGACTTGATAGAAAAATGGAATGTACATTTCGCCGAGATTTGCAGGGTGGACTGTTTCAACGCCTCGTCCTACGGCGGAGAGGCGGTCCGATGCGGCCGAGGCGGCGGCAGTAGCCTACGCCCGTTTGACGCGACGAAAGCTGCGGTAAGCTGATGCGCTGGACGAATTCGGAAGGCGACAAATGACCGACAGCGCCGCCGCCCACAAGACGCTCGATCTGATCGCGATCGGCCGCTCTTCCATCGACCTTTACGGCCAACAGATCGGCTGCCGGCTCGAGGACGTCGCAAGCTTCGCGAAGTCCGTGGGCGGTTGCCCCGCCAACATCGCCATTGGCGCTGCGCGACTCGGACTCAGGACGGCGCTGATCACGCGCGTCGGCGCTGAACAAATGGGCGGCTTCATTCGCGAACAGCTGGTCCGCGAAGGGGTCGTCGTTGACGGCGTGCACACCGACAAAGATCGGCTGAGTCGGCTTGTGCTGCTTGCGGTGCAAGCCGAGGGGATCTCGCCGACGATCTTCTACCGCGCCGACTGCGCGGACATGGCGTTGGACGAAAGCGACGTCGACGAAGCGCTGGTCGCGCGTGCGCGCGCCATCGTCGTGACGGGGACGCATTTTTCCAAAGCCAACGCGGCGGCGGCGCAATCGAAGGCCATCGCTCTGGCCAAGCGACACGGCGCGAAAGTCGTGTTCGATATCGATTATCGGCCGAACCTGTGGGGACTCGCGGGCCACGAAGCGGGCTTCGCCCGATACGTGAAGTCCGAGGCGGTGTCGACGCGGCTCAGCGCGGTGCTCGCCGATTGCGATTTGATCGTCGGCACCGAAGAAGAGGTCATGATCGCTGCGGGAGCGGACAGCGTACGGGATTCGTTGTGCGCCATTCGCGCGAAGTCGGCTGCGATCATCGTCCTGAAGCGTGGCGCTCTGGGGTGCGTCGTCTACGACGGGGCGATCCCCGAGAGCGTGGAGGACGGAGTCGTCGGCAAGGGCTTCCCGGTGGAGGTGTTTAACGTTCTCGGCGCCGGCGACGCCTTCATGTCCGGTTTCTTGCGCGGGTGGCTGCGCGGCGAGAGCCTATTGACCTGCGCCACCTGGGCGAACGCCTGCGGCGCCTTCGCTGTGTCGCGCCTCCTCTGCTCGCCCGAATACCCGACCTGGCCCGAGCTGCGGCATTTCCTCGATCACGGCAGTCCGGAGCGGGCGCTGCGCAGAGACGGCGCGTTGAATCACATCCATTGGGCGACGACGCGCCGGCGCGACATGCCTCGGTTGATGGCCTTCGCGATCGATCACCGCATTCAGTTGGAGGAGCTGGCCGAGGACAAAGCGGGCGCAGCCCGCATTTCCGCGTTCAAGGTGCTGGCGGTCGCCGCCGCCCGGCGCGTCGCCAACGGACGACCGGGGTTCGGGATGCTGCTCGACGACAAATATGGCCGCGACGCGCTGTTTGCGGCCGGCGCCGGGCAAGACCTGTGGGTCGCCAGGCCGATCGAACTGCCGGGTTCGCGGCCGCTTCAATTCGAGTTCAGTCAAGATATCGGCAGTCGGCTGATCGAGTGGCCGGTGGACCATTGCGTCAAGGTCCTTTGCTTCTACCATCCCGACGACGACGAAGGGCTCAAGGCGAAACAGACCGCCAAGCTCATCACCGCCTTCGAGGCCGCCCGCAAGGTCGGACGCGAGATCCTCGTCGAGGTCATCGCCTCCAAGGCGGGGCCGCTCGACGACGACACGATCGCTCGCGCTCTGACCGAACTTTACGACGCCGGACTTAGGCCGGATTGGTGGAAGCTCGAGCCGCAGGCCTCGGTGAAAGCGTGGCAGGCGATCGACGGCGTGATTGCGGCCCGCGACCCGCTGTGCCGCGGCGTAGCGCTGTTGGGCCTGGAGGCCCCGATCGAGAAATTGAGCGAGTCCTTCGCGGCGGCGCGGTCGGCGGAACGGGTGCGGGGATTCGCGGTCGGGCGGACCATCTTCGCCGAGGCCGCCGATCGTTGGATGAAGGGCGAAATCGGCGATGGCGAGGCGGTCGACGACATGGCCAAGAATTTTGGCGCGCTGGTCGATCTCTGGCTGTCGTTCGATCGGGCTTAAGCGGGCTGAACCGAGCGAGCTGCGGCGCAACATGGCGTCGCTCGCGCGGGTTGGAGTTTGGGCGATCTGGAGAAAAGCGACTCGACGGCCAACAGCGGCCCGAGTCGGGAGGGAAGGAAAATGGTCGGCAAGGTTGTGCGGCTTACGGTGGCGCAGGCGCTGGTGCGGTTTCTCGCCAATCAGACGACGGTTATCGATGGCGAGAAATTGCCGATCTTCGCCGGATGCTGGGCGATCTTCGGCCACGGCAACGTGGCGGGCATCGGCGAAGCGCTCTATCAAATGCGCGACAGACTTCCCACCTTTCGCGCCCACAACGAACAGGCGATGGCGCATGCCGCCGTCGCCTTCGCGAAAGCGAGTTTCCGCCGCCGTTTCATGGTCTGCACCACGTCGATCGGCCCCGGCGCGCTCAACATGGTGACCGCGGCCGCCGTGGCCCATGTCAACCGGCTGCCGGTCCTGCTGCTGCCCGGCGACGTCTTCGCCAACCGACTGCCCGACCCGGTGCTGCAACAGGTGGAAGACTTCAGCGACGGAACCGTGTCGGCCAACGACTGTTTCCGTCCGGTGTCGCGCTACTTCGACCGCATCAATCGCGCCGAGCAGCTGATCCCGGCTTTGCAGCGCGCCATGCACGTGCTCACCGATCCGGCCGAATGTGGGCCCGTGACGCTCGCGATGTGTCAGGACGTTCAGGCCGAGGCCTACGACTGGCCGGAGAGCCTGTTCGCGGAAAAGGTTTGGGCGCCGCGCCGCATCGGCCCCGACGAAGACGAGCTTGCCGCGGCGGTCGCCGCGATCAAAGCCGCCAAGAAGCCGCTGATCATCGCTGGCGGCGGCGCGCTCTATTCCGAGGCCTCCGCCGAACTCCGGACTTTCGCGGAGACGCATGGGATTCCCGTCGCCGTCACGCAAGCGGGCAAGTCGTCGATTGACGAGGCCCACCCGCTCGCTCTCGGCGCGATCGGCGTCACCGGCACGTCGGCGGCAAACGCGCTTGCCGGCGACGCCGACCTGTTGCTCGCCGTCGGCACGCGCTTCCAGGACTTCACCACGGGTTCGTGGGCGCTGTTCAAGACAGGCGGCCTCAAGATCGTCGCCCTCAACGTCGCCGCCTACGACACCGCCAAGCACAACGCGCTGCCGCTCGTCTGCGACGCCAAGATCGGCCTGACGCGGCTGTCGGAAGGCCTCAAGGGTTGGAAGGCGGACGCCGACGTGGCCGAGCGGGCGGGCCGGGAGAAGGCGATCTGGCTCAAGGCGGCCAGCCAGGCGCTCGCGCCCACCAACGCCGAGAGACCGTCGGACGCCCAGGTGATCGGCGCCGTCGCGCGCGTCATCGGCAACGCAAATTCGGTGATCGTCAACGCCTCGGGCGGCCTGCCCGGCGAACTGGACAAGCTGTGGGCGCCGACGGTCCCGGGCGGCTACCACATGGAATACGGCTTCTCTTGCATGGGCTACGAAATCCCTGGCGGCATAGGGGTCAAGATGGCCCGTCCGGGCAAGGAGGTCGTCGTGATGGTCGGCGACGGCTCCTACATGATGATGAACTCGGAGATCGCCACTTCGGTCAGCCTCGGCCAGAAACTCATCGTCGTCGTCCTCGACAACCACGGCTTCGGCTGCATCAATCGCCTGCAGATGGCCACCGGCGGCGCGAACTTCAACAATCTTTGGCGGGACTGCAACATGGTGGCGCAGCCGGACATCGACTTTCGCAAACACGCGGAGAGCATGGGCGCGATCGCCGTCAAGGCGTCGTCGATCGGCGATCTCGAAGCCGCGCTCGAAACGGCCAAGGGCGCCAGCCGCACCACGGTCGTCGCCATCGAGACGCATCCGCTGATCACGACCGAAGCTGGCGGGCATTGGTGGGACGTCGCCGTCCCCGAAGCGTCGTCGCGGCCGGAGGTGACGAAGGCGCGCGAGGAATACGAGTCGCTCCGCCGCCTGCAGCGTGTGTTCGACTGAGAGTGCGCGGAGTCGGGCGCTTCGAACCCCATCCGTCTGGTGACCCATGCGAGGAGAATGTATCGATGCCGAATCTGCGCGTGAGACCGAAGGGGAGTCACGGCCTCGTCACTGAAGTGACGCCTGAGAGCGCCGGCTGGTCGTACGTCGGCTTCGCGCTCCACCGCCTCGCGGCGGGCGAAAGCGTCGCCGCCGAAACGGGGAAGCGCGAGGTCTGTCTGGTGCTCGTCTCCGGCAAGGCGAAACTCACGATCGACGGCAAGGATCTCGGCGAGGTCGGCGGGCGCATGACTCCGTTCGAGGGACCGCCGTGGGCCGCCTATGCGCCCGCCGGCGCCCGCTACTCCGTCACCGCGGTCACGCCGCTTGAATTCGGCGTCTGCTCGGCGCCGGGCGCTTCCGGCCATCCGGCGAAGCTGATCCCTCCCGGCGCGCATCCGCAGATCGTGCGCGGCAAAGGATCCAACACTCGCTACGTCACCAACATCATGCCGGAGGACGACGGCGCGGCCAACGCGCTGCTGGTCGTCGAGGTGATCACGCCAGGCGGCAACACCTCGTCCTACCCGCCTCACAAGCACGACCGAGACGACCTGCCGAACGAAAGCTACCTCGAAGAGACCTACTACCACCGCTTCAAGCCCGGACAGGGATACGGGTTCCAGCGCGTCTACACCGACGACCGCTCGCTCGACGAAACCGCCGTCATCGAGGACGGCGACGTCGTCATGGTGCCAAAGGGATACCACCCGGTCGCGACCGTGCACGGCTATGACAGCTACTATCTCAATGTGATGGCCGGCCCGAAGCGGATATGGAAGTTTCACAACGAGCCGGCGCACGAGTGGCTGTTCACCGGAGTCGGCGCCCCGGCGAAGGCGACAAACGCGGCGTGACCGGGCTTGGAGCTGCGGTCGGCGCGGCGCGACGCCTGCGATCGTCCGCCCTGGCCAGGCGACGATTGTACGAACGGACCGCTCACTGCCGGCGGCGCGGGCGTTGAGTTTTGCGCTCGGCGGCGGAAAGCAATCCGCCGAACAAGGCCGACGCCGTCTCGAGCGGCCTCGCTCGCCAAGACGCCGAACCAATCCGCGTGGTTTTGGGCGGGACGCGAAGAAGTGGACGCCGAATTTTCGCAAGGATCCCGCCTTGGCGATCGGCCTGGAGCGAGATGCGACGCGATCGAAACGCATCTCGCTCCGGGCGGCCAGTCTCATTGTCCCGGGCCAAAGGCGATACGGACCCGTCGCGCCCATGGCCCGGCCGTCCAAGTCGGGGCCGGCGAACCCCATGCGCCAGTGACGCGCAAAGGCCGCAATTGAGCGGCCCATTGGACGACGCCGGGCGTTAGGAGCCGGCCGATCCTCTCCGGCCGACTCCAAAGGCTTCCAATGCGGCGCCTGTCCGCCGCGACCGGACGTCGACTACTTGATGTACTTGTCGACATTCTCCTTGGTGATCAACGCGTGCGGCACGGTGATGGTTGGATCGATTTTTTCGCCGTTCGCCAGCTTGACCAGGGCCTCCATGGCCATCCGGCCCTGATCGGTGGTGCTCTGCGAAACGGTGGCGGTCATGGTCCCGTCCTTGACGGCGGCGAGGGCGTTGGGGGCGGCGTCGAGCCCGGCGATCTTGATCTTGCCGACCAGATGAGCGTCCTTGACGGCCTTCACCGCGCCGAGAGCCATGTCATCGTTGTTGGAGACGATGGCGGCGAGATCGGCGCCGGTCTGCAGCCAGTTCTCCGTGAGCTTCAGCGCCTCGTCCGTCCGCCAATTGGCGGTCTGCTTGTAGACGACCTTGATGTCCGGATAGTCCTTGAGGACGTTTTCGTAGCCTTGAGTGCGGCCGATCTCGGCGTCGGAGCCGAGCGGGCCGAGCAATAGCGCGACATTGCCTTTGCCGCCGATCTCCTTGGCGATGTAACCCATTTCGATTTGACCGCCCTCGACCGGGTTGGCGCCGACATAAGAGTCGGTGACTGTCGGGTCGGAGACCCTCTGGTTGAGGTTGATGACGGCGAGGCCGGCCTTCTTGGCCGCCTGAAGCGCCGGACCGAGGCCGTCGACGGCCACCGGCTCGATCAGAATGCCCGTGTATCCCTGCGTGACGGCGGTTTCGACCTGACTGATCTGTTTGGCGATCTCGTTGCGAGCGTCGAATGTCGTCAGATTTGCGTCGAGTTCCTTGGCCTTGTCCTTGACCGCGCCAGACATCTGGATCGTGAACTCATTGTCCATGTGACTCATCAGAAGCGCGAACTTCTGATTGGGCTGAGCCTTGAGCTCAGCCGACATCGCCGGCGTCAGCGACGCGGCGGCGCCGAGCGCCGTAGCGGCGAATAAAACAAACAGCTTTTTCATATGCTCTCCTCTTCGGTCGCGCTTCGTCGACCGAACTCCTTAGGCCGGTCATTGCACGAGTGTCGGTTCGAGCGCCGGCCTAGGCTCGAACCGAAAGCGCGATGCGTCGCGGCCTTCATCGGAGGCCGCCCTTGCTTCTGACGTCGGCCAGGACGGCGAAGTAGATGATCAGCCCCTGGATGACGAGTTGGTAGTACGAAGAGACGTTGAGGATATCGAGCCCGTTGCCGATCACCGCGATCAGCAGCGCGCCGATCACCGGGCCGTACCAATGGCCGACGCCGCCGCTCATGCTGACGCCGCCAATGATGACGGCCGCAATGGCGTTCAGTTCGTAGCCTTCGCCGGCGGTCGGGCTGCCGGACACGGTTCGCGAGGCGAGCAGCAGCCCCGCGAATCCGGCGAGCGCGCCCGAGATGGCGTAGACGCTGGTCTGCAACGCCCGGACGTTGATGCCGGAAACGCCGGCGGCGACGGGGTTTCCGCCGATCGCGTAAACGCGTCGGCCGTACACGGTCATCTTGAGAATGAACGCGCTGGCGAGCGCCACCAGGGCGAAATAGATGGCGAGATAGGGCACGACGTCTCTGACGAATCCGCCGGCGATGTCCTCGAATGCGCCGCTCACGCCGAACACCGGCGAGCCGTCGCAAGCGATCAGCGCCGCGCCGCGGAATACGATCATCGCGGCGAGCGTGACGATGAACGACGGGATACGGCCATACGCGACGCTCGCGCCGTTGACCGCGCCGATCGCCGCTCCGAGGACGATCGGCGCGATGATGGTCAGCGCCAACGGATACGCGCCCGGATGCGCGAGGCTCGCGGCGACCACGCCGGTGAAGGCGACGATCGAGCCGACCGAAAGATCGATGCCGCCGGAAATGATGACGAACATCATTCCCATGGCCAGGACGCCATTGATCGACGCCTGCTTGATGATCCCGATGAGGTTGGCGGGACGGGCGAACGCGCCCGGCGACAGGACGACGAGCACGCCGACCACGACGACGAAGATCAGCACCAAACCGAAGTCCTGGAAAAAGCGATCGGCGCCGTAGGCTCTCGGACGCCGCTTGGACGCGGTCGGCCTCATTGTTCGCTCCGTCATGGCCGAACCTCGTTTGAGGGCGTAGCGAGCTCCATGATCCGCTCCTGACTGAAGGCGTCGCGCTTGAGTTCGCCGGTCATGCGGCCTTCCGCCATGACCAGAATCCGATCGGCCAACCCCATGATCTCGATGAGTTCGGAGGAGATGACGATCACCGCCTTGCCCTGCCGGGCGAGTTCTCCGATCAAGAGATAGATGTCGCGCTTGGCGCCGACGTCGATGCCGCGCGTCGGCTCGTCAAGAATGATCACCTCGGGCGTCGTCATCAGCCACTTGGCGAGCACCACTTTCTGTTGGTTGCCGCCGGAAAGCGAGGAGACCAGCGCGTCGCGCGACAGCGTCTTGATGCGCAGCGTTTCGATGCTGTCTTCCGCCCACACATGCTCCTTGCCCTTTCGAATCAAGCCGAAGCGGGCGACGCGGCCGATCGCGGCGAGCGATATGTTCTCTTCGACCGTTCCAAGAAGATTGAGGCCGGTCGTTTTGCGATCCTCGGTGACGAGCGCCAGACCATGCCTGATCGCCTCGCCAGGCGAGCGAATGCGCTCGGGGCGGCCGTGGATCAGGATCTCGCCCGACGACGCGCGGCGGATCCCGAATAGCGTTTCGACCATCTCGCTGCGCCCGGCGCCGACGAGCCCGGCGATGCCGAGGATTTCGCCGGCGCGCGCCGAGAAGCTGACGTCTCGGACGCGTTTCTTCCAGGTGAGATTGCGAACCGTCAGCACGGCTTCGCCGATCGGCACGGTCGCCTTCGGCACGAAATTGGTGATTTCTCGGCCGACCATAGCGCGGATGATGCTGTCGCGGGTGAAGGCTGAAGCGACGTCGGAAACGATCATGACGCCGTCTCGCATCACCGAAATGCGATCGGCGATCCGGAATATCTCGTCGAGTTTGTGCGAAATGTAGATGATCGATACGCCGTGCGCCCGCAGGGCGTCGATCTGGCGGAACAGGATGGCGACCTCGCGCTCGGTGATCGCCGAGGTCGGCTCGTCCATGATGACGATCTTTGCCGACGTCGAGATCGCCTTGACGATCTCGACGAGCTGCATCTCGGCGACGCTGAGGTCGCGCATGCAGACGCAAGGGTCGATCAGGATGGAGAAGCGGTCGAACAGCTCCTGGCAGGCCCGACGCATTTCGCCGAGATCGACGACCCCGAGCGGCCCGGCGCCGAAACGTCTGATCTCTCGGCCGAGGAAGACGTTCTCCGCCACCTCCATGTCGAGCACCGGGCTGAGTTCCTGATGGATCATCGCCAGGCCGAGATCCATCGCCGCCCGCGGATCGCGGAGCGAAACAGGCCTTCCTTCGAGCAGAATTTCGCCGGCGTCAGCCGAGATCATCCCCATGAGGATTTTCATCAGCGTGGATTTGCCGGCGCCGTTCTCCCCCATCACGGCGTGCACCTCGCCGCGACCGACGGAAAGGCTCACGTCCTGGAGAACCGGGTTTCGGTTGAAGCTCTTGGCGATGCCACGCACTTCAAGCAGGGGCGAGGTCACGGCGCGCGCTCCGCGGTGGACGGGAAAGACGCATCGGTGGACGAGGCGGATGCTTCCGGACGCCCGGCGGGGAGGGAGGCCGGGCGTCCGGGCTTCAGTCTGGGAGCGGCTCAGCCACGGGTGAGCGTGCCGTCCCAGGTGCTGACCGCCTTCTTGGCGTCTTCCTCGGAGAACCACACCGAGGTCACCGACTTGGTCTCGGTGAAGAAGGCGACGCCGTCCTTGCCGAGCGTATGCAGGTCGCCGAAGAACGACTGCTTGTGGCCGGAGAACGGGAAGATGCCGAACGGCACCGGAATGCCGACGTTGACGCCCACCATGCCGCCGTCGGTGCGCCGCGCGAACTCGCGCGCGTGGCGGCCAGAGGTCGTGTAGACGCACGAGCCGTTGGCGAAGCGGTTGGCGTTCATGATCGCCAAGCCTTCCTCGAAGTCCTTGACGCGCTTGATCGAGGTCACCGGTCCGAAGATTTCTTCGTCGCCCACGTACATGCCGGGCTTGACGTGATCGAGGATCGTCGGGCCGACAAAGTAGCCGCCCTCGTAGCCGGACACTTTGACGCCGCGGCCGTCGAGGACCAGCTTGGCGCCTTCCTCGACGCCGCGCGCGATCGC
>Ga0181535_10001418_pt1 | contig 31401 bp, 24 predicted proteins | sample PEATcosm2014_Bin_44_FD_119774 | JGI IMG/M metagenome (GOLD analysis project Ga0181535, IMG submission 119774) | Peatland microbial communities from MTU Mesocosm Facility, Houghton, MI, USA - PEATcosm2014_Bin17_30_metaG | ecosystem: Environmental > Terrestrial > Soil > Wetlands > Peat | place... | reverse complement strand
TTGGCACCGCCGCGTTGCTGCACGGCCAGATCAAAAAAGGTCGGTTGGTTCTCGCGTTTGGGTTGCATGGCTTTCTGATTCGTTTGCACACGCATCCGTTCAAATACTTTTGCAGAGATTTCCATGCTGGAATTAAATCCCGGCGACAATCAGGGCATCCGCTATCTGCTGCTGCCGGCGGTGCTGACGTTGAACCGGCTGGAGGCGGCGCGAAAATTGTTTGAAGCGTATCCCGGCGATCTGGAATTCAACGCGGTGTTTGCGTGGGGCTGGGTGTTGGAGCGGTTTTTAACGGAAGATTTGCCCGGCGCGGTTGCGGCCCTGGCGGCGGCGCGAAACAAAATTCGCACCTACAGGCTTATGTGAAGGGGCATCGGCAGATTCCAAAAACCATGCCGGAAGCCTACGCCGGGCAGCAAGGAGAAGGCGGTCTGTTATGCGGAAGTGGTGCGCGCGGCATGGGTGAAATATCCGGCGGCGTTGAAATGGCTGGAGGCGCAAAAGACAACTCGCTGATTTATGGAAATCCTCGAACTCACCGCCACGCAGTTCATCAAGCCGATGGACGGCGCCGCTGGCGCGGACGGTGGATTTGAAGACGTTTCAAAATCAGACGGCCAAACCCAAACGCCTGAATGAAAAGCTCTGGCACGAGATGCTGCGCGGCAAGACGCTCAACCAGCCGCGCGTGTGGCGGCACAAGCAACTGCGCTCGCCGCACCTGGAACCGGCGCTCAAGCAGGCGGTGTTTGACGCGGGCTATTGCCGGATGTCCTGGACGGGACTATCATGGCCCGTAAAGCAGCCGACCATGAACAAGCCATCCAAGACACCGGGCATCTGCCGGATTGACCAGCCGGAAAAGCGCACGCACGGGTTTTTTCTGCGGGCCGCCCGGGAGGGGGAAATTTATTCCGCTTTTTTTTCCGACAAAAAATGGGGCGGCCGGGCGGAGGCCTTGGCGGCGGCAGTGGAATATCGCCGGAAGCTGCTGAACCTGCTGGGCCGGCCGGCCCAGCAATCGCGGCGCTATTGGGCGGAGATGGTGCGGCGCAGGGGCCGGTCGGGCATTTGCGGGGTGCGGCGGATGATTAACCGGAAGAGCAAACCGTGGCGGAAATACTGGCAGGCAGCGTGGAGTCCGGAGCTTGGCGTGGTGCGCAAGAAGATGTTTTCCATCCGCAAGTTTGGCGAGGCAAAGGCCAAACAACTGGCCATCCGCGCCCGGCGCGCGGGCGTGCGGAGCATGGTGGATTAGATTTTCCCGAGTTTGTTCCTGCTGAAGGTGTTTGCCGAGGGCCATTGCGCGCGCGTTGCTGGCAGTTGTATTTTCCCGCCATCGGCTGGCCGGCCAGCCGGCGCGACCGCAAGGAGGACACCGCGCCGAACCAGATGCTCAATTATGGTTCACGCCCACAATCAGCGCGCAGGCGAACAGGCCGGGACGGCTCGTTTCGTCCCCGGCCGGGTGCATGCCCTAAAAAACTGTGGGCGATGTAACCTTGGGATACTATTTTGTCGTCCATGTCAGCCAGACTTGTATGAGTTCAAAATCCGCGCCGCCAGCCATGCCGGTGAATTATTCCGACCGCTTTCAGAAAAAAGAAGCGGTGGCCGCCTATGATGCCGGGGAATATGGCGCGGGCAGTTATTCCTCATTCATCTGGGATCTGGAAAGGCCGGTGCTGGAAAAAATCGTGGCGGATTTCCGGCGGACCCGGTCCGGGCCGGTGCGGCTGCTGGATTTCGCGTGCGGCACCGGCCGGGTGATCGCCAGCCTGGAGCGGCTGGTGGACGCGGCGGAGGGAATTGATATTTCGGAAAACATGGTGGCGGTTGCGCGGGAAAAATGCCGCAGGGCGCGGCTGCAGGTTGGCGACGTTTTGTCGCAGCCGGAATTGCTGCAGAAACCTTACGACGTCATCACGAGCTTCCGGTTTTTGCTGAACGCGGAACCGGCGCTGCGGAGCCGGGTTTTGAAAAAGCTGCGCGCCGTGCTGCGGGAGCCGGACGGCCTGCTGGCGGTCAATGTCCACGGCAATTCGCGTTCGTTGCGGCACCCGGCGGTGGTCTGGCGGCGCTGGCGGGAGCGGACGAAAAAAACCGGGGCGATGCTGAACGAGATGTCGCCGGCGGAAACGGAGGAATTGTTGCGCGAAAACGGGTTTCAGATTGTGCGCCGCCTTGGTTTTGGTATGCTGCCGCCGGCGTTCTACCGCACGGCGTTGAGGGGCGCGGCCGGAGCGGTGGACAAGTTTTTCGCCGGAGAAAACGGCTGGAGCCGGTGTTCGATTGACATGATGTTTATATGCCAACCTTGCTGAAAAGATTTTCCAAACGCGGCCCGGACTCATCAACGAGGCGGCCGACCACGTCTGATTTTTCCGGCTGAAAGCATGTCCCAATCCATCCAGCCAGTGCTTGCCGGGCTTTTTTTGAATGGAAAGCCGCAGGACCGCACGCTTGAATTTTCCTGGCGGCTGATCCGGCGGCGGCGGCGCCCGTTCCTGCTGCTGCCCACCTCGGCGATGGATGTGCGCGTGAGTCTGGAGCTTTATTCCGCACAACGAAAGCGGGCAAAAATCTGGCGGGCCATGCTGCCGCTGTTGTTCAAAACGCCGGCGGCGGCCATTTTCCAGCGGGTCACATTTCCGGCGGGCGCGGGTTCGGAAATTGTCCGCTTTTTGTCAGAGCAATCGGGCGTGCCGGCGGATCAACTCCGCGCGCCGGCCATCAAGTTTGGCGAGGCGGAACTTCAAAAATCACGGCTCGTCCTGCTGGCCTGCGACCAGACCAACCGCCCCGTGAAAGTGATCAAGCTGGGAATGGATGTCAAAGGCCGCGCGGCCACCGAGCGCGAGGCGGACCTGCTGGCCGGACTCCCGGCGAACACCGTCGGCTGCATCCGCATGACCGGACGCCTGACCACGCCAAACCTGTCCGCTTTTGCCACGGACTATTTTCGCGGTGACAGCCCGGCAGATGACGCCGGCATGGAAACTCTTTTCCATTCGTGGATCAATCCGGGACCGCCGGTGCCAATCGAAAGTCTGGACGCCTGGCGCGAACTGGCGGCGCAGGCCGCCAGCGCCAGTCCTGCGGCGTGGCAGGCTGTGCGCGCGGCCCTGGCCGGCAGAACCATCCGCAGCACGCTGTATCACGGCGATTTTGCGCCGTGGAACATCCGCGCCGTCAACTCGCGGAATTTGCAGGCCTTTGACTGGGAAAGCGGAAGCCTCCGCGGCATCCCCGCCTGGGACTGGTTTCATTTCATCGTGCAGACCTCGGTGCTGGCCCGGCGGCATTCGGTGGAACGCGTCGCCGCCGAGTTGGAGGAATTGCTGCAATCGCCGCGCTTTGAAAAATACGCGGCGGCCACCGGCATCGGCCCGATTGTCAAGCCGCTCACGCTCGCCTACCTGCTCCATCACCGGTGGGTGGCCCGGCCGCTGGAAGGCGGGAAAAACACGGAGGAACTGCACCAGCTGCTCTCCGCACGCTGGGGATTTGCGCCGCCGCCGGCGGCCGCCGCCGGGAAATTTATTGCCCCCGGTCTTTGGGCCGATGCGGGCCGGCAGTTGAAATCCGCCGGGGGGCAGTTGAGCAACATCTTTTGGGAGCCGACTTTGATCGCCACGATTCAACCGCCGCTGGCGGCGCAGTTTCAGGCCAACTGGCCGGTGGTGCTTATGGGCGGCCTTTGGCTCGCGGCGATGGCGGGCTTGCAATATAATTATCTGAACCATCAGATGCTGCTGCCGTTCTATGTCCTCCCCTGTCTGCTGGCCACCTGGAAATTGAGCCGCCGCTGGGGCATGTTGTTTGCCGCCGTGACGGCAGTTATCGGGCCGGTGGTGACGGCCATGAAAGATCCGGCCCCCTACCCGGTGGACCTGGTCGGTTGGAACAGCGCCATGCGGTTTATCATCCTGCAGATGTGCGTGTTCTTGATTGACCGCCTGCACCGGCACAAGAACTTCCTCCAGCTTTCGACCGGGCCAGGCCGGCGGCCCGCAGACTTTTCCAAAAATTGGGCGGTCGTTCTGGCCAGCAGCCTGTGGTTTTTGCTGGTCGCGGTGGGCGATTTATACACCGGTCCGCGCGTCATCTTTCTGCCGCTTTATCTGTTCCCCGCCATGCTCATCACGCTGTTCTTGAACCTTCGCTGGGGCACGATCATGGTGCTGCTGGCCGCGCTCACCGCTTCGACCGACGAGTATGTGAGCAAGTATGACGCGCATGTGGCGCAGGTTTTTGGCTGGAACTTGACCATGCGGTTCCTGGTTTTGTTCCTCGTCATCCTGCTGCTCGACCGGCTCCGCCACGAAAACGTCCTGTTCGCCGCCTGCGGGCAAAATGGCGGTTCAAAGGACGGCCACGCCTGATTGATGCGTCCCGGCCGTCCCGGCAGTTCTGGCGTTCAAATCCCCGCCTCGGGAAATTTTTCACGGATCTGGCCGCGCAGCCGCTCCTCGTCGTCCGGCTGGTAGCGGCGGCGGTTGACAAGCCGCTGCACGGCGTCGAGCAGTTCCAGCCAGTCCTCCACCGGCGGCTCCTTGATGCGCTGCCAGACATCAAACCGCCTGGCGCGATGGAAAAAATGCCAGTCGCGCCCGATGTGCTGGGCATAGACCTGCAGCTTCTCACCGTCCGCAGTGACGCGCTTCCAACTGATTTCGGCTTTGGGCATGATTTATTTTGCCACAGGTGGGCACAGATTTTCACAGATGAAAGAATAAAAACTGCCGGCGCCAGCTTTTCTCCATCGGTGTTTCATTTGTGCCAATTTGTGGCTGGAAATTTATTCAGGCAGGTTCACGCTCGCCACGGCCATCGCGGCGATGCCTTCCTCGCGGCCGATGAAACCCATCAGCTCGTTGGTCGTCGCCTTGACGCCGATTTGTTTTTCGGCAACGCCGAGCGCGGCGGCGATGTTTTTTTTCATGCCGGCAAGGTGCGGATAAATTTTCGGCGCCTGCGCGATGACCGTGGCGTCCACGTTCACGATTTTTCCGCCGCGCCTGGCCGCCTGCCTGGCCGCCTCTTCGAGAAAAATCTTGCTCGGCACGCCTTTCCAGCGCGGATCGGTGTCTGGGAAAAAGTGGCCGATGTCCTCCTCGCCGAGCGCGCCGAGCACGGCGTCGCAGATGGCGTGCATCAGCGCGTCCGCGTCCGAATGGCCGTCGAGGCCTTTCGGGTGTGGAACCTCCACGCCGCCGAGGACGAGCCTGCGCCCGGCGGCCAGTTGATGAACGTCATAACCGATGCCAACGTGAACCATGCGCGGACTATAAAAAATTCGGCCACGGAAAGCGAAGGAAAATAAAAATTGGCCCCGGCCTCGCCCCGAAAAAGCGGGCGGTGGCGACACACGCGGAAGAATTGTTCAATGCCTCGGACTGAAGCCTTTGTTTATGAGGCTTCCTTGTAGGTCAATAACATTGGCTTGTGAGGCGAACATGGGAAATCCGGGTTCAGGGCGTGACAGGCATTTGCGACTGCAACGGGATGTCGCCGCGGAGCGTCCTGCCCGCCTGGTTCGCCAGTTGAAGATACCAGTCACCAGGCAATGAGTGGCCGTCAATGTTCAACGGCACCAGGGAAGCCCCGGTCGGGAGCTGGTTCGTCGTGGCTGCCATCTTAAGCATTGACGTGCCTTCGTTCATCTCATCGAACATCGCCCCGTAGAGCATGTTGCAGCCGGCGCCAATGTAGTCATAGACCTGCCGCCAGTAGAACGCCCCGCCGTAACGAGGAATTTGGTTGAACGTGCCTCCATTCAGATTGTGCCAGGAGAACCCGGGGAAGATCACTGGCATGTAATCCAGGTTGTGGGCGCGAGTGTCGCTTAAGTCCGGGATAATCTGGCTGGCCTGAAAGCTGTCCACCTGATTGGTGGTGGAGTAACGCCCCACCGACCAGGGGCTGATGATGTCGAAGGAACGATAGGCGGTGGCCCAGGCGGCGTTGGTCTGGGAATCGCTGGTCAGGGTCCGCCAGCAGGTCGGCACGCCGCCCATGACGGTGCAGCCCGCAGCTTTGAAGAAGGCGATGACCGTTTGCGCGTCTTGCGGCGTGCCGGGACGGTCGGTGAAACCAAAACCCCAAACTGCCACGACGGGCTTGCCTCTGTGCCGCGCATAGGCGGGGCTGTTGGTGACCCCCAGATTGTTGACCAGGTAGAGCCAGTCGTTGGTCAGAGTGCTGACCAGTGTGTTGGATGCCATGCCGGAGATGTCATACATGATGGCAAAGATCCGGCCGTAGGTTTCGGCACCGACACGCACGTTGACGGTTACCTGGTTGCGGAAGGGGAACAGTGTGGAGCTGGATAGTTCGGAACCGAACCGCTGCAAAAACACGCCATCCAGATGGTTGTCCTTCATCCATTTGAAATGGCGCACGACCGTGGTCTGGTTGAAGGCGGAATAGACCTTGGCCGGGCTACCGTCCGGCAGTTTCATGCCCGTGCTGAAGAGTTCGTTGGATCCCAACTCGGAAACGTCGGGCCAGAAATCCACGGCGAGATTAGTTGCCACTGGGGTTCCGCTGCTGGACCAATGATTCCATCCATTAACAGTGGAACCGTCGTTGGGGCAGGCGAACCACCCTTGGTAGCCCATCATGAGTTTGTTGCTCAATGTGCTGGCGTCCACCTCCGGTCCAAGCCGGAAGTATTGCGGTGGTCCCGCATTGGAGACGGTGACGGAGTATTGGTTGTTGCTGAACGCAGGCATGTTGGTCATGAGTAGCCAAGTGACACTTGCCGGCGAATTCGAGGCCCAGCGTAGGCTGGAGGCGGTGGTGGAAGTGGGCCAGGAAACCTGGAGATTGGTGCCGGGGCCGAGGCGGGCGATGGTCAGCGAAACCGGTTGCGGCAGTGTATAGACCGAAACGCCGACCGGGGCGGAAACCGTGGTGGCGCCGCTGTTGTCCGTTGCCACGGCCGTCAACTGATAGGAGCCGGAGGCAGGATTAGTCCACAGCAGGGAATAGGGACTGGTAGTTGCCTGGCCCAATTTGACGGAGCCGGCGTAGAACTCAACCTTGGCAATGGTGCCATCGAGATCCGAGGCGGTGGCGGTCAGCGGCAAAATGGCCGGAACCGTTTCCAGGAATAAGTTGGTGCCGTCAGGCGGGCTGGAAAGGCTGACCAGAGGCCGTAGGTTGCCGCCGGCCTGAGGAGCTATGAAGTTGGTCGCCACAGTAATGGCGACATTATCCCACTGGGCCGCCAACGGGTAGTAGCTGGCGGCGGCACCTGTGCCGGTAAAGCCATCATAAAAAACACGCAGTGTAACCGTGGTGCCGGTATTGGTGGTGTTGAAGCTCCGATAGACGAAGTAACCCTTATCGGCATTGGCCGAGTTATAGGTGATGGAGATCTGCGGTTCGCCGGGCACGTCGTTCATGTCAATGTTCGCCGAGACGTGGTTGGCAGAGTCACCCAGGTTCCACATATATGCGCTCAACACGTAGTCGGTGGCAGGTTGCAGGGTGATGGTGCGTGAATACATGCAGACCGGTGCCGAGTTGCTGACATAGGCCAGGGCAACCACGCCGCCGTCCATCGGCACGAGATTCGTTCCGGAGCCAGCGAACATATCGGCCTGCCGCGTCCAGCCGATGGGATTCGGGTAGCCGTTGCCGGACTCCGGGCCTTTCAATTGAAAGTCGCCATTATAAACTAACTGCACACTTTCGGTGCCAAGGGTGATGCTGGAAAGTTTGAGCGCCGTCTGTGGCGCCTGCGCTCCGGCCCGCCGGGGAGAAACCAGCAGGAGGCAGCAGAGAGCCACGGCGAACAGGTGTCGAGGTCCAAAGCCCGCAGGCCGCAATCCGAGAGGAAGCTGAAATGTGGGGGAACTTCTCATCCGCTATCAAAACGCCCGCCCAGCCTTTGGCCGGGCGGGCGTTGTTCTCAAGATTTGCCAGTTAATGAAACGTCAAGTGCATGGCGGTCAGGGTGAAACCGTCCGATAGAACATCTGTCCGGAACCCGCCGGGAAGGTGAAGGTCACCGGCGCTCCTGTCGCCGCGTTCGTGCTGCCCGTCACGGGCGTCCACGCGGCGGGCGACAAACTGGGGGTGCTTTCAATGTGATACGTGTGTTGCTGTGTTGTCTGGTAGGTGAGCGACACATTACCACCGTTGACCGACACTGCCGTGATCGCCTGTTGTGGCGGGGGCAGCAATATGGCGCTGATGGTGGTTTTGTTCGCGCCAGGGTCATACATAAAAAACACGTTGGAACCGCTATTGGCCGTGATCTGGCTGTTGCTGACATAATTGCTGATTGAATTCATATAATTACCGGTGATCACAACCTTGCCCGTCCCAGCAACGTTCAACACCGATGCGCCCGCGATTGAGCCGGGGTTGCCAGTGCTCCACTGGCTAAGATTCAAAGTTCCGCCATTGATCTGTGCGGTGCCGGTTCCGCCGCCCCAACCTAGGCCGAACATTTGTCCAACCGACACCGTTCCGCCATTCATGATCAACGTGCCGCTTCCCCCGGTGTTGAAGCCAATCCATAGATGACTCGCACAACTGAAAGACGCGCCGTCTTCAACATCCAGCAGATTTCCGGTTTGGCTGTAGCCGACGGCGGCCCAATCATTGGCACTGCAAGTCAGGCTGCCGCCATTGGTAATGATTAGTGTGGCCCCATCGCTTTGGTCAAGACGCACAACCCCGGCAACCACCGCATTGGTCACAATGCAAGGAATCGAACCAGCGACATTGAGGCTCACATAGGTCGCGTTGGCGGGAACCTGGCCGCCGCTCCAGTTGGTGGAATCATTCCACAAGCCATCGGCAGCCGGGTTGAGCGCGGGGTTCCAAGCTTCTTGCGCCGGCGGGAGAATAAGCCCCGACGCGTAGATCGTGGTCATGCCCGCATTGATGTTGTTATAATCCACCATCACCGTGCCCGCTCCGCCATTGGCCGTGATCATTCCAAGGCTGACAAAACTGCTCACCGAACTTTGGTGATCACCAGTGATCACAACCACGCCCGTCCCGGCAACATCCAACACTGAACCGATCGAGATTGCAGATCCATCATCCCACTTGGAAAGATACAAGGTGCCGCCATGGATCTGCACGGCGCCTGTTCCGCCCTGATAGCCCAGGTAGAGCATGTCGGCAACTGACACTGTTCCGCCATTCATGGTCAACGTGCCTTGCGCTCCCGAATTCAAGCCAATCTCTAGCTGATATCCAAAACTGGCCGCCCCGCCGTTTTCAACGTCCAGCAGTGCGTTATAGAAGTCGCCGATGACGGTCGCATTTGCGGCACCGCAAGTCAGGCTGCCGCCGTTGGTAATGATCAGTGTGCCTCCGGCATTGGTGTCGCCCATGTCCAGATAACCGGCAACCGCCACATTCGTCACCGTGCAAGGAATCGCATTGGGGACATTGAATTCCACCTCGGTCACGCTGGCGGGAACAACGCCGCCGGTCCAGTTGGCGTTCTCGTTCCACTTGCCAGTGCCGGACGGATTGGCCGCTGGATCCCAAGTGACATCCGTCGGCGGGGGCGCCAGCGGAGCGATCGCGAAGAGCGTGGTCATTCCCGCATTCGTGTTGTTATAGTCAATCCCCACCGTGCCCAATCCGCCATAGGCGGTGATTTTCAAGGCATTGGTATAAGCACTTATTACAGCGACGTAGTCGCCCGGAAGCGTGACCATGCCGCTCCCGGAAATATCCAGCACCGAGCTAGCCTGAATTGAATTAACCGCCGAGATCTGGGACAGGTTGAGAACCCCGCCGTCTTGAACAAACACGGACCCCTTGCCACCGGATGCGGTGCTGGCGTTAATCGTGCCAAGACCGATATTTCCCCCGACATTGAGACTGCCGCCATTGCTGATGTAAATGGTGCCGACACCTAAGTTGGCGGAGCCAACCCACAGGTGGCTGGTGGTGCGCACGGTTCCGCCGTTAATCGTGAGGATTCCGGTTGTGCTGGCACCAGCACCAACCTGCACCCAGTTAGTTACATCCACCTCTCCACCCGTGTTCACTATCAGTTGTCCAGTGCAGACGTTGTTGTTACCAACCGTGCTTCCGCCTGTCGCCTGAAGTAATCCACCGGCGTCAACCTCCAGTTGGCCGGACTCATCAACCCCCAGTTGAAAATTGTTAATTAGTGGAGCCACGCCACTCAGAGTAACGAGGTTGTTGCCCCAGTTGCAGCGGATTGTATCGGCTGCGCCGGGCAGGCCGCCGGGACCCCCGCCCCCGGCCTGCCAGCCATAACTTCCGGTGACGGCTACAGTGGCAAAATAGTCACCGCTAGCTTGGTATCGAATTGTTGCGGCCATCGCCTGACCAGCCACCATGACGCCCAGCAGGGCACACATTAATGTTGAGTTTTTTGTTTTGTTCATTTTACTTTTTTGTTGTGCCCTTGGCTCAGAGCTCGCAGGTTGAACCCTGCATCCATCAGGCGGTTTCCACCACGCGCTTTTCACTTCATCAATCCTGCGTCGGAGCGGCCGAATACCGCGTGACTTTGAATTATTTATGAAGCTTGTCCGAATTCTGGCCCTTTCCTGGAAAGCTGGATACTCCTCTAAAGCGGGGATGGTTGGTTTTCCCCGTTGGTGCAAAAAACGTTGTTCATGCTTGTTTAACTTTGTCATTCAGACGCACGGTGTGGCGCGCAAGGTTCACGGCGCGGCGACCGCCACGACGACGGCGCTGGGCAGGCCGATTTCAGCCTTGCGAGGAAGAACACGACCTTGTATTGCCGCGTCTCCGGTTTGCCCGCCACCAGCAGCGGCCGGTTGTCCACATAGGGCGAATGGGTTTCGCTGGCGAGAAAAGTGAAGCCCGCCGCGGCATCGCGCTGTTCATAAATATGCGCGCCCTCGGCATCCCGCTTGTTGAAACCGAGTTCCACCACGCCGGCGGGTTTGACGCTGGCATACAGGGCGGGCGATTCCTGCGTCATGTCGGTGGAATCTTTCGCGCCGATGATGTTGAGCTGTTTGCCGATGACGTCGCCACCGGGCGGGCGGTCTGCCGGGCGCGGGCCGGAGAGCGAGTCCGCCGTGAGGACGAATGGCGGCCCGGAGGTTGCGGGACCACGAAAATCATCCGTTAAAATTTTCATACGGATTAAGGGGGGTTAATTGCTGGCAGCTGGGAAGTCAAGCGATGATTCGCCCGCCAACCATCCGCGTTCAATCTGTGGCGGAATTTGCCGCCGCCGGCAGCGTGAAGAAAAACGTCGCGCCCTTGCCCGGCCCGCTTTCCACGCGCACCTCGCCGCCGTGCGCCTGCACGATGTGTTTCACGATGGACAGGCCCAGGCCCGTGCCGCCCTGGTCGCGCGAACGCGCCTTGTCCACGCGGTAAAACCGCTCGAACACGCGGCCCAGTGACTCCGGCGGAATGCCCGGCCCGTCGTCCCGCACAAAAATCTCCAGCTTCCCGCCCTCCAGTCTCCTGCCGCCGGCTTTCACCGAACCTTGCGCGCGGCCGTATTTGATGGCGTTGTCCACAAGGTTGGCAAAAACCTGGTCCAGCCGGTTCGCGTCGGCGCGGGCGCAGAGGCCGGCGACTTCGTTGACGAGCTGCACCTGTTTGCTTTCCGCCTTGGCGTTCAGATCGGTGAAGACCTTGTCCACGAGCGGACGCAGCTCCACCGGCTGCAGATTTAATTTCATCCGGCCCGATTCGAGCGCGGAAATCGTGAGCAGATCCTGGATCAGCAAATCCAGCCGGCCGGCGTTGCGCTCGATGATTTTGAGAAAACGCTCGGCCACTTCGGGATTGTTGCGCGCGCCGTCGAGCAGCGTTTCAACGTAGCCCTTGATGAGCGAGAGCGGCGTGCGCAGCTCGTGGCTGACGTTGGCGACGAATTCCTCGCGCGTGCGTTCGAGCTGCTTGAGCCGCGTGAGATCGTGGAAGACCAGAATGGTTCCTTCGCGCTCGCCGGTGGAATTGGAGATGACGGCGGCGTTGACGCGCAGCCAGCGTTCGCTCAAGTCCGGCAGCTTGAGTTCATAGTCAAAAACCTGCCCCTCGGCCTGGACGCGCCCGACCAGCTCGTCCAGTTCGTGCAGGCGCAACGCTTCGAGAATGGTTTTGCCGCGCAGTTCGACCTTGAGGCCGAACAGGTTTTTGAACGCACGGTTGGCCAGGTAAATTTTCTGCGTGCGGTCGAGCAGCAGCAGGCCCTCGATCATGGAATTGAACAGCACCTGCTGTTGCGCCTTGGCGTCCACACTCGTCTGCTGCTGGCGGCGCTGGGAAGTTTCAATCTCCGCCGTGCGCCGGCCCTGCAGCGCGGCGAATTTTTTGCGCCACCAGAAATGGAGGCCGACCAGCGCGGCGAGTGCGATAATGAAAAGGACAGGCCACACAAACACAATTTAACCACGGATGGACACGGATAAACACGGATTCAAATTCATAAAACCACACGCTTAAATTCCAGTTTCGGTTTTTTGAAATTCAAAATCAAACCGACGCGCAGCTTGGTGGTGCGAAGATAATTCAACATCTGGCCGCGCTCAAAATCGGCAATCCGGTCAATGACCTTCGTGTCCACAATCACCGCGTCAAAAACGATCAGGTCGGAAATGAATTCTCCGACTGCCACGCCGCGAAACAAGACTGGAAACCGCCGCTGCTGATTAAACGCCAAGTCATTCTGTTTGAACAAAACCGTCAGCGCATTTTCGTAAATTTTCTCATGCAGCCCATGCCCAATTTCATTCAAGACTTCAAACGCAAAACCAATAATTGGCCCCCCTCTCTGCCTTCAATAACAGCTTCGGTTCACCGCCGCTGCGCAGATCTGGTCTTTCATCTGTGCCCATCCGTGGTTAAAAATATCAACGAATTGTTCCGGTTCAAACTACTTTCACCTGGGGGATGGGGAGGATGAATTTGCCGCCGCCATCGCGGTAGGCTTTTTGCTGCGCGAGAATTTCCTCGGCGAAATTCCACGTCAGCAGCAGCGTGAAATCAGGACGTTTTGCCAAAAGCGCTTCCGGCGGCAGAATCGGGATGTGCTGCCCCGGCATCAGCCGGCCCTGCTTGTGCGTGCTGCGATCCACGACAAAATCCAGCGACTCGCGGCCCAGTCCAAAAAAGTTGATCAACGTGCTGCCCTTGGCCGCTGCGCCGTAGGCCGCGACCGTCTTGCCCTGCTGTTTGAGTTGCGCGAGCAGTTCGCGCAACGCACGTTTGAGTTCCAGCACATGCGCGGCAAAATCTTGGTAATAGACAAGCGAACCGACGCCTTTGACTTTTTCATCAGCCAGCAAACCTTTGACCGAAGCTTCAATGCCGTGCGCGCCGGCATGGCCGGCGAACAAGCGCAGCGACCCGCCGTGGATGGACAGATGTTCGACGCGGAAAATTTCCAGCCCGTGCCGCGCGAACAGCGGCTGCAGCGCCGTGAGCGTGAAATAAAAAACGTGCTCGTGATAAATCGTGTCAAACTCCGAATGCCCGATCAAATCCACGGCATAGGGAAATTCCAGAACGATCCGGCCCTGCGGCTTGAGCAGCGTCTTGAGGCCGGCGACGAAATCATTCGTGTCCGGCGCGTGCGCAAAAACATTGTTGCCCAAAATCAAATCCGCCGGCTTCTTTTCAGCGGCCAGCTTTTGCGCGAGCGATTGGCCGAAAAATTCCGCGAGCGTCTCAACGCCTTTTTCGCGGGCGACTTTGGCGATGTTCGCCGCCGGCTCGACGCCAAGGCAGGGGATTTTTGCGGCCACGAAGTTTTGCAGCAGATAGCCGTCGTTGCTGGCGATTTCAACGACGTGGCTCTGCGAATTCAAGCCGAACTCGGCGATGTATTTTTCCGCCGCCGTCTTGGCGTGCCGCAACATCAGGTCGGAGAACGAGGAAAAATAAAGATACTCGGAGAACAACTGCACCGGCGGCACAAGGTCGAGGATTTGCAGCAACCAGCAGGACTGGCAGACAGCCACGCGCAGCGGGAACTTGGGTTCGGGCTTCGCCAGGTCTTCCGGGCGCAACAGATTGTTCGCGAGCGGCTGGAGGCCGAGGTCGAGAACCAGTTTGCCATGCGTGTCGCCGCAAGAACGGCATTGGAATGGAAAATTCATGCTATTGGGTCCAGGCTAAATTTTTTCGTCTCGCAGTTTCAACGTAATTCTCAATTTGCGACTGGCTGAAGCGCAGCATGTCGGCGTTCTTCAAATCGTGGCGGGCGCGATACCAGTTGACCGTGTGCGACACCGCCTCGGAAAAATTCCAGACCGGGTGCCAGTCGAGCAAAGCGCCGGCCTTTTTGATGGACAAGGTCAACAGCTTCGCCTCGTGCGGACTACGCGGGTCCGAGATGTCCGTCCACTCGCCCGGCCAGTCGCGGAGAACGGCCGCGACGAGTTTGCGCACGGGCTGTTGCGCGGCGGAGTCGGGACCGAAATTAAACGCGCCTGCGACCGGCGAGTTTTTCCCTTCGCGCGCCAGCCGCGCTCCGAGCCAAAGATAGCCGCTCAGACATTCAAGAACGTGCTGCCAGGGGCGCACTGCCGACGGATTGCGAACCATAATCGGGCGTTTTTCGCAAAGCGCGCGGATGCAATCGGGCACGATGCGGTCCTGCGCGTAATCGCCGCCGCCAATGACATTGCCGGCGCGGACGGTTGCCACCGGGCCAAGCTTCGGGTTCGGAATGAAAAAAGATTTGTTCCATGATTGCGCGACGAGTTCGGCCGCCGCCTTGCTCATGGAATAAACATCATGGCCGCCGAGCGGATCGGTTTCGGCATAGGCGTAATCTTGCTCGCGGTTTTCGTAGCACTTGTCGCTGGTGATGACGATGACCGGACAGGGCAGCTCCGCGCGACGGACGACTTCGAGCAGGTTGGCCGTGCCGACGGCATTGACGTTGAAAGTTTCGAGCGGCTCGGTGTAACTGCGACGGACAATCGGCTGGGCCGCCAGGTGGAATATAAATTCCGGCCGGATTCTTTTTACGGCGGCAGCCAGCGATTCAAGGTCGCGGACGTCGCATTCAGTTTCGCCGGCGAACACGTGAGCCTTGATCACTTCATGAAAATTCGGATGGGTCGGCGGCGGCAGGCTGATGCCGTGGACCTGCGCGCCGAGACTTTTCAGCCAGAGCGAAATCCAGCCGCCTTTGAAGCCGGTGTGGCCGGTGACAAGGACGCGCTTGTCTTGATAAAACCCTGAAAACATTGGGCAAATTCGCGGTTTTAATTTTGGAAGCAGAAAGTCACGCGAGCCACGGCGGGTTGCCGGATTCGACCAACTGCGTGAGATAATCGCGGTCACGCTGCGTGTCCATGCAGCCCCAGAAACCCTGGTGCTTGTGGATGTTCAACTGGCCGTCACGCGCCAGCTTCACCAGCGGCTCGCGCTCCAGCACGCAGCCTTCATCCTCGGACAGCCGTTTCAGAAAATCGCGTTGGAAGAAAAAGAAGCCGCCGTTGATCCAGTGGCCTTCGAGGCCGGGTTTCTCCGCGAATTCAACCACCCGGTTGCCGTCCACCTTGATCTCGCCGAAACGCGAAGGCGGGTTGATGCCGAGGACGGTGCCGAGTTTTTCCCCGGCAAGGTGGTGGCGAAATTCCTCCGTGAGACTGGCGTCGGTCAGGCCGTCGCCATAAGTCACGGCAAAATGTTTGGCCGGGCCGAGATATTTGCGCGCGGCCTGTGCGATGCGGCTGCCGGTCATGTTTTTCTCGCCGGTGTAGGCGAGCGTGACTTCCCAATCCAGCTTGTGCCGGTGTTCGTGGACGGTCACTTCGTTGGTTTCGAGCTTGATGGTGCAGTCGGCGTTGTGCAGGTGGAAGTTGCTGAAATAATCCTTCACCACCTCCGCCTTGAAACCGAGGCACAGCACGAAGCGGCGGAAACCGTGCCGCGCGTAAATCTGCATGACGTGCCAGAGAATCGGATGTTCGCCGATGGGCACCATGGGTTTCGGTCGGAATTCAGTTTCTTCCTTGATGCGCGTGCCAAGGCCGCCGCAAAGGATCAACACGGGGATGCTGGCCGGTTCGTTCATGACGGTGTGCCATGATAAAGCGCAGTCGGGGCAAGTCCAGCTTTGACGGTGAGGCTGCGTGAAAAGTCGGCCATGATTTTGAAACCTTTACGCCGGGGGTGAGTCTTTATCAAGCATGAATCCGCGCGCCGGTTGGGACCGCTCGCAAACGCGGCTCTTCCCGGAACGGCTGGAAGATTACATCGCCGCTGAAAACCCCGTCCGCTTCCTGGACGCCTTCGTCCACTCGCTGGATCTGCACGCGCTGGGTTTTGCCAGGGCCTGGGTGTGCCGATACGGGCCGGCCGCCCTATGCTCCGGCGGCGCTGCTCAAGCTTTCCCTCCACGGTTATCTGCATCGCGTCCGCTCGTCCCGGATGCCGGAGACCACCGAACGCTAGGTGGAAACGTAAAACGTGCATGCGTGTTGCGCGTGAAGCAGAGATTTTTATAGGCTCAACGACACTTGTTCCTCCACGGCGGGAAGACGGTTCTGAAAATCTTCGGAATTTTCTGTCCAAATTTCTGTTTTTTGCGGAAGTATCATTGGAACACGATATGTCATTGTCCTCGAACTCCCGGCCTTTGTCGGGCGACGTGGCCGCTGCGCAGCAGCGGTTTCTGGCGCTGTTCTTGCGCAGTGAACGGGAGATTTTTCGGTATGTAGTAGCACTCGTTCCAAGTGTGATCGAAGCCGAGGAAATCGTGCAACAGACCGCCATAACGCTCTGGGAAAAATTCGACACGTATGACCCCGCGAAGCCCTTTACACCTTGGGCATGCCGCTTCGCGCTGAACAAAACCCGCCAGTGGATCCAGCGTCGCCAGCGGTGGCAGGCGCTGCTGGCGGAGGGCTTGGCCGAGGAACTGGCCCGCCGGCGTGAGGAGTTGCGCCCGGAATGGGAGCGGCGCTTTGCCCACTTGGAAGGTTGTGTGGCCAAGCTGCCCGAGGACGAACGGGCGGTGGTGGCAGGCTATTACTATCGCCGTTCGAAGATTGAGGCGCTGGCCGGAGAAACCGGACGGACGGTGGAGGCGACCTATAAGATGCTCCAGCGCGTCCGCCGGGTTTTGAAACACTGCATTGAGAACGCCGAGCAAATGGGGGAAGCCACCTGATGAACATGGGTTTCCCATCGCGTGACTTTGATGCCGCCGTTGCCGCCGTTTGTCACGGACTGGCCAGCGACGAACAAACGCGGTCACTGAATGAACGGCTGCGCGCCAGCCCGGCGGCACGTGACGAATATCTCCTGCGCGTGGAACTGCATGCCCGGCTGGCTTCCGATCCGAAACTTTTTTTCTCGGGTTCAACCGAATCAGATGATGCCGAAGTGACAAGTTTAGGCAGTCGCAGCACCGGCAATATTATTCCGTTGCTGCCACGCGCCTCCAATCGAAGGCAGGCGATGACTTGGGCCATCAGTTTTGCAGCGTGTCTTCTGATTTTCGCCGCCGGCGGTTTGAACTGGTTCAGGCATCACAGTTCGCGCCGGCCAACCAGCATCGCGGTCGCGGTGTTAAGCTATGCCGTGAAAGCGCAGTGGGCCAGTGCCGCCGATGCGCGTGCCGTGGGCGGCACCTTGGAACCCGGCTGGCTTCGACTGAAATCAGGGTTGGTTCAAGTGACGTTTTACAGCGGCGCGCGGATGGCGATTGAAGGGCCGGCGCAGGTGCAACTGATTTCGCCTGGCGACGCATTTTGCAATTCAGGCCGGGTTGTGGCCGAGGTGCCGCCGCAAGCCCGGGGTTTCAGCATTGGATCACCGCAAATGAAGGTGACGGATCTGGGCACGGAGTTTGGTCTGAACGTGAACGCCGCCGCAACCGCCGTGCATGTATTCAAAGGAAACGTGGAATATCAGGTGGCGACAGCGATGAATCAAAGCTTGAAGGCCGGCGAGGCTTCAGAAGTGGATCAAGCTGGGGTGACACGGCTGATCCCCGCCAATCCCGATGCCTTTGCGAATTTGTTCGATTTGCAAAGCAGGTGGCAGGCGATGCTGGCGCAGCGCTATGAAGATTGGCGCACGGCCAACGCCAGGCGAAACCAAGATCCATCATTGCTGGCGCGTTTTGATTTTGAAGAACCTTCTGCTTCTGGCTGGACGCTCCACAACGCGGCAACTGATGGCAGCAGCGTTCCTGACGGCACCATCATTGGGTGTCAGGCCACGGAAGGACGCTGGCCGGGGAAACACGCCCTGGCATTCCGCAGCCCGAGCGACCGGGTGCGGTTCACGGTGCCGGGAGAATTTCGCGCGCTGACGTTTTCCGCCTGGGTGAATGTCCAAGGTTTGGACCGGCAGTTCAATTCCCTGTTTATGTGCGACGGTTTCGATTCCGGCAAAATCCACTGGCAGGTCTGCAACGACGGCTCGCTGGATTTGGGGGTGCAGGGACCGCGCGTCCACGACGTGCAAATTTTCATGAGTCCGGCGGTGGTCGGGTTCAATCAATTTGGCCAGTGGCTCCATCTGGCCGCAGTGGTGGATGGCGAGCATCGGCAGATGGTTCATTATGTCAATGGCGTGGCGGTGAGTCGTCACAAGTTGACGCTGCCTCCGCCTTACCGGCTTGGAGCCGGGGAACTGGGCAATTGGAATCCGGGCAATTTTGCCAACAAGCCGCCGTTTCTCATTCGCCATTTCAGCGGTGCCATGGATGAATTTTCCATCTTCAGCCGGGCATTGAGCGATGCGGAAATCCTGAAGCTCTATTCCGAAGGCAAACCCGAGCCTGATTTTTAAGAATCCAAACAAAAGCCCCAAGTTAAAAGCTAGCGCACTGACCATGAAAACAACGTCCGCACTCAAACTTAAACTTCTTGTGGCTGGATTGCTTGGTGGCCTCTTGACGGCAACGGCGGCTGATCCCACTTACTGGTCGTGGGCACAAACACCGCCGATGGGCTGGAACAGTTGGGACGGTTTCGCCACGACCGTCACCGAGGCGCAGGCGCGGGCGCAGGCCGACGTGATGAAGGCAAAACTCGCCGCGCATGGCTGGAATCTTATCACCGTGGACATCCAATGGTATGAACCCAACGCGACCGGCTTTGATTATCACCAGGGCGCGAAACTGGAAATGGACGGGCAAGGGCGGCTGCTGCCCGCAACCAATAAATTTCCGTCCGCCGCGAATGGCCAGGGTTTCAAACCGCTGGCGGATTACATCCACAGCCTGGGGTTAAAATTTGGCCTCCATCTCATGCGCGGCATTCCGCGCCAGGCCGTGGCCGCCAGAACTCCGATCAAAGGCACCAGCTACACCGCCGCCGCCATCGCCGACACCAGGACTGACACCAACAGCATGTGCCAGTGGAATACCGACATGTATGGCGTGGACATGACCAAGCCCGGCGCGCAGGAATATTACAATTCCGTCTTTGATCAGTTCGCCGCGTGGGGCCTGGATTTTGTGAAAGTGGACGATCTTTCCCGGCCTTATCACCAGCCGGAAATTGAAGCCATCCGCAAGGCGATTGACCGCACGGGCCGGCCCATAGTATTCAGCACCTCGCCCGGCGCGACGCCATTATCCGCTGGCGACCACGCCAACACGCATGCAAACATGTGGCGCATCAGCGATGACTTCTGGGACAAATGGTCGCTGCTGCTGGAGCAGTTTGACCGGTTGCGCGATTGGACGCCGTATCGTGGCCCCGGCCATTGGCCCGACGCGGACATGCTGCCGGTCGGCGTGCTGCAAATGGGCAAAGCCAAAACTCATTTCAAGCCGGACGAACAGTTCACGCTGCTGACGCTGTGGAGCATCGCGCGGTCGCCGCTCATTCTGGGCGCGGATTTGACAAAGCTTGACGACTTCACGCTCGCCCTCATCACCAACGATGAGGTGATTGCCGTGAACCAAGCCAGCGCCAATAATCACGAGTTATTCCGGCGCGACGGTTTTTGCGGGTGGGCTGCAGACGTGCCCGGTTCAGCCGACAAGTATCTGGCGATCTTCAACACACGCGACGTGCCGGCGGGCGGCACTGAAACTTCAGCCGCCGTGCTGGTGAAGTTGTCCGAGCTTGGATTCCCGGATACAGGCCGCATCCGGAATCTGTGGACGCACGAAGACCTCGGCGCGTTCACGAATGAATTTGCGCCGTTCATCAATTTTCATGGCGCGGGACTTTACCGCGCATCGCCCATGCACTGACTTTTTCCGTTTATGCGCCGTGAAACATTGCTGCCCATGAAAATCAGGTTGTTCGCCATTGCTTTGTCCTGACTTGGACAACCTGAAAAATTGGAACCTGAATCATTGATATGCAAATCACCTCCACAAAGAAGTTAAAACTGACGCTGCTCGGCTTGCTGGGCGGTCTCGCGGTCGCGCCGGCGGCGGATTCGAATTTTTGGTCCTGGTCGCCGACGCCGCCGATGGGCTGGAACTCGTGGGATTGCTACGGCGCGGGCGTCTGGGAGTCCAACGTCGTCGCCAATGCGGATTACATGGACAAGAACCTCAAGTCGCATGGCTGGAACCTGGTGACGATTGACATCCAGTGGTATGAGCCGCTGGCGCACACCGACCGTTATCGTCGCGGTGCCTGGGTGCAGATGGACGAATACGGCCGCCTGCTGCCCGCGCCGAACCGTTTTCCGATGACGACCGAGACACATTCCTTCAAAGCAATGGGCGATTACCTGCACGCCAGGGGTTTGAAATTCGGCCTGCACCTGATGCGCGGCATTCCGCGACAGGCCGTGGACAACACGAACGGCACGCCGATTCTTGGCACCAGCTACAAGGCGGCGGACATCGCGGACAAGGCGCATTCCTGTTTTTGGAATCAGGACATGTATGGCGTGGACATGACCAAGCCGGGCGCGCAGGAGTATTATGATTCCGTATTCGCGCTGATGGCGTCCTGGGGATTGGATTTGGTGAAAGTAGATGACCTCGCCGGACATCGCGCCGAGATCGCGGCGATCCGCCAGGCGATTGACAAATGCGGCCGGCCAATCCTGCTTTCCATTTCGATGGGGTCCGGGCCGAATGACGGCGTATTTTTGGAAACCAATGCGAACTTGTGGTGCATCAGCTTTGATTTTTGGGACAACTGGCCGGCGCTGTATAATCAATTTGGCAATCTCAACGGCCACCAGCCGTTTCAAGGGCCGGGCCACTGGCCGGACGCGGACATGATTCCCGTCGGCCATCTGCAAGTGTGGAAAACCGATCCGCCGCACCTGACGCAGTTCACCAAGGACGAGCAAACCACGGTGATGACGCTCTGGTCCATCGCGCACTCGCCGCTGATCCTGGGCGCGGAGTTGCCGGACAACGATGCCTTCACACTCTCGCTCCTGACCAACGACGAAGTCATCGCGGTCAATCAGGCTTCGCTCAACAATCATCAAGTTTACAGCATCAGCAACCACGTCGCGTGGGTCGCGGACGTGCCGAACTCCAAGGACAAATACGTTGCGCTCTTCAACACTTCGCCGCCGCCGCCCGGAAGTGGCCGTCGTCACGGCGGCTTTGGCGTTCCGCCTGGTGGAGCGCCGGGAACCAATGCGCCCACAACCATCGCGCCAGTGGCGGCAGCCCCGGCCACGAATGCGCCAGTGGTGGTTGATCCGGCGGCGAAATTGCCCACCGAAGTTTCGCTCACGCTGGCGGACATCGGCATCAACGGTTCCGTCACAATGCGTGATCTCTGGAACCAAAAAGACCTCGGCAGCACGACCGGCACGGTTTCGGAAATGGTCAATTCGCACGGCGCGGTGCTGCTGCGGATTCACCAGGAAAATTAAACTGTGTTTTATCTGAAACCGAAAAATGTCTGTGCTGTTCACTAAACGCGCCGCTTCTTTTTCAAAGTTGAACCATCATTTCCTTGTCCCACTTCAAAAACAAACTATCACCACAAACTCCATGAAAATTAAACTGCTCACTCTCGCCCTGTCACCGATGCTCGCGGCGCAACTCTGCTGCGCGCAGGCCACCTCATCCGGTAATGTCGCCAGGCCCGCCACCTCGAATGTGCCGGGCCAGGAGTATCCGAAAATCTATTCCGATTTACGGGTGGATTTCCGTCTAAAAGCGCCGGACGCGCAGAAGGTTCAGCTGCATCTGGACAAGGACTATGATTTGGAACGCGGCAGCAACGGTGTCTGGACCGTGACCACCACGCCGCAGGTGCCGGGGTTTCATTATTACTGGTTCATGGTGGACGGGGTGAACGTGTCCGATCCGGCGAGCGAAACTTTCTTTGGCGTCAGCCGCCAATATAGCGGCATTGAAATTCCGTCGGCGGGCGAGGATTTTTACGAGGCGAAAAATGTGCCGCACGGCGAAATTCGCGAGCACCTTTATTTTTCCAAGGTCACCGGCGCGTGGCGGCGCATCTTCGTTTATACGCCGCCGGATTATGACACGAGCAAAACGCGCTATCCGGTGTTGTATCTGCAACACGGTGGCGGCGAGGACGAGCGCGGCTGGCCGATTCAAGGCCGGGTGAATTTGATCATGGACAATCTGATCGCCGGGAAAAAATGCAAGCCCATGCTCATCGTCATGGAAAAAGGTTACGCCACGCGCGCGGGCGAGCAGCCGCAAGGTATTCGTCCGCCGGGCGGCGGCACGAACCGTCCATCCGGCGGGTTTAATTTCGTTGGCGCGCTGGATGACGTTTTCGTCAAGGACTTGATTCCGATGATTGATTCGACTTATCGCACCAAGGCCGACCGCGAGCATCGCGCGATGGCTGGACTTTCCATGGGCGGGATGCAAACCTTTGCCATCACGCTGAACCATCTCGACAAGTTTGCCTGGATCGGCGGGTTCAGCGGCGCGGGCGGCGGCTTCGGCGGCGGCACGTTCGATGCGAAAACCGCGAACAACGGCGTCTTCGCGGACCCGGCGGTGTTCAACCAAAAAGTGTATCTGCTCTGGCTGGGCATCGGCACGGCGGAACCGCAGCGGATGCACGACAGCGTGCAGAATTATCACGACGCGCTTGAAAAGGCCGGCATCAAAACGGTTTTCTACGAATCGCCCGGCACCGCGCACGAATGGCTGACGTGGCGGCGGGATTTGAAGGAGTTTGCGCCGCTGCTGTTCACCCATTGACGGGAAAAATCCGTTTGAAATTTGAAATTCACGTAAAATGAAAATACAAAGCAAAATTCTGGCGATGGTTTTAACCGGGCTGCTTGCCTTGTCGGCGCAGGCGGCGGAAGTTGCGGGCAAGTGGTTCGGTGAGTTCGACACGCAAGTCGGACATCAAAAATACACCTTCAACTTCCAGACCGAAGGCGACAAACTGACCGCCAAGGCGGATGCCGAATTGAACGGCATGCCGCGCAAAGTAGGATTTACCGAGGTGAAGCTTGACGGCGACACGGTGACTTTTGTGGAGATGCTCAAGTTTCAGGAGAACGACATTCGCATCGAATACACCGGCAAAGTCGGCACCAACGAAATACAGTTCACGCGCAAGGTCGGCGATTTTGCCACCGAGGAATTTGCGGCGAAACGTGTCGCTCCATCCGTTCCGCCGCCATCCGCAGTTTCCACGAATGCCGGCGCGGACAATCACGGGCCGGGCGGTTTCAACCGGCCCATTGTGCTCGGCCCGGATGACAAACCGGCGTTTGCCGATGCGCCCGCCGGCTTCGACGTGGCGCGCGACGGCATCGCCCACGGCCAGGAGGAATTGATCGAATACGATTCGAAGACCGTCGGCACCAAACGCAAGATGACGGTTTATACGCCGCCGGGTTATTCCAAGGACAAAAAGTATCCCGTGCTGTATTTGCTGCACGGCATCGGTGGCGATGAGACGGAATGGCAGCGCTTCGTCGCTCCAAACATCATTCTCGACAACCTGCTCGCCGATGGAAAAGTCGTGCCGATGATCGTCGTCATGCCCAATGGTCGCGCGCAGAAAAATGATCGCGCCGAAGGTGATATTTACAAGGCGGGGCCGGCGTTTGCCAATTTCGAGCACGACCTTCTTGACGACGTCATTCCCGCCATTGAAGCGCGTTATGCGGCTTCGACGAATCGCGCAGACCGTGCGCTTGCCGGACTTTCGATGGGCGGCGGGCAGTCGTTGAATTTCGGACTCGCGCATCTCGGCACCTTTGCCTGGATTGGTGCGTTTTCGGCGGCACCCAACACCAAGTCACCGGCGGAACTGGTGCCAGATCCAGCCGCCGTCATGCAAAAACTGAAACTGTTGTGGTTGTCCTGTGGCAATCAGGATGGGCTGATTTCCATCAGCCAGGGTGTCCACGCCTATCTCAAGGAAAAGCAAGTAACGCACATTTGGAACGTGGACGGCAACGCCCACAACACACCGGAATGGAAAAACAATCTTTATTGGTTCTCGCAACAACTCTTCAAATGAAAACTACACTGCTAACCTTGACCCTCATCACCGCCTGCGTTTCATCGTTCGCGGCCAGCGACAATTCCGCGCCGCATTTGGAAACGCGCCACGGCGTCCGCCAGTTGATCGTGGACGGCCAGCCGTTTCTGATTCTCGGCGGCGAACTGCATAACTCCAGTTCCTCCAGCCGCCAATACATGAAACGCATCTGGCCGGAGCTCGTGGAGAAACAACTTAACACCGTCATTGGCGCCGTGTCCTGGGAACTCATCGAGCCGCAAGAAGGCAAATTTGATTTCTCCACAGTGGATGATTTCATCACGGACGCCCGGCAGAATCATATCAAAGTTGTTTTCCTTTGGTTCGGAAGCTGGAAAAATGGACTCTCCTCCTATCAACCTTACTGGGTGAAGACGGATTCCAAGCGCTTTCCGTGGGTAAAAAACAGCGCCGGCAAAACATTGGACATTCTCTCAACCTTCAGCGATGCCACGCGGGATGCGGACGCAAAGGCATTCGCCGCCTTGATGCGCCACATCCGCCAGTTTGATGGCAAAGAACACACGGTGTTGATAATGCAGGTGGAAAACGAGGTCGGCATCCGCGATGATTCGCGGGATCGCTGCGCCGCCGCAAATGCCGCCTACGCCGCGCCGGTGCCGAAAGATTTGATGAATTATCTCGTGCTGCACAAGGCCACGCTTGCGCCGGAATTGCTCGCAGTCTGGGCGGCCAACGGCAACAAGACTTCCGGAACTTGGGAAGAAGTTTTCGGCCCGGGCAAACCGGCTGAAATCAAACTCTACGGCCCCGACCTGACCGACGAGAAAAAGAATATTTACTGGCGGCAGTTGAACTGGGCATCGGATGAATTTTTCATGGCCTGGCGCTACTCGACTTACATCAACCAGGTCGCCGCCGCCGGCAAGGCAGAATACAACATTCCGATGTATTGCAACGCCTGGCTTCAGCAGCCCGGCTGTCCGCGCCCCGGCGAATATCCCAGCGGCGGCCCGGTGCCGCAGGTGCATGACATCTGGCGGTTCGGCGCGCCGAACATAGATTTTCTGTCGCCTGATCTTTATATTTCGCAATTCGACGAGACCTGTGAACGCTACACGCGCAATGGCAATCCGCTGTTCATCCCCGAAGCGAACACTGGCGGCGAGGCCGCAACCCACGTGCTCACGGCGCTGTTGAAATTCAACGGCATCGGATTTTCGCCGTTTGGCATTGACGGCTTTGGTGGTTTTCGACGGCCATCGCAAGACACGAATTCAACTCCGTCCGTGCCGCCGCCGGATTCGCTGGCGCAGACTTACGCCATTCTGGATTACTTGGCCCCAGAGATACTTGCCAATCAGGGCAAACCGACGATTGCGTTTATACAACCGACTGATGACACCAATGCGCCGGCGCAAGAATTAAAACTTGGCGACTATGCAATCTCCGTCGGCCCGCTGATAAACAATGGCTTCAGCGGTCGCGGCGGCTTTGGCGGCTTCCGTGGTTTCGGCGGCGGGCCGAGTGTCACCAATGTTTCGCCCGCGCGTTTCGTCATCAACACCAGTCCCGGCGCGTATGTTTTCGTGGGTGGCCCGGCAAACGTCACGTTTACGCCGAGCACGACGAACCCCGGCAACGTGGTGCTGGGCAGCTTTGACGAAAGCACGCTGGTGGATGGCCGCTGGGTGCCGGGTCGCCGCTTGAACGGCGACGAAACCGACCACAACCGTCGCTGGCAAAGTCTGCGCGCTTTCGGCGTTTACCGCTATACGGTGTTTCAGCGCGAGCCATGAAGAAAACTATGCCAGATCAAAACGACAGCTTCTCGCGCCGCGATTTTCTCGGCAACGCGCTGATGCTCGGAGCCGGTTCGCTGCTGGCCGGGTCTTCACTGCCGGTCAACGCCGCGGAAAACAGCCTCCGCCCGGCTGCAAATTCACATTCCCTCGCGGTGCTGCCGGAATTTCCAACCCGCGTGTTGGTCGAGCAGGATGGCAAACTGAAAACCGCCGACCGGCAAGGTGCGCGTTTCACCTGCGGTCAGGTGGTTGTAAATCTTGTCAGCACGGCGGCGGGACAGGAAGTGCGCGTCAGTTGTCCGACCAGGCCGCTGTCGCGCATGGTGCTGCGCTGGGAAACAACTTTTCCGGGCGACACGCTTTTTCTGGGCGATCACTGGGAACGCAGCTACGGCGATTTGCAATGGCGCTTCCTTCAGCCGGAGCGAATCATGCCGTGGTATTTCGCGGCGCATCAGGAGTCGAGCGGGCGCACTTTCATCGCCGGTGTAAAGACCCAGCCGGCGGCTCTTTGCTTCTGGACGGTGGATGCCGCCGGCATTTCGTTGTGGCTCGATTTCCGCAACGGCGGCGGACCGTCGCAACCGGGCGACCGCGAGCTGGTTGCCGCCACCATTGTTTCGCTGGCGACGACAAAATCGGAAACGCCGTTTGCGGCGCTCACCCGTTTCTGTCACTTGCTTTGTCCGACACCGCGGCTTGCCGCCGCGCCGATCTGCGGCAACAACAACTGGTATTACGCCTACGGTCGAAATTTTGACGCCGACGCCATGCGACGCGACGCCGCGTTTCTCGCCGAACTTGCCGGCGCGCACCAGAACCGTCCGTTTTGTGTGATTGACGCCGGCTGGACGCCCGGCTCGGTTTGTCCCGGCGGCCCGTGGACGGCAGGCGATGCGAAGCGGTTTCCCGACATGCCGGGTCTGGCCGCCGACATGAAAAAACTCGGCGTGCGCCCCGGCATCTGGATGCGCCCGACGGCGTTGACGAAAGTGGATGATCCGCACCGGCTGCGCGCCGGGCCAATCAATGCCGACGAAAAACCGCTTGACCTCACGTTGCCGGAAAATCTGGCGCTCATTCATGATGACGTGGCCCGCGTCCATTCCTGGGGCTACGATCTCATCAAGCACGATTTTTCCACCTTTGATATTTTTGGCAAATGGGGTTTTGAAATGGGCGCGGAGCTGACCGAAGGAAACTGGAATTTCCACGATCAGACATTGACCAACGCGGAAATTATTTTGCGGCTCTACCAGACTTTGCGCGCCGCTGTCGGCGACGCGGTGTTGCTCGGCTGCAACACCATCGGCCATCTTGGCGCGGGTCTGTTTGAAGTCCAGCGCACGGGTGACGACACTTCCGGCCACGTCTGGGAACGCACTCGGCGCATGGGCGTCAACACGCTCGCCTTCCGCCTGCCGCAAAACGGAACTTTTTTCACCTGCGACGCCGACTGTGCCGCGCACACCGGGCAGACGCCGTGGGAATTTGACCGGCAATACCTTGACCTTGTTGCCCGCAGTGGCACGGCGTTGTTTATCTCGGTTGACCCGCGGACGATTCAGCCGGAGCAGAAAAAATCTTTTCACGCTGCCGTGCAAACTGCCCTGGCCGGCGGCGTTCCCGGCGGCTGTGAACCGCTTGATTGGTTGCATACCACGACTCCGCGCGAGTGGCGCTGCGGTGATGAAAAAGTCACTTTCCACTGGGAGGAACCTTCCGGTGTCAATCCTTTGCGCGTGTGACCTCAAACCTCACCAGCATGACTTTTCCCCCAGCGAATCTCCTGCTGGAAATATATGAATGTGACCCTGAAAAAACGTCTCCACATAGTTGAATACTGCTGGGTCTTGATTGTTTTTGCCTTCGCCGGCGTTCCGGCCCGGGCGCTGGATGGCATGATTGGCATTCACGATCCGTCCACCGTCATCCAATGCGACGGAAATTATTACGTCTTCGGCACCGGGCGCGGCATTTCGGTGCTTACGTCCAGCAACGGATTCAACTGGCAGCGCGGCGGCCGCGTGTTTGATCGCGTGCCGGATTCGGTGAGACAATTCTGCCCAAAAAACGACGGCCAGAGCGTGTGGGCGCCGGACATCATCAAGTTGAACGGCGAATACTATTTGTATTATTCCATTTCGAGCTGGGGCCAATTCGTGTCGGCGGTCGGCCTGCTGACCAATCCGACGCTCGACACCAACGCGCCGAATTACCATTGGACGGATCGCGGCATGGTGGTTCATTCCAGCGAGGGCGAAGACTTAAACGCGATTGATCCCGGCGTCTGCCTCGCGCCGGACGGCACGCTGTGGATTTGTTACGGCTCCTATCACGGCAACATCGAACTCGTCCAACTCGATCCGAAAACCGGCTTGCGCATCGCCACGAATTCGCCGGTCACGATCATCGCCAATCAGAGCGAGGCTTCAGACATTATTTTTCACGACGGCCATTTTTATTTCTTTGTGAATCATGGAAGCTGCTGCCAGGGCAGCAACAGCACTTACAACATCCGCGTCGGGCGCTCACCAAAAATCACCGGCCCGTATTTCGACCGCTTCGGCGAACCGATGACGCAGGGCGGCGGCACTCTCTTCCTTGCGGCGCAGGGCAATGACATCGGACCCGGACACTTTGGCCGGCTGCTGGACGACGGAGTGGAAAAATTCAGTTGCCATTACGAGGCGGAAAACGGCCGCGCGGGCCGCTCTATTCTCGACATTCGCCCACTGCTCTGGACGGTGGACGGCTGGCCGTTACCGGGAGAAAATGTTCATGAAGGCACATATCAAATCCGTTCGCAGCGCACTGGCACGATTTTGCAAGCCTCGACCAACGCCGTCGAAACCGCACGCTATCTCGTCCACGAAAATCAGAAGTGGAACATCGCGCCTGCCGGTGCTGGCTTTTACAAAATCACGAGCGCGGCGGGTGAAAATGTTTTGGCAGCGGCGGACGAAAGGGCGATGCTTGCGCCATTCACCGGCGGGGACAACCAGCTTTGGAAGCTAGACCAGCTCGCCGACGGCAGTTATCGCATCGCATCGAAGGTCGGCAAGCTGGCGCTCGCTACAACGGATAACATAAAATCGGGCAACGGCATCGCTCTGGGGAAATTCACGGGGGATGACAGCCAACGATGGGTAATTGCCGCACCTTGAATGACAGCTCGCGAAAAATACATAACCAAACAACCACGCAAACAAGTTCGATGAAAATAATGACACAGTTGATTACCGCGACGTTATTATCTGTCGGCACCTCGTCATTCGCTGCCAACAAGACGTTCATAGACTATTTCCGGCCGACGCCGATTATTGGCTCGCTGACCACAAACACCTGGGGTGCCGCCGGCATTCTTCCGCGTGATTCGCAGAACGGCTTGGAAGATCAAAGTTTGAAAGATCTTCCGCTGACAACGACGAACGCTCAACCGGGTGACGCCGCGAAGAAATGGTATTATTGGGACGGGCAGATCATCAAGTCGCCTACGGGCAAGTATTACATGTTTGCCAGCCGCTGGAACCAGGCGAACGGCCACGGCGGATGGTTTGGCTCGTCTGCCGTGTATGCGGTCAGCGACAATCTGTTCGGGCCTTATGTTGACAAGGGATTGCTCTGGCCGGACGTGGTCAACGGTGTGGCGGGCCGGGGACATAACGTGACGGCGCTAGTTTTGCCAGACGGACGTTATGCCGTGTTGATCAGCGAAACCAGGCCGGGCAGCATCTACATTTCCAAGTCGCTGGATGGCCCCTGGAAGTTTCAAGGGCTAATTACATTTTCGACCAATGAATTCAGCGGCAACACCCGGAGACTCGGTTCCAACATGAGCATCATGGTCCGGCCGGATGGCAACTTCGAGATCGTGCAGCGGTCGGGACTGGTGTTGATCAGCACCAACGGTGTCATGGGACCTTATGCGGTTCAGGGACCGAGTGCCTATTCAACAGTTCCCGAGCTTCACCCTATGCGAACACTGGAAGATCCAGTGGTGTGGTTTAGTGGCGGTTTGTATCACATCGTTGTCAACGACTGGAGGACCCGCAAGGCGTATCACATTACTTCGGTGGACGGCATCCATGACTGGAAATCTGGCGGGCTGGCTTACGACCCGACGACGGACTTTGTGCGCTACACGGATGGAACCGTCAACCATTGGAATAAAATGGAGCGCCCCGGCGTGTATATTGAAAACGGCCATGTGGTGGCAGTCACTCTTGCCAGCATTGACGTTTCCAAAGAGGAGGATCGCGGGAACATGCCGCATGGCAGCAAGGTCATCGTGATTCCATTCGACGGTGCTGCGCTCGACCGGGATCTGCAAAACGCTTCCAATGCAGTGCCGGCGGCGGCTTTACCTGCAAATGGCCAGTAACAAGATCGTCGGTCAAAAATAAAAACGAGCAAAACTATTCCTTAGAATGCGTCTGAATAATCAGTTTTTTGATTGGTCATGAAAGGAAAGTGTAAGGATGGGTTGACATCCGCCTTGGGTTGAGGCGGCTCATTTTAAGCGCAGCTTCAGTTGGGGCGTGAAAAACGCCATCTATGACACGAGGCTTACCGATGCCCAATGGGCTTACCTCAAACCCATGCTACCCAGGCCAGCCAGACGCGGTCGCCCGCCGGTAGATCGGCGGCGGATCATTGATGTGATCTTGTATCTGGTCAAGTGTGGTTGCCCGTGGCGTTATCTGCCCGCCGACTTTCCCCACTGGAAAACGGTCTATCATGTGTTCCGGCAATGGATCGCCAACCATCAGTGGGCGGCGCTCAATGATGCGCTCCGCACGCTCGTCCGGAAAGCTTGCGGCAAGCGCAGCCGGCCAACGGCGGCCATTCTGGACAGTCCAAGCGTCAAGTCCGCCGGTCACGGCGGTAACGTCGGTTACGACGCCGGCCAACGGATCAAAGGCCGCAAGCGACATTTGTTGGTGGATACATTGGGACTGGTCCTCGGCGTGGCCGTGACCCCGGCCAGCACGACTGAACGTGACGGGGCGCAATTGGTCTTGGGCCGGGTTTGGGGCTGGTTCACTTGGCTGCGTATCCTGTGGGTGGATGGCGGCTACACCGGCGAAACCTTCGCCCACTGGGTCAAGACTTTGCGCCCCAAGCTGGCCGTCACGGTCGTCAAACGTTCGGACGATACTGCGGGCTTCAAAGTGCTGCCGTTCCGCTGGGTCGTGGAGCGAACCTTCGGCTGGTTGATGCGGCACCGG
>Ga0181535_10001417_pt1 | contig 31403 bp, 23 predicted proteins | sample PEATcosm2014_Bin_44_FD_119774 | JGI IMG/M metagenome (GOLD analysis project Ga0181535, IMG submission 119774) | Peatland microbial communities from MTU Mesocosm Facility, Houghton, MI, USA - PEATcosm2014_Bin17_30_metaG | ecosystem: Environmental > Terrestrial > Soil > Wetlands > Peat | place... | reverse complement strand
CTGTGTCGGGGTAAAATCAGTCAAGCGAAAGTCCTTTTGTGCCGTAAACACTGTCTAGTCAACATGTTTGTAGCACATCAGGCTTTCGCTGCATACTGCTTCGTGCATTATTCAGGCTAGAAGCTGTCGTCCTTCTCTCTGTTCTTCTTCCGTATCTCGATATTCAGCCGCTTGATCTTCTGGTTCAGCGTCGACAGCGGAATCCGGAACTGCTCGGCCGCTTCCGTCTGATTCCAGTTACAGCGCTCCAGCTTCTCGATGATGATGCGCTTCTCGATCACTTCGAGAATGTCGAACAGCGATGCATTCGGATTGTGTTCGAGCAGGGCATCCTGGAAGCTGCGTCCGGTAATATGTCCGGGCAGCAGATCCGAGCCAATGATGGGGCCTGACGACAGCACAACGCCGCGCTCGATAGAGTTCTCGAGTTCGCGCACGTTCCCCGGCCAGTCGTAATCGATCAGCGCGCGCAGAGCGTCGGCAGAGAGCTTGCGCGGCGCCAGTTCGTTCTCCGCCGCATAGAATTCCAGGAAGTGATTGGCGAGCAGGGGAATATCTTCACGGCGCGCACGCAGCGGCGGCAGGTCGACGGTGATCACATTCAGGCGGTAGAAAAGGTCCTCGCGAAAACGCCCCTCGCGAACCTCCTTGCGCAGGTCCACGTTAGTGGCGGCCAGGATGCGCACGTCCACCTGAATCTCCTGAATGCCTCCCAGGTGCATAAAGCGCCGGTCCTGCAACACGCGCAGAATCTTGGCCTGCGTGTCCATGCCCATCGTCGCAATCTCATCCAGAAACAGCGTCCCGCCGTGCGCCACTTCAAAGAGCCCCTTCTTCGAGGCGACCGCCGAGGTGAACGCGCCCTTCACGTGTCCGAACAGCGTCGACTCCAGCAGCTCCGCCGGCATCGCGCCCGTGTTGATCGGCACAAACGGCTTGTCGCGCCGCGGCGAGTTGGCGTGGATGGCTTTCGCGATCAGCTCTTTTCCGGTGCCGCTCTCGCCCTGAATCAGAACCGTGGAGCGGCTTGGCGCAACCTGTGCCACCAGGTCAAAGACCTTCAGCATCAGATCGCTCTTACCCACAATGTTGTTGAAGTTGTAGCGCTGCTTCAAGGTGCGCTTGAGCTGAAGGTTTTCTTCTTCTGCCTTGTGCCGTGCAACAGCGGAGCGGATGTCGGCCAGCAGCTTTTCATTATCCCAGGGCTTCTGGACAAAGTTTTCGGCGCCCGCGCGGACGGCTTCCACCACATTGTCCACCGTGCCGTAGGCCGTAATCATGATGATGGGCAGTTCCGGCTGCCGCTCCTTGATCTGCGGCAGCACCTCCAGGCCGCTTTGGCCAGGCAGCGCCAGGTCCAGAAGGACAAGATCGAAGTTTTCGTTCTCGATCATCCGCAGCCCTTCTTCGCCATCGCCCGCCATCACAGTGGAATAGCCCTCGAGCCCAAGCAGCACCTCGAGCGACTCGCGGATAGAGGCCTCGTCGTCGATCACCAAAATCCTGGTGGTAGCACTGACGGCATTGGAGTTGCCGTTTGACGCAGGTACTAGGGCGGGTTCGTTCAAGGGCAAAGCGGCCTCGGTCGTGGAATCACGCATGTACTGAATTCCTTAACAGTGGAAACTCGAGATGAAACGTTGTGCCGGCGCCGACTGCGCTCTCGACATGAATCTTGCCCGCGTGTTCCTGAATGATCCCGTAGGAGACGGACAGCCCCAGCCCCGTGCCGCGCCTGTCGCCTGGCTTCGGAGTGGTCTTCGTGGTAAAGAATGGATCGTAAATCCGCTTCAGGTTTTCCGGAGCGATGCCCGAGCCGGAGTCGGTGATCAGCGCCTCCACATGCCCGTTCACCAAGGTTGAGACGCGCAGAGTGCCGCCGCCGGGCATGGCGTCCTTGGCATTCAGCAGAAGGTTCAGAAACACCTGCTGCAGCTTGCCGGAGTTGCCGTGGATGGCCGGCAGATCCTCGGCCAGCTCGAGATCGACATCGATCTGCGCCGTCTTGAACTGGTGTTCGAGCAGCGAAAGCGTGTCCCGGATCACCTGGTTCAGATCCGTCTCGCGAAACTCCGTCGTCGAAGTGCGCGAGAAGTTCAGCAGCCCGTTGGCGATCTCCGCAGCGCGGAAGCTCTGCTGCGTAATCTTGTCCAGCACCGGGCCCAGCCGCGCGTCGCCCCGCAACTGCTTTGAGAGCATCTGCGCGTACGAGGAGATCACCGCCAGCGGCGTGTTGATCTCGTGCGCGACGCCTGCCGCAAGCAGGCCGATCGAACTCAGCTTATCCGCCTGCGTAAGCTGAGTTTCCAGCGTCACGCGCTCCGTGATGTCGTCCACCAGGATGATGCGCCCCACGGAAACAAAGTCGCGCGACAAGAGCGGCGCAATAGCGATGTTGACCGTGCGCAGTTCACCGGCGCGTGTGGTCAGCCGGAACTTGTAGAGGTGATGCACGCCCTGCTCGTTGCGGAACTCATCCAGCGCCTCGGTGAACTCGGCCGGAAACACATCCTGTAGCCGTTGGCCGATCACTTCGGCGCGGCTCAGGGCATACATCGCCTCCATCTGCGCGTTCCAGCTCTCAAGCCGGTCGTCCAGGTCGATGGCGAGAATGCCCACATTGATGGATTCGACGATATTCTCGTTGAATTCCTTGAGCCGCTCGAACTCGCCGATCTTCTCTTCGAGGCGCGCATAGAGGCTGGCGTTTTGCAGGGCGATGCCGATGTAACTGGCCAGCGACTCGAGCAGTTCAACGTCTTCGCTGGAGAGGAAATCCCCTCCCATCGTGCGGCCCAGGCCAATCACCGCGATCGTGCGGCTTGAGGCGGAACTGCCCTCAAGCTGACCCGAGGCCACTCTACAAGGCAGATAGTAGTTCAGGTCCAGCAGCGCCGCGGTGCGCTGCTCGGCCTCGGGCAGGTGCAGCGCCGCCTGCGCATTTTCCAGGAAGATATGCGAGTGGTCATTGGCTTGGTCGAAGTTAAGAAAGCCGAGGTCGAGGCGCTGCTGCGGGTTGCTCATTTCCACTGGCAGCCCGTGCGAGGCGGCCAGCCGCAGTTCTGAATCCTGCGACAGAAAGATCGCCACGCGTGACACCAGCAGCGTGCGCGGCAACTGCTCCACAATCGACGCCAGCAGTGCCTTCAGGTCCGTCTCCGAGCTCAAGCCCCGCCCAAACTCAACCAGCGCCTGGCGATAGTCGTAGCGATGTCGGTCGAACGCCCGGTCCACCCAGCCCTGAATGCGGCGCTTGAGGGGATCGAAGATGGCCATGGCCACCAGCATGGAAATGACAAGGACCCACTCCCGCACCGCCTGGGGTGCGGAATTGTGCGCGATCAGCGTAATCAGGGCGACGGTGCCAAAGTAGCCGCCCAGAATCAACCCGGTTGCCAGCGTGTAAGCCACGCCGCGCTTGAAGATCAGGTCCGTGTCCATCAGCCGGTAGCGCACAATGGCCCAACTGAACGTCAGGGGCAGAAACACCAGCGACAACCCGGCAAGATTGGTCAGTAAGCGGGGAGGGTTCAGGTCAAGCAGGAAGGGAACCGCGTAAAACAGCGTGAACGGCACAACCGCCAATAACGTTCCACGTGTAACCCACTTCAACTGCTGGCGCAGCAGCGGAGTGTTCGCCTGGCTGTAGCTGCGCAGGAAAAGCAGCGCCGCCAGCACGTAAAACGCCGCGTCGTACGCGGTTGCCGTCTGGTCCAGGCGATGTTTCAGGAGTGCGGTCGCAAGCCGCGTTTCCACAGACCACAGCCACAGCCCTAACAGCGCGGCCCCCGGTGCGTACACCAGCGGCAATAACCACCGGCGGCGCAGTTGCTTGAAGCGTTCTTCCGGGAAGCTCAGTGCAAAGTGCAGAAAAAGCGCCGGCTGCAGCGCTTCGGCCACCGTGTTGGCCCAGAAGACCGTCCAGTCCAGCCCATCCAACTGCCCCGTGTACTTGAGGGCATACCATGCGAAAGAAACCAGGCAGAATAGATAGAAGTGCGTCGCGCGCGGGGCGCCCCAACGCCGAAACAGAACATAAAACCCAATAATCAGGTAAATGAGCCCGATCACCCGCAGGCCCAGCGCCAGACTCCGGTCCAGCGGCTCCGGAATCACCTTCACCGGCGTATCCAGCGGAATCCCGTCGCGCGTAATCGAGTAGTAGACCTGCCCGTAGGGCCCGGTCCGGTAGAGCGCGCGCTCCAAATCGGAGACCCGCGCAACTGGACTCTCGTCGCACGAGGCGCAATTGGCCACACCGGTCAAAAGATCGTTGACCTGGATGCCGGCCACCTGTCCGGCTAGCCCTGGCAGTACGCGGTCGGCGCGCAATCCGCCGTTGGCCTCATGCCACCAGATGCCGTCGTCCGGCTGGTTCGAGTTGCGCTCCTGCTGTAGATTCAAAACCGCCAACACGAAGAGGCCGGCTGTGGCCAAGGCCAGCAGCGTTGCCTGCACGCGGTTATAGAGACCTGTCTCCATGGGGGGAGCACTCTACCATCAATCTAATCTGTTGCACGTCAATAGCCACTAGGGGGATCGCACGGGGTTGCCGCTCTTGGAATCGGCAATCGTTAGAGAATACGCGAGATATTGACTCGGGGTTCAGCGAAACGTCAACTTCTCCACAGAAAATTCTCCCGAAAAATGCAGAAAACAGTAGGAGGCATACAACTAAAAGTATCATTCTATGCTATTCGGTAGGTGTTTGAGGGGAGACGGGTTAACCTGCGGTCACGAACAATGCAAGGCCATTCTCGATGGGGATGTCCACCCATATCCGTCTGCAAAAAGAACGGTTTGCGGCTCTACGTCTCTCCAGAAAACGTCGAAAGCCGGAAGCGGGGCCAAGGCCCCGCCCTCTCCCAAGGGGGATTTGTCTCACAGTCAACCTTGCCCGTAAGTAGCCTTCGGGCCGTGCTTGCGGAGGTAGTGGTGTTCGGAAACGTAGGCCGGAATCCCGGCTTCCGATGCGCCCAACAGCACGCTGCGGAAGGCAAGCCGCGCGATGTATTCAAGCACATCGGCATGTTCTACGGCTTCGGCGGCGTTCTTGCCCCACGTAAACGGCGCATGGCCGGCCACCAGCACACCAGGAACCGCGAGCGGATCAAGATTCTCCCTGCGGAAGCGGTGAACGATTACCGCCCCAGTATTTCGTACGTAGGCCTCGGCCACTTCAGCCGCGGTCAGCGGCGCGGTCACTGGAACAGGTCCGTGAAAGTAGTCCGCATGCGTTGTCCCGAGGCAGGGAATCGCTCGCCCCGCCTGCGCCCACGAGGTGGCGAACTCCGAGTGCGTATGCACAATTCCGCCAATCTGGGGAAACTCGCGGTAGAGCAGGGTGTGTGTGTCCAGGTCGCTCGATGGCCGCAGCGACCCCTCCACAATCTTGCCGTCCAGGTCCGTCACCACCAGGTCGGCCGCCTTCAGCGAGGCATAATCCACCCCGCTCGGCTTGATCACCACCAGCGGCTCCGAGCCCGAGCGGTCCACTCCGCTGGCGTTGCCAAAGGTGTGCGGGGCGAGGCCCCGGCGGGCGATCTCCTGGTTGGCGCGGAGTACTTGTTCGCGAAGCGATTCCAGTAGCATGGTGTTCTTCCTGTTTGTGCAGTCGGATATGGTAAGCGTTTACCGGATTCAGTGTACCAGCACGCTTCCCACCTGTTGCTCTACAAGTTCGGAAAAACTCCTGCTTGGCGCAAAACCGCATGACTTTGTAACAGTCGTCCACCGGCGAAGCCTACCCGCGATGGGATGAAAACTCGCCGTCAAGCATCACCCGCCAACTTGCTAACTTGCTGCCTTTGTTTCAACCGATCCGCTTGGACTCTGCAATACACTGCCCAACTGGAACCATGTTTTTTATCAGTCTCCCACCGGCTTCACCGACCCACGGGGATTGAAACTGTGCCCCATCCATCGGACGTCTTTGTTTTTGTCCGATGGGTGGGAGTCCGTAGAACTTCATGACGACATCGCGTTTTGTTGAACTTGCATTTTTGTTTTTTGTCAGCGCACGACGGGGGTACCCTCTGGGTCACGGGCCGAAAATGCCGCAAAAATGAACGAGGACTAATAGGGGTGGGTTTCAACCCACCCATTTATCCCTTGCAAAATTTCTCCACGCCCAAAAGCCGAATCAAAGCCTATTTCCGCCGTCTGCTCTACCCCCGCAGCCAGAACGGCTTTGGCACCACCGCGCCCATTTCCGCAAACTCGGCATCGCTCAGATGGAACGCCGCCGCGCTCACATTCTCTTCCAGGTGTTTCACCGAACAGGTTCCCGGAATCGGCAGTACCACCGGCGAGCGGAGCAGCAGCCAGACCAGCGAAACCACCCCCGTCGACACTTTGCGATCCGCCGCAATCTTCTCCACCACTTCGTTGGCCTTGCGCCCCTGCGCCATCGGGCCCCAGGGCATGAACGCAATCCCCTTGGCCTTGCAGTAGTCGAGCACGAAATCCCACTCCCGGTCGCTGAAGCTGTAGCGGTTCTGCACTGAAACGATGGGAACAATCTTCTCCGCCCGGTGAATGTGTTCGAGGGTTACGTTCGAGAGCGCCACGTGCCGCACCTTGCCCTGCTCCTTCAGCCGCGCCAATGTCTCCATCGACGCGTCGAACGAGACCGCCGGATCGGGCACGTGCAGTTGATACACGTCGATCCGATCGAGGCGCAACCGCTTCAGGCTTCCCTCAACCGCTTCTTCAATGTGCGCGGGGCTGGCATTATGCTGCCAGACTCCGGGGCCGTGCCGCTCCCAGCCCACCTTGGTCGTGATCACCAGGTCTTTGGGATAGGGATAAAGCGCCTCGGCAATCAACTCTTCGGAGACAAATGGCCCATAGGAGTCTGCCGTATCGATAAAGTTCACGCCCAGCTCGACGGCGCGGCGCAGGGTCGCCAGCGCTCCGGCCCGGTCCTCCGGCTGTCCCCAGATTCCCTTGCCGGTAATGCGCATGGCTCCATACCCCATGCGGTTCACAGTCAAATCTCCACCCAGCGTAATCGTTCCCGCCTGAGCGGCCAGCAATGTTCCAGTTCCAGCAGCCATCGTCTTGTCTCCTCTTTCAACTATAGGTTCCAATTCTCAACTACGAAATGTCCAAGCACCGAAAAGCCACAGTGAGAGCGCATCCTCGTGCGATGGCTCTTACTGTGGCTCGGAAGTCTCTGCCGGCGGCTTAGACTGTTACTTCCCAGCCCTTCTCGTATTCCCGTCCCCACTGCTTCATGGCTTCTGGATCGTTCTTGATATGCCCGTTCTTCGTATCCAGGTGCAGTGTGCGATCCGTGAAGTAAGCAATGTTCGACAGCAGCAGCATGGTTACTGCCACATTCGCCACCTGGATCGGCGAATTCAGCTTCGCGCCCGTCTTGATCGCGCTGATGAAGTTGGCAAAGTGCGCGTCCGTCATCGTATCGATCCCCAGCGTGTCGGCCGAACTGGTCGTCTTGCCGTTACGGAACGTGTCGATCTGCTTGCCCTTCCAGTCGTACACATCGTAGCCGTCGCGATCGATCACCACCGTCCCCTTGGTCCCCATAATCGCCGAACCGCGGTCGCGCCCGTAGACCTTCATCCCCTGGCAGCAACGGCCTTCCCACGTAATGGTCTTGTCTTTGTAGCCGAAGTTCGTGATCAGCGTGTCGTAGAACTGCCAGTCGTCCTTGAACTGGTACCGTCCTCCCGTGGCCGTCACCGTTTCCGGGAAATCAGCCTCGAGCGCCCAGCGGCACACGTCTATTTCGTGTGTCCCGTTGTTCAGCGTCTCGCCCGTGCCGTAGCGGCGCAGCCAGTGCCAGTTATAAGGATGGATGTTGTCCTTGTATTCGCTGCGCGGCGCCGGGCCCTGCCACAGATCCCAGTTCAGATTCTCCGGCACCGGGGCCGGCTTTCCGGTGCCCATCGACAGGCGCGTATTCGCGTACCAGGCCTTGGCCAGGTAAGGCGTGCCGATGTAGCCCTCGTGGATCTTCTTGATCATCTCGATCGAGTAATCCGACGACCTCTGCTGATCGCCCACCTGCACGCACTTCTTGTATTTCTCCTGCGCGGCCACCAGCAGCTCGCCTTCGCGCGCGTTCTGGCTCGATGGCTTTTCGACGTACACATGCTTGCCCGCCTTCAGTCCCAGCACTGCCAGCGGCGTGTGCCAGTGGTCCGGGGTAGCCACCGTGATCGCGTCCACGTCTTTCGACTCGAGCATCCGCCGGAAATCTTGTTCCGTCTTCGGCGCATAGCCCAGCGCCTTCTCTGCCCTGCCGGCGAACCGGCCAAGAATCTTCGTGTCCACGTCGCAGCAATACGCTACGTGGGCGGTCTGGCTGTTGCTTTTCAGTGCGGAAAGATGCGCGTATCCACGCCCGTTCAGGCCGTTGATCGCAAAGTTCACGCGGTCGTTGGCGCCTAGAATCTGCGCATAGCTCTTCGCCGTGGACGCCAGCGCCGTGCCTGCCACGCCCGCCGCAAGGCCATTTACAAAGGTTCGCCGAGAAATCATCCCTGTCTCCATTCGGTTTCGTAAGCAAGCGGCAGACAGTGCGATAAAAGCCATTGCCTGGGCGCTGCCTGGACACCCTTTTTTTGCCGCCTCAAATTATATCCCTGCTAGGCAAGCCCCGTCCTATTCGCCGGCCGTGTCAAGTTCGTGCCAGCTCTGTTCGAACACGCCTCGCAGAAACTGCGGGTGCCCCCTGTCCGGGGTCCCCAAGGGCAGGTCTTCGTCCTTGGGGTGGAGGTTCCGCTTTTGGGACATGGGAATCCATGCAGCGAACCAGGCGAGTCCCTCATCCCCCGTCTTTTCTGGCAGAGGGTAGGAATCGGTCATTCCTTCTTCTCCTCCCACTCGGTATACTGACCGCGGATTCGCTCAAGATTGCCGGTACTGTAAACCCCCGCTGAATGCGGGCGTCTACCCAAGTGATGGCAGCCGGCATAATCTTGGAACCGATCGAATCGGCCACGGCGAGCGCAACCGCCGGGCGAGTGAGGGAGGTTGCCGCGCAAGAGTTTTCGAGTATTGTCCAGACGCACCGGCCGCAGATTTTCCGGTTTCTGCTGGCGTCCACCCGCGACGTGGACCTGGCAGAGACGCTGACCCAGGAGTGTTTCCTGAAGGCGCACCGCAACTGGGACCGGTTCCGCGGCGAGTCCAGCGCGATGACCTGGTTGATGCGCATCGCCATCAACCTCCAGAAGGACCACTGGCGCAACCGCCGGTTGCAGTTCTGGCGGCATACGCAGAACAACGCCGTCGATGCAGGCGAAGCCAGCGAATGGCTGCCCAGCGGAGAACGTTCCGTCGAGCAGCAGATGATGGCGCGCGAGCAGGTGCAGCAGGTTTGGAAAGCCGTCGAAGGGCTCAGCGCGCGGCAGAAAACAGTTTTTCTGCTTCGTTACGTTGAAGACATGGAGTTGAAAGAAGTCGCGCAGGTCACCGGGTTGAACGAAGGAACGGTCAAGGCGCACCTTTCGCGGGCACTCGCCAAAGTGCGCGCGGAATTGAGAGGCACACGATGAGAGTACAAATAGGATCGCCGGACGAAAAACACAATCAGGCCGCGGATGCGGTCCTCGACGAGGCGCTCAAGAACTTCCAGTCCAGCGTTCATGCCTGGAGCGAGGCCGAGTTCGGCAAGCCGCGCACCGTGAGCGCCGTCCACTATACAAGCTGGCGCGTTGTTACGGGCTGGGCGCTGGGGTGCGTACTAGCGGCGGGCAGTGTCACCGGCGGCCTCTACGAACGTCACCACCGGCAGGAAGTAGCAAGAATCGCTGTGGCTGCCGAAGCAGCCCGGCAGCAGAAGCTGGCCGACGAGCAGCGCGCCCTCAAAGAGAACGAGGATCTGCTCGCCCAGGTGGACAGCGATGTCTCGCGACAGGTTCCGAGCGCCATGGAGCCGCTGGCTCAGTTGATGGATGTGGACGAAGCTCAGTAATTGGCAAGTCACGAAAAATGCAGACAGGCCGGCTTGATAAGCTGGCGGACGAAGGAGAGAGCGATGAAAGCAGGAATGGCAGGACGATTGGTTTTAGCAATTGCGGGAGTACTGTTGGCCGGAGTCTCGGCATCCGCGCAGGGATACGGCGGCGGTCAGAATGGAGGGCCCGGCTTTGGAAGCCACCGGCCTCCTATGCAACACGGATTCGGTTCTCTCGGTGCTCAGGGCAACTGGTGGAATAACCCCAAAATCGTCGAACGTCTCAAACTCTCCGACGACCAGCGCAAGTCCATGGACGCCATCATGCTTCAGCACCGCGAGAAGCTGATCGACCTCCACGCCAACCTCGAAAAGGCGGAGCTGGCCATGCAGCCCCTTATGGGCGCCGACACGCCTAACGACTCCGCAATCACCGCTCAGATCGACAAGGTCGTGCAGGCGCGCGGCGATCTGGAGAGAGCCAATGCACGCTTCCTGCTTGCCATCCGCGACAAGCTCACGCTCGATCAGTGGAAGCAGGTTCAAGACTTCCGCGCCGGCGGTGGAATGCGCGGCGAGATGCGTCAGGAGCGCCGGCAGGACGGCCCAAGGCCCGGCATGCAGGGTCCCGGCGGACAGGGGCAGGGCAGGCAATTCCGCCGCCAGCCGCCTCCCGCTTCGCAGGGCGCTCCGGCCCCAGGTGCAGGGGATGCCCCCTCGGGTCCGCCAGCCGGGCCAGGCTCCGGAGACCAGCAGTAACCGCGATTCAACCGCCCGCTCGCAGGCCTGGTCCTGCCAGCTGGCCCTCCTTCACAAGGCGTTACCAAAGAGAAGTTAGACAGAGAGCAAATACGGTTGCATCCAAAACCGGTGGCGGCAGGAAGTCATCTTCCTGCCGCCGTTTTTTGCGATCGCTCTTGGGTTCGGCCTGCACTTTCCCGTCCCCACCGTCCCAGCGCCTGTCTCGAATCGAGACAACTCGGTGGAGCGATTCAAAACACCAATTGCCGCGCTTTCAGACACTCTGTGAATGAAAGCTGGACACTTTGATTCACCCTGCGACAAACACCTCCCACACAATTCTTAAAATTATGACTAAAGTTATCCCGCCCCACACCGATGAAGGGAGTGGATGCCAATAAGCCCCTCCAGAAGGCACCCCAGACCCGGATCATGCATTGATGCAGCGGGGCAGGGGCAAGCAGCAAGGCATCCAAGAAGGAGTTGAGTCCCATGGCCCTCGGTGTTTTGAATAACCTATCCGCTATCTACGCAGAGAACAACCTGAACAACACCAACAACAGCCTGCAGACGATTCTGCAGCAGTTGTCCTCGGGGTCGAGAATCAATTCCGGCGCGGACGACGCTGCGGGCCTGTCGCTTCTCAACGGCCTCGCGGCCAACTCCGCGGCTCTTACGCAGTCCAAGACCAACGCCACCGAAGGTGTTGGCTTGCTCCAGGTCGCCGATGGCGCGCTCTCCCAGGTCACAAGCCTGCTCAACCGCGCCATCACGTTGGCCACGGAAGCCTCTAACGGCACGCTCAACAGCACACAGGAAGGCGCCGCCAACCAGGAGTACCAGTCGATCCTCGCCGAAATCAACAACATTGGATCGACCACCACCTATAACCAGCAGGCCGTTTTCTCCGGCAAAGTCACCTCCATCTACACCGGCGACTCCTCCACCACTGGCTCCTCGATCAACGAGCTCAACATCCGCACCCTCTCGGAGTTGAGCGTCGGCGACAGCGGCGGTGTCATGTCCTACAGCAGCGGCCAGAACAATGTCTTCCTCAACCTCTCCACCAGCACCACCAACGCGAAAACCAACGACACGCTCAATGCCAGCGGCGCCACCACCATTGACATCAATTATCTGGTCAAGGGGTCCGCTGGCTCCTCCACTACCGCCAATTCTTCCATCACCGTCGGCACGGGCACCAGCTACGCCAACACCGCCGCAGGACTCATCAGCGCCATCAACAGTTCAGGACTCGGCCTCACCGCCACCTTCGGCACACAGACACAGGCAGGCGTCACCGGCGGCGGAAATGAGACCGGCATCGAGATCTCTGGCGGACTCGTTTCCGCTGGCGTCGACGCCAACTCCTCCAGCACCAGCGGCATTCTCGACCCCAGCGGCATTCCCGCCGACCAGCTCCTCACCGTCGGACAGACTGTCACCGTCAAGGTCGGCACGCAGACGGCTGCGGTCGTCACCACCAGCGCCACCGTGAATACTCTTCAAGAACTGGCAGACCAGATCAATTTGGCCACCGGCGGAACTCCCGGCCTGGCTACGGCCAGCGTCATCACCAACGGCGATGGCACGCAGAGCCTCGCGCTCAATGACACAGCCGGCGGAGGAGCGCTCACCGTAACTACCTCCGGTGGCACCGCCACCGCGGTTCCGGTCCTCAGCACGCCCACCACATCAAGCTCCGCGGTCGCCCTGCAAACCGTCACTGGTCCAGCGACGCTCAAATTGGTCGGTCCCGCCTCAGGATCGGTGAATACCTCCGACGTCCTCACCGGCAGCATCACCATCGGAGGCGACACGTACACCATGGGAATCACCGCCTACGACTCTTCCAACCCGGCGGCAACCGGATTCGGCACCGCCAGCCTGGCCGTCAATGGCGATACGCTCGCCGATCTGGCACGCGCCATCTCGGCCAACGTCGCCGACGGCGTCACCGCCACCGCCTCCACCAACGGCGTCCAGTTAGCCGGCGCGGCCGTCGTCGTTGGCGCCAACAGCCTCACCGATACGACGTTGGCAACCAGCTCCATCGTCACACTGGGCAATTTCCCAAGCCAGAACGATACTTTCTCCGGTACCTTAGCCTTCACCGCCGGCGGCAGCCCGCAGTCTATTACTGCCACACAAGGCGAGACCGTCACTCAGCTCATCGCGAATATCAACCTGAATTCGGCAACCCTCGGTGTCACGGCCAAGTGGGTCGCCGCCACAAACGGCGCCGGAGTCGTCCAGTTAACCTCGACCGCCACAGGAGCCGCAGGCCAGATCAGCGCCGCCACCTCCACCGTCACCGATACCGCGACCACCGCCACGCTCGCTTTTGCCTCCAACGGCGCCTACAACATCGGGCTGGCCAGTGACGCCACCAATACGGTCTACGACTCTACCTCCGGCCAGAATGACACTACCGCTGCCGCGGCCTTCATCACCAACCAGAAGTCGGGCAGCGGCGTCGCCACCACCAGCTATTCCGATGGCGCAGGCCAAGCCCTCAACGGCAGCGATCTGCTCAACCAGGCAGATGCACAGAATGCGCTCACCGTTCTCAATCTCGCCATTACAGCCGTAGCCGCGCAGGACGGCTACATTGGCGCTGAGATCAACACCCTCAACTCCATCAGCCAGGTGATGAGCACGCAGCAGGAGAACGTCGTTTCGGCCCAGAACGCAATCCAGGCCACCGACTACGCCTCGGCCACTTCCAACATGTCGAAGTATGAGATTCTCAGCCAGACCGGCATCGCTGCCCTCGCGCAGGCTAACAGCGTTCAGCAGGAAGTCACAAAGCTCTTGCAATAATCGGCTTTTGCACTAAACGCAGACTTGTAACACCTTCAAGACAACCCAGGGACGGGCGGCGGCAAAGGCATACCCTTTGCCGCCCATTTTATTTCAGCCAGCTTCTCACGGCTGCGGAATTCCCCTCCGCGCTACAAACCTCTCTCCCACTTGCCGATCATTACCATCAATCGGCGCAAACTATACATATGCGCAACCTCCATCCAAAACCAATCTGTCAGGTACGTGACCGGTCCGTACCCCCCCGACCCCCACCCCCCTCCCCGTCAATTGCACAGATTATGGTGCATGCGAAAAATAAGTAGATCATAATCAATAGCTTGCAAAATGATACCCGTAACTATAAAGTAAACTACCCTGTGAAAAAACGAAAAAAACGGGCGATTTCGTCATCTTTTGGGGGCCTCATAGGCCCTTTAGCCGGGGCTAGAGCAGCTTTTTGTGCAGTCCAGTCCAACCCCGGCGAGCGCCGAGAGCCGAAAGCCATGGCCACCAAAAACAAAACCCCGGCAGATTCCGTCCAGGAATCTGCCGGGGTTTGAAAGCTGATCGCTAGGTCGCGGTGTTCGGTATTAATCGTGGTTGCGTGAAACTCGACGCAATCGACATGAAGATAGCCGAAAGGCTCGATACCGTATGCGAGGAGTCCTGGCAGGTGCTGCCCGAGCCGCTCTGGTTATAGTCCGAGTAGAAGTTGTTCAACGACGAAGCAATATTCTCCATCGTCACGCAGGGCGTCAGTTGCGAGACCGTGAAGGCCGCGTTCTTTCCCGTCGCGATCAGCGTCGTGTCGGTATTTCCATCGCCGGAGTAGCATCCCGTTTGCTCCGAGCCGTACGCCACCGAGTACACCTGGGTGCCCGTCGTCGTCGCAGCCTGTGCCGCGATAATCGCCTGCTGGCACTCGTCTTTGGTATCCGGGTAATACCCGGTTCCCGTCAAAGTGTTCAACCCGGCGGTGGATGGAACCGCGGTATACGTTGTGGAGGTTGGCAGATCGGCCGTGGCGGCAACCAGGTTTGCCTGGCCGTCGCTAAGGAAGATGATCGCGTTATTGGTTCCTGGGTTCAGCCTTTGTTCGGCTACCAGCGCCGACTGTGCGGCATAAAGAATGCTCGCATAGTAGGTAATGCCGCCCGTAGTATTGGCCGCGTTCAGGCCCCCCGTCCCGCTGCCGGCCTGGCTGATCGGCTGCATGCACGTGGTGATCGCCTTCACAATCGAAGAACTGGTGTTCAATCCGTTCGAAGCGCTGACATTGTAATAATCGCTCACAAAGCCGTTTGCATCCGCATCGCTGGCGCCGTATGTCACCTCGTACGTTCCGGTAAATGTGTTGTTGTGATTGCTGTTCTGCCAGTATTCAATAGGCGTGTACGAGGTCGCCGTAGTCAGTGGCAGCGTATAGATTTGAAACGATGGCGTGCTGTAACTGCTGCACGCATTCTCTTTCGTAACAGACGCCGTGGAGACGGCTGGAAACGAGAACAGCGCTACGTGAAAATTCGCTGCCGCGTTGGTGCAGCTCGTCGATCCAGACTTGCACGGATTCACCGATCCCAGCATTCCCTTGATGCCGTTCAAGGCGCACTGGAACTCGGTCACGTTCGAGCCGCAGTTGGTATCGTTCGTGCTCATCGAGCCCGTCGCGTCCAGAATAATCGCCACGTTCCAGGGCTGGGACTGCCCCTGCATGGATGCGGTCGCAGTCGCCGCCACATTCAGTTGCGAATAGCCGAACAGTTTCATGAAATACGTCGGCACGGCCGCCTTCTCTATCACCCGGACTGCGTTCGGGGGAGGGTTGCTCGATGGGCAGGTAGTCCCGCTCGGCTGCAGCGAGTTCAGGCACACCGTCGACACGGTTGTCGTTACAGTGCCCAGCGCATTGTTGACGTTCTCATCCCCCGAGCTGCCGCTGTAGAGGTTCGCTTCCGTGGTTGCGTTGTTGGTGGAGGACGTGTTGTACACCAGTCCCGCGGCCGCCAGCACCGCTGCGTTGGCGTAGTTCTGAAGCTGTGCATGAGCAACGTAGGCTCGGCCTACGTCGACAGACATCCCGCCCATGCCCAACATCCCGATCAATCCCAATGCCACCCAAGGCAGCACCTGCCCGCGCTGATCGTTCAGCGCTTTCCGGGCAAAAGATACAATGGTTGTTTTCATTGAAGTTGCCTCGATGTTGCGGTGATTAGTACTCATACTCGGTTACCTTCGCGGCGAACTGGCAGCTGCTCGCTAGATTGACGCCGTAGACGGAAAGGCCGCAGGGATACGTGGCATAAACCGATACCGGCGTGCCCTGCACTAGAAGTGTTTGCTTGCCCGAGCAGGACTCGTTTGTCTGGGTGGGCGTCGTGCCATTCAACGTGACAATCATATTGATGTTCGACGATTTCAGGCCGGGCGCCGCATTCTTCAGCGCTGTGAACGCATCGGCGCAGGGGTCTGTCGTCGATGTACGGATCTGCGCCAGGTACTGCCCCGCTGCGCCCGTTGCCTGCGTCAGCGTCAACTGGTTGCTGTAGGCAAATCCAAACGTGACGATCCCCGTCAAAATACCAAGAAGCACCGGCACCGTTAACGCAATTTCGATCAGCGCGCCGCCCTCTTCTCCTCTTGAGAACAAAGCATGGGCGTGGCCACAGCTTAACCTGTGGGAGCCTCCTATACGCATCGCCGCGGCAAGACGATTCAGGCCGCTTGTAAACATTCTGGCTTGCTGACGCAAGCCGCTTGAGATCTTCATTGTTCACTCTCCCGGCGCTGGTCTTCCCTATATGCGGGTTCACCTGCGCCTTTTGATTACATGGCCCTCGCGAACTGGCACAGCCAGACCGCGCCTACCCTTTCTCTTTTTTCAATCGCTGCAGAAAGCGCGCAAATTCCTTTTTGCCCAACCCGTCCATCTGGGAATTAAGATTGTTGCGCGCACTCTTCTCATCCGGCAGGACGAACTGAAGCCCTACCCCATCGTTTCCCCACCGAACCGCCCGCGACATCACCGACATCGACCGCTCGGCCATCTTTTCTCCGTCCCCTGTCCTTTGCAGCGTCATCAGAACAAGAGTCCCCGGATACCAACGCTCTTCCGTCTCGATATACAACCCTGTCGCACTGATGTCCCGCACTGTGTGCGCCTTCGGCGCGGCGCCGTTCCAGTAATAAGCCGCCAGCCCTGGGGCCGGCTCGCGCGGCGCCTTCCGGGGATCGGGTGACCACCAGCGCTCCAGCCAGTTTTTTGGTGGCCTGACAGCCTTGATCCCCGGTTCGATCAAGCTCATCTCGTGCGTTTGCGGCTTACTGCCGCGGTCATCCCCTGGCTGTGCCCCCAATTCCAGAAGCCCAGGCCCGCCGCCCCACAGGGGCTGCTCCCTCAACAGAACCGCGCCTTGAACCACCCCGGGGGCATCGCCGCCACCGGAAAGCTGCTCCAGCTTCCCCGCCATCTCCTCGGCCACGCACAACACAAGTTGATCTCCCGCCTGGGTCTGCGATGAGTAAATCGAGTGCGCCGGCAGCACCAATACGCTTGCAGCTCGCGGCCGCGAAGGACTGGCCAAAAAAGTGGGGTACGATTCGACAGCCTCGATGACCCCGCAGTCCTCGTCCAGATAGATCAAGTCAAGCGGGGCGTAGAGGCCAGTCATAGGAATGCCATGAAACGGCGTCAGCCATAAGCCCTCGCCAGACCTGAGTTCGCGCTCTGCAAGCCGTTCCTCGAGGTCAGCAAAGGAGAATTCGGCGGCAGTTACCTCAAGACCGAGGAAGCATTCCCGGGTCTGGTTGTATGCGCAATGTGGCAAAGATTCCAAGAGGATATCCGCCATTGTCTCGAACTTTGCAACCGGTTGTATTTGCGTGTTCTGGGCCGGCCAGTCAATTTTTCGTGTCATCTGCATCCGAGTTCTCCACTTTTTTCACTGCAATTGCCTGGACTCAAATCGGCACAACTCTCCTATTGCCACCGTCAGGCAAAACTCTTGGGCAATCGCCACCCAAGCAACAATGTTTCCGTCCGGTAGAACTATCGGCCTATGCGACGGCGATCGCTCAATTTCACGGCGCCGTCAGGGTCAAGACGCAAATCCGGGGCTACTTAACCCGTGTGCGGCGGCGCTGAATCAAAATCACCAGCACAATCACAAAAAGTACGCCGCAAACGATCCGGATAATTGTCGTAGTGTCCATTATGCTTACCTTCCTCTATGAAAATCCTACATGCGCTTGTCAAAAGCACCATCGCCGGGGAGCGACACCCGAATTTCCCAACGTCGAATTCCTCGGTCTGCGCAATTGTAGAACCGGCCAGTGGTCACCGCTCCGCTCTTGCGCGGCGCCACTGAACCCCAGGAACAATCCGCGTTAACTTACGCGCGTACGACGGCGCTGGATCAGAATCACCAGCACGATCGCAAAAAGCACGCCAGAAACAATCCTGACAATTAAGGTACTGTCCATGTCTACTCCTCCTTCCATTAGTGATCAAGCAACGTTTGAAACGACTCCATCATCAGAATTACCGCCGGCCCCAGAACGACTAGAAAAAGTGCCGGAAAGATGAAGAACACAAGTGGGAACACAAGCTTTACCGACGTCTTTGCAGCCATTTCCTCTACGGCCTGGATCCGCTGGGCTCTCAGGGTATCGGCATGTTGCCGCAATGTCTTGGCGACGCTGGTTCCGAACTGTTCCGATTGGACCAGCACTGAAACCAGATTGCGCAAACTATCCACCCCGGTACGTTCCGACAGGTGTTTCCATGCATCAGAACGTGCCCGGCCAGCGCGCTGCTCCAGGACGAGAATTCCGAACTCGTCGCACAGTTCCGGTTGCGCCTGTTTCAGTTCCTCCGCAGTGCGGGCGGTCCCCTGATCCAGGCTCAGGCCGGCTTCAATGCAGATGACCAGCAGGTCCAGCACATCGGGAAGACCGCGCTCGATCTTCTTTTGCCGGTCTTTAATCTGGTGCCCGAGCCAGAAGTCCGGCGCCAGAAACCCCAGTCCCAGCGCTGCAGCATACACGAAAAAAGGACTGAGGCTTGCCAGATTGGAGACAAAAGCCAAAGCGCACAAAAAGAGCGGAACCAAAACTTTGCAACCATAGAAGACTTTTACTGCCGACTCACTGCGGTAGCCGGCGCGGGTCAAACGCTGCAGCACGATCGAGATTTCAGCCTGGCTCTTCGGCAGCAGATGCTCGAAGTGCTCCACCGCGCCGCCCAGCGAGAACCCTGTCTCCTTGATGGTAGTCATCAGGCTTCTCTGCTTGGGACGTGGATTGATCGCCTCGGCAATCCGCTTCGGCAAGGCTTCACGATAAAAGAGCAGCAGCCCGCCGCTGGCGATCAGCAAAAAAACGACGCAAAACGAAATGATCACAAGTGCCATAGCGTCCTCTTCAAACCTCCATATTGACGATCTGGCGAATAATCAACCCGCCCAGCACCGTCATCCCACAGGAGGCCCACAGCAGTTTTATGCCGATGGCCCGCGTCCACAAAATGCTCATCATCGTCGGATTGATCATAAAGAGCGCGATTCCCAGCACTACCGGCAAGAGGCTGAGAATCCAGCCCGTTAGCCTTCCCTGCGCCGTGTGAACCTGGATTTGCCGTTTCAAGCGGAACCTCTCCCGGATGACATAAGACGTCTTATCGAGTACCTCGGCCAAGTTGCCTCCGCTCTCCTTTTGAATCATGATCGCCGTGGCCACGATTCTCAGATCTTGTAGCGGTATGCGCTCGATCAGGTTTTCCATGGCGGCCTTCAATTCGAGGCCGTAGTTCTGTTCTTCAAAGCAGATTCTGAATTCGCCGCCCACTGGATCCGTGCATTCCCGGCCGACCAGACCCATTGCCGCAATCAGGCTGTGCCCGGCTCTCAGGCCGCTTACCATCAGATCGAGCGCCTCCGGCAGTCCCTGTTCAAACTTGCCGAATCGCTGATTGCGTTTAAAAAGCACGAGGCCAAACGGCGCCAGGCCAGCCGCCAACCCTACCCCCAGCGCAGGCAAAATCATGCTGAAACGCAAGTAGACAAGATAAGACGGAATCGCAAAGCATGCGGCAGACATCACAAGAAGACGCCCGGCGCTCCAACTCAGGTTGGCTTGATCCATTGTTCTGCGCAAGTAAGGTGTCAGTTCGAACTGCAACAGTTTTCGATTCAACCAGGGGATGCTGCTGAGCTGATCGTCCTTACGGAGATTCAGTACCAGGTCGTGCGGATCCGGGGCCTCAGTGGCCAGGGCTGACTGCAACCTGGTTTGCACTTCCTTGGCCTGCTTGGAGGGACCAGCGCTGGCTGCTATCCACGGCATTGCAACGGCCGCAAACACTCCCACGAAAACCAAACCGATAATCAGTCCCATAGTCGTCCCCTCCTTTCCCCTTAGTTGACCTGCGTCTCGCGTTCGAATAAGCTGGGCGGCAAAATAATGCCTGACACGCGCAGCCGCTCAAGGAATTTAGGACGAATCCGGCTGGGCGTGAATACGCCAATCACCTTGCCGTCAGGTCCGATTCCTTTCTTTTGGAATGAGAAGATTTCCTGCATGCTGATCACGTTCTCTTCCATGCCGGTAATCTCTGAAATGCTTGTGACCTTGCGCGTGCCATCGCTCATGCGGGTTGCCTGCACCACAATGGTGAGCGCCGACGCGATCTGTTGCCGAACCGACTTCTCGGGCAGATTCATATTGCCCATAGCCACCATCGATTCAAGCCTGGAAATGGCGTCGCGGGGAGTGTTGGCGTGAATCGTGGTCATGGAACCCTCGTGGCCGGTATTCATCGCCTGCAACATGTCGAATGCTTCTTCACCGCGAACCTCACCGATGATGATGCGATCGGGACGCATACGGAGGCAGTTGATAAGCAGTTGCCGCTGGCGGATGGCTCCCTGGCCCTCAATATTGGGAGGCCGGGTTTCCAGACGCACAATGTTCTCCTGAGCCAGCCGCAGTTCGGCCGCGTCCTCGATAGTGACCAGCCGCTCATTATTCGGAATGTATTGCGAAAGGATGTTAAGAAACGTGGTTTTGCCGGCTCCGGTGCCGCCAGCGATCAGGATGCTGATTCTCGCCTTTACTGCCGCCGAGAGCACTTCCATCATCTCTGCGGAGATGCTGTTCAACTTCACAAGTTGGTTGGCAGCCAGCGGTCCGGTGCCGAAGCGGCGAATCGACATCGAGGGCCCATCCAGGGCCAGCGGTGGAATGATCGCGTTTACACGCGAGCCGTCGGGAAGCCGTGCGTCCACCATCGGCGAAGACTCATCCACTCTGCGTCCCACGCGCGACACAATGCGATCAATGATTTGCAGCAGATGCCTGTCGTCCCGGAAGGTTGTGCTTACGCGCTGAAGAAGACCGCCTTTTTCAATAAAGACATGGTCCTTGTCATTCACAAGGATGTCAGAGATTTTCGGATCGCGCAGCAGGGGTTCCAGTGGGCCCAAGCCGAAGACTTCGTCCAGCAGATCGGACTGGATTCTCTCCTGCTCTTCATAGCTGAGCGGCACCCGCTGGTCCGCCATGATTTCCTTGACGATGCCCAAAACCGCCTGACGGGCTTGGCTGGAGTTGACGCGCGACAGTTTTTCCAGATCCAATTTAGAGATCAGGGTCCGGTGTATCTCCGCTTTGTAACTTTCCAGATTCAGCAGTTCCACTGTTTACCTTCCGTCCAGATAGCGATATCTTTCCTGAAAACATCAACCAAAGAGCTTGAAGCCTTTCTTCTTTGCCTCTAATGCAGGTTGGCCAGTCGCAGCCCTCGCCATCTGTTGGATCTGCCGTGAAATCGGCGAATCCCCGAGCGTCAAGGGAGAGGCGTCAATCTGCATACGCTTTACAGAGGCATAGTCGTTGGGAATCTTCCACTGTGCAGGCCGCGTGAGTGCCTTCTCTATGTCCTTCTCTGTTACGCCCTGCACGCGCGGTTCGTGCCGATTGATCACAACTTCGAGCTTCGGGCCGCCATCGGTGAAAAACTGTGAGATGAGGCGATTGGAATTGCGGAGTTCGGGAATGCCCGCCTGAGTTACCAGGTAGATTGTGGATGAGTTTTTGAACAGGACCGACCCGGTCAAATCGATTCTCGATCCCAGATCGACCACCACGTTATCGAAGCCCTGCCGCGCCACTTCCACTAGCTTGTCAATTGCCTCATTCGCAGCCTGATAGGGCTGAAATCTTCCCGGAGCCGCTAGCACCGAGACTCCAGAGCTGTGCTTGACCAGAAGCCTGGAAAGGAAACTTCCATCGAGCCGCTCCGACGATTGCAGAGCATCGATGGTTGAAAACTCCGCAACAATACCAAGGTTTAGCGCCGCGTCGCCGAACGGAAGATCCAGATCGATCAGCAGCGTTGTCTCGTCGGGATTCTGCGCCAGCGCGACTGCAAAATTGCAGGCCAGCGTGGTTACGCCCGTGCCTCCCTTGGCACCCATAAATGTGAACAGCCTGCCGTTCGATTGCGTGACATTTACGATCGTGGGGCGCACTACCGGCCGGCGGGCCGTCGCCCTAATCAGAGACTCTTCAATAATTCCGGGTTCCAGCGGAAGCATCAGAAACTCGCGTGCCCCTGCGCGCATGCAACGCACCAACAGATCGGGATCTGCCTTCACCGAATAAACCATCACAGTCACCGAACCGTTCGCGCCAACGCTCTCCACGAGGTCGAGAGCATACTCGGGATCACTGTCAAGATCGATGATGATTACGTCGTGGTTCTGCTCCAGCAGCCTGGGCACATCGCCGAGGCTGGGAGGATAGGACGAAAACGAGTGAACCTCGCTGCCCGCGCATCGGGCTAGCGCAAGGGCCACAGCGTCGCGATGCTTCTCATCGGGGCCGATGAGAACAATCGACAGATTGTCGACGCCGAGAGATTCGGAACGCTGGGATACCAGATATGGGGAAGAACTCACACTCATTGATTCACCGCTCATTGCCGTGCGCAACTTTGCTTGCTCGTCCGTCGGGAATTGATAGTTCGTCCGCAATGTCGACATAACGTTTAACCCTTTTCTCAGCGAGCAAAAAACGAAATCAAAGTACCGATGGCGATAGCTGGCGCGTAGGGCATCTTGCGCCGCAGAGGATTACTCAGGACTAATTCCGGATCGCGCAGTCCGCCGCGCTGTTTCCATCCAAAGGCAAGATTGCCGGCGCCCGTGAAGAGCTCTTTCAGGAACCCTCCAAAAGCCGCCCAGCACAAAACCATGATCCCTCCCGCCATGCCCGTAACGACCAGCGCAAGAAACAACTGGCTCGGGCCGATCCAGGCACCAATCGCGACGCACAGCTTCACGTCCCCCGCGCCCATTCCCCCCATCCAGAAAAGAAACCCGTAGATCAACAGGGCGAGCGCTGCGCCTTCAAGGCTCTGAGCGATACCATGCCAGCCCTGCAACCAGCCGGAGACCGCAAAACCTGCGGCGAGAAAAGGAATCACCAGCCAATTCGGAATACGCCGGCTGCGCAGATCCGTAAAGGTCGCTATGCCGAGAACAACGACAGTTGGCCACCATGCGAATGAGTGCATCCTGGATACTCCTTTCCCCTTGAATTTAAGGGACACCTGCTTCAAAGCAATTGCCCGACCAAATCGTTTTAATAAGAAGTGCTTTAAATTCATTTAGTTAATAGCGCCGGCATCTCGACGGTGTACACGGTAGTTTACGGGCATGCCCATTTGGTGAAGCAGATCGTTTACACATTTGGCTTTGCATTGCTCCTGTGTCCCCTATCTCCTCTGAAATGTCCACTTTCCCGCATCCAGAGCACAAAGTAATCAGTCGCGCGTTACTTGCATGAATCTCTTATGACACGAAAGTCGTAGACGCATCGTTCCGCAAACTGAAACGGCGTCGGGAAGCTGGAACATCCACTCTCTGCCAATTGACCTCGTCTGTCCGCTTAGAATCGCCAACAACATGCTGGAAAATAAATAACTTATGGTCAAAATGGCTCATGTTGCGCCACAAAGACGCTCAACGGGTCATTTCGCCCGCTAGTTTTCCGATAACTCATTGAACATAAAATCCTTAGAGCATTCTTGGGCACCGGATGATGTGGTCTCGACTCCTTTGCCAATACACATGGCGAAATCTGTTACTAACGTCGCACTGACCTAGCACGAAACAGCCATTGGCATCGGCGGTGGTACTGCCGATCATATACATACAACACTTTTTCAACCGGAACTTAACCGGGATGGTGTGTCGATAAAAAGCGAGAGAGAGTTCGCGCTATCATGATCAGGATTGGTTTGTATTCAGAAGACCGCACTTTGCGTCCTCTTCTTTCTTCTGCCCTTGGTAAAGACTTTCTGGTACTCCAGGGGTCGGATGCGCACGAGGTGGAAAGCCTTGCGTTAGGCCATGAATGCGATGTCATGATTCTGGATTTGAATTCGAATCGTGACTCCATGCAAGAGCGCATTGAATTCTCCCGGCAATTGATTGCATCGAATGTCCCGTCGGTTGTGATGGCAGACGATGGTCTTCGTTCGACGGCATTCGAGCTGGTGCGCAACGGAGCCTTTGGCTACTGCCGACGTCCTCCCTCCATCCGCGATCTCAAGACCATGCTCAGCAGGGCTTGTGAGAACTCCTCGCTCAAGCAGCAGCTCCAGACCGTGCAGCAGCGGCTTGATGAGCCGGTCAGTTGCGACCGGCTCATCGGGTCCAGCCCGCAAATGAAGCGCGTATACCAATTGGTGCGTAGCGTGGCCAATCTCAACGCTTCGGTTTTGGTGACCGGCGATAGTGGAACAGGCAAGGAATTGATTGCCCGCGCTATCCATAATCTCGGCTCCCGCTCCAATCGGCCGTTTGTTGCTGTATCCTGCGGCGCCATTCCTGAAACACTGATCGAAGCTGAGTTGTTCGGACATGAAAAGGGCGCATTCACGGGTACGGTCGGCGCGCGCGAGGGCTACTTCGAGCAGGCCGCCGATGGTACGCTCTTCCTGGACGAAATCGGAGACCTGAGCCTGTTTACGCAGGTCAAGCTCCTGCGCGTCTTGCAGCAAATGGAATTCAACCGCCTGGGCAGTAACCGCCTGATTTCCTTGCGGGCGCGGCTGATCTTCGCCACCCATCGCGATCTTGCGCAATTGGTTGCTGAAGGCAAGTTTCGGCAGGATCTCTTCTATCGTATTAATGTCATGCGGATCGAGTCCCCGCAGCTACAGGAACACCCGGAAGACATCCCCGCGATTGCGAAGTATTTTCTGCACAAGTATGCCGGGATATTTCAGAAGCCGATGGACGGGATTGAACCCGAAGCTCTGGAGATGCTCCAGAGTTACGCTTGGCCCGGCAATGTGCGCGAGCTGGAAAACGTTATGCAGCGGACGATCATCCTTGCTCCCGGTCGAATAGTGCGCGCGGCAGATCTGCCCCTGAGAACTCCAGACGAAGAAACAAACGGCTTTGAAGATGTCGTCGATATCGCCGATTATCAGCCCGCTGGTTCGTTCGAACGCAAGATTCACGACTATAAAGTGAAACTTGCGATCTCAGCGGTTCGCGAGAACAATGGCAACAAGACGCTTGCTGCCCGCAGCCTTTGCATTTCCAGGGCTTATCTGCATCGCCTGATCAGGCTTGCCGAACCAGACCAGCCTCTCGAACAGAATCTCAGGGAGACGGCGACGGCCTGAAGCGCGGTCTCAACAGACCGCCTAGCACAGGTGCGCAACTTCGGTTGTGGCAGGCGCCGATAAATCTGATCTGAACAGCCGCCGCTTTAAGTGTGCAGATTGTATTCCTGCGTGCCAGCCATCACCAGCCCGCTTTTTTGCCGACCGTGAATGTAACGGCAACACCAGCCGGTTTGATGCGACTGGTCGTCGGGCGGGGCCATCAGGTCCTTGTAAACAACCTTGCCATAGAGGAATATCCGTTCCTCCCAGTTTTCGATCCGCTGCAGCTTTTCACCCGACTCGCAGAGCCCCTTCACATCGTCCCGGCAGAAGGACTTGATGGTATTGGATTCGCCTGGGAGCAAAATCAGGGAGACGGAGGGCATCTCCGGATCTTCCGGTCTGAATTCGGGAATACCGGGCAAGTGCGCTTCATTGACAGTAATCTTCGTCTCATCCGCCATCGCAACGACGCGGGCGGGACTGCGCCCGCGGTTGGTGGCGACTATGTTGAATCCGTTCTCGATGGAAGGGGACGGAGTGACGGTGACGAGGACCCAGGGTCTTTCGGCATGGAGGATTGCCTGGGCATGGAGCAAAGCGGCCTGGGCGCTGTCAGCCGCGGCAGTCGCGGCGATTTCGCCGTATTTGGTCTGGCGTTCGATTTTTTTCAGAGTGGAGACGGCCATCATGATTCCGGCATAGGCCAAGAGGGCCAGCAGGATATTGGCTGCCCAGAGGATACGGTCCTGGAGCGGCCAGGGCGCGGGCGCGGGAGCCGGAGTGGCGATGGTGATGCGCGGCGTCTGGTAGTCGCAGGGGCCGTTTGGACAATCGGGTCTGACGGCTGGGCTTGCTGCGGGGCTCGTTGCTGAGGGCTGAGCGGAAGCGGGATGATTTGCGGTCTGCGCGCCGGCAGGTAACTGGGTTTGCGGGATGGCCAGCAGCATTGCGAAAACTGCCAAGTGCTTCAAGATCATGGCGCAAATGTACCACACATCGCGTGCCACGCCGCGCGGGCGCTGACGGCGCGCACCCCACCCTGCAACATGCGCGCGAAATGGGGTTTGCGGGCAGTTTGAGGGCAATGAGGTTCATTTTTTGTGGCAAAATCCTGCAAAATCCGGCGTTGGCCTTAGGGGCTTCTTTGCCTGCAAGTCTTTTTGTTTGTGTTTGTTAGGTCTTGTAGCCGGACAGGGGCTATTGACTAGATGGTAATGGGGCTTTGGGGTGTAAGCGGTTTATTTTCTGCTTGTTGCCTGAGATGTCACAGTTTCACAGGAAAAAGGGGGGAGGGGGGTAGGGGGCAGGGAATAGGGAATAGGGAATAGAAAAACCTGCCGTGTGGGGTTCACGCTTGATGGCCCGGCCGGAGAGATTTGGATGGAAGTTCCCATGTATTGATTGTGCGCTCGTTGGGGGTAATTTTCGGCAATGGGCGGCCAGAGTCAGCGATTTGCTGCTGCGGGTAGTCCGGTGGCGGTGGGAAGGATGGCGCGGTAGCTGGCGTCGAGAGCGGGACCGAGGAGGAGAATGGCGGCAATGCGGCGGACGACCTGCGCGAAGTATGCGGCTTCTTCGGGGCGAAGGGCGCGGTGCAGGAGGGGTGAGGTGGGTTCCGCAGTGAACTCGCGGTAGCTGAGCCACTTCTTGAGGACCTGGTATCCGCCGAGGGTGTAATTCCAGACTTGGATGGGCACAGCGGACCAGTGGGCGTCGCCGTTGAGATGGACGTCGACACAGGTTTCTCCGAGGAGGTTGAGTACGTCTTCCAGAGTGAGGGATTGGGCAGCGGCGAGAGCGGTAAGTTTTTCGCGCTCGGCTTCGGTCCATGGGCGTTCGGGTGCGAGGCCGCGGCCGGGCATGACGGTGCTGCCCTGGCCCTTGTGGCCCCATCCGGCGGAGAGCTTGAGGACTTCGTCGAGGTTGGGGTCGAGCGGGAGTTTGAGGGCGGCAAGGAAGGACCACTCGGCGGCGAGGTTGATGCCGGACTCGGCGTCGAGGAGTTCAGCGAGGCGACGGCCGAGGCTTGCGGAGTTGGTCAGCAGATCGGCTGTGGCGGGGAGTGGGATGCGGGGCCAGTCGCCTAGCAGGGCTCCGGCATTTTCGGTCCGATAGGCCGGGGTATGCATGGTGGCGAGCGAGTGGGAGAAGAGTTCTTCTGGTTCGGCGGTCCCTTCGCAACTTCTCAGTGCTCGGTCGGAAGCGTTTTCCAGCATTTCCTTCATGCCAGGTAGCCTTTCGACCAAGAACGCCGACGGGAAGACACTTGATCCCTTTTCGACGACGTGAAGGCTAGCGAGTCTCTTCGTAACGCAAGGGGGGTCAAATGCCTTTCTGTTGCTTTGCGCGGAGATAATCGAAATGGCTCCAAAGTGGGCTGCTTGATAATCCTCTCGCTTCTCGTCCAAGAGTTTCGTGTACGGCTCGGCGTAGATCCACCTTTGGTCAAATGGCCGGTATAGGTATGGCTTCGTTTTGGAAAGCGTCAGATCGTGCTTTAGTTGTTCAATCGATGCCTCTGGTTTGTTTTCCTGCGCTACAAGGAGGTCGCTCTTTCTTTCTCTTGTTAGCCTTGTGCGCGTCTGTCTTGCATCGAATCGTGTTGCGTTCGTCATTGCGATAGGTGAAAGTGAGGCGATCTCGTCGTCAGAGTTCTCCTCGTCCAAATATGCACAAACACGTTCTACGAGCTTGTCGCGATCAATATCGACTACCAACGGGTCGCGGCTCGTCTTGATGCCGGGAAAGGATTTCGGGAACAATTCGGTCAGTCGTGGCCACGAGGTGTAATCGATGGAAAAAACTCGCTGCGCAAGAGGGTTGCCGAGGGCTGGCGCGGGCGTGAGGACGGTATAGGTTGGCTCGGCCTCGTTGCGGCTTTCGCGTTGAAGTTGGGCGAGTTTGCCGGAACCCCAGAGATCGCGGAGATGGATTTGGGGCGTTGGCGATTCTGGCAAGGAGCGTCCCTCAGGGGCTAAAGCCCCGGCTCCATTTTCTGGCAGTCTGTCAGGGCTGAAGCCCTGACCTACCATTCCGTGATCTGCGGGCCACATTGCCGAGGTTCGGACGAGGGTGGCGATGGCGGTGCCGATCTGGATGCCTTCGCGGTTCTGCGGAGTGGAGAAGGCGCTGGGGTCGGGCAGGCCCTCGGGTGTTGTTTTTCCGGTGCGGTATTTGTCGCCATTCAGGTTGTCGATGTAGATGGACTGGAAGGTATCGATGTACCGCTTGCGCATGGAGACATGGGAAAGTCCGTCGAGCCATGCGTTGTTTGAAATGAGGCAGACGATGCCGCAGCCGCCCTCATTGCCGTGGACGTTTGCATCGCCGACGATTCGACGCTCGGCGATGCGGAAGAAGCGGACATAGAGATCGTTGAGGCCCTGGCCTTGTGGGGCGGGCAGGCCGGGAATTTGCTCGCGGTAGGCGGTGGTGAGGTCGCGCTCTTCTTCGATGGTAGCTATGCCAGCATAGCCGTTGTAGGGCGGATTGCCGAGGATGACGAGGATGGTGTCCTGTTGCTTGATTTGTTCGGAATCTTCGCGCTCACGCCGGAACTCCTCGAAGATGACGGACTGGGGATGGCGCTCGGGAACCCAGCCGGTGAGAGAGTTTGTGAGGTAGACTCCAGCGCGGTGCTGGTCGGTGAGGGGAGCGCGCGCGTTCTCCAGCAGGGATGCGATCTGGAGGTGGGCGATGACGAAGGGGGCGGGCATGATTTCAAAGCCGAAGACGCGAGTGAGCGCAGCGGTGCGGAGAGTGCTGGAGACGAGGGCGGTGTCGTCGCCAGCCTCTTCAAGCAATGTCCGATGGATGCGATGGAGGACGGCGGTGAGATAGGCTCCGGTGCCACAGCAGGGGTCGAGGATGCGGACGGCGGGACTGGCGAGGCCGAGGGGTTGATTGAGCTGGGTACGGAGAAGACGATCGACACGCTCGACCATGTATTCGACGATCGGCTTGGGCGTGTACCAGACGCCGAGGTCCTTGCGGAGTTGGGGATCGAAGGCTTCAAGAAAGGGCTCGTAGAAGTAGGCAACGGCCTCGTCTTCGCGGAAGGTATCGAAGAAGGTTGGCTGGACGCGGTTGAGGGCTTCTCCGGCGAGGTTAAGTACCTCCTGGAGTTGGATGGAGTTGAGCGCCCCGGGTTCGGAGACCTCGCCGAAAAGCTTGCGAAGGACGGGAACACGGAGATAGTAGGCGGCGAGGCGCCAATCGAAGCGCGCGCCAGACGTGCGGCCTTCAGGAGAGCGACGCCAGAGCACCCAGGCGGAGAAGATGCCGTAAAAGAGGGTTTGGACGAGAGTAGAACGGAAGAAGTGCTCGCCTTTTTCGCCTTCAAACCGGATGCCGAGCGATTCCTGGAGGGCCTTTTTGACGGCATCGAAGCTGGCGAGGGGATGGTTTTCAGCGCGTGCACGGGCTTCGCGCGCGTAGGACGCGAGGAGCCAGGCTACCTCCTTTGGCTGGACGAGCGGTGCGCGGTAGAGCATGACGCGAGCGAGAAAGTCTAGGAGCAGGTCCTTGTGTTTGGCGAAGGTTGTGAGTGGTGTGGACCAGAGATCCGCAGCCGTGACTGCCAACGTGTAGCTTTCCAAGACTCTGACTGTATCGGAAGGGCTGAGTTCGAGAAGCCGGAACTGGCGCAGGTTGGTAATGAGGACGAGCCCGTATTGGCGGAGATAGCCGAGGATTTGCGGCTCGGAGGCGAGCGCATCGATGTTGTAGTCGGCTGGCTTGATTTCTACGACGCCACGCTCGGGGTTCTGGAGCAGTTCTGGTTCGGCGCTGCGGCGTTGGCGTTTGGGCTGGGGAAAGAACCCACCGTCGGGTAGGCCCGCTCCGCTGTTGCGGAGTTGGGTGGAAAACAGGATTGCGGGCTTGAGGGTTTGGCCGACGGCATTGAAAAGACGGTCGAGGGGAGGGTAGAAGGAGGTTTCGGCGGTTGCTGAGCCCGTGGAGCGGATGGCCCGAAGATCGGCGATATATTGGACGACGGTGTATTCGGCTGGCACGTTGACTTCAATGATTGCACGTATTTGGAGCGGGATGGATGCGGATCTTGGTTCCGGGTCGGTACTGACAGTTTGCTTGGGGGCGGTGGACTCTTCGAATTCTGATTAGTATTAGTACCGATATGCTTGTGGGCGGGAACTGGTGGCTGCGTGAATTGGAATTGGGGCAAGAGATGGCGAGGGGGATTGGCAGGCTTCGAGTGTGCTGAGGGCAGGTTTTCTCCACCCCATGGACGAAGACCTGTCCTTGGGGACCCGGGAAGCCGTTCCTTGATAAGAAACAGAGTTCCAGTTTGGCAGTACATTGCACAATCCAAGTGGAGCGGATAGAACAAAGACAGCAAGTTAGAGCGGTTTCGATTCAAGTGCTGCCATTTGGAGATCATGCGAGGTGGCATTTTCTTGAGGAAAATAACCCTTGGCGTCTACGTTTCTGTAAAGCGCAGAATCGAAACCACTGTAAGGGGGAATTGCGGGAGAGAAATTGGTGGACCTGATCGGGATCGAACCGATGACCTCTTCCATGCCATAGCCCCTATTAAACGTACTTTCAACAACTTACAGGCCGCTGGGGACTGCCAAACAACGCGGAAATACGCCGAAGGCGGACATTTAACAGGTGATTTTGCAGGCGAAGAATGAACAGGGTTCCTTGGCGTCAGCTATGGCGGCAAGGTTGCACTCTTGCCTGGTCAATCCGCGCCGCAGGAGTTCTTGATGCTCGTGCATGGCCTCTTGCACGATGTTGCAAAAGGCCAACCGTCGCGCGGCAGCGGAGAAAACAGTCCGCGAGAAAGTGGCCGGGGCGATGGCCTTTGTAGTGGCCCAAGCCATCGGCCTCAGCATAGGCCGGTCACACACCTGCCCGGTTAGAATCGTTCAGTGCGAGATCGGTACGCATATGGTGGCCCGCCTTGCGCTTAGCAGAGAAGAGGGGAAGGTTTTCAAATGAGCGAGATGGCCCTTTTTGAAGAACGGCCGGTGCGCCGGGTCTTTCACAATGAGGAGTGGTGGTTTGTTCTCACCGACATTGTCAGCGCACTGACGGACTCGCCCGCTCCCTCCGATTACTTGAAGAAGCTGCGCCGCCGCGATCCCTCTCTGGCCGACGTCTTCAAAGGGGGGGGACAATTTGTCCCCCCCCTTGCGCTTCCCTTTGAAACGGAGGGGGGAATGCAAAGGCTCCAGTGCTGGAACGTCCCTGGAGTTCTCCGGCTGATCCAGTCCATCCCTT
>Ga0181535_10001416_pt1 | contig 31404 bp, 17 predicted proteins | sample PEATcosm2014_Bin_44_FD_119774 | JGI IMG/M metagenome (GOLD analysis project Ga0181535, IMG submission 119774) | Peatland microbial communities from MTU Mesocosm Facility, Houghton, MI, USA - PEATcosm2014_Bin17_30_metaG | ecosystem: Environmental > Terrestrial > Soil > Wetlands > Peat | place... | reverse complement strand
TAGCCGCCGCTGCGCACTTCATCGATCTGCTTGCGATGCCCGCTGGTCACCGTGACGCGCGCGCCCACTGCGTCGCGTCCGGATGCGGTCACCGCCCGCACCACCAGAGCATTGCCGCGCGGGCCGAAGTTCTTCAACAGCGAGGGAGGCTCGAACAGGTTGACCACCACAATCTCTTCGGAGCCATCGTTATCCAGGTCCCCGACAGCGATTCCCCGTGAGGAGTGCTTCGCACTGATGCCCGGCCCGCTCATGGCCGACATGTCGAAGAACTGTCCGTCTCCCCGGTTCCAGAACAGCTGGCGCGGCTGGTGAAACTCTTCGCCGAGAGCGTACTTTTCAATGAAGGGGTATACGTGTCCGTCCGCGATGAACAGATCCTTCCATCCATCGTTATCGATATCCAGGAAGGCAGTGCCCCATTTTACGTACTGGGTATGAACCGCCAGGCCGGCCCGGCTGGTGACGTCGCTGAAGCTTCCATCGCCCATGTTGCGGTAGAGCGTGTTTGTGTCGCTGGAGAAGTTGGTTTTGAAGATATCGAGATACCCGTCACCGTCGTAGTCGGCCGCCGTCGCGCCCATGCCGGCCTGCTCGCGCCCGTCCTCGTTGACGGCCAGCCCCGTAACCAGGCCCTTCTCCTCGAACGTGCCGTTGCGTTTATTGTGGAAGTAGAGGCTCGGCGTGGAGTCGCAGGTCACATAGAAGTCAGGCCATCCGTCATTATCGAAGTCCCCCGTCAGAACCGTGAAGCCGTAATACTCGTGCGGCGTCTCGACGCCGGCCTTCCTGGTGACGTCGGTGAAATGGCCGTGACCGTCGTTGTGATACAGCGTCATGGTCTCGCCCTTCAGGCCGCGCGGCCCGCAGGGAACGGGAACGCCCTTCCAGTTGCATCCGCTGCGGTCGCGCGGCCGCGGCGTCTCCTGGGCGTTGAAATCGATGTAGTTCGCCACCACCAGGTCCAGCCATCCATCGCGGTCATAGTCGATGAAGGCGCATCCCGTGCTCCACCGCGAGCCGGGATGATCCAGGCCGCGCTCCTTAGTTTCGTCGCGAAACGTTCCGTCGCCCATGTTGTGCAGGAAGACGTTGTGGCCCCACTGGCCGAGGAATAGGTCCACGTGTCCGTCGTTGTCCGCGTCGCCGGCGCACACGCCCTGCCCCCAACCGGTGTGCCCAATGCCGGCTCTCTCGGTGACGTCCTCAAAGCGCAGCCCGCCGAGATTGTGATACAAGTGCGGCGTGAGGGGCACGCCGCCAGGCTTCAGCCGGTCTCCCTGCACCAGGAAAATGTCCGGCAGGCCGTCGTTGTCGTAGTCGAAGATGGCCACTCCGGTCCCGGTGTTTTCCACCACGAAGGTCTGATCCAGCTCGCCGGAAACCACCACCGCACTCAGCCCCGCCTCGGCCGCGATGTCCCGGAACTGAACCAACGGCGCCTTCATCCCCGGCGGCAGTGGCCTTACTGGCTGATCGGTGGCGCCCGACGAAACCATCTGCGACCGGGCTTGCCGCTCCAGTAGCACACCGCCAGCCAGAGCCAGCGCCGCCGCTGCGGCGATCACGAATATGCGGCGGCGTGCCGGCCGGCGCATCAATGCGCTTTCTCGGCCTGGGATCCCGCGCGCTGCGCCCGCGCCAGCGCCACCAGCGAGAGAGCCCGCGCGATATCGGGGTCCGACGGCTTCGACGCCTGCGCGTACCGAAGCTCCTTCTCTCCGTTGTCGATGTCGCCCATCTGGCAGTCGATTAGTCCGAGATTCTTGTGCAGATCCGCCCGCATGACACAGTCGCCGCAGATCTCGATCGCTTGCTTCAGCTGGCGGACGGCCTCCGGCCACTCGTGCGCGGCGCTCGCCGCCAAGGCGTCATTACCCAGGGTACCTGCCTGGTCGACGATGCGGCGTTTCTTTTGCACGTTGCTATAGCGGGCCATCAGTCGTGCGGCTTCTGCGGGATCCGACGCCTTGATCGCGCGCGCCAGGCTCCACAGCGCCTGGCTGAACTCGGCGTCGATCGCCACCGCCTGCCGCCACGCCGCAATCGCCGCCGCGGTCTGCGATTCATGTTCCCGGCTTTGCCCCAGCGAATACCACGCCATCACATTGCGCGGTTGCAGCCGGACGACCGTTTCCAGCAGTACGGCGGCTTCATGGTAATGACCCGCCTGCTTTTCGATCACAGCCAGATAATAGTGAGGCTCCGCCATCTGCGGCGCCAGCCGGCAGGCGGATTCAAAGTCGGACTGCGCCTCTGCATTGCGACCCAGATCGAAGAGCACCCGGCCATGGTTGAAGTGGGCGGAGGCCGAATCCGGCGCCAGCCGCACTGCTTCGCCGGATTCGCTCAGCGCTCCCGGCAGATCGTAGCTGTCGGCCAGCGCGATCGCCAGGTCAAGATGCGCCGCTGCCGACCGCGCATCCAGCGCGGCAACCTTGCGCAGCAGCGCGACGCCTTCGCCGCTCTTCCCCAGCCGAACCTTGACCTTGCCCGCCGCCGCCAGCGTCGGCAAGTCTTCGGGCGCCAGTTTCAAGGCGTGGTCGAGCTCTCCTTCGGCATCTCCGTACTTCTGCTGCTGGGCCAGAATCAGGCCGAGGTTGAGATGCCCCTGGACGTAGTTTGGGTCGTCTTCAATTGCCTCCCGAAGCAGCATCTCTGCCCCCCGGTTGTCGCCCTTCATGGAGCGAATGACGCCGAGGTTCCCCAGCGCCGCGGCGAATTGCGGATCGTCGGCAACCGCCGCTTCGAGCCGCTTCTCGGCCAGCGCCATGTTGCCGGCCGCCAGGTCCAGCCGACCTAGTTCACCCGGCGCCGCCGCAAACTTGGGGTCCAGCCGCGCCGCCCGCTCCAGGGCTTCTCTCGCCCCCTTCAGATCGCGCGCCGCCTCCAGCGCCAGTGCCAGGTTGTATTCGGTCCGTGCGTTGCCGGGTTCCAATTCCAGCATCTGGCGGTAAACCTCCACCGCGCGCCCAGGCTGGTTCGATTGCAGCAGTTCGTTCGCTTCGTTGCCCTTGGCGGCCAGCTGGTTCACCTTGAATTCTTCCGACTTGCTCGCTTTGAATTTCCCGGCAATCTCGTTGGCTCGCGCGCTGTCTCCCAGGGTGCGCAGGACCGCCGCCAGTTGGAACTGGGCCGATGAATCCGATGGTTTGAGCGCGACCGCCTTCTCCACGTGCGTCAATGCCAGCTTCGGCTTTTGATTCTTGGCCAGCACGAATCCAAGCTGGTATTGCGCCTGAAAATCGTTCGGGTTTCCCGCCACCGCGCGCTCTAGCTCCGATTCGGCCTTCTCGTATTCTCCCAGCCCTTTGTAAACGGCCCCGAGCAGAACCCGGCCCTCGGCATCGGCCGGCTTCCGCCGCGTGTATTCCTGCGCCGGCGCCAGCGCATCCTCAAATGCCGAAACCGTTGCCAGCGCCTTCACTCTCGCCATCAGCGCCACCGTGTCCAGCGGATCCAGATGATTCACCTCCGTATACTCGTCGGCGGCCTCCCGGAAACGCGCCTCATTTGCATAAATGTTGCCCAGCGTGAAGTGTGCTGCCTTCATGTCGGGATGCTGCCGGATCAGTTCCTGCAGCGTGCGGATGGCTTCTTTCGTCCCGGCATCCTTGGCGCCGATGACGCCCTCGGCCTCCTTCACCGCTGCGTCCTGGTAGGTGGTGGCGCCCAGCGAGAGCAGTATTTCCGGCGACTCGGGCTCGATCGCCAGCGCTTCGTTCCAATACCGGATGGCGGAGTCAAACCGCCGCTGCGCCGCCAGCGACTGCGCCAGGTGATGCAGCGCCGCCGCGGATTTGGGATCGAGCCGCAGCGCTTCGCGAAATTCGGCCTCCGCTTCGGACCCCTTGCCCAGGTCTTCCAGCACCAACCCCAGCGAGGTGTGCGCCACCGCCATGTCCGGCTTGTTCTTCAGTGCCAGGCGGAACTGCTCCGCTGCAGCCGGGAATTGATTCAGCCGCACGTGTGCCACCCCGAGATCATAGTGAGCCTCCGCCGACCCGGGCTCGATTCGCACCGCCTCCTCAAAGGCGGAAACCCCGCATTTCAGATTGCCCTGGGCGGCGAACCAGGCGCCTGTCGCATCCCATACCTTGGCGGACGGGTCGTCGTGAATCGCTTTGGCGGCTGAGGCGGGCGGCTTGCACTCTTCCGGGAGCTCTGCCGCACCGGCGGCCAAGACACAGCTGAGAACCAGGCACGGGCAAGTGAAGGCACGCCCAAGCGACAGTATACCCGGTCGCGGTGGGGCATGCTTTAGATTGCCCGTTTTCGCATCCATGATCCTCATGCCCGCTCGGTACCAGTATAGGTCCCTCAACTCGTTAACGTCACCGATAACTGCCCGAACAATCGCATCACCTTCCTGCCGGCAAGCTAGTGCTGGGCTCCTTCACGTTCACGATGCGGTCGGCTGTCACATTCCGCAGCAGTTGCCGTTTGCCGGATGGCCAGCGAATTTCGATTTCGCGAGCGGCCGGGAACCGGCCTAGGCCGAAGTGCACCCGGGCGTCGCTGGACGCCGCGTACCCTGTGCTCGTCGTCGCCTCATCGTACTGCTTGTTGCCGTCGTCGGTGGTGACCCGGATCTGTGCGCCGATTCCCATCCGGTTGCTGCTGGTCCCGGTCAGTTTGAGCAGCAGCCAGTGGTTATGGTTTTCCGAGACGTTGCGAAGGAGCTGAACCGGCTCGCGCAAAGCGGTCACCACCAGGTCCACCCGGCCATCGTTGTCCAGATCGCCGTAAGCTAGGCCGCGGTGAGGCGCCGGCCGCAGGAAGTCCGCGCCGGCGGCAGCGCTCGCGTCCTCGAACTGCCCATTGCCCAGGTTGCGGAACACCGCATTCGGTTCCGCATAGTGAAAATGTTTTGAGTAGGAGTCGATATCGTCCATCACATTGCCGCGGGCCACGAAAAGGTCCTTCCAGCCGTCGTTATCCAGGTCGGCGGCTCCGGCCGACCAGCCTGACATTTCCCGCGTCAGCTGTGCCAGTCGGCTCTCCTGCGTTACGTTGCGGAAGCGTCCCCCCCCGCGGTTCTTGAACAAGGGAAAGGTCTCGTTCTCAATCGCCGTGTGCCAGATGTCCGGCAGCCCGTCATTATCCAGATCGCGGAACTCGGCGCCCATGCCCGCCAGTTGATTGCCGTCCTCGTCGTATGCCACTCCGGCCGCGAACGCTACCTCTTCGAATTTCTTGCCGCCCAGGTTGTGGAAGAGCAGATTGGGGCTGTTATCGTTGGCGACGAACACGTCCGGGAATCCGTCGCCGTCGTAGTCTGCGAAGGCCACGCCCATCCCCTTGCCTCGCACCTCGGCGACCCCGGTCTCAGCCGAAACATCCGTAAAGGTGCCGTCCCCGTTGTTGCGATAGAGAGTATTCGGCAGTGGAGCGAAGCTCTTGGGATGGCAGTAGCCGCGCCCGTTAAGCCCCATGCAGGCCGGCTCGTGCAGCGGATCCCAGGCGCAGTAGTTGGAGACGAATAGGTCCAGCCAGCCGTCGTTGTTGTAATCGAACCAGCCGGCGGAAATCGACCACATTTTCCTGCCGTCCAGCATGGCCCCACCAACGCCGGCCTTCACCGTCACGTCCGTGAAGGTCCCGTCGCCGTTGTTGTGGAAGAGTTGGTTGCCGTTCACATTGGCGACGAAAATGTCGGGCCATCCGTCGTTGTCATAGTCGCCCACGGCCACCCCCATGCCGTAGCCGCTTCCCGCCACCCCGGCCCGCTCCGTCACGTCGGTGAAAGTGCCGTCGCCGTTGTTGTGGAACAGGCGATTGTAGTATTTCGGCCCGGTCTTAATCAGGGATGGCATCTCCGCGCCGTTCACCAGGTAAATATCCAGCAGGCCGTCGCCATCGTAATCAAGCAAGCCCACGCCAGCAGGCATCGTCTCGGGTTGATGCTTTTCCGGAGTCGCGCAGTTTTCGGTGACGAAGTGGAGACCTGCCCGCCCGGCGATGTCCTGGAAGCGGATCGTGCTCTGCGCCGTGGGGAGCGCCATCGCCGCCCACAAGCCCAGCGTCAGCGCACCCATCACGAGTATCCATCGCGGCAGCCGCAGGGCACTCGGCACCTATTGCGTCCCCTTCGGCGGCTCGCGCACCGTCAGGATGCGGTCCACGGCGAGATCACGCAATGTCTGCACGGTGCCGCTGGGCCACGTGATCTCGATGGACCGCACGGACCGGTCCCGCCCCAATCCGAAATGCACCCGTTTGTCGCTCGCGGAGAAATAGCTCCCGCCAGTGCTCACGGTGGCGAACTGGCTGGCGCCGGACTGGCTCACCAGGTGCACGCGCGCTCCGATACCATCGCGATTGCTCACCGTTCCCACCGTGTTGATCGTGAGCCAATGGTTGGCGCTTCCCTGGTTGCGCAGCAGAATTGGTTTTCCATCCAGGCAGCTCACCACCACGTCGATCTGGCCGTCGTTGTCGAGATCGCCGAAGGCCGCGCCGCGGGCCGCTTGCACCGTGCGGAACGGCTCTCCGCTCTGCGCGGATACGTCCTCGAAGCGTCCCTGCACGTTGCGCAGCAGCAGAAGCGGCTCCAGATAGCGCACATTGCCCTGGAAATACTGGATGTTGTCCATCACGTGAGACTGCGCGACGAAGAGGTCTTTCCAGCCATCATTGTCGTAGTCGAAGAGCGCCGTCCCCCAGCCGGAATGCGCCATGGTGAACCGCGCTACCCCAGTCGTGACCGACGCGTATTCGAACGATCCCTTCACATTATGAAAAAGAGCGTACTTCTGGTTCGCCAGGTCGCCGATAAAGATGTCCGGCCAGCCGTCATTGTCGTAGTCCTCGAACGCCACTCCCATTCCCGAAAAAGCGTGTCCGTCTTCATCGTAGGCCAACCCGGAGGCGAGGCCGGTTTCCGTAAACGTTCCGTCATGATTGTTGTGGAACAACTGCTCCGCGATCGCGTCGTTGGCGACCAGGATATCGGGCCACCCATCCCGATCGTAATCGTTCAGAGCGCTTCCCAAACCCCTCCCCGGAGACGCGGCGATACCGGATTTCGCGCTCACGTCCGTAAACGTGCCGTCCCGGTTATTGTGATACAGAAAGTAAGTGGCGGACCCGAAGACGTCAGGGTGGCAATAAGCCGGCTGCCTGTGCTCCGGCGCGCCGCAGGGAATATTCTTCGCGAAGTCCCAGTCCAGATAGCGCGCCACAAACAGATCGAGGTAGCCATCGCGATCGTAGTCGACAAAGAGCGCGCTCGACGACCAGCCGCCTCCGCCAACGCCGGCCTTTTCCGTCACGTCCGTAAACGTGCCGTCGCCGTTGTTATGGTAAAGAATGTTGCGCCCAAAATTGGTGACGTAGAGGTCCGGGCGGCCGTCGTTGTCATAGTCTCCCACCGCGACCCCCATGCCGTAGGAGTTGCCGCGTAGCCCAGCTTTCTCCGTGACGTCGGTGAAGGTGCCGTCGCCGTTATTGTGGAACAGCCGGTTCCAATACTTCGGATCGGCCTTGTCCGGCGCCGTCCCAGGGGGCACGGGGCTTTCCAGGTGCGCGCCATTGACGAAGAACAGATCCTCGAATCCGTCCCCGTCATAATCGAGCATCGCAACGCCGCCGGGCATCGTCTCGATCAGATACTTCTGCGGTGTACGGGAAGAAAGAAGCTGAAACGTGATGCCCGACTTCGCTGTCACGTCCAGGAATACAGGCAGCGTCGCCTGTTCCTGCGCGCCAAACACGGCGAGCCCGAGCATGCACAGAAACGGCAGAAGCCACAGAGCCGTGCGCAAAACGCCGGAACGGGCCTTCCGGCGCCGTTCAGGCTGGGGTCGCGGCCGGCTCATCACTGTCTCACCAGCGTATCCCCAAAACCCTCAGACACACAAAAGCGGCGTCAGTGCCGCGCCACGCCGCGCGGCATTGACGTCGCCAATGACAGCTCAGGGGGCGCTGTCTTTAGAAGTAGAACTTCAAACCCATCTGCAATTGACGCGGCGCGTTGAGCTGTGACGTAACCTGCCCCGGGTTTGGGTTGGACAGATTGTTGTTCGGATAGCCGAATTCAACGTTGTTGAGGACGTTGAACGCCTCCGCTCGAAATTCAAAATACCGGGTTTCACCGAGGCCAAGATGGAATTGCCGGAACAGGGACAGATCCAGATTCTTCCCCCAGTCCGTCACCAAAGAGTTCGGCTTCGAGTCGCCGAACGTATAGGCCGCCGGATTGGCGTAGTTCGCTACGTTGAACCATTCTGCGACGGTTCCGCCTCCGGACGCGTTTCCCACCTGGTCAGCGCGCTCGTTGTTGAAGCCGCCGTCGTTCAGAATCGCCGTGTTGGTGACCACCGTGTACGGCAGGCCCGAATGGAGCTGCACGATGCCGTTGAGCGACCATCCGCTCACCAGGGCGTTCAGCGCCCTGCTGCCACCCGCACCCGGCCTCCCCCACGGCGATTGCAGTGTGAACGAGGCGGAGAAGGTGTTGGTCTGGTTGGTATCGGAGATTTCTACGTCCGCGGTGCGGTTGTAGATATTCTGCGCGTTGCACTGGGCGCCGATCCCGCAGCCATCATCGATCGACTTGGACAACGTGTAGGACAACTGGAACGCCAGATCGCGGCTGGCGCGCTTGTTGACAGAAACCTGCAGCGCATTGTACCTGCTGGCGCCCACGCTCTGGTCGAACCATTGCGGCAACATGTATGGGAACGGCTGGCGCGGCGTCACCGGACCCGGCCCGGGTAGCGCCACATTCTGCACGGGGCCCCAGTCCAGCCGTCGGCCGACGGAACCGACGTAGTTCACGTCCGCGACAATGCCGGAGGGCATCTCACGCTGGATGCCGAAGTTCCATTGATCCATGTATGGCGATTTGAAGTTCGGATCCACCATCCACTGGCTTACCTCCGAGAAGGTGGACACCGGATAGACCAAGCCGCCACCGCCGCCGAGGCTGAGGGGATCCGTGACCTTCGCCGTAACCGAGTTCTGATTCAGGCTCGGGTTGTTGATGGTGGCTACGGCGGGCCAGTTGCCCCCGAAATTCTGCGCCAGTTGGGTGATGCCGCCCCACATGTCGTAGAAGCGTCCGTACCCGGCCCGCGCCACCATCTTGTCGTTGAGCCGGTATGCCAGTCCCAGGCGCCCGGACCAATCCCCGAAGTCGTTCTTGAGAATCGCGTGATTGGAGCCCGCCACGACCACGTTCGGCGGAAGCACCCCGGGTCCGTTGGGATCGGGATATTGAGAGAATGTATCGCCGGACGCAGGGGTTCCGGCGAAGATCCCGTTGGGTAGGCAGGGCGCCCCGACGGTAGCCGAACAATTCGGCGGAACAGCCGTCAGGATGTACTGTCCCGTGACCGGATTGGCGTCGCCGGTGTACAGATCCTTGCCCGCGCCGTAGATCGGCCAGAGCCTGAGGTCATAGCGGAGTCCGATATTCACCGTCAGTCTGCTGGTTGCTTTCCACTGGTCCTGGACAAAGCCGGCAGCCATCCGGCCGCCGTTCGCAACCTCATTCACATTCCGCAGCGAGGCTCCGTTGGGAACTCCGAGGAGAAACGAAGCCCACGCGTCGCCGCCTACGCCCTGGATGTTGCCGCCCAGACCCGCCGTCTGCGTGGGGGAGAAGTTCTCGGTGTCGTATCCGATCGGCGAATGGAAGTCGTTCGTCTCGATATCTCCGCCGAACTTGATCGTGTGTGTGCCGATGATTTTCGTAAAGCTGCCGCCAAACTGCCAGACGTTTGCCAGCGTGGTGGCCTGCAGTGCCGAGTTCGGCCAGCCCACGTAGCCGGAAAAACTCATCATCGGCGCATATTCCTTGTTCGACAGAGTCTCGAAGGTGGTCGACATCCCGAGGCTGTTGATGTTGCTGAGAAACGCGGAATTCATACCGTTCCCTGTATTAGTCTCGATGTCGTTCCCAAAATTCCGACCCATGTAGAGCTCAAGAACCGATGTCGGACCGAAGGTGTGCGTCTCATGCACGGCGAAATTGTAGCCGTAGATATCCACGTTCTGCACGCCGAGGGGACCTTGTGGATTTGCCGCGACCTGCTCGTACTGGCTGTAGCGGAACATCACCTGGTCGGAGTTCCCAAAGTATTGGTCGGCCCGGATGCTCCCCGTATCCTGATTCGTGCGAGCCGGTAACGCCTCGTAAATGTTATTTCCGTTGATGAGCGATCCGACGTGGGGAACCAGCGCCTGGTACGCCAGCGAGATCGGGCTGATCTCGCTCTGCGGCAGCAGGTTGCCGGCGATGGGAGTGCGCGAATAGCTGTTGGTGGTGGCGTTGTAGGTGGTGCTGTTCGGGTCGTAAAGGATCCCGGACGCCCCTTTCGCCAGCAGCGCGCTGAAATCGCCGTTGCGCTCCGCATCCGTGGGTCCGAACGCGCCGCCTTCGCTGGATGTGCGTTGCCGGTATGCTTCGTAAGCGGCATAGAAGAAGGTCCGGTTCTTGCCGTTATAGAGTTTGGGGATCCGGATGGGACCGCCGAACGCGCCGCCAAACGGATTCTGCCGGAGCGGCGCCAGCGCGCCATTGAAGAAACCGCGAGCGTCCATCACCTGGTTCCGCAGGAACTCCCACCCCGTGCCGTGATACTGGTTCGTGCCGGACTTGCTGACCACGCTGACAATTCCGCCCATCACACCGCCGTACTCGGCCAGGTCGTTGTGCCCCTGGGTTTTGAACTCCTGAATGTCGTCGATGATCGGCGCGAAGTTATACGTTGTCAGGAACGTATTCAGGTCGTTGACTCCATCCAGCAGGAAGGAATTGCTGCGCACACGCGCGCCGTTGATCGCCGGGAACGAGAAACTACCGATCGCCGCGCCGACGAACGAACCGCCGCCGCCGGCGCTCTGGTCCCTGTTGACGTTGGAGACGCCTGGTGTGATGGTCAGCAGTTGTGTGAAGTTGCGGCCGTTCAGCGGAAGATTGTCGACCTCCTGCGTCGCGACCACCGTCCCCAGCTCCGACGTAGCCGCTTCCACGGTGGCGCCGGTGGCTTCCACCGTTACGCTGGTTTGTGTCTCGCCCACCTTGAGATGAAAGTCGAAGGTGGCCGTCTGGTTCACCTCCAGGTGCAGCCCTGACTCGGTCACACTGGAAAAGCCCGGCTTACCAACCTTGATGGTGTAGTTGCCCGGCACCACATTGATGAAAACGTAAGCGCCGTCATTGTTCGCCGTGGTTGTCCGGACAACGTTGGTGTCCACATTGACTAGGCTGATCTGCGCGCCGGACACAACCGCTCCGGTCGGATCGGTAATCACACCGTTCACCCCGGCGGATGCCTCCTGGGCTGCGGCTGGGGGGGCGATCACCCGTAGGCCAAGGATCATCAAAAGTGCGGCGAGGCACAAATGCCGCAACCGTCTTTCTCTGGCTAACGCTGCCATATTGTCTCCTTACGCGGACTTTCTTTGCTCAATTCGTCGGGTGAGGCGGTGGATCAGCGAAACGCCGGGCCGAAGCTCACTGCCACTGGCGCGAACCTGACTCTAGGATCCCTTAACACATGCAAACTACGCTGACTGCATCGTTAACTTAAACTTGATACGGGGAGTATACTAGCGGGAAAATGCGGTGTCAAGGGAAAATCAATAACAAAAGACAGTGGTTGCCCACGCGGACGGGCCCCCGGCGTCCACTCCAGGCCATCGAAACGTAGCAAGTCTCACCTCGCCAGAACCGTCCCCGAAGACAGCCTCTGGCCTTGTGTCAGCGGGGCGATAAATCATTTATAAATATCAAGATAGAACATAAAATACGCATCGAGAGCGACTACTGAACGGCGCCCGCCAAGCCGGCATCAGCCGAGCTGATCGGGGCTTCCTGCTTGAGGTTGCGCAATCCCGCCGCCGGCTGAGCCCGTCTTGCCTGATCCCCAGGCAGAACGCACTGACGTCTGCCCGCAGCAATCGCCGGCCCGCGTTCCTTTAACGTTTCAGCCACCGTTGACAAGCGGCCTGGCGCCGGAATCTCGCGGCGTTATTTCCCCTTGCGTGCCAGGGTACATAATAATAAAGCCATGGCAGTGACGATGAAGGACATCGCCCGCGAACTCGGCGTGTCCGTGGTAACCGTTTCCAAGGTCATCCGCAATCATAGTGACATTGGAGAAGAGACGCGCCAGCGCGTTCTCAAGCTCATCAAGGAGTTGAACTACCAGCCGAACATGGCCGCCCGGGCGCTCGTTACCGGGCGCACCTATTCCGCCGGTCTGATTGTTCCCGACCTGATGCACCCGTTCTTCGCCGAGGTGGCTTCCGGGCTCTCCGATGTGCTGCGCCGCAAGAACTACAGCCTGCTGATCTCTTCCTCGCAAGGCGATCCGGACCTGGAGCGCCAGGAGATCAAGCGGCTGCTCAGCCGGCGCCTGGACGCGCTGATGATCGCCTCAACCCAGTGGACGGTGGAGAGCTTCCGTCGCATCGAGGAGCAAAAAGTCCCCTACGTTCTCCTGGACCGCGGCTTTCTCGGCATGCCTGCAAATTTTGTCGGCGTCGACGACATCGCGGTCGGCCGCCTAGCCACCGAACACCTGGTATCGGTCGGCTGCCGCAAGATCGCGCACATTCGCGGCCCCGCAACCAGCACCGCGGTTGGGCGTCTGGAGGGCTACAACCAGGCCCTTGCGGCTAACAATCTCAGCCAGTTTCAGGACTTCGTGCTGGCCGGCCGCTCGGCGGACGTAGATAGCTGGAGCAGCGGCAACGAGGCCATGAAGAAGCTGCTGGCGCTGAATCCGCGTCCTGACGGCGTGTTCTGCTACAACGACCCGATCGCCATCGGCGTGATCGATGCCATTCTCGAATCCGGGCTTCGCGTTCCCGAAGACATCGCCGTCATTGGCTGCGGCAATCTGCATTTTGACAAGTCCCTGCGCGTGCCTCTTTCGAGCGTGGACCAGCAGAGCCGGGCCATCGGCGAACGCGCCGGGAAACTGGTGCTGTCGCTGATCGAGGCCAAGGTTCCGCCCCAGCCCAAAAGCATCATGCTCCAGCCCTCCGTCGTGCCGCGCGAGTCCACCCGCAAGAATCCTTGACATGGGTGAGGCATGCTTGAGCTTGCCCAAGACACCAAGAGATTACGCACCCGGTTGACGCGCCTGGCGTACGCTCATTATCGTTAACTGAAGCGTTTCTCCGCTACCGGCAATGCCCGATCGCGCCAAATCCTGGGATTACCTCATCGTCACCGCTGCCAATGACCGGCAGGCCGCCGGGTACGAAGCGCAGATCCGGCTCCGCCGCGAACTGCAGCAATTGCCGCAGGTGGGTGAGGTTCTGGTGATCCCGGATCAGGATGGCCGCCGCGTCGGCAGCGGCGGCAGCACCTTGCAATGCCTGGCCGAAGTGCTGCGCCGCGAATCGCAGTCGGCCGATCACCTCGACCGCGGCCGCGCGGAGGCACTGCTTCGCCGCCTGCGCATTCTCATCGTGCACGCCGGCGGCGATTCCCGCCGTCTGCCCGCCTATTCCCCCTGCGGGAAAATTTTCATTCCGCTGCCTGAAGCCTCCGCGAGCGCCCTGGGTTCCACGCTCTTTGACCGCCTCGTGCCGGTGTTCCTGGATCTCTCGTCAGCGACCGTCGCGGGCCAGGTGGTGGTCGCCTCCGGCGATGCGCTCATTCGCTTCGATCCGGCGGCGGTCCGGTTCGGCGGCTCCGGCATCACCGCGCTTGGCGCGATGGCGTCTCCCGAGGAGGCGGCGCGCCACGGCGTGTTCCGCCCCGGCGCCGGCGGCTCGGTCCGCCTGTATCTCCAGAAGCCGGACGTGCGCGAGCAAAGCGAAGCCCGAGCCATAGGCCCAGACGGCCGGTCGGTGCTCGATATCGGCGTGATGAGTTTCGACGCCGGCGCTGCCGCCAGCTTCCTGTCGGCGTTTCAGACGGTGGCGGCGCGCCAGGCGATTCTGTCTCACGGCGTCGATCTTTACCGCGAGGTCTGCTGCGCCCTGGGAACGGAGGCGACGCCGGAGCATTACGTGCGGACCGCGCGGCGCAGCGGATCGGCGCTCGACGAAACCCTCCTGGCCGCCCTGTTCGCCGAGCTTCACTCAATCCCACTCCACCTCCAGGCCCTCGAGGAATGCAGCTTCCTGCATTTCGGTTCCACCAGCCAGTTGATCTCGAGCGGCCTGCAATTGGTTACCCAGGACTCCGGTGCGCCGCCCGCCGATACGGTCCTGGCCATCAACAGTGACGTGCAGCCCACTGGCAGAATCACCGGCCGGGAGGCCTGGGTGGAGGGCTGCCGGCTGCGGGCGCCGCTCCGGCTGCAGGGCCGCAACGTGCTCACCGGCGTGGATGTTCTCGATCCTCTCGAACTGCCCGCAGGCGCCTGCCTGGATGTTTCCTCCGGATTGGATCGAACCGGCGCAGAGGTGTGTTTCATCCGCTGCTGCGGCGTCGATGATACGTTCAAGCGCCCTCTGGCGGCCGGCGCCACTTTCTGCGGGAAGCCCCTCGCGGAATGGCTGCAAGCGGCCGGCGCGCCGTGCTCCGCCATCTGGGACGACGAAATTCCGGAAGGTGAGCGCACGCTTTGGAACGCTAGGCTGTTCCCGGCCGAGCGGCACCACGGCGCGTTCCGGCGCTGGCTTTGGATGTTCGACCCAGCCGCCGCCACTCCGGCGCAGACGCTGGAGTTTCGCGCCGCCGATCGCTACAGCTCAGCCGAAATCGCAATCCGCGTCGACCACGCCGCCTTCCATGCCCGGCGGGCCGCCCTGCGCGCGGCGGCACTGTAACGCGGGCCCATCCGCGCCCCGCTTCATTCCGTCCGGAACTGTACGCTGCGCGACGCTTCGCCGCCGGCCGAATCCTTCACCGTAAGCTCGGCGTTATAGGTTCCGGGGGCCAGCGTCGCCACCGGCAGCCGCAGGCCGACCGGAATGACGCGGTTGCCGGCCTTGGCCAGAGTGCTCAGGTCCACATCGCCCGAATCCCACTTCTGCTCGTTGCTGCGCGCATCCAGCAGCCGCAGGTGCATGGTCAGCTGGACCGGGTCGGCGCCGGCCGACGGCTCGTAGATTTCGAAATAGGCTTCGGCGACGCTCGTCTTCGGCAGCAGATCGGAGCCCGCCACCGTGATCCGGTTGCCGCGGAAGATGAGCGGTTTTTTCCCGGCTTCGTTCTCCGCCTGCACTGCCTCTTGCGTGATGGGCTGCACGTCGTGGCTGAGAGCGATCGCGCTCAAGGCGAGCTGCCCTGCGTTCAAAGGCTCGACGATCAGTGGCGTCTCCACTACGCCGAGGCGATCCTTGGCGGGCCGGAAGACCACCTTGAACCGGTAATGGCCCGGAGCGACTTCGAACTGGTGCTCGTAGCGCAGCGGGTGCCGCAGGAAATCGTCGAACTGCTGGCGGTTGTCGAAATAGAATCGCACCGTATCGCTGAAGCGCGCCGCCACAGCGCCCCCCAGGTTGTATGCCAGGCCGAGCACGTCCATTGAGGCCTGCAGCTTGCCGTACACATCCGTGGCATCAAGAACGGGCGTGGGAATTTCGAGCGCCAGGTTGACGCGCGCCACGCCGCCCGCTTCGTAGAAGAACGGCACCGACGCCGATGCCGCCGTGTTGACGGCCTGCGGCGAAGCCGCCAGATTCTCCAACTCGTTCTCCAGCGGGCTTGCCGAGGCCAGCAACGCCTGCGGCAGGTTGCAGTACAAATTGCGCCCGCGCACCTTGACGCTGGACTGGTCCACGGTGACCTTCAGCGGGTGGCAACTTCCCTCCGGCGATTCCGCCGGCACGTAGGCAAGCGTGTAAGATTCTTCCTGCTCGCGGGCCAGCAGGTCGAACACGGCGACCACGTCGTTGCCCCGGTTAATCTCGTGGCCGCCGGTGGCGTCGGCCAGGCTGAGCGCCCAGCCGGGCGTTTTCGCGCCAGTCTGTCCTTCCACCGGATACACCGAGACGTCCGCCTTGCGAAACTCCAGTTGCATCCCCTTCGGATCGGTGAGGGATCCCGCGTTCCTCTCCAGCGTCGAGTTCCGCGCGCTCGGGCGCTGGTTTTTCTGCGACGTGATCCGCGGAGGCGGCGTCGGCCTTTGGTTGGCCGCGTTCACTGCCGGCGGAGCATGGGCGACGAACAGGGCCACCACTTTGTGGCCGGATACATGGCCAAGATCCTTCGCCAGCTGGGTGTAGTTTTGCGCCCTTATATCGCCATAAGGATCGGGCACGTGGCCGCAGCGAGCGATGCCGGGCCAGACTCCAAGCGAGTGCTGCAGCTGCCCGACGTCGGCAGTGAACTGCGTCGCAATCGTCAGGCATCCCGGCGTGTAGTAGGCAACCGACATCAGCCGGTTCGGCCCTGCATTGTCCGCTACAAACTTGGCGGCGGCCTGCTGAATCCATTTCTGATCGTCGGAAGACTGGCCACGGTCGGGCCTGCCGTCGAATAACAGCAGGAAGTGCTGCTGCTGATCCATACCCGGCGTCGCCGGCCCGGTATGCGTCTGGAAGCCCGTGATGGTCTGTTCCTTGCCGTCCTCGAAGACGTGGAAATCCTTAGCCGTCAGGCCGTGCACGGGCTCGTCTTTCTTATCGGTGACCACCGCGTCCACCAGCACCAGTCGCGATTCGGCCCTGAGCCTCAGGTTGGCCGTCCCCTGCGCGCCCGATCCGCCCGTCTGCGCCCGCAGCGGCAAACACAGGAACAGCAACAGGCACGCTCCAAAATAACGTGGCGCACGCACTCCTGCGTGCCGCGTCGGCACTCCTGCCGACGCCCAATGCCCAGAAGCGCGAAGGCGTCGAGAGACTCGACGCTGCACGCACGAGTGCGCGCGCCACACTTGCTGGTTCGACACCTGTGAACTTTTCATGGGATCTCCACCACTCCGTTGGCCGCGGCCATCTGCTGCCCTTCGGCGTCGCGCACCACCACGCGAATCATATAAGGTCCGGTCTTGACATCCAGGTCGGTGTTTACGGTCACTCCGAGCGTGCGCCGCCGCTCCAGACTCTCGTCCTTCAGCCGAAGTTCCACCACCTTCTGTGCTCCTTTGATGTAGTTGCCATTGCCGTCGAACAGGGCGCACACCAGGGTCACGTCGTCGCGATTCCGTTCGTCCTGCTTGCGCAAATGCAGCTGCCGGATATCCAGGTGAGTGGTGATCTTTAGCCTCGCGTCGTCGGCCGTGGTTTTGAAAAACTGGGTGTGGATGTCGATCGGCAGGTCGCGCAGTTCATCGTGAGAGAACACGGCCTCGCCGATTTCCCGGGTGGCCGCGGTTGCCGCATCCTCCTCGTGGGAAGGCGCCCAATAACCTTTGCGAGCCTGCACCGACAGGCCTTTGCTGTTCGCCAGCGTCACTTTAATCTCGTGGAACTTACCGTCTGGCTTGAGGTCCTTCGGGTAGAAACCCAGATAATAGACGTACTCCGGCGGGTTGGCGAGGCGGTCGAATCCACCCGCCAGATCGTTGTCGCTGACCGCGGTGCCGCCGGTGGCATGGGCCAGGTCGCCCAGAATCATTCCCTGCGCGGCATTGGCAAAATTGTCATACTTGGCAACCAGCATTTGCGTGTTCGGGTTTGTCAGACGGCAGTTCGGAATGTCGCCGGTTGGGTCCACCGTGTAGACGCCGCGCGCGTCGAGAGTGTTAATGATCACGCCGGAGCGTGTGGCGCGGTCGATCGATTCGCTGAGGTCCTTTTGCAACTCGTCGGGCAGGTACATGCCGGGCGACGCCAGAATGATGATCCGGTCGCCAGGCATGGCGCCCAGCAGCCGCACGATGTTATTGAGGATGCGGAACGAATTGATGGCCTCACCGGCGCCCTCGTTGGCGACTTCACGAAGAGTGGATTGGGCGATACTCCCAGCGGCAGCCGCCGCCGGGCCCTGCAGGTTCAGGCAATCGATAGTGACCGCGGTCTGCAGCGCCAGCGCCTGCGAGTCGTCGCGGTTTACCCATTGGTCCGCCAGGAAGAAGCTGGCGGGCGGGAAGTGCGACCGGGGCGGCTGGGGCATGATCTTCATCAGCGTTTCGCGGAACTTCGCCACGTCGTTGGTGAATTCGAGCGACAGCTTGCCGGAGAGCGTGAGTAAAGCGATACGGTCCTGCGGGCGAATACCATGCTCGATGTGCTTCAGGGCGGCGACGCGGGCATTCATCAGGTCTTCGATCTTGAGATGGACGTCGTCAAAAACAAAGGCGGTGAAACGCGTAGGAACCACCAGCTTGGTTCCCTCGGTGGCGAGCTCGCCCGGGATTTCGACCGGTGTCTGCGGCGCCGGTTTTGGCACCGCGCTGCCCTCGATGGCAAACTGCGAAACATATTGTGGCTTGCCGCGGTCGGTGACTTGAAAGTCTTCTTTATGGAACGTGCCGACGGTGTGACCCTGCTTATCGCGAACTACCACCGGAATGCGCACCAGGTTCACACTCGATTGAAATGTGGGCGTCTCTTCGCGCGTGGTGACCTCGCCGGTCTGGGCCTGCGCGCCCATTGCGGCGACCAGAAGAAACAATGACCAACGGCGCATGTTGTCTCCTTGCACGAGAAGCCCGGCAGCGCGGATCCTCCGAACCGGGCGCGATCAGGCCGCCCGCTAGTTCGAATTATAACCTTCGACCCGCACTCAGCCCCTGGAGTTGCTGGCTCAAAAGGGCCACCAGGCCCGTGCCGCAGGAGCGAAGGGCCGCCAGCTCGTGGCGCAGGCAGTCCTGCCTGCCGTGTCGAGAGTCATCTCGACATTTCTTTCTTAAGAGAGCAGCAACGACTACTCCACGCGAAACTGCACGCTGCGGGCAGCGTGTCCGCCGGCGGAATCTTTGACCGTCAACTCCGCGCGGTAAGCTCCGGGCGCCAGCATTGAGACTGGCAGCCGAAGCCCGACCGGAATCGCGTGGACGCCGGACTTGGCCAAGGCGCTCAGGTCTACGTCGCCCGAGTCCCACACCTGGGCATTGCTGGTCGCGTCGGCGACCCGCAGGCGCATCGTCAATTGGACCGCCGCTGTGCCGCCCGCCAGCGGCTCGTAGATCTCGAAGTAGGCTTCGGCTGGGCCGGTCTTCGACAGCGTATCGGAGCCCGAGACCGCAATTCGATTGCCGCGGAACATCAGAAGGCTTTTCCCCTGTTCGATAGCATCCTGCGCCGCCTCCTCTGAGATTGGCTGCACGTCGCGGCTTAGCGCGATGGCGCTCACGCCGAGCTGGGCGGCGTTGAATGGATCCACGGCCAGCGGTGTCTCGACCACTCCGAAGTGATCCTTCGCCGTGCGGAAGACCACCTTGAACTGGTAGTTGCCGGGCGCTACTTCGAACTGGCGTTCATAGTGGAGCGGGCGCCGCACAAAATCATCGAACTGCCGGCGGCTGTCAAAATCGAATTTAGCCTTGTGAGTGAATCGAGCCACCACTGCGCCGCCCGGCACGTACGCCAGGCCCAGCACGTCCATCTCGGCGCGCACCTTGCCGTTCACTTCGGTGGAATCAAAAGCCGGCGCAGGAATCTCGAGCGCCAGGTGGACTCGCGCCGCGCCGCCGGCCTCGTAGAAGAACGGCGCCGAAACCGATGCCGCCGTGTTGCCCGCGTCCGGCGAGGCCGCCAGGCTCTCCAGGTCGTTCTCGCGCGGCTTCGCGGCAGCCGCGCTCACCGGGCTGACATTGCAGTAGAGATTCCTTCCGCGCACCGTCAGGTCCGACCGGTTCACCGTGACCTTCAGCGGATGGCAGCTTCCTTCCCCCGACACTTTTGGCGCGTAAGCCAGCGTGTAGGATGCGTCTTGCTCGCGTACGAGTTGTTCGAAAACGCCAGCAGCGGCACCGCGGGAAAGCTCATGGCCGCCGGTCGCTTCCGCCAGGCTCAGCGCCCAGCGCGGATGCGTCACTCCGTCCTGCGCTTCGACCGGGTACACCGACACGTCCGCCCGGCGGAACTCGAGCTCCATATCGAACGGATCCTCATGCTCTTCCGTCTTTGCTTCACCCCGCGCCCGCGCCCGGCGTGCGGGAGCAGCCGTAGGCGCGGATGCCTTGCCGGCGCCAACGGCGGACGCCTCGGTATGTGCCGGGAACAACGCGGCCATCTTGTGGCCGGGCACCTGGGCCAGACTCTTAGCGACTTGCGCGTAGTAGAGAGCATGCAGGTCGGCGCTGGGGTCGGGGGGATTGGGGCAGTAAAGCAGGTCCGGCCAGTCGCTCAATGCCTGCTGCAACTGGGCGGCGTCGCCGGCGAATGGCGTGGAAATGGTTCCGTAGCAGGCGTCGGTGTAAATGATGGCGATCCGCCGGTTGGGCCCGGCATTGTCCGCGATGAATTTGGCGGCCGCCTGCTGGATCCATTTCTGATCGTCGGGGGACTGGGGAGCAATCAAGAGCGCGAACAGCTGCTGCTGGGACATGCCCGGCCCTGCGGGTCCGGCGTGCGCCTGAAATGCGGTGATGACCTGCTCTTGGCCGTCCTCGAACAAATGGAAATCGTTTGCAGCCAGCCCGTGGACCGGCTCGCCCGTCTGGCTGGTCACCACCGCGTCCACAAGCACGGTCCCGACAGTTTGAGCCGGTATCGTCGAACCCAGAAGCAGCAGCAAGGCGGTGTACTTCCGTGGCGCGCGCACTCGTGCGTGCCGCGCCGAGACTCTTCTCGACGCTTCCTGGTGCGTTTGCGCCGCGCGCCGGCAGGAGTGCCGGCGCGGCAGGCAGGAGTGCATGCGCCACACGCTCACGGGATTTCTACCGTGTCGTTGGCGGCGGCCATTTGCTCGCCTTCAGCGTCCCGCGCGACTACCCGGATCATGTACGATCCCCGCGGGACGTCGAAATCGCTGTTCATGGTGACGCCGAGAGCGCGCCGGTGCTCGACGCTCTCGTCCTTCAACCGCAGTTCCACCACCTTCTGGGTTCCCTTCAGGTAGTTGCCGTTGCCGTCAAACAGGGCGCACACCAGGGTCACGTCGTCGCGGTTCCGGTCGTCCTGTTTGCGCAAATGAAGCTGCCGGATGTCGAGGTGCGCGGTGATTCTCAGTTTGGCGTCCGCCGCCGCGGTCTTGTAAAACTGGGTGTCGATGTCGATGGGCAGATCGCGCATTTCGTCGTGCGAGAACACGGCCTCGCTGATTTCCCGCGTGGCGGCAGTGGTGGCGTCTTCCACGTGGGAGGGCGCCCAATAACCCTTGCGCGCCTGCACCGACAGGCCCTGGCTGTTGGCCAGCGTCACTTTAATGTCGTGGAACCTCCCGTCCGGTTTGAGGTCCTTGGGATAGAAGCCCAGATAGTAGACATACTCGGGCGGATTGGCGAGGCGTTTGAATCCTCCCAGCAGATCGTTGTCACTGACGGCGGTGCCGCCGGTGCCATGGGCCAGGTCGCCCAGAATCAGCCCCTGCGCGGTGAGAGCGTCATGGTCGAATTTGGCGGCTTCTAACTGGGTCCGCGGGAGCGAGAGACCGCAATTGGAGGCACCGCCGGCTCCAGGGTCTACGGTGTAAACGCCGCGCCCGTCGAGAGTATTGATGATCACGCCGGAGCGGGTGGCGCGGTCGATGGATTCGGCGAGGCTTCTCTGCAACTCGTCCGGGAGGTACATGCCGGGCGAGACGAGAATCATGACACGGTCGCCCGGCATGGAGCCGAGGAGGCGCACTACGTTGTTGAGCGTGTGGAAGGCATTGGTGGCCTCGCTCAAGCCCTCATTGAACACGGCGCGAAGTGTAGCTCTGGCGATTGGCGGGGCCAAGGGTATCTGATAACCGTTGAAATGCAGGCATCCTATGGTGATGCCGCTCTGCATCTCCAGCACACGCGGCATCGCCGGGTCGCAGATGAAGCCGTCGTCTCCACCCCCCGCGCTGCAGCTCAACTGCTCGTCGCCGGGGCTTCTCATAAACTGGTCCGCAAGAAAGAAGCTGGCCGGGGGGAAATGCACGCGCGGCGGCACCGGCATGACCTTCATCACCATCTCGCGGAACTTCGCCGTGTCATTGGTGAACTCGAGCGCCACGCTGCCCGAGAGGGTGAGCAACGCGATGCGCTCCTGCGGCGGGATTCCTTGTTCGATATGCTTCAGGGCGGCAGTGCGTGTGTTCATCAGGTCTTCGAGCTTGAGATGAACGTCGTCGAAGACAAAGGCGACAAAGCGCGTGGGCGCCGCCGGCTTGACGTCCTCCGCGCCGGGCTCGCCGGGAGCCGCGGCTCTCGCCTGCGGTGCAACTGGTTTGGGTACGGCACTGCCCTCAATGGCGAATTGCGCGATCTCCTGCACCTTACCGTGATCGGTGAGCTGGAAGTCTTCCTTGTGGAAGTTCCCGACCGCGTGCCCCTGCTTGTCGCGCACCACCACAGGAACGTGCACCAGGCTCACCCTCGATTGAAAGGTGGGCGTTTCGTCATGAGTCGTAACCTCGCCGGTCTGCGTCTGTGCAGCCATTCCGGCGGCGAGAAGGATGGAAAGCCAAATGCGCACGATGCACTCCTTCAGAGACAAACCCGGCGGCGCGGGGTGTTCGGCGGCCAGCGCGTGGCCGCTGGTACGCATTATAACGTTCGCCACAGGCGGGCTGGAGAGGTAGTTGATGACTCAAAGGGGCCACTGGCGGACAAACGGCGAGGCGGCGGCGTAAGTCTGTTATCGTGCAGGGATGGCCAGAATCCAGCGCGCGTTGATCAGCGTGACCGACAAAACCGGCGTCCAGGAATTCGCCGCGGCGCTCCATGCCATTGGGGCGGAGATCATTTCCACCGGGGGGACGGCGCGGCTGATTCGCGACAGCGGCGTTCCAGTGAAGGACGTCGCGGAGATCACCGGATTTCCGGAGATGCTGGACGGCCGGGTGAAGACGCTGGATCCGCACGTGGCGGGCGGCATCCTTGCCATGCGGAACAACGCGGCGCACATGAAAGCGATTGGAGAGCACCACATCCGGCCCATCGACATGGTGGTGGTGAATCTCTACCGGTTCGAAGACGCGGCGCGGAAAGCCGGCGTGGAGCGCGCGGAGCTGATCGAGAATATCGATATCGGCGGCCCCAGCATGATCCGTGCCGCGGCCAAGAATTACCAGGACGTGGCCGTAGTGGTGTCGCCGGCCGATTACGGCGATATCACCGCCGAGCTGCGCGCCACCGGCGGCGAGTTGGCGCTGGCTACCCACTGGCGGCTGGCGAAAAAAGCGTTTCACACCACGGCGGACTACGATGCGGCGATCAGCGCGCGCCTGGAACAGGAAGACGCGGCAGGCGAACTGCCGCCCGGCCTGGCGCTGCGTGCACCCAAGGTGATGGATCTGCGCTACGGCGAGAACCCGCACCAGGCAGCGGCGCTGTACGGGAGAAAAGGGCAGGGAATCGCGGGGGCCGTGCAGCTGCAGGGCAAGGAGCTTTCGTACAACAACCTGGTGGATCTGGATGCGGCCTGGCAGCTGGCGCTGGAATTCGCAGCGCCGGCGGTGGCCATTATCAAACACACCAATCCGTGCGGATGCGCCGAGCAGGCGACGCTGGTCGAAGCCTGGCGCAAGGCGCTCGAGTGCGATCCGGTATCGGCCTATGGCGGCGTGGTCGGCATCAACCGCACGGTGGATGTGGAGACGGCGCGCGAGATGGCCAAACTTTTTGTGGAGGCCGTCGCGGCGCCGGACTACTCACCGGAAGCATTGTCGGTACTGGCTGCGAGGAAGAACCTGCGCCTGATGAAAGTGGCGCCGGGCCTCGACCCGCTGGTGGTGAAATCGATCACCGGCGGCTTCCTGGCGCAAACGGCGGACCGCGCCACGCTCGACCGCACGGCCGCGGTGGTGAAGAGCACGCGCGCGCCGAGCGAGGAAGAGTGGCGCGCGATGGAGTTCGGATGGAAGGTGGCCAAGCACGTCAAGTCGAACGCGATTGTGTATGCGCGCGACGGGCAGACCGCGGGGGTCGGCGCCGGTCAGATGAGCCGGGTGGATTCGGTGAAAATCGGCGCCATGAAAGCGGTGCTGCCGCTGGCTGGAACGGTGGTGGCGTCCGATGCGTTTTTTCCGTTTGCCGACGGTGTCGAAGAAGCGGTCAAGAACGGCGCCACCGCGTTCATTCAACCCGGCGGCTCCATGCGCGACCAGGACGTGATCGACGCCGCCGACCGCCTGGGCGCCGCGATGGTGTTCACCGGCGTGCGGCATTTCCGGCACTGAATGCAGCGTCACCTGCAGGGGCCGGGCGTGCCCGGCCCGGCGTTCCGCGGAATAAGACACTGTCGAGACGACTCTCGACACTGCAGGCAGGACTGCCCGCGCCACGGCTTATACCGGGCGGCACTCGGCGCAGGGGCAGATGCGGCGCAAGTGGTCCCAGGAGTAGATGCCGGAGTTGTGGCCGTCGCTCCAGTTGATGCGGATGGCGTAGTTGCCCACCGGTTCGGCGCCTAACATCTTTAACACCGGTTTGAACATCTGAAAAGGGCCGGCCGCTTCCGGTTCGCGGGGCGGCGTGCCGTGTGCGCCGGTGCAGGCTGCGCAGGGGCACTTGTCCCGCAGGTAGACAAGCCTATACTCGCTGTGATGGCCGTCCTTCCAATCGATTTTGATGCCGCCCGATTTCGAAATGGCGATGTGTTCCGGGTCGTTGGTAAGGGTCATGTTCAATTGAAGAGGCGCTCGACGTCGCGCACGCCGGAGATGCGGCGCATGGCGGCCACCAGTTTCTCGAGCTGCTTCTTGTCGCGCACATCCACCGTCATTTCCACCACGCCGCCGTCCTGGTCGGTGAGGGACCGGGCTTCCAGGCTGCGAATGTTGGTGTTCTCGTCGGAGAGCACGCCGGTCAGCTGGTTCAGCATGCCGGGGCGGTCGTCGGTGTGGATTACGATCCGCACCGGAAACGCCTCGTCCACGGCGCGCACCCATTCGACCTCAATCTTGCGCTCCACGTCGTACATGAGGTTCTGCACGTTGGGGCACGCGCGCGAATGCACCGCGACGCCCTTGCCGCGGGTGACGTAGCCCACGATGGCCTCGCCGCGGATGGGGTTGCAGCACTTGGCGCGGTACACCAGCAGGTCGTCCATGCCGCGCACCTTAATAATGGCGTCGTGATCCTGCTGGCGCGCCGCCCCGGTTGGCGGGCCGCTGGCGGCTGGCTCGGGCTCGAGGGGAAGCTTGGTTTCGGGCGGCTCTTCCTCCACCTTATCCGGGGCGATCTTGCTCAGCACCTGGCGCGCGGAAAAACGCCCGTATCCCAACGCGGCATACAGGTCCTCGGCCTTCGAGTAGCCGTAGCCGGCTGCCACCTGGTCGAGGTCGGCGCGCGCCACGCGGGCGAGCTGCACGCCCAGGCGGCGGGCTTCTTTTTCGAGATATTTCTCGCCGATTTCGATGGCCTTGACGCGCTCGCTGGCATTGATCACGTGCTTGATCTTGTTGCGGGCGCGCGAGGTGCGCACGAACGCCAGCCAGTCCTTGCTCGGCTGGTGCCCGAGCTGGGTCATAATTTCGACGATGTCGCCATTGCGCAACTGCGAACGCAGCGGGACAATGCGGCCGTTGACCTTGGCGCCGACGCAGGTGTTGCCCACATCGGAGTGGATAGCGTAGGCGAAATCGATGGGGGTGGCTTCGCGCGGCAGCACGATCACCTTGCCTTTCGGGGTGAACGTGTAAGCTTCCTCCGGGTAGAGGTCCACCTTGAGGGTGGACATAAACTCACCCGGGTCCTGCATGTCGCGCTGCCATTCCACCAGGTGGCGGAGCCACGCGATGCGGTTGTCGTCGGCCGCGGGCCCTTTTCGTCCCTCCTTGTACTTCCAGTGGGCGGCGATTCCCTCCTCCGCGATACGGTGCATCTCCTCCGTGCGGATCTGCACTTCGAAGGTTTGCCCCTGCGGCCCCACGACTGAAGTGTGGAGCGACTGATAGAGGTTGGGCCGAGGAATGGCGATGAAATCCTTGATGCGGCCCGGAATGGGGCGCCAGCGGTTATGGATGACGCCTAGGGCGGCGTAGCAGTTCTTCACCGAGTCGGTGAGAATGCGCAGCGCCATCAGGTCGTAAACCTGGTCGACGGTAATTTTCTGCCGGCGCAGCTTCTGGAACACGGAGTAGGGACGCTTGACGCGGCCCTCGATGCGCGCCGGTATGCCCTCGCGGCGCAGCTCGGCCTCCACCGTCTGGCGGATTTCCTCGAGGAACTCCTCGTTGGAATGGCGGCGGCTCTCGATGGAAGCGATGATTTCGTGATAGGCGTCCGGCTCCAGGTGCTGGAACGACAGGTCCTCGAGCTCGCCGCGGACTTTGCCCATCCCCAGCCGGTGGGCGATGGGAGCATAGATCTCGATGGTCTCGCGGGCGATCCGCTGGCGCCGTTCGGGGGCCAGATAGCCGAGCGTGCGCATATTATGGATGCGGTCGGCCAGCTTGACCATGATGACGCGGATATCCTCCACCATGGCCAGCAGCATCTTGCGGAAGCTTTCGGCCTGGCGGTCTTCGGCGGAGAAGAAATCGAGTTTGGAAAGCTTGGTAACGCCATCGACGCAGCGGGCTACTTCTTCGCCAAACTTTTCGCGGACCTCCTCGATGGTGACGCTGGTGTCCTCGACCACGTCGTGCAGCAGGCCGGTCTCCATGCCGACCACGTCCAGGCGCATCTCGGCAAGGATGCGGGCCACCATGATGGGGTGAACCATGTAGGGTTCGCCGGAATCCCGCATCTGGCCTTCGTGACGATTGCGGGCGAATTGGTACGCCCGTTCGAGCGGCGCCAGATCGTCCTTCGGGCGGTACTCGCGGATTTTGGCCTCGAGCTCCCGGTACAGCTGCTCCACCGGATCGGACGGGGGCGCTAGAGACACGGTTCCCGAAAGGCTGGCGGGTTCGGAAGCCACTTTCTCCGATTGTAGCAGGGGCGTCAAACGGTACCGCGTTTCGGGCGGCCGGCACCAGGCCAGGTAAAGCGTGCCCTGCCAGGGGCACGCCATAATGGAGGGGATGGAAATTCCTGTTACGGTTGTCATTCTGGCCGCGGGGATGGGAACCCGCATGAAATCGCACAAGGCCAAAGTACTGCACCGGGCCGGGGGGAAGACCCTGGTGGAACACGCGGTGGATACCGCGCTCGCGCTGACCACCGCGGACCGCGTCTTCGTGGTGGTGGGCCATCAGGCGGAGCAGGTGCGAGCCGCCGTCACCGCACGCGGCGTCGGCTTCATCGCGCAGACCGAACAGCTGGGCACCGGCCACGCGCTGATGGTAGGGCGCGAGGCGCTCTCCCATCTGGACGGCTACCTGGTGATTGTGTACGGCGACGGCCCGCTGTTGCAGGCGGCCACCGTGCGGCGGCTGATCGAGACCCAGGAACACAGCGATGCCGCGGGCGTGCTGTTATCGGCCGACATGGCGGACCCCACTGGCTACGGGCGCGTGATTCGCGGCGTCAGCGGCAGCGTGACGGCCATCGCGGAGCAGAAGGCCGCTACGCCTCAACAGCTGGCGATTCGCGAAGCCAACATGGGCATCTACTGCTACCGGGCGGACCAGTTCTGGCGGCACGTAAGCGAGATGCGTCCCGACAATCCGGCGCACGAGTATTACCTCACCGACATGGTGCAGATTCTCAACCGGAGCGGGCACTTCGTTACGGCGCTGAAGATCGACGATCCGCGCGAATGCCTGGGGATCAACAACCGCGCAGAACTGGCCGAGGTTGACCGGATCCTGCGGGAACGGAAAGCGAAAGAGTTGATGCTGGCGGGAGTGACTATCGAGAAGCCGGAGACGGTAACGATTGACGGTGGCGTCCAGATCGGCATCGATACCGTGGTCGAGCCGTTCGCGCGCATTCTGGGCTCCACCACCATCGGCGAGAACTGCCGCATCGGCGCCTCCAGCGTGATTGAAGATTCCACGCTTGCCGACGATGTGGAGATCGCTCCGATGACAGTGGTGACCGCCTCACATCTGGAACGCGGCGTGAAAGCCGGGCCGTTCTCCCGCTTGCGCATGGGCAACCATGTGGCGGAAAGCGCGCACATCGGTAATTTCGTGGAGCTGAAAAAAACTCGCATGGGCGCCGGAGCCAAGGCCAATCACCTGGCCTACCTTGGTGACGCCGAGGTCGGCGCCAAAGCGAACATCGGCGCCGGCACCATCACGTGCAACTACGATGGCACCTATAAGCACCCCACTCGGATCGGCGCCGGCGCGTTTGTGGGCAGCAACTCGACGTTGGTGGCGCCGCTGGAAATCGGCGAAGGCGCTTATCTCGCGGCCGGCTCCGTCATTACCGACCCGGTTCCCGCCGATGCGCTGGCGGTGGGCCGCACTCGCCAGGTGAATAAAGAAGGCTGGGCGAAAAAGCGCCGCGCTCGTTCCGCCAATCCGCCGACCGGAGGGAAATAGGTAGGACGGGCGACGGGTTGTGCCGTCTACGGCAAGACACCGGCGGCAAGACCGTCGGCGCTACAGGCTCCGCGGCGCGGGCTGCGGAAGTTCAACGTTAACGGGCGGACCGGGTATGGCCCGCCCCTGCGGGCGAGGTAGGACGGACCATCGGTTTGTGTGGTCTGTCGATTTTCGGGGTACGGAGAAAACACAAAACAAATGACAGACGACACAAACCGATCGTCTGTCCTACCGGGACGTTGAGGGCGGGCCATCGAAGGTTAAGGCCCGCCCAAAAGCCCTTCGCGCGTAGCGGTGTGGATTAGCTTCCTTTGGTTGCGGGATGTTCGACCTCGAGGTTGTTGACCACCTGGCCGAAGCTCAACCCGGCGCCATTGGCGCGGATGCCGGCCACCTGTTTGTCCTGGTCGGTGGCGACTGAGCCGCTTAGCGTCACGTGACCGCTATCCACCACGATGTGGATGGAAGGCAGCGGGCCGGCCGCATACCGCGTCAGGGACGGATAGGAGAAAATAGCCCGAGCCACCTGCCGCCGCAGACGGTCATCCATCGGCGAAGGCGGCAGCACCTTGATTTCGTTGTTCACGCCGGTGACACCGGGAATGCGCTGCACCAGCCGTGCCAGGTCGGACTTCTTGAACGGTTGCGTGACCGCCCCGGAAAGTTGAACCTGGCCGTCGTGCACGAAAAGTCCGACCTGGTCCCACATGCTGTAATAGGGATAAGTCAGCACCTCATGCCGTACCCGCTTGGCAATCGCATCGTCGGTTGCGGGAAAGCTGTCCTTTGAGCTTGCCAGCGCAGCGCCGGCCAGCAAGGCAGCAGCCGCCAGAATTCTTATGGGTGCCCCTGTCCTCATGTCACTTCCCTCCTAGTTAGTTAGAGGGCTGCTCCGTGCGTCTGGTTACATGGGCCGTGAGCGGCCCTTTAGAGCCACTAGGAGCGATTGGGGTTAGGCCTGTCGGCTGACGCAGCGCCAGACCCCGAAGGAAGCCGGGGCGCGGGGTGCAGCCAGGCGCTCCTCCCGCTCGTCCACGAGGCGTATCAGCCTGGCGAGCCGGCGTTCGAATTCCGGGTGCCATTCCGGAGTCCGCTGCAACTGGCCGCGCGCTTCGGAGATGCGATCGTCCAGGCTGCCGGCCGGACGCTCGGTCTTGGGCTTCATCACTAACAATAAAGTGCCGGCTCGCGAGAACTTCTCGCCAAAATACTTACAGCGCGCGGTGTTTCTAGTCAGATTTCGGAGCCGGGGCCGCGCCGGGAAACCGGCTTATACCGGCTGGAATGCCTCCACGGAGCGGATCCCCTCCGACTCCAGGGCCAGCGCCATCTTCTTCAGCGCCGTCTTGTGGATTTGCGAAATGCGGCTTTCGTTGACGCCCAACAGGCTGCCAATCTCCTTCATGGTCATCTCATTGCTGTAGTACAGAAACACCACTTTCCGGTAACGCTCCGAAAGAGTTCCGATGGCGCGGGCGAGGGTGTTTTTGAGCTCACGCCGCTCGCATATGTGGTCGGGCTGAAGCTCGGCCGTTGCGGGGAACTCCTGCGGGCGGTCGCGGTCCAGGTCGTCCCGCTCCGTCATCGAAACCTGTCCGAGGTGCCGCAGTTCCACCTGGATGCGGCGCAAGCGGTCGGTGCTGACGCCCAGTTCGGCGGCGATCTCGCTCTCATTCGGGTTGCGGCCCAGAGTGGCGGCGAGGCCACTCCTGGCTGCATCGATCTGCTTCTGACGCTTTCGCATGTCGCGGGATGCCCAATCGAGCTGGCGCAGGCTGTCGAGGATGGCGCCTTTGATGCGGTGTTTGGCGTAGCTGTGGAATTCCACCTTCTTGCGGTGATCGAACTTGGTCACCGCATCGAACAGGCCCAGCACGCCGGCGTGAATCAAGTCGTCGAGGTCGACGTGCACCGGAAGGTTTTCATGAACGCGAATGGCAATCGCTTTCACCAACGGAAGATGTTCGAGCACAATTTGATCGCGAGTTTCGCGGGAAATCCTGCGCTCTCTGACTGCAGACACACTTAGCGCTTTCATGCTGTACCGCCCTTTTTTCGGAGTTTTGACCCGGCCCGAACCGGCCGGCACAGCTAGGAGTGCAGCCTTAGTGCCAAACTATTTAGGCTTTAAGTACTTTTTTATCTGTAATTTGACGACCGCGGGAATGTTCCGGAACGGAACACGTTTCAAATTGGAACGAAGGCCGGGGCGGCCCGGGGAACAGAGCGGCGCGGCATGGCGAGGCCAGCGGCGAAACTGCTATAAGAAAGGTGGGAAGGCGCATCCACTACATTTCTCACCAGATCGCTGGCGACCCGACAAAATGAATCTCCGCGCCAAGCTCTTCCTCGACTATTACGTCGGAGGCTTTCTTCACGGCGTTCTGCGCGTCCCGACGATTCTACTGGGAAAGCTGCTGCGCCGCGACCACGATCTCACGAGATGCCGCCAAATCGCGATTCTGAAGCTGCTGGGAGGCGGCAGCCTGGTGATTGCGTATCCGGCCCTGCTGGCGCTGCGGCGTCTTCCCGGAATTGAAAAGCTGACACTGATCACAACGCCGGCGATTGCGCCGTTCGGCGCGCTGCTGGGCACCTTCGACGAGATTGTGCTTGTTCGCGACGATCGCGGGTTGCTGACGTTGGCGGCCGATTCGCTGCGGGCCTTCCGGAAGTTCTTCCGCTACGACGCTTTGATCGACCTGGAGATTCACAGCCGGCTGACCACGGTATTCGCCCTGCTGACGGCCGCGCGCAACCGCATCGGCTTCTTCACCAACATCTCTTTCTGGCGGCGCTATCTGAACACGCACCTGCTGTTCTGCAACGTCACCAACGGCATTTACGATTTCTACGATCAGCTGGCGGCGCTGTTCGGCACCTCTCCGGTGGAGGCGGCGGAATGCGAGCGGGAGTTTCGCGCCAGGCTGGGCGAAGGCGGGCTGGATCGGGACACGTTCCGGATCGCGATCGCGCCGGCGTGCTCCGGGTTGAGCCAGGAGCGGATGCTGCGCCGCGAGGAATGGGTGGAGATTGTGGCGCGGCGATTGACGGGTCCCGAGCAGGCCGGCGTGGAGTTGCAT
>Ga0181535_10001414_pt1 | contig 31417 bp, 29 predicted proteins | sample PEATcosm2014_Bin_44_FD_119774 | JGI IMG/M metagenome (GOLD analysis project Ga0181535, IMG submission 119774) | Peatland microbial communities from MTU Mesocosm Facility, Houghton, MI, USA - PEATcosm2014_Bin17_30_metaG | ecosystem: Environmental > Terrestrial > Soil > Wetlands > Peat | place... | reverse complement strand
CTCCACGCTTCCTTCAGACCCCACCTCGCAATGACGCCCTTGCGCTTCGCTATCACTTCTCCCCATCTGGATGTGAAGAGGACTTTCACCTCCAAGCTGTCATTCATGCACGGCGTACAACTGAGGGTGCCCCCGGTCCCTCGCATTTGGGGACCGGGGACTACGTATCACTCGGGTTCCGCTCTTGAGACCTGCATTTTCTTCGCACCAAACATTGCAAAAATGGTATACTTATTCCATGCCATGGTCTGTCGGATTCCTCGATGAGGAGACGAAGGCTGCGCTCGACGCATTGCCTCTCGACATCCGTGCCAGCTTCCAGCGCATCGTTGAGCTGATCCAGGCCCACGGCCTGGAACGCGTCCGCGAACCGTATTTGAAGCATCTGGAAGGTCCGCTCTGGGAGATGCGTTTGAAGGGCCAAAGCGGCATCGCCCGCGCCATCTACGTTACGGCAATCGGAATGCGCATCGTCGTGGTGCATGTCATCGTCAAGAAGACCCGGAAGACCCCGCGCAATGAAATCGCATACGCCCTGAAGAAGGCCAAGGAGGTCAAATGAAGTCCAAATTCATCCCCGTCGAAGAATCCTTCAAGCAGTGGAAGAAGGACCCCAAATACCTTGCGGCCTATGACGCGCTGGAGGCCGAATTCGCCCTCGCCTCGGCCATGATCAAGGCGCGCGCGGACGCGGATATGACCCAGGAGCAAGTCGCCGAGGCCATGGGAACGACACAAGCCGTTGTCGCCCGCCTCGAAAGCGGCAAGGTTCTCCCATCGACTCGTACCCTGGAACGCTTCGCCAAAGCCACGCGCACCCGCCTCCGCATCAGCTTCGCTAGCGAACAATTGAGCCGCGAGGCTTCCGGCTAACACTGGCTGCCACCGCCGAGCACCCCTCGATAAGAGCCTATTCGGCCTTCTTCGACTTCCTTGGCACAGCCTTGCTCTTGGCGCGCGGGGGGATGTAGTGAAAGCGGATGAGATAGATCTTGTCGCCCTTGCCGTGTTTTGCCACTTTGAGCAGGTCGAGGACGCCCGAGAAGCCTGATTCGCGGGCTAACTCCGGCGTGATGTCGGGGAAGCCGATGGGGGTGATGGATTCGATCTCTATTGCGCCTTCGCCCATCGAGTAACGGCTGCCCTCTTTGACGTGGGGGCTGGTCCAGATGCGGACAGTGCAGGTGATCTCCCCTCGGGCCACTCCCTCGCGCAGACGTTTGGCAAAGACCATCGCGACGGGTCTCCTTTTTGGTTGGGTTCATTGCGGCAATGTCTGGTGGATCTGCCACGTGTACGGCGTACAAAGAAGGATCATCCGCAGGGGCTAATGCCCGGTTAATTATGCTCAACTTGCGTCACGACCAAAGTCGTGCCCTGATACAAAGCTGATCGATTTGGTTCAGCGGGCATTTCCTGATGCTACCGATGTAGATCATTAAGGCTCTGGGCGGTTGGCGAAAGCCCGGGCCTGAAGGCCTTGCGGATATGCCCTCATTCAGAGGGCTGAAGCCCCCTGCTCCCTCCGGTTCCGTCCCGAATGACGGAAGGCGGTTGGCCCAGGTGCCTGGAGCAGCCGCCTGTTGATAGTTTTGGATCTGGCCGCCACGCCGGCTTCCTGACTCTGAAGTTCTTGGAAGAACCACCGCGGATTCTTCGACTCACCACCCCCGAACTGAAGTGCGTTCGGGGGCCCGTTCGCTCAGAATGACAGCCAGTTTCGTGCGCATTTCAGACTCAGGGTCTAGACGCGGTCTGAATAGATGAGGCGAGCCAGGAGATTCTCGATCTGTTCCTGCTTGCCGGAGCGGGGTTGAGGGTTGATGCCGTTCTTGAGGGCCGACGCCTCGATCTGATCAAGCGAGACTTTGCCTTCGAGCATGGCGACCGCCTCCGGCGACTTCCAGCCGGCATAGCGATCCGCGAGGATGGCATCGTACCGGCCGTCTTCGATGATCTTGGCTGCGGTGAGGAATGCGCGAGCGCAGAGGTCGGCGCCGCCTACGTGGGCATGGATCATGTCTTCGGGAGTGAAGCTCTGGCGCCGCACCTTGGCGTCAAAGTTGCAGCCGCCCTTGGTGAGTCCGCCGGCCTTGATGACGTGGTACATGCTCATGGTCATCGCCCAAAGCTCGTTGGGGAACTGGTCGGTGTCCCAGCCGAGCAGCGCGTCGCCGCGGTTGATGTCGAGAGATCCGAAGATGCCGAGGGCGCCGGCGGTTGAAATCTCGTGCTCGAAGGTGTGTCCGGCGAGCATGGCGTGGTTGGCTTCGATATTGACCTTGACTTCCTTTTCCAGGCCGAAGCGCTTGAGGAACCCGAAGACGGTCGCGGTGTCGAAGTCGTATTGGTGGGTGGTCGGTTCCTTGGGCTTGGGTTCGATGAGGATCTGGCCGTCAAAGCCGATCTTGTGCTTGTATTCGACCACCAGGGTGAGGAAGCGGCCCATCTGATCGAGTTCCTGCTTCATGTTGGTGTTGAGCAGGGTTTCGTAGCCTTCGCGGCCGCCCCAGAGGACGTAATTGGAACCGCCGAGGCGCTTGGTGGCGTCCATACAATTCTTTACCGTGGCCGCGCACCAAGCGAAGACCTCGGGATCGGGATTGGTGGATGCGCCAGCCATGAAGCGCGGATGGGAGAAAAGATTGGCCGTTCCCCAGAGCAGCTTGGTTTTGGAGTTGCTCAACTTCGATTCGTGATAATCGACCATGGTGTGGAAGTTCTTGAGGGTCTCGGCGAGAGTGTCTCCGCCGGGCGCGATGTCGGCGTCATGGAAGCAATAGAAGGGAAGTCCGAGCACTCTGAAAAGCTCGAAGGCCGCATCGGCCTTGACCTTGGCTTGCGCGATTGGATCGCCGGCGGCAAACCAGGGGCGCTGGATCGTGGCGCCGCCGAAAGGATCGCCTCCCTGCATGGCGAGCGAATGCCAGTAGGCGACGGCCATGCGCAGATGTTGCTTGAGGGGCTTGCCAAGCACGACACGATCGGCGTCGTACCAGCGGTAGGCAAGGGGATTCTCACTTGAGGGACCTTCGTACTTCACCGTTTCGAAAGGGCTGAAGACTGTTTCGACCATTGTTTCGAGCATTCCAAATCTCCTATTCGTTATTGAAAGTCAAAATTGAGCCTGGGAAGCGAGCCTGTGCGTTGCCCGGTTGAACACAATCGATCCCAAAGGTGTTGGCGGCTTTTTGGTAATTTGCTTTTGAACAGGCGTTTTCCGCGATGTCTGCCGGACACTATATTGTGTCATAACGCAGGGCCAACTGCACAGATGTCTGCCGTCCAGCTTTGCTTGGAGGAGTGTCCTTTTGATGGTTTGGAGAGCGCGATTGGTAGAATTTGCTCGGGCGCATATGGCTGATAGAGCAACCATTAGTGGGTATGCCGGGAATCCGGTCGCGCAGCGGGCGACGCCGAGCCGCGCTGGCTGGCAGGTGGCATTGCTTTCCGCCCTGGCGTTTGCGGCCTGCTATCTGCGCCTGTTTGTGCTGCCGCATACCACGCTCCTCATCTGGAGCGACCAACTGGAGTATGCGACCAAGGGAGTGAGGATACTCGACGGAGAACTGCCGTACAGGGATTTCTTTGAGTTTCTGACGCCGGGTACGGATCTGGTTTACGCGCTGCTGTTTCGCCTGCTGGGTGTAGGGCCATGGATGCCGAACCTGGCGATGTGCGTTCTATTGGCGATTACGGTCTTGGCGGTGACCTGGTGCGCCCAACAGCTGGTGCGCGGCTGGTATGCGGCGCTGCCAGCAGCGGTGGCCATCGCAACCGTGCTCTCCGGAGCAACCGATGCAAGCCATCACTGGTTCAGCACCGTAGCGGCGCTGGGAGCGGTGTGGGTGCTCTTCAGCGGTCTGTCGCCTGTCCGGGTGGTTGCCGCGGGGGCGTTTAGCGGGCTGGCAGCCAGCTTTACACAAACCAAAGGAACGTTCGTCACTGTGGCTCTGGTTGGGTATTTTCTCTGGATCGGGAAGCGGGAGAATGACCGGACGGGGTTATGGTGGCGCAGGGCATTGACGCTGTGCGCCTCGGCGATCGCCGCTTTTGCAGCCATCAATGGGCCACTGATCTGGCAGGCCGGGCTAGGGCGCTGGGCATTCGATGTGATCGAATTCCCGCTTCGCTATGCCAGTTCGGTTTCGGCGAACAACTGGACGGGCGTGCTGCCGGCGTTTGAAGAGAACCGGAGCGTGATGAAATGGATCAACACCCCGGTCCAATTCATCGGCGTGCCGCTGGTATATCTGTGGTTTTTTGTGCGCATGCGCAAGGCCCGGCAGGAACCGCGGGAGCCCTGGAATCAATTGCTGCTGCTGGCCCTGGTGGGGGTTGCATTGATGGCGGCGGTTGCGACCATGCCCTCAGTGAAAAGACTCACGGCAGCCAGCCCGCCGGCGCTGGTTCTGCTCGCCTGGCTGCTGAGCACGAGCCGAAGAGTCCGCACCGCGACGGTCGCCGGCGCTGCTTCCGTGGGAATCGCGATTGCGCAGATTGTTCTGATTCAGTTGCGGCCGGAGAAGCTGGTGGATCTGCCTTCGGGACGTGGAGCGATTCCGCCCAAGGCCAATTACTATGAGCTGTATCGCTGGATGGGGGAGAATACGCGGCCGGGACAGTTGTTCTATGGGATGCATACTCTGATGCTTCCCTTCGAACTGCGGAATCCTACACCGATTGAGCAACTGGGAGGGGCGGAGTTCAGCCGGCCGGAACAGGTTGCCGAGGTGGTTGATGGGTTGGAGAAGAAGAAGGTTCCGATGATGATTCTGTGGGCGAAGATCTATGCTCCGGGCGCAGGAGAGAAGACGCCTGAAGATCATCTGCAACCCTTCCGCGAATATCTATTCCAGCATTACCGCAAGACGAAGAGCTTTCCCGGCGGATATGAGGTTTGGGAGCGAGTGGATAAATAGGCGACGCCGAAGCTGTAAGATGATCCACAGAAACTCCACTCATCGAATTGGAAAGCTGAGGCGCTTCATGGATTTCGAATACGTCGTTGTGCCCGCATTCATTCTGCTCATTGGGGTTCTAGTGATCTGGCTGTCGCTCCGCCGGATTCTTTCGCTTTCTGCCAAGGTTTCGCGCAAGTGGCGGCGAGTGACCGAGCGCATCGTTCTCTCGGCGGTGATTGTTGTGGCAGCGGCTGTCGCGGGAAGCGCCAGCTACAACTCCGTCGATCTTCTCTGGTTTCGCGCTCACAATCCGCCTCCCGGAGACATATATCTCGTCAATGGCCACAAGATGCACATGGTGTGCACTGGGAGCGGCTCGCCTACCATCGTGCTCGAAGCGGGGCTGGGAAACGACGCTCTCGTTTGGGGAGGGGTCCAGCCCGTGCTCGCAAAGACGACCCGCGTCTGCGCCTATGACCGGGCTGGAATGGGCTGGAGCGACCCGCTACCCACGCTGCGCGACGCGGACCACATCGCGACGGAATTGCACGGGCTGCTGCTTGAGGCCAAGGTCACCGGCCCTATTGTTCTGATGGGTCATTCCATCGCCGGAATCTATATGCGCGACTACGCCGCGCGCTATCCGATGGAGCTTGCCGGGATTGTTTTTGTGGATGGCTCGACGCCCCTGCAGGAGGACAACCCCGCATTTAATCCCGATCACCAGACACCGCCTGTTTGGCTTGGAATCCTTATGAAATCTGCGTTTAGGGTTGGCGCCCCTCGTCTCGCTGGGTGGTGCACTCGCCCCTTGGCTGGTTTTGAAGCTCACGCCGCGAAGCTGGAGACGGAAGACGTATGTCATGCCCAGGTTGCTCCGATGATCGCAGAATTGGACAGCATCGACCAATCAGGCCATGAGACAGTGCACACAGGCCCATACGGCGCGCTTCCCATCCTGATCTTCTCGCATGACCCGGCGAAGTCTCTGCCCAAACAGAACCCAACCAAGTCGATGATCAGCAGTGAGAACGCATGGGGCCAGATGCAGGAAGATCTCAAGAAGCTATCCACGCGAAGCCGCAGAATCATCGCCAGGAACAGCGACCATTACATACACTTCGATCGCGCGGACCTGATCGAAAAGGAAGTGCCGATCTTCATCGAGCAGATTCGCGGCACAGCTCCGCAGCCCACGAACTACGGCTCAACCGTCACCGAATAGCAGTGTGGTTGAACGGTTCTGGAAGCCTTTCATCTACCAGGGCAGCGGTTTTCCGAGGTGGAAGAATCCGCCTGTGGGGCCGTCGTCTGCGAGCGTGGCCAGGGCGGCGCTGGTCTTGGCGCCTTCACTCAGCTCCATCGGAGCCTGCGGTCCGCCCATGTCGGTTTTGACCCAGCCGGGATGCGCCGAGTTGACCTTGATCCTGGTATTGCGCAGATCGTACGCGAGATGCACGGTGAAGGCATTGAGCGCGGACTTGGATGCGTCGTAGGCGAAGGACTTGGCGTCGTAGATCGGTGAACCGGGAGTGGTGTGCAGGGTAAGTGAGCCGAGGATGCTGGAGAGATTGACGATGCGGCCGGCCGGGCTCTTCTTCAGGAGCGGAAGCAGCGCGTCAGTGAGCGCGACCTGGGCGAAGAAGTTTGTCTCGAAGACCTTGTGCAGCAAGTCGGGCTGAATTTCTGTGGCGGAGTGCTCGGGCCCGTTACCGGGGAAGACACCGGCGGCTATGCCTGCGTTGTTGACCAGAATGTCGAGGCGGCCGTACCGGGAGTTGAAGTAGTCGTAAGCGACCTTGTAATCTGCTGGATTGGTGACGTCGAAGTGAAGCACGTCCGCGTCGACGCCCGCGGCTCGCAGCCTGGCGAGCGCCTTCTCTCCCTCGGCCTGATCCCGTGATCCGATCACGACTTTCACGCCTTCGTTCTTCAGTTCGATTGCGGTTTGGAAACCGATTCCGCGGTTTCCGCCGGTAATGAATGCGATTTTCTGCGCCATGGGTGAAGACAACTCCTCTCGAGCCTTGGATTCGCGCGGCATCGGCGAGGGTGCAGGAATTCAGGACTATTGGGACAAGTGCTTCAAGTTTTTTAGAGAAATACCTGGGACTCGGGTGCGTTTCTTGCTGATTTTCATTGAGAATGAAATGGTGCCCCTGAAATCCTGCATCGCGCTCTTTGCGCTTCTTTTTGCCTCCGGCGAGGCCTTGGGCCAGAGCCTGGCTCAGTCGCTCGCCGTGCATGGCGCTTTCGATCCGGCGGCCTACAAGCCACTCGACGCGCATGAGCGCTGGCAGCGCTGGGTGAGCGAAGATGGGCGCTCCCCCGCCATTCACGTCGAGTCTCTTGCGACCGCGGCCTATCTTCAAGTCATTCCCGATCCAGCAGCGTGGGGCAGGACGCCTGACGGCTTCATTCATCGGCTGGGGTCCAGTTACGGGAGCAACCTGATTCAGAACACCGTGCATGAGAGCCTGGCTGGGGCCGAGGGCACCGATCCGCGGTATTATGCCTGCGGTTGCTCCGGCTTCTTCCACCGCTCCGGTCATGCATTGAAGATGACCTTGCTCACCTACAATCGCAGCGGCCACCTGACGCCGGACATTCCCCAGCTTTCGGGCGCCTACGGCAGCTCGATGATTGAGGCCATGTGGTGGCCGCATCATTACACAGCGATGGTCCAGGGCGTACAGACCGGACACCTTGAGGTTGGCTTCATCGGCGCGGAACACCTGGCACAGGAGTTTGGGCCGGAGTTCAAGCGGCTCCTTCATTTGCGCTTCTGAAACTTCGCCACTCCACTCGATATAGCCCTACGCTACAATGCTCTCAATCAAGGAGGTTGTATGCGCAGGATTGTTTTGGCCGTTCTGGCTATGGCTTTTTCCGTTCCGCTGGCTCTACCGCTGATAGCGCAGGGCGCGCCGCCGAAGGGAGGCACCGACCAGCCCTATACCGTCGAGTACTACTACAAATGCCAGTGGGGGCATCAGGCCGAGTTCCTTCAGCTCTTCCTGAAGAACCATTACCCGCTGCTCAAAAAGATCGAGAGCACGGGGCGCATTCTCTCGATAAAGATCGAGCAACCTAGCATTCACACCTCGGAAGAGCTGCGCTGGGACTATCGCGTGACGATTCGATACAAGAATTCAACCGTAGGCACGACCTCCAATCCGGACGAGGAAGGCTTTATCAAGGAGCTTTGGCCCGACCAAGAGACCTACAAGCGGGAAGAGCAGCGGAGGTTTGAGATCCTGCTCGGTCATATCGATCTGCCGGTGACGGATATAACGCCGACGAAGTGAAGACGACAGTAAATCTGGGAAGAAAAAGCTGGCAACTACTCCCTGTTTCTCCACTGCTGCACGAGGTCTTCGGCGGCTTCGGGCCACTCGGGGAATTCGAATTTGAATCCGGCGGCGAGCAGGCGGCTGGGAACTGCGCGGCAACTTTGCAGCACTAACTCCGGCTCAGTTCGCATGAAGATGGCGCCCAGACGGATTGCAAGCGCGGGGGTGAGTAGGCCGTTCGGAACGTCCCAGGCATAACGCAGCGCGGACATGAATTCTCGATTGGGCACGGGATTGGGCGCGGCGAGGTTGAAGGCCCCGTCCAGCTCTTCGTGGGCTTGAAGGAAGTCGACGGCGCGGGCGTAGTCGGATTCATGAATCCAGGAGACGAATTGGCGGCCGTTGCCCTGCGTGCCGCCGAGGCTGGCGCGGACGAGGTTGGAGAGCACGCCGAAGGCACTGCCGGGCGTGGGGCTCAAGACGACGGCGCTGCGCAGAGCGACCTTGCGGGTGTGCGGCGTATCGGCTGCGAAGAACGCGGCCTCCCAGTCGCGGACTACGCGCGCGGTGAAGCCGCGACGGCTGGCCCAGGGATCAGCGTGCGCGGCTTCAGCGGCGGTGACTGCATCCTGCTCGACGGCGCTGCTCTCGTTTAACGGCAGATCGATTCCTCTAGCGTCCACGGCGCGTTTGTAGAGGGTTGCGGCCGAGGCATTGATCCAGAGTTTGGGCGGGTCGGCGAGGCCGGCGATCACGCGGCCGATGAGCTGAGTGGATTGAATGCGCGACAAGTAAATGGCACGGCGGTTGGCTGAGGTGTAGCGGCAGTTGACACTGCGGCCGGCGAGATTGACGCAGAGGTCGGCGCCTTCGAGGTACTCGGTCCACGGACCAGTGGTCTCGCCATCCCAGTGAACCGTTTGCCAGGGGGCGGAGTAGGGGCTTCGCGTCAGTACTGTGACCTGATGACCTTGCTGCTGGAAGTGTTGCGCCAGGAACTCGCCGACCTGCCCGCTGCCTCCGGGCAGGACGATACGAAGGGAGCTTGATGCGCGCGGACTGATTTGGGCGATCGTGTCCATAGGTTCAGCTTACGTGGTAGGTCTCACCGATGCTCGATGAAAGAGCCAGGAAAGGTTCGATGTATCACACCCTAGCCGCCGCGGCGAGGATGGGGCACCCTGCACGGAGCGGATTAGCTGCCGCTTATTTCGCGAGGCAGAGGGCCGAGGTCCACTCGGCTGGCGAATCGACCAATATGTCCGGGGGATTGGTGACGAGGCTCTCAGGAGAGAGGCCGAAGGTGCAGCCGATCGACCATGTGCCCGCGTTGCGCGCCGTGGCTACGTCGACCTGGCTGTCGCCGATCATGACCGTCTCTTCTGGTTTGGCGCCGGCCTCGGTCATCAGCGACACGAGACCCTCCGGATCTGGCTTCTTGCTGGGGAAGCTATTGCCGCCGTAGACATGCAGGAAGAATGGCGATAGTTTGAGCGCCTCGCAGATGGCCTGCGCCGGGCGAACCGGCTTGTTGGTCAGCACAGCCATTGTCCTGCCCAAGCCGCTGGGCGCATCGTGCAAATCGCGCAAGGCGGCCAATGCCTCAAGAACTCCATTGTAAGCGTAGGTAAAGTCGAGCTTGTGTTCGCGGTAGTAATCGAGAAAGTATGCGTAGGCCCTGGCCAGGAACGGCTCGTCGACCTCAACCGCATTCACTCCAAAGATGGCGCGGCGCATGAGCATGATGGCGCCATCGCCGATGTAGCTGGCGACGATCGGGTCCGACAGCCGCTTGCAACCAAAATGAGCCAGGGTCGCGTTGACGCTGTTGCAGAGATCCTGCGCGGAGTCGATCAGCGTGCCATCGAGATCGAAGACCAGCAATTTCAATTGTTCGACAGGAATCGGGCGAAGAATGCGAACCATGAATCCAGTTTAAACGTGCAGCCATCAGTCAACAGCTGACAGCTAATAGTCGCCGGCCGACTACTGTCAGCTGTCTGTTGTCAGCAATTGGCTGTTATCGGACCCGGATGTCGCCTGAACCGGTTTCGATGCGCACCGTGGGGCCGCCGCCGTTGATTTTGCCGCTGACGTGGTGATGGTCGGTCGAGCCCTGCGTCAACATCTCCTGCTCGGTGTGAATGCTTCCTGAGCCGGTGGAGGCATCAAGGGTGAACGCTGCGCCGCCGGCTGAGTACTCGATATTTCCCGAGCCGGTCTCCAACTTCCAGTCCGTCGAGGGCGTTCCGGCGACTTTGATGTTGCCCGAACCGGTGCCGCCATGCAGGCCGCCGTGCAGATTGCGCAACTCGACGTTGCCCGAGCCGGTCTGTGCCTTCACGTCGCCCTGGCCCGTCTGCTCGGCGTAGATGTTGCCCGAGCCGGTGTCTACCTTGAAGCCGCCCCGGAGGCCGGTGGCATGAATGTTTCCCGAACCGGTCCAGATCTTGGCGTTCTCGCCGACGCCATCGACCGTGATGTCGCCCGAACCGGAGCCGGCATTGAGCAAGGCATCCTCTGGCGCTTGAATCTCATAGTCGATGCTGATGTTGTGCAGGTTTTCATTGTGACCGCCGATGCGGATGATATTGCCTGTCTGCTCAATGGGCGGGTTGGCCGCGATGGCTCGTATCCTCTCTTCGCTGGGCGCCGGAATCAAAATGAGCCCGAATCCGCTCTGCTTCACTTTGCCCCAGATGTGAACCTGGTTGCCCGCGCCGCGGGTGATGTGAATGTTGCCCGAGCCGGTCGAGACGGACAACTCAACGTGTCCGCTCACCGAAAGCGTCCGCTCAAAGGTGGCTTCCGATGCCAGCGCCGGAAGTGCCGCCAGCGTGAATGCTGCCGTTGCTGCGAGAAGAAGATGTTTCATCGTGTGCCTTTCGCTTCGTGGGTGATAGCCTCTAGCTACTAACTTCTAGCTACTAGCCGCTCCAACTTGCGGGCGCTATCTTGAAGCGCAAGAGGCTAGGAGCTAGCAGCTGCATTTACTGCTGCAGAACCACCTGGTCGCCCTCTTTCAGGCCACTGAGAATTTCGGTGACCGAGCCGTTTGATAGGCCCACGGTGACAGCCACCTTGCTTTTGCCTTCCTTCTGCTTCTTATCCGGAATCTCGACTGTTGCCTTCTTCTGGTTGTCGTAGATGACGGCGTTCTCGGGTACCGTCAGTACGCCCTTGTGCTCGTCGAGCAGGATCTCGGCGTTGGCCGTCATGTTTGCCTTGAGTTCGCCGCCGGGATTGTCGATGGAGACGCGCACCTCAAAGGTGGTGACGTTGTCTTTTTCAACGCCCATCGGGGAGATTTTGGTGACCTTGCCATTGAAGACGCGGTCGCGGAAGCTCTCGACCTTGATGCGCGCCGGCTGGTTCATGTAAACATGCGCAATGTCGGCCTCGTCCACCTTGCCCTGGACATAGACCTCTCTGATGTCGCCTTCGGTCATCACCAGCGTGGCCGTCGAGCCGAGCACGAGAATGGAGCTGACGGCATCGCCCATTTCGACATCGCGCGAGAGGATCACGCCATCCATCGGCGCCACAATTGTGGTGTAGCTCAACTGCTCCTCGAGTTGCTTGAGGCTGGCCTGGGCCTGCATGACCTGTGCCCGCGCCTGTTTCAGCTTGGCCGTGTCCACACCGATTTGAGCCTTGGAACTGTCGCGGCGGGTGAGCGCGGCGAGGTAGTCTTTGTTCGCGTCGTCCAGCGCCTGATGGCTGACGATGCCTTCCTTTTGCATCTCCATGTTCCGGTCAAGCGTGGCCTTGTACATAGGCAGATCGGGAGCCGCGGCGTTCACCTTGTCCTGGTCGACATTGGCCTGGTAGGTGCCGACGTTGGCCTCGGCCGACGCCAATTGAGCTCGCTGCGCGTCGACCTGGGCCATGATCTCCTGCTGATCGAGTTGCGCGAGTTCCTGGCCCTTGTGTACCTGGTAGTTGATGTCGACCAAGAGTTTTTCCACAATTCCGGAGGCCTTGGACTTCACCTCGACCTTGGTGATGGGCTGAATCTTTCCCGTGGCGACGACCGAGCGCGCCACATCGCCGCGCGTGACCTTGGCAAGCCTGTTTGGATCGATAGACGATCCGCGAGCCAGCCGCGCCAGGCCAATCCCCAGCACGAGCACCAGCAACAGCCCTCCGGCGCCCAGCCAGATCCAGAATCGTTTGCTCCTTTTGCGCGATGCAGTCACAGGAACCTCCCAAAACGGTGAAGAATTTGCAGATTTCCGTTGCCGGTATGAGTTGCGTGAACAAATGATGAAGACGAAGCGGTGAAGCGGACCCAGAGACTCAGACGGAGGCGACCTGCAACTCGTCAACCAACTTCAACCGGCGGCGCCCGATCTTGCCCTTCATTCCATACGCAGCGCGCGGCCGATTGGTTCCAGCGCATCAGCCTGGGGAGTTGACTGGCGATCCTTCGGCGCGATCCCTGATCTTTGTTCCCCGATCTCTGGCCGCTGCCGGATGCTATCCTCACAAGCGAGATGCACGGTCTTTCGCTGCTTGAGTTTGTCGCTGTGGCCATGCTGATTCTGGCCAACGGCTTTTTTGTGGCCGCCGAGTTCACGCTGGTCTCGATCCGCGATACGCGCATCGAGCAGATGATCGAGGCGGGCGTGCCCGGAGCGCGTGCGGTGCGGCGGCTGCAACAGGATCTGGACGATTTTCTTCCCGCTGTGCAACTGGGCGTGACGCTCTGCTCGCTGGCGTTGGGATGGATCGGCGAACCGCTGGCGGCGGGGGTCTTTGCGGCCTGGCTCGACGCGCTGCCCGTGACCCCGGCAACCGCCCACATTTATGGCCACGTAGCTGCTGTGGTGGCAGTCGCTCTCGGCTTTGCAGTCATCACCTATTTTCACGTGGTGGTGGGCGAACTGGTGCCCAAGTCGTTGGCGCTGCGCCGGGCCGATGCCCTTGCCGTGGCTGTGGCTCCGCCGATGCTTGTCTTCATTGCCGTGGCTCGTCCGGCCGTCAGGCTTCTCAGGAGTTCGGCGGCCATCGTTCTTCGCGGCTTCGACATTCCCATGACCGAGCGGGCCCAGGTCCACTCGCCGGAAGAGCTGAAGCTGATTGCGACAGCTGCCCGGCGCATGGGCGTTTTGCCGCGTTTTCAAGAGACGCTCATCCATCGGGCGCTGGAACTGGACGATGTGCCGATCCGCGAGATCATGACGCCGCGCCAGAAGATTTTCTCATTGCCGTCGAAGATGCCGATCGAAGCAGCCACCGCGCAGGTGATCGAACACATGCGCTCCAGGGTTCCCGTTTACGACGAGAGCCGCGGGCCGGAGCACATCGTCGGCGTGGTTTATTCAAAAGATCTTGCCCGGCTGATGTTCTTTCGCCCGGCCGCTCCGCTGGTGGAATTGAATCTCTCGCAGATCATGCGCAGCGTACTGGTTGTGCCGGAGACCAAGACCGTCCTGGATCTCATTCGCGAGTTCCAGCAGCGGCGGCGCCAGATCGCCATTGTTGTGGACGAATACGGCTCTACGGTGGGATTGGTCACCACCGAGGACGCGGTCGAGCAGTTGACCGGCGAGCTGGAGGACGAGTTCGACTCGCCAACGCTGCCTGTGCTGACGACGGCAAGCGGGGCGCTGTTCATGGATGGCGGCGTGAACCTGCGCGATCTTGAGACACAGATGCAGTGGGATCTGCCGCGCGATGGCGGTGTGGAGACGCTGGCCGGCTTCGTGCTGATGCGGCTGGGGCATATCCCTGAGGTTGGCGAGTCGGTTGTCTTTGAAGGCCGGCGGCTGACGGTGGTCGAGATGGAAGGGCGGCGGATTGCTAAGATTCGGGTGGAGGCGGTGGAGAATACGGTCCCGAAGCCGGGACTGATTTGACGGTTGTTGTCATATATGACTACACTTTCATTGCAGGGCCGGTGAAAGATCGATGATCAGACAAACGCGGCCCATCTCATGGATTAAGGCCGCACTCAAGGATTTCGAGCGATTTCCTAAGGAGGCGCAATCGGTCTGTTTGGTGGCTTTGACGATTGCCGCGGAGGGCGGTAAGGCAGATATCGCGAAGCCGTTCAGAGGGCTCGGCTCCGGCATCTTTGAGATTGCGCTGCCGTGGCGTGGTGATGCCTTTCGAGTCGTATATGGAATTCAGATTGGTGAAGATATCTGGGTTCTTCATGCCTTTCAGAAGAAATCGACTCAGGGAATCAAGACCCCACAGCATGAGATTGAACTCATCGAGAACCGGCTGAAGAGATTGAAGGAGTTGCTGGGATGAAGAGTGAGGCCATTGAAGTGATGAGAGGCAGCGGAAATGTCTTCCGCGACCTGGGCCATGCGAGTCCCGACGTGGAGCAATTGAAGGCAATCCTGGCTGCGGAGATTATCAAAATGCTCGACCGTCAAGGGCTCAGCGTTCGCGGAGCGCATGCACGGACGGGAATCGCTGCTGCTGACTTTTCCCGCATTCGCAACGCCGACCTGGACCGCTTTTCTCTTGATCGATTGATGTCGATCATCAACCGGCTAGGATCGCGAGTCGAGGTGCGCGTGAAGGTTCGCGCGGTGGTGCCGACGGAGCGCGTAGCCTGACTTTCAGCGCCGTCTCCGCCTCCTTGGTTTATCGTTGAATCCAGCCCATGAAGCAGATCCTTACACGGCTTGCGCTCACTCTTCCGGTCGTCTGGCTGGTGGTTTCGCTGGTCTTTTTGCTCATACATCTGGTTCCGGGTGACCCCATCGTTCAGATGCTGGGCGAGGGCGCGACGCCGGCGGATATGGCCACCTTGCGCCATCAATACTTCCTCGACCTGCCGCTGCATCAGCAATATTTTCGTTATTGGGCGGGCGTGTTGCATGGTGATCTGGGCAGCTCCATCCGGCTTCATGACACGGTGGCGAATCTGATCGCCGCTCGCTACCCTTACACACTGGCTTTGACGCTGACCGCCTTGGGATTTGGCCTGATGCTGGCCTTGCCGGCCGGAATTCTGGCTGCCGTGCGGCGCGGCCGATGGCTGGATCAGGTGCTCTCGGTCGTCAGCCTCTTTGGGCTTTCGGTTCCAGGGCTGGCACTGGGGCCGGTGCTGATTCTGATTTTTTCCATCGAGTTCGGCTGGTTGCCTGTCTCGGGCGCGAATTCGGGCGGGGGCAGCGCTATCGACTGGCGTTATCTGGTGCTGCCGTCGGTGGCCATGGGGGCTTCGCTGGCGGCGATTCTGACGCGCATGGTGCGCACGGCGATGCTTGAGGAACTGGGCCAGGATTACATCCGGACAGCCAGGGCCAAGGGGCTGAGTGAGCGCGCCGTCGTCTGCCGCCATGCACTGCCCAATGCACTGGTGCCGATCATTACGGTGGTGGGCCTGCAGTTTGGCGCGTTGCTGGCCGGGGCGATTGTGACGGAGACGATCTTCAGTTGGCCGGGGTTGGGACGGCTGACCGTCAGCGCGATCTCCAATCGCGACTATGCGCTGGTGCAGGGCTGTCTGCTGTCGATTGGATTGACTTACGTGCTGGTCAACCTGCTGACCGACGTGGTGTACCGCTGGGTGAATCCGCGCATGAAGGGTTAGGCAGGGTCGGCCTCACCAACTGTATGTGTATCCGATACCAGTGGTGGTGTACCACGGAACCGTGGGGATCTTGTTGTAGCTCTCCTGAATCCAGATCGAGTTGTGATCGTTGAAGTGGATCACAGCGCCCAGCGACTCGCCGTCGTAGAAGCGGTTCTCGACATGAGGGTAGCCGGTGAAACTGGTCAGGCCGGCCTGGACCCACGTGTAGCCGGTCAGGACTTTAGTCTTGGGCAGCCCGAAGTTCTTCATCACGCCCAGCGCTTCGGTATGCGACCCAAAGTCGGTGTGAAAAAAACCGTGAGTCCCGGCGTTCTCGTAGGTATAGGCAACGGTCAGCTCGTCGCCTATGGGGTCTTTCTTGAGAGAGCCGAAGGTGTGGCCGATGCCGATGTTGAGGTTGACTCGAGGAACCAGTCCCGGCCGGTCAAAGTCCGACCCCGGCATGACAAAAAGATCGGTCGATGTGCCCGACATTGCCATCTCCTGGTGGGGATCAGAGGCCGGCGTCTGTGCGGCCAGTCCAGAAGTGGAAGACAGCAGAAGGGAAAACGCAAACAGGGTGCTCGACAGTGTCGTTCTCAAAGTCATGCTGGGCGCCTCAAGGCTGAGAATCGACTCCGACGCAAACAACGATCGGAGAACCTGTAATGCTTTCAATTTAAACATTGTACAAATGATGATTGCCTAAATGGCGATTGTGAAAGTACCGCCATGCGGAACCGCTTTTCCCAATGAGCGCCTCGATGTCGGGTTGGGGAAGCGCTGGGCGCAGGCTTATTCGAGCTCGACCGAGATGCCAAGTTCCAGCGGATGCAGGCGGTCAGAGAGCCCTGCCGCGGCAAATGCCGCAATGAGATCCTGCTGGCTTTCCGTGAAGTGCTCCCAGCCCTGGTGATGCACCGGATAAATCCGCGCCTGCGGGAAGGCTTGAGCCGTGGCAATGGAGTCTTTGATATTCATGGTGAGGTGGAAGGGACCGCGAAGCTTCACACAGGCCGCGCCGGCAAAGAGAACTATGGAGCGGACGGGAAAACGACGCGCAACTTCAGCGACGCCTTCGTACCAGACCGTGTCTCCTGTGATATAGACGGCATTGCCGGGCTTGCCGGCGGGCACGACGATGAATCCGGTCACATTCCCGGTGACAGGCTCGATGCCGGGAGGGCCGTGACGGGCAGGCGTAGCTGTGAGCTCGATGGAGTTACCGTTCGCAGCAGTAAAGATGACCGGCTCCCACGGCTTGAGGCCGGTGGCGTTGCCGCAGAGACGTTTGGCCGCGGCTTGCGTGGTGAATACCGTTTGCGCATGGGAGAGAAAGGTCCGGCCGCTGGCGTCGAGATTGTCCGCGTGCTGGTCGTGGCTGAGGAGAATGGCGTCAATGGGCTGCAAATCCTCTGGGGCACAGGCGGGGCCAGCGGTCTTTCGCAGCACGACAGGCCATCGGCCGTATTCGCCGCCGGCAGTATCGAAGGTAGGGTCGGTGAGCAGGCGCAGACCGTTCACTTCCAGTAAGGCGGTGGGCCCGCCGATCAGCGTGATGCGCATCTGTCTCCTTTACAGGCGAATCAAAGAGGCCGCGTGGGCGGGGTTGCGATTGGGTTCGAGGTATCCCACCCTAGCCGCGAAAACAAGAACGCGGCGAGGGTGGGGCACCCTGGGGTGCGAGGCATTCAATCAACGAGGTCAGAGGAGCTTGACGATGCGTGGGATGAGTTCTTCGCCCTCGAATTCAATCAAGCCGACCGTGACCGGCAACTCAAAGCGGCGCGGGCCACAGGAGCCGGGATTGAAGTAGAGGACACCCTTGCGCCGGTAGAAGTTTGGCGCGTGCGTGTGGCCGAAGAGCACGGCGGCGAACTTGCCGGCGGCGGGGTCGAGGTGGAGGGTTTCGAGATTGTGCAGCATGTAGACATAGCGATCGGCGACGAGCGTGACTTCGGTCTCGGGAAGCTCGCTGCATGGGCCTTCGCGGTCCACGTTGCCTCGGATGGCGGTGACGGGGGCGATCCTGGCCAGCTCTTTGAGGACGGACGGCTTGCCGACATCGCCGAGATGCAGGATGCGCTCGACACCGGCGAGGGCGGTGGCGAGTTCAGGGCGGAAGAGGCCGTGGGTGTCGCTGACTACGCCGATCTTCATCTATAGCCCCAGTTCCAGGCGCGTGCGAGGGTCCAACTGGTCGCGCAGGGCGTCGCCGATGAAGTTGAAGCCGAGTACTGCGCCGGCCACGGCCAGGGCAGGGAAGAGAACCATGTGGGGCGAGTCGAAGAGGTGCAGGCGCGCATCGTTGAGCATCGCTCCCCAACTCGGCGCGGGGGCTGGAATCCCCAGGCCGAGGAAGGAGAGCGTGGCCTCGGCGAGGATGACTCCCGCCATGCCGATGGCGGCTTGCACAAGAATGGGCTGGACGATGTTGGGCAGAATGTGGCGGAAGAAGATGCGCAGGCCGCTTGCGCCCAGGGCACGGGCCGCGTCGACGTATTCGCGGTCGCGGACGGACATGACCTGCGCGCGAACGAGACGGGCGTATCCGGCCCAGCCGCCGATGGCCAGGGCCAAAACGAGATTTGTAAAGCCCGGCCCGAGGAAGGCTGCGAATGCGATGGCCAGCAGGATGCCGGGGAGGGCCAGAAAGGTGTTCATGGCGAATGTGGTGAGGGCGATGTCGATCCAGCCGCCGAGATAGCCGGCCAGACCGCCGACGGTGAGACCCAGAGCCAATGAGATTGCAACGACGGTGACAGAGACGGCCAGCGAGAGGCGTGCTCCGAAGAGTAGACGGGAGAGCGTGTCGCGGCCCAGTTCGTCGGTTCCGGCCCAGTGGGCTGCGGAGGGGCTTTCCAGGCGGTGCAAGAGGTCGATGGCAGAGGGATTCGCAGGCGCGAGCCAGGGCGCGGCAAGCCCGCCAATCACGAATGCCGCGAGCAGCAGCACCCCCGCCGCGGCCAACGGCTGGCGGCGAACGCGGTTGCGCAGGGCGGGGATCGTGCTGGCAGAGAAAAAAGACATCGTCCTAGCCAGAATACCGCGACAGTGTCGGCAGAAGAGGGTTCAAGTTGTTATGGGTACCTTCAGGCGGGGCTGCGCGATCTGTCTGGTGTTGAGTGCGTTTGTGGTTCTGGCGCAGGCGCAGCAGCCGCGAGTTTCGCAGACGGAGGACTCAACTGCGATTCAGGCAGAGGCCTGGCGGATCGTTGCGCTGGCCAATCAGGCCCGCGCCGCCGCCGGTGCCTCGCCGCTCAAATGGGACGCTGCATTGGCTGCCGCCGCGCGGCAACATTGCATGCGCATGGTTGCGGAGGGACCGATCTCGCACCAATATCGAGGAGAGCCGGGCGTCTCGGCGCGGGCCGCGCAGGCCGGAGCGCAATTCAGCCTGATCGAAGAGAACGTGGCAATGGGCCCCGATCCGACGACGATTCACCAACAGTGGATGCACTCGCCGGGTCACCGAAGCAACCTGCTCAACCCAGCAGTGGACCGCGTTGGAGTGGCGGTGGTAGCCGGACGACGGGGGCTCTATGCCGTGGCCGACTACGAGCGCGGCGTGCCAATGTTGACGCAGGCGCAGGTGGAGGCCAAGGTTGCGGGAATGATTCAAAGCAGCGGATTCGCTGTCGAGCGCGATGCCGGCGCAGCGCGCGAGGCTTGCGTGACGGATCAAGGGGTGCCGGATTCTGAGTCTGGCGGGCATTCCAGATTTGTCATGCGCTGGCAAGATGCCGAACTGAGCCGGCTGCCTCGGGAGTTGACAGACGAGATGGCTTCGGGGATGTTTCGCAGGGCGGAGGTGGCCAGTTGCCCTCCGCAGGGCGAGCAGGGCTGGTTTACGGCCTATCGGGTCGCGGTGCTGCTCTTTTGATTCTGTTTCAAACCGTCATCCAAAGTCGTGATGCTCTTTCCAGAGCTGGGGCCAAGGCTTGCGTGGAGGGCCGCAGAGGAAGATGTCGGGATGGTACTTGCTCTCTTCGTTCGTGACGCCTTCGGAGTTGCCATTGTGGCCGGCAAGACGGCAGTTCGTGAAAATCTGATTGGCCTCTTTTGCCTGAAGGCCAAGAGCAATGATGGTAGTCGGCGTTGGTGTGGGGTAGCCGCGCAGCCATTCTGAGTTGGTGGTGCCGATGGGGTTGGGGAGTCCATAGGCAGGGCCGAGAACGTCAATAGCGCCGTACTCGCCGTAGTTGCCGGTGGTGATGCCGAGATGGGCCCGCTGGTCAGGCGGCAGGGAGTCGCGAATCTGCGCCACGTTGCGGACGAGCTCGTCCCATCCAATCTCTTCGCGCAGGGCTTCATTTTGGTCAAGCGCGAAATGCATGAGCGGGCCTGAGGTTGTCAGAGGCACGACAATCGCAAGCGCGTAAGCGCCGGCAACGACGATCCCCTGGAAGAGAATAATCTTCATCACAATTCGCCAGGCCTTCGATAGCTTTGCCAGCCAGAGCTCACCCTCTGCCGCGCCCATTGCGATGAGCATCATGTACGCGGGCGCGAGGTAGTAGTAGACTCCCTTGACTGTCAGGAAATAGCTCAAGGGGAGCAAGTACATCCAGGCCAATGGGCGGTAGCGCGCCGATCGCAGATAGCAAAGCAGGCCCGCGACCCAGAGCGGCGCCGCCCAGAGATTGGCGCAAACAAAGAATTGCTTTAATAGGAACTGATCGCCTCGCCCCCAGCGCACATCGCGAATGTGAATGAAGTGAAGGAAATGAAGAGTGATGAAATCGTGGCTGATTTGCCAAAGAAGATTGGGCAGGAAGATCAGCGATGCGATTGCAACTCCGCCTGGCAGCCACCAGTTCGCGAGAAGGCGCCGCGCTGGACTGAGGAGAAAACCCACGAGCATGGCCAGCGCGAGAAACGCGATCGTGTATTTGGTGAGCAGCCCGAGGCCGATCGCGACGCCAATCGCCAGCCACCAGCGCGGGTTTTCAGATTTCAACAGGCGAATCGTGAAGTACGCAACCAGTGCCCACCACAGGAAATCGAACGTGCCGTACTGAAACTCAGTGCCTTCAAATAGCGGCATCGGCGAGAGCGCAACGGCAAGGGCGGCCGTGCCCTGAGCCAGGCGCCCACCGCCAAGCTCCCGCGCCATCAGGCCCGTGAAGACGATCACCGCCGCCTGCGAGAGGACCGAAAAAGAGCGCAGCCCCACCATCGAGAGCCCGAAGATCTCAAGGCCAACACGCTCTACGAACGGCGTCAAGGGCGGATAGGCCACAAAGCCCCAATCGAGATGGCGGGCATCGCTGAGAAACTGGAGTTCGTCGCGATGGAAGCCATAACGGCCGTTGGTGGCGAGATGGAGCAACGTTACGGCGGCCGCGATGCAGAGCAAAATGGCCCATTCGGCCTTGCGCGAGGCATAGAACGTCCCTGATGTCGATTTGCTCTCGATAGCCCTGCTTTGAAACGCAGACAATCCTGTTCGCCCCTTGAGGGTTCTACGCACGGCTCTACGCTTTGGTTCCCATGCCGGCGGCCTCGCGTTCGGCCCGTTCCTGCGGCGAAGCTATTTTGACCGTGGCCATGCCTGCTGCGGCAGCGGCGGCGATGCCCATATCCGTGTCTTCAAAGGCCAGGCAATGCTCGGGCGCGACGCCGAGCCGCTGGGCAGCCAGCAGGAAGGCATCCGGGGCCGGCTTGCTGTTGACGTAGTCCTCGGAGCCGACGATGGTTTCGAATTTGCCCAGAAGATGGAGCGCGCCGAGGGCCTTGGTGACAGAGATTCGCCTGCCGCCCGAGACTACGGCGAAGGGAATTCGGCCATGCTCGGTCTCGATCAGTTCGAGGACTTCGGGAATTGCCTTGAGCTGAGGAAGCAACTGGAAGTAGAGTTCTTCCTTGTGTTCGGCAAGTGCCTCGACCGGCATGGCGAGCCCGTTCATCTCATTCAGCGTTGCAATGATCTCGCGAGTGGGCTTGCCGCCCCAGGAGTAGAAGAGATCCTCTGGAAAAGGGCAATTCCATTCCGAGAAAGCGGTCTTCCAGGCAAAGTAATGCAGCGGCATGGAATCGACGATGGTGCCGTCGCAGTCGAAGAGATAGGCGCGGAAGTCGCCGGCAGGCAGTTCAAGTTTCATGCGGAAAGAAAGCTCCTTCTGGGATTGAATGAAATCTTTTTGCGGATCATTGATGACTGATGGTGCAAACTTGCAGCATGGTGATGAGCGGAGAAGAGTCGGAAGGCATGGAGAAATCCCTTCCGGCCGTAGGAGAGCTAGCCCCTACCCCCTCTTTATATTTCCAAAACCTTGCAGCTAATTAATCCGCCAACAGATGCGGGACCATCACGCATGATTCATCCTCCAATACTCGCCGCACTCGATGCCGGGCCGCCTTCGCCCGGTAGCGTCGGCTCCATCCGGAGGGCGTTGTTGAAGCGGTTGAAGTAATTGAAGAGGCCGATGGCGCAGAGCAGTTCGACAATCTCGCCTTCGGAGTAGAAGGAACGCAGCTCTGCATACTGCGCCTCTGAAACTGACTTCGCGTCCCGAGTGACGGTCTCGGCCAGTTTCAGGGCAGCTTTTTCCCCTGGAGTGAAGTCGTCGCGCTCGGGCCAGTCGGCAAGGTGGGCCAGTTGCTCGCCGGTCCAGCCCAGGTTCCTGGCGAGAATGGTGTGGCTGGCCAGGCAGTAAGGGGTCTCGTTGATCTGGCTGGTGCGGACGATGATCAGCTCCTTCAACTTGGTTGAGACCGTTCCAGTGTTGAGTACCGCGGCGAAGTGAGCCATCATGGTGGTGAAGATCTCGGGCCGGTGGGCCATCACCCGGAACATGTTGGGCACGTTGCCGCGCTGGGCAAAGGCCTTGTCGTAGAGCGTGGCCATCTCCGGGGTCACTTCGCTGCGTTCCAGGCGCGAGATTCGGGACATTCGTCCTCCTGTTTGCTCCTTCTATGGTATCGCTGACGCCGGCTCCAGGCGGGTTGCAAGGGCAGCAGGATCACAGTCCGGTGATTCAAGGAGCTTAGAGAGAGAGTAACGGCGCGGCCATTCGGCCAAAGAATACAAGATTTTTGACGTGTTCTGCGCTCTCTGCTACCTTTGTTAAGGACAACAAACGCGCAAGATTCCGCAGTAGCTCAATGGCAGAGCATTCGGCTGTTAACCGAAGGGTTGTAGGTTCGAGTCCTACCTGCGGAGCCAGATAAACTAAAGAAAACAGATGCCTTATACCGGAGCGGAAATTGGCGGCTCCGGTTTTTTAGTGCCAAATGTGCATCGAATGTCCGGGTTTTGGAGGCGACGGTCAATTTTTGCTCCATGCCGCGATGTCACTGCAGGTTGGATAATCCGAAGTTCATCCGCGGCCCGGCGATAATTCAGATTGTCCGCATCCACGCGAAAGACCTTTCGCTTGAAGTCTTCAATCATGGAGTTGCTCCTGTCTGGTAGTTCATCGTGGCGAGGGCAAGCCGGTATTGGTATTGCGCGTCTGCGCTGCCGATTGCGGCATCTGTTTGTTGAAATTGTGCCTGGCTTAGCTCGACGATTGAGCTGAGTCCTAGTTGGTAGCGTGTTTGCGCAAGTTTCAGTGCAAGGTCAGCCTCCTTGAGCAGTTCATCTGAAACAGTGACGCGCTGATACGCTGTATTTGCGGCGAGCCACGCAGTTCGAACATCCCGAGCAATCCTGTCACGCAAATCGCGGCTCTGTTCCGAAGCGGCCTGAGCGCGGATAGAGGCCTCCTTTGCCTGGGCGGAGTAGAGAAATCCATTGAAGATCGGAATATTCATGTTCACTCCGATGCCGCCCCACCAATTCGTAAGGTAGTACGCTGCGGGACGGATAGGAACGCTGCCAACGGTCCCGGCAGCACTGATGCTCGGCAGCATCTGATCTCGCTGCGCATGGCTGAACTTGACGGCAGCCTGCTGGCTATAAGTCGAAGCCTGCAGATCTGGCCGTTGCTTGAACGCGAGTTGCAGGAGCTGATCCGCATCGGTAGGAGGCGCTTGTAATGTCGCATCGTTTTCGACCAGGTCATACGTTGTCTGCCGATCGAGTCCCAAGACCGCATCCAACGCGGCCATTGTCGAGTCAACGTTGTTCTGAGCATCGAGCAATAACAGCTTGGCTTGCGACAAGTTGACATCGGCGAAGCTCAAATCGAGGGTTGATTTGAGCTTATTCTTTGTCAACTCGCTGATCTGTGTTTCGGTGGTTTGCCGGGTGCTGACGTTTTGTTGCGCAACCTTAAGCAGCGCCTGGGCCTGAAGAGCATTGAAAAACGCCTGATCGACCGCAAGAATTATGTCTTCAGTTGATGCAAGAGCATTTGCATTCTGTGCCTTTTCCTGGAGCTTCGAGGATGCCACGAGATTGCTGGTTCTTCCGAAGTCCGTGATCAGCTGAGTAAAGCCTCCGCCAGCCCCCGCGTGCGTAAAGAGCCGCGAGGCAGTGAGCGAGCCTGCCGACACACGGCTTGCATCTTCCGCGTCCTCAGCGGTAATGCTGCCAGTCGCAGTCGGCAGTTCCGCGGATCTCGTTTCGCGAACGACTTGGTGCTCTGCGAGGGCAAGCAAGCGGGCAGCGGTTACTCGCGGATTGTTCCTGATGGCAAGCTTTTCAGCATCCGCTTGCGTCAGGCGCGGGAGCTGACCGGAAGCTGAAGACTTCGCCTGCGCCCCTGAGACATCTCTGAATCCTTGCGGCATCTCCGTTGCACTTGGTTCTGCAAGTGCTGCGAGCGCAACTTGCGGCGCATCTGGCAATTGCGATGGTGCACTTGTCGTCTGTCCGAATAGCAAGCTCGAACACAGGCTTGCAAAGATAATGAAAAACCTGAGAAAAGACTTTCGAGCCTTCAGTCGTTTCATTCTTCTTATGCCTCCTCGGCAATCACAGACTGCTTCTCATGCCTGCCATGAACGATCAGGTAGACTGCGGGAACCAGAAAGACGGTTACGACCACCGAGACTGCCAGGCCGCCGATAACCGCCCTCGCCAAGGGAGCATACTGCTCGCTTCCGGCTTCCATCCCGAGTGCCATCGGAATCATGCCTAAGAGGGTCGCCAACGAGGTCATCAGAATTGGGCGCAGGCGGATTTTGCAGGATTTAATGACGGCTTCCAGCAGTGGCAGCCCCTCCCTGTGCAGAGTTGTGGCGAATTCGACGATCAGAATGCTGTTCGAGACGACGATGCCGGTCATCATGATGACGCCCATTAAGGACATGATGTTCAGTGTGCTTCCAGTGACCAGAAGGATCAAGACAACCCCTGCCAGTCCGGGAGGAATAGCCATCAGGATGATGAACGGATCGACAAAGGAGGCGAACTGCGCCATCAAGATCAGGTACACAAGGAGCACAGCGATGATCAGCCCCAGGCCAAACTCCGCGAACGACCGGTTCATGCTGACCACTGCGCCGCGCACCTTCAGAACGGTGTTCTTCTCGGTCTTGGTGTCCGCCAAGAGTCTATCGAGATCGCTGCCTACCCCTTGTAGCGCTTCTGTCCTGGTTGAAACATAAATGTCGATCACGCGCCTGATCTGGTAGTGATCCACCTCCGTCGGGGTATTGATCAGCTTGAGGTCCGCAACCGAGCTCAAGGGCGTGTATCCGGAAGTGTGGCCGCCGCTCCAGGTTGCAGGCGAATGAACGGAAGCCTGGCGAGCATCCTGCTGGGGACTGTATCCGGCCGGCTGAACGCCGCGCAGGGGAATGTTCTCGAAGTCCTGCATGGACATGTTGTTGAGAAAACGGTTGGCGTACTGGACAGTCACCATGTAGTTGTTGCCACTCTTGGGATCGATCCAGTAACTCGGGGCAACCATGCCGTCCGATGTCATGGCGGTAATCACGTTGTCCACCACGTCCTTGGCGGAGAGCCCAATCAGGCTGGCCTTCTCGCGGTCTATATTCAACTCAATCCCTGGGAAGTCGAGATTCTGGGGGATGTAGACGCCGCTCACGTTCGGCATCGCTTTGATCTTCTGGGCGAGACTAGAGGCGAGAGCGTAGGCTCCACGCATGTCCATTGAGCTAACCTGTATATCAATAGGAGCTGGCAAACCCTGGTTGATCACGCTATCGACGAGGCCGCCAGCCTGGTAGTAAGCGGTAAGCTCAGGCATTTCGCGTGAAAGTCTTTCGCGCACGCGCTGCATGTATTCGTAGCTCCCGGTACTGTGGTCCTCCTTCAAACTGACCTGGACAAACGCCGTATCCATCGAGGCGTTGGTGGTGTAGATGGCGGAGAGGTCGGGATAGACTCCAATGTTGGAGACGATCATGTCCAGATCCTTAGGAGCCACGATGCCGCGAATGATCGTCTCGACCTTGGCGATGTAGTCGTTGCTGGCCTCCAGGCGGGTGCCGCTGGGCATGCGCACGTCGATCACAAACTGGCCGGGATCCGTGCGTGGAAAGTACGCGCGGCCCAGGAAGGGGACGGTCGCAATGAGCACGACGACCACGCCGCCCAGGATGGCCGCGGCGCTGAAACCGGGCCGCCGCAATGCCCGCTTGGCAAGGCTCTCGTACCAGCCAAGCATGCGCTCATACTTCTCGTTGAACGTTCTGTCGAATCGAGCGAAGAGGGACGATCTTGACTCTGTGCCGAATTCGCCATCGTCTCTCAGCCGGATGAACTTGGCGCAGTAAAGCGGCACCACCGTCATTGCAAAGAAGTACGAAGCAAAGATCGACAGCACCACGCCTAGCGCCAGCGGAGTAAAGATGTATCTGCTGACGCCGCTGAAGAAAGTGACCGGGAAGAACACGATGGCGGTCGTGAAGGTGGCGGCTAGCACCGCCATCGAAACCTCCGTCCCGCCGGCATCCGCCGCAACGGTTGGCGCTTCGCCCATCTCCATGTGGCGGAAGATGTTTTCGAGCACGATCACACCGTTGTCGATAAGCCGCGAGAAGACCAGCGCCAGGCCGCCCAGAATCATGGTATTGATGGAGCCGCCCATGTAATTCGAAATCATGAGGCAGACCACCATGGAGAGCGGAACGGCCAGAAGAACGGCAACCGTAGCGCGCGGGCTCCCCAAGAAGATCAGGATCATCACCCCAGCCAGCACCAGACCGATGGTGGCTTCCCTGGTGACATTGCTGATAGCCAGTTTGACAAAGACTGACTGGTCGAAGACCACTTCGGTCTTTAGCGAGGCTGGAATGTCGACCAGATGCTTGATGGCGGCTTTCATTCCGTCCACGATGGTGATCGTGTTGCTGTCGCCACCCTGCTTGAAGACCGGTATGTAAACCGAGCGCTGCCCGTCGATGCGCACAATGTTGTACTGGAGCGCGCCCGAGTCCTCCGCCTTGCCGATATCGGCCACCAAAACCGAGGCATTGCCCACCGACTTGAGCGGCATCTCGTTCATCGAGTTTGCGTCGGGGAACTGGCTGTTGGCGTAGATGTTGAAGTCCTTCGAGCCGATGCGCACATCGCCTGCCGGCAAGATCAGATTCGAGCTGTTGACTGACTGCACCACGTCGTTCAGGCTGAGGTTGCGCGCCTCCATCTTCAGAGGATCCACATAGACTTGAATCTGCCGGTAGGTTCCTCCATATGGCTGCGGGACCGAAGCACCGGAAACATTTGCTATCTGATTGCGCACCTGAAACTGAGCCAGGTCCTTCAGATTCGTCTCGTTCAGTCCTTGACCTTTCAATGTCACCAGGCACACTGGCTGAGTTGATGCGTCCATTCCCAACACGACCGGCGGCAATGTGCCCGGCGGCAAACGGCGCAGATCCGCCATGGCCAGGTTGGCGATGTTGCTCAGCGCCGCGTTGGGATCGGTGCCCGGCTTGAAGTAGATCTTGATAAGGCTCACGCCGGTTAGCGAGCGCGACTCGCTATGGTCGATATTGGCCCCCAGCGTGAAGAAACGCTCAAACGTATTTGTTATATCGGCCTCGATCTGCTCAGGTGGCATGCCGTTGTAGAAGGTCGCCACCACGACCACCGGCATATCGATCTTGGGAAACAGATCGACCGGCATGCGAACGATGTTGACCGCTCCCACAAGCGAGACGATCAGGCATAGCATAATGACGAAGAATGGATACTTGAGAGCAAACTTCGGCATTACTTCGCACCTCCGTTGTTCTCATTTGCTTCCGCTTTCATGTCGATCACACCGCCGGATTCACGAGCTACATCTGAGGCAGGTTCCTCAGTGAGGATCGGAGAAACCTGCTCGCCTTCGGAGTACTTCTCCTGAGCTCCAACAATCACCCGGTCGCCAGGTTCAAGGCCGCTCTTGATCTCGGCCAGCCTCGATCCCCGCAGTCCGACCTCAACGTTTCGCAGGTGAACGCGATTGCCCGCGTCGAGCGAGTAGACCGTCGCCCGATCTCCATTGAGCAACAGCGCTTCGACTGGAACGGTGGTTACGTTGTGGGCATGAGCGAGTTCAAGTTGCGTGTTGGCGTACATGCCCGGGTCGATCGAGAGGTCGTTGTTATCGACGTCGATCTCGGTCTCCATTGTCCGCGTCTCGAAGTTCACGTCGCGTGTAAACCGCACAATCTTTCCGGTGAAGGAACGGCCAATGGCATCCACGCGAACCTGCATCGGGTCGCCTAGATGAACAAACTGAACATCGTTTTCCGGAATCGGCATACGCAGGCGCAACAGGCTGCTCTGCGAAAGCCTTACGATCGGAATATCCTGCTCGTTTGAATTGGTTCCGCTCTGGATCAGTGCGCCGGTGTCGGCATAACGCCAGACGATCACGCCGTCCAATGGGGCCACGACGTTGGTGTAGTTTTTGAGTGCCTGCACCCTGTCGTTGTCTGTGTGCGCCACCTCCGTGTGTTGCTCGGCGGCTGCCGCGGCAGCTTTGGCCGCGTCCACCTGCGACTCCGAAGACAGGTCTTTACTCTCGGCATCGTCCAGTTCCTGTTGCGCAATCAGACCGGGCTGGGCCTTTGACGTTTCGAGCAGCCGCTCATAGTCGGCGTGAAGCGCCGAATGGATCGCTTCATCCCGCTTGATCTCGTTCTGCGCGCGCAGCATGTCGTCCTTGGCGCGCTGTACCTCGAATGCGGTACCTTTCAACTGCGCATTCAACTCTGGAACTTCCAATACAGCCAGAGTCTGGCCCTTTCGGACTTTGTCGCCTATATCCACGTTGATCTTCACCATGAATCCGGTGACCTTGGGATGAACATCCACCACCTGGTAAGGCTGAAACTGCCCGGCGAGATTCAGGGTGTGCGCAATCTCTCCCCTCGCAGCCGTGGCCACCTTCGCCGACGGCACCTCGGCTGCACGCGCATTCGGGTGTTGATTCATGACAAAGTACGCAACGATGCCGGCCAAAACAGGAAGCGTGATTCCCGCGGCGACGATCAAGGAGGTTCGCTTTCGCATAGGTCGAATGCACCTCTATATGAGTTTGGATTGCTTGGTTCACGACGACAGAACACGTTCTCCGATGGAGAACAGGTCTTGTGGCACCCGATGAGTGAACTTTATCGAATGCTTGACAATGAAGGGATGTCTAGGCGAGAACGGGAGGAGGGCGAACGAAGAGAGTGTTTAAGATAGCGCGGTGTAAATTCAACAGCTTACGATCCGGCTGCTTCACTCTTTTTGAGGCTGGCGGATTCAACAGGCTGACGGCCAGCAGCAGAATCAAGAAGAGGGTTGCAGACGCAGTGTAGATGATCCTGGTGGATGTTTTGGTCCGGACTACCAGAGGGCTTTTCGCTGTACTGGATTGCTCGTCTCTGGATAGAAGCTTGGCCATTGGAATCTGATGGGAAGCAGTCTGAGGTGGGTCATAGAGGGAAAGCTTGTATTGCAGGCCCCAGGCAAACACGCAGAATGCCAATCCCAGGAATGCAAGCATCCCAAAGAGGCGGAATGGCCGGCCTTTGCTCCAACGATTCACAGTCACCGCAACCCAAGGTTAATTCTGGATAAACCATCTGCCACAATGCATATGCATATGCGGCCCCAAAACAGACCCCACACTGTTAGATCGCTCAATGGGGCGAAGAAGTTGCACAAATCTATTTTATCCGCCATAAGAAAGGTCTATCGAAGCGCCTGGTATCCGAATATGGACCAACGGGACGCAGTCGCTGTCGAACGTGCCAAAGTCGGTTCAGGAACCTCCGCCGCATTGCTTTGGCGCGGCAGGAACAGATCAGTCGGGCGATCTCACAGGGACATCCCGTGGAAGAATCTGCAAGAGCCAACGATCACATAAGCCAATGAAAAATAGCGAGTTGGTCATAAGGCAGAGCAGCTTTACTGTCCGGGGCACACCGAGTGAGCCGGGACCAACTGGGTTAAACTCTCTTCGGAGGAGCACGATGAAAATCGGTTTAGTTGGGCGATCAGGAATCACCGTTTTTCTTGTATTGGCTGTTCTTTCTCTCTCATTGCATCTCCGAGCGCAGTTTTCTCCGGTTCCTGCGGGAAGCGCGTTTTCCATTCCAGATGCTCAGTTGCTGAAACCGGAGGCATTGGTCCAACTGCTGCATACGACAGACAAAGACAAGCCACTGATTTTGCAAGTTGGCTCGCATATGCTCTTTGCCCAGGCGCATATCCCCGGATCGGAATACGCTGGGCCGGGTTCACAGCCAGCAGGAATCGAGCAACTACAGAATCGAGTGAACGCACTTTCGCGAAAGAAGCTCATTGTGCTTTATTGTGGCTGCTGTCCCTGGAATCGTTGTCCGAACCTTGGGCCGGCGTTCGCGAAACTTCGCGAGATGGGTTTTACCAATGTGAAGGCCCTCTATCTGGCCGACAATTTTGGCGCAGATTGGGCTGACAAGGGGTACCCGGTTGAACAAGGCAACTAACGAAGCAGGGCGGCAAGGCGTGACAGGCATTCCGAAGGCCATAGGGAATGCGCCGGGCACTCTGCGCCGCTCGTTTACAGTAAAGCTGCTTTTGGGTCTCTGTGTTGGGGTGAGCGCGGCGCAATCCCCGGTAGCAACAACTTCGCTTCTTCACAAACAAGCGCCACAGTTCGTGCGCACTGATTTGGAGAATCGGAAACTGGACCTCCGCGCCTATAGGGGCAAGGTCGTATTGCTCGATTTCTGGGCCACATGGTGTGCATCCTGCCAGATTGAAATGCCTCGTTTCGTTGCCTGGCAAAGACAATACGGCCCGCGTGGCCTGCAGATCATCGGCATCTCAATGGACGACGATCCGGCATTGGCGCGAAAACTGTACAAGAAGATGAAGCTGAACTATCCGGTGGCGATGGGCAACGAGAGACTTGGACAACTATATGGAGGAGTGCTTGGCCTGCCATTGACCTATTTGATTGACAGTCAAGGAAATGTTCAGGCTCGATTTCGTGGGGAAGCCGATTTGAACTCAATCGAAGAGCAGTTTATGCCCCTTCTCCGTCCTTGAGTTGGCAATATCGGCGCAACCGCAACGGCCTGATAGGCAATCAAGCGACAATTGTCATGGCTTGCCATGGGCGCTTTCTACCGCGCGACCAACTCGATCTTGATTTCGGGCGGCGATAACAGCGTGTTATGAATGAGGCAGTGATGCACGGATCGCATCAATCCCTCGGTTTGCTCTTCGGTGAGAGAAACGGGGCATGCGACTCGAATCTGAAAGTTGCCCAGGCGTGCCGGTGATTTGAGTTTTTCGGCAATCACCGATACTCCAACGCCACTTTCTGCAAGATTGCGCGTCTTCAGATACT
>Ga0181535_10001413_pt1 | contig 31423 bp, 25 predicted proteins | sample PEATcosm2014_Bin_44_FD_119774 | JGI IMG/M metagenome (GOLD analysis project Ga0181535, IMG submission 119774) | Peatland microbial communities from MTU Mesocosm Facility, Houghton, MI, USA - PEATcosm2014_Bin17_30_metaG | ecosystem: Environmental > Terrestrial > Soil > Wetlands > Peat | place... | reverse complement strand
GCTTTGCACGAGGCGCCGGGCGCTTCAGCGCCTCGCTCTGGAAACCCTTCGCTCATGCCACCGGCATCCTTTGGCTCCAGATTACCGGCCTCTTCTTCGCTTTCTTCGCCGTTGGCTTCGCCGCCTACTCCTGGCAGCTCTGGAAAACTACGAGATGGCGCGACCACCACCTGCCTCTTTACGCCGCCTTCGCATTGCTCTTCGCCTGGTTCGCCGTCAGCTCCTTCTGGCGCGCCAACCGCAGGCAGAAGCTATAGAGATCGGTCTCGTTACCGGCTGAGCGTTAAGATCAATGGCAGAACGATGACCGAGAATCGAATCACCATCGAGCCAGGAAAGCGATCCGGGCAGCCCTGCGTCCGCGGCCTCCGCATCACTGTATGGGACGTGCTTGGCTGGATGGCAGCAGGTATGACCGTCGAACAGATTCTCTCCGACTACCCAGAGCTCGAGCCCGCAGACTTTCCGGCAATTTTCGACTACGCCGCGCGAGTGGGACGTCGGGTCGCGTTGTGAAGCTGCTCCTCGACGAAAATTTGTCTCATCGACTGTCAAAACGTCTAAACGATCTGTTCCCTGATACTTCTCATGTCGCATTTGAAAAGCTTCTGGAGGCCAACGACGCTGCCGTCTGGAATTTCACCCGGGCCAACGGCTTTTCCATCGTAACCGCCGATGGCGACTTCTATGACCTTGCGGTGTCGCAGGGGCCTCCACCCAAAGTGATCTGGTTGCGCGGCTGTGATTACCCACAGCAGTCGCCGAAAAACTTATTCGTGATCAGGCGATCCGAGTCACGGAATTCCTGCGGGACCCCGAACGCGCAGTCCTTATACTGAGGCCATAGTCATGCCTGAGAATCTCAGTCCCCTTTACGCAGCCGATGACCTCTCCAGCCTCGCACTCAAGGGCGACCTCGGCTTTCCCGGCGAGTTCCCCTTCACGCGCGGCATTCAGCCCACCATGTACCGCGGCCGGCTCTGGACGATGCGTCAGTATGCCGGCATGGGCAACGCGGAAGAGAGCAACCGCCGTTACAAATTTCTGCTCGACCAGGGGACCAAAGGCCTCTCCGTCGCTTTCGACCTGCCGACCCAAATCGGGTACGATTCCGACTCGCCCATGTCCTTCGGCGAAGTCGGAAAAGTCGGCGTGGCCATCGACTCCATCGACGACATGGAGCGCCTCTTCGACGGCATCCCCCTCGACCGCATCTCCACCTCGATGACCATCAACGCCACGGCGAGCATCCTGCTCGCTCTCTATGTGACCGTCGCCCGCCGCACTGGCGCCAACACGAAAAAACTCTCCGGCACCATCCAGAACGACATCCTCAAGGAGTACATCGCCCGCGGCACCTATATCTATCCGGTCCGCCACGCCATGCGCATCGTCACCGACGTCTTCGCCTGGACCGGCGAACATGTGCCCGAGTGGAACACCATCTCCATCTCCGGCTACCACATGCGCGAAGCTGGATCGACCGCTGCGCAGGAAGTCGCCTTCACGCTCGCCAACGGCGTCACCTACGTCCAGGCCGCCACTGACGCGGGCCTCGACATCGATCGCCTGGCCCCGCGCCTCTCCTTCTTTTTCAACGCGCACAATAATTTTCTCGAGGAGATTGCCAAGTTCCGTGCCGCCCGCCGCATCTGGGCCCGCATCATGCGCGACAAGTTCGGCGCAAAAAGCCCGCGCTCCTGGATGCTCCGCTTCCACACGCAAACCGCCGGTTCCACCCTCACCGCCCAGCAGCCGGAAAACAACATCGTCCGTACCGCGATTCAGGCTCTCGCCGCGGTTCTCGGTGGAACGCAGTCCCTCCACACCAACGGCTACGACGAAGCTCTTGCCCTGCCTACCGAAGAAGCCGCGAGGATCGCGCTCCGCACTCAGCAGATCATCGCCTGCGAATCCGGTGTTGCCAACACCGTCGATCCGGTGGCCGGCTCCTGCGCCATCGAGTCCATGACCAGTCAGATCGAGCAGCAGGTGCAGACCTATTTCGACAGGATCGAGAAACTCGGTGGCATGCTCCGCGCCATTGAGCGGGGCTGGGTCCAGCAGGAAATCCAGAATGCCGCCTACGAATATCAGCGCGCTGTGGACACAGGCGAGGCCACGGTCGTCGGCGTTAACCGCTTCACGCGCGAGGACGAGCCGCCGATTCCCACCCTTCACATGGATGATGCCCTGGAGCGCAAGCAGGTTGAGAGCGTCCGCGCCCTGCGCGCTCGTCGCGACCCGGGCCTTTGGCAGCGGTCGCTCGACCGCATCCGCGACCACGCCCGCACGGGCGCAAATCTGATGCCCGCCATCCTCGAAGCCGTTGAAAGCAATGCCACGGTCGGCGAAATTGCTTCGACTCTCCGCGAAGTGTTCGGGGAATATCGCGAGACGGCAACGCTCTAGCTTGGCTATCCGAGCCCTTTCCTGGCCCTGAATTTGTCACATGAGCAGGCACAAACGGCGGCGAGCGCGATGGCGCGGACTTCTATCGGCAATCGATGCAGGCCGCTGGTTGAACCTCGACGAGACTTTGAGTCAGGAATTGAGGCGCATTCTTGCGGACAGTGGCTCAACGGCGAAAAAGAAGCTTTGGTAGCTGAACGTGATTCTGAACACGGTGCCATCGCTCAGGATCAGGTGCTGATCGTTGGGATCGAACCCAGGCTCATTGTTATCGAGATGGCCTTCGACTACCGGCAATAACACGGCCGAGGTTCCGGGCGGCCGCGCGCCTTCACGCCGCAGCCTTACGTCGCGGCCGAAGCGAATTTCCTTGCGGGTTCCATCCCGCTGGACCACCGTAGCGGTCTGCCCCGCCAGGCTCTGGGATTGCCGCGGCTCCCACTCCGCCCAATATGTGCCCGCTACCTGTGCCATGCCGGGAAGAGTAGCCCGGTTTTCCAACGCCTCGAAATCCCTCCGGCGCGTCAGCGGGCGTGACCTCCCGGTGCCCTGGCGGAGCGCACCAAAGGGGAATGACCTCAGGCTTCGGGAATTGGTTACTGAGTCGTTGGCCCCGAAAAAGGGATTCTGGTCGACCGCCTCGAAGGTATGCGGCAAGGATCAGCGAGAGCATTCGTCCATTGCTGCACCTGAGCTGGAAATGCATCGACAAACGATCAGGCCGGATCCAGGGAGCAGACCATTGCGAAAGAGCCTACTCGGCGAGGTTGAAGATGCGGATTTGGACCAGTTTGCTGATGGTGAGGTTGCTAAAGCCTCGGGCTTCCATGCGGTGGATGAAGTCCGGGGTGACTTTGAAGATGCGCATCTGGACCAACTCGTCGGCGGTGGGGTGGTAGCCGAGGGCGCGGTACTCTTTGACCTCGTCGGGATTGACGTGCTGGACGCCGAACTCGATCAGCTTGCCTGCGGAGAGGTTCGCGTAGCCGAGGTCGGCCATGCTGCGGACAAAGTCGGGCGTGATTTTGAAGATGTGCAGGGCGATGACGTTGCCCGAGTCCATATCGGTGACGCCGGCGGACCGGAGGGTCTCGACCCAGGCGGTGTCGATGTGGAAGAGCGTGTAGGCCTCGAGCTTGCCCGAGCTGAAGTCTGTGAAGCCGAGGTGGGTCATACGATCGACGAAGCCTGCGTCGGGCGTGAAGGTGTAATCGCCGGAGAGAGTGGCGCCGTGGATTTCGCCGGAGCAGGAAATTGTGCCTGCCTCTGCGACAATTTTGGCCTCGATGTGCGCGCCTTCGTGCTCGAAGTCGGCGAGGGCGAGGCCCTGGAAGTTGCTGAGCGGAATCTCGTCGTCGTCGTGATTGTGGCAGTCGCGGTTGGGGCCCTCGCAATCGCCGCTCTCGAGATCGAGCCGGACCCGGTCGTGCATGGTGGAGGGGGCGATCAAGCAGTGGCCGTGCAGCGTCTGCAGCTGCTGCTCAGCGGAGAAGAGGCGGCTGCCTGCGAGGCAGAGAAGGGCTGTGAGAATCGCGGCGCGAACGCTCATGGCGGATGCTCCTTCGTTACGCGGTGCTATTTTTTGTCGTCGTCATCGAGGATGCCGGAGATGCGGAGCTTGACGAGCTTCTGAATGGTGAGCCCGTCGAAGCCGTGGCGTTTGGCGGAGGCGATGAAGGCCTCGTCGATATTGAAGACGCGCATCTGGATGAGGTCGTCGAGCGTGGCATCGGGGAACCGGGATTTGACGCTCTTCGCGAAGTCGGGAGTGACGTTCTGGACGCGGAGGGCGACGAGCTTTTTCGGCGGAATGTCACCGAAGCCGGCGGCTTTCATGCCGGCGACAAAATCGGGCGAGACATTGAAGATGCGGTAGGTGACGAGGTCGTTGAAGCTGGAGGCGTCGATGCCGTCGGCGTGAAGTTTGGCGGCCCACTCGGGGGTGACGCCCTGGACTTTCATCGAGATGAGCTGGTCGACGGTTGGTTTGCCGAAGCCGAGTTTGGACATCTGGTCGGCGTAGTCGGGGGTGATGTCCTGGACCTTCATCGCGATGAGCTTGTTGGTGTCGGCGTCATAACCGTCGGCGTGCATTTTGGCGATGTAGTCGGGCGTCAGGTCCTGGACCTTCATGGCGATAAGCCTGTCGGCGGAGAGTTTGCTTTCGCCGGAGGCTTTGGCCATCTCGGCGGCGTACTCGGGGGTGATGTCCTGCACCCGCATGGAGACGAGCCTGTAGGCATCGACGTCGTATCCGGCGGCGTGCATTTTGGCGACGTACTCTGGCGTGACGTCCTGGACTTTGAGGGCGATGAGCTGGCCGACGGAGAGCTTGCCGCCGAAAGCTTTGGCCATGTCGGCGGCGAACTGGGGAGTGATGCCCTGGGCTTTCATCGCGATGTATTTGTCGAGGTCGACGTTGTAGCCTGCTGCGCGCATTTCGTCGATGTAGTCGGAGTGGTCGGTGGTTGGGGAGTCGGAGGATTGGGGATCCGCAGCCGGTTCGGGATTCTGGGCTTCATCGGGGTCTGGAGCTGGCGATGCGTTGGGAGCGGGTGTTGCGGCGCTGGGCTTGGGTGCGGCCTGCATTGGGTGCATGGCCTTGAACGCCACAGTGCGGGCGACCTGGCTGGTGGCCGGGGCGAAGCGGGCCGTGACTTGAGGAATCGCGCGGAAGCTGGCAAAGACTTTTGGCAGCGGGCAGCAGAAGACGATGAGGGCGGCGGCGATTCCGGCGAGCGAGAGGGGGCGGAAGCTGGAAGGGCTGGGCTCGCGGTCGCCCTGACTCGAGCCCAGAATCCGCAGAATGCGGGCGCGTAGTCCCGCCCTGGACTGATGGCCGTCGAGGGCCATAGCGAGATGCAGACGTGTGCGGCGCTCTTCTTCGAGGCGCAGGAGCGCGGAGGCATAGACGGTGGGGTCGGAGCAGGCGCGCAGGGCGACGTCGTCGCAGCAGAGCTCGCGCTCTTCGCGGACGCGGCGGCTGATCCACCACACGGCGGGGTGGAAGAAGAAGAGGGTTTCGACGATGGTCTGGAGGAGGTTCCAGAGGTAGTCGGCGCGGCGGATGTGCGCGAGCTCGTGGGAGAGGACGACTTCAAGCTGTTCGGGGCTGAGGCTGGTGATCGCTGTGATGGGGAGGAGGATCCACGGGCGCAGAACGCCGGCGGTGAGCGGGTTGGTGATGCGCGTGGAGAGGCGCAGGTCGACGAAGCGCGGGATGTTCATTTGGCGGCGGAGGACGTCGAGGCGGAGAAGGAGGGTGTGCGGGGCTTGTTGAAGGCGCGCCTTCATGCGGCGGATGAGCCACCAGCCGCCGAGGGTGCGGATGGAGAGGAGGAGGACGCCGGCGAGCCAGAGGACGTCGAGATACGGCATGAGATGGGCGAGGACGAAGCGGTCGGCCTGGCGCAGCGGCGCTGTCGCTGTGAGGTCGACGTGGAACGGCGGCGTGGCGGCGACGACTTTATGCGTAATGCTGTGGGGCATGGGCGCTGGCTGATAGAAGGCCGACTCTTCGACTACGAGCGTGACGACGGAGACGGCGAACATAGCAAGAAGCGCGCCGAGGGCAAGCACGTAGCGGGCGTTGGCGCTGCGGCGAGCGAGGGCGAGGTCGGCGACGCGGTAGACCAGAGCAATGGCGGCGCCCTGCCAGAGGAAGTGGACTAAGGTCCAGCCGAGGGCTTCCCAGTGGTGTGTCATAGACGGTGCCCCTTTAGCTCAATGAGGTTGCGGAGTGCTTCGAGTTCCTGATCGTTGACGGGCTCGAGGGCGAGCGCGTGCATAGCGAGCTGCGCTGCGGATCCTGCGAAGAGCCGCTGGCTGATGTCGCGGACGAGCTGGTCCTGGGTTTCGTTTTGCGTGGCGGCGGGATGGTAGATGTGCGCCTTGCCGGATTCTTCGCGCTCGACCAAACCCTTCTCCGTCATGATCTGGAGGAGCTTGAGGACCGAGGTGTAGCCGAGGGGGCGGGTCTCGTTGATTTCCCGGTGCAGATCGCGGACGGTGGAGGGGCCGCGATCCCAGAGGATGCGGAGGAGTTCGAGCTCGCCTTCGGTGGGCCTCGGGAGTTGGGGGTGGCGCTTCATGTTTTGGAAGGTATACGAAGGTGTTCGTAGTTGTCAACGAAGATTTTCGTAGGTGCGGGGTTTTGTGACGAATGGGCACGGTCGCTCCGGGGCGATTTGCGCTTTCCAGATTTCGCTTTTTATTCTCTTAGTGCGGGAGGGCGCCTGGTGAGGATGGTGCGGAGGCTGAGCGCGGCGGAATTGCGGATGGAGATCAGTGCGCGGAATGTGGTGCGTGGGGCGGAGTTTGAGCATGAGCTTTCGTGGGGCGCTGCTGCGAGTGTGATTTATCAGGAGGCCGAAGCCGGCGGACACGGGAATTTCCTGCCAGCTTCGTATGCGCGGATTGTGGCGCGGCCGGAGTGGCGGCGGAGGCTGAGGAAGAGCTACACGGCGAGCCGGTTTGTGCCTCGGGTGGGGAACCGGAAGCGGTATGAGCTGGAGTGCGCGAACAGCTCGGATGCTCTGCTGATGAATGTTTTTTGTTATCCGCGAGTGATGAGCGCGGGATTGTGCGGGCTGCTGGGAATTGATGCGGGGACGCCGCCGGAGTTTGGATTTGCGGCGCGGGTTCCGCTGAAGAATGGGCGCGTGGATCGGACGGAGATCGACATGAAGCTGGGTGGGCTGCTGGTGGAGGCGAAGCTGACGGAGGGGGATTTCCAGCGGGCGCCTGTGCGGCGGCCGGAGCTGTATCGGGATGTGTCGGAGGTTTTTGATTTGACCGAGTTGCCGGTGCGCGATGGAGTGGTGCGTTCGTGGCAGTTGATTCGCGGTGCGCTGGCGGCGCATGCGCTGGGCGGGTCCTTTGCGTTGATTTGCGATGGTCGGCGGATGGATTTGATCGAGGCCTGGTTCGGAGTGGTGCGGGCCGTGAAGGACTGCTCGCTGCGAACGCGGCTGGGGATTGTAACGTGGCAGGAGATTGCGGCGCATGTGCCGCGACGGGTGCGGGATTTTCTGGCGGAGAAGTATGGGATTGCGGGATGAGCGGGATGAGCGGCGCGGACGAAGGCGGTGGAAGAACGAGATCAACGCTTGAGTATCTTACGGTCGCTTCGCGACGCGCTCCCCTCGCGTTCAGACCTTGCCGAGACGCACAGTATTCCGCTTCGGGGCGTCCCTGCGATTTCGCGCCGTTGGAGCGGGTCGCACCACTGGACGAATTTGTGGTGGCGCTCCGCTCAGAATGACATTTATTCGCAGCGGAGGGCGGTGAGGGGATCGATGTTCATGGCTCGGCGTGCGGGTAGAAACGCAGCCAGGGCGCTGACGGCGAGGACGACGGCGGAGATGAGGGCGTAGTTGGCAAGATTGCCGGGGCGGACGCCGAAGAGCAGGCGGGCGAGGAGCGGCGTCACGAATAAGGACAGGAAGAATCCTGCGACGAGGCCGGGGAGGACCCAGGCAAATCCGTCGGCGAGGATCATTTGCATGACCTGGGCGCGGGGCGCGCCGATGGCCATGCGGATGCCGATCTCGGTGGTGCGCTGCGCGACGGAGTAAGAGAGGACTCCATAGATGCCAATGGAGGCGAGGACGAGCGCGAGGCCGGAGAGCAGCGTGGCGAGCAGCGAGGCGAAGCGGCTTTCGGCGTGGGCGCGGTCGACGAGGAACTGCATGGGCTCGACATGGGTAATGGGCATGTCGCGGCTGACCTGGGCTACGCGCGCGCGGACCGCGTCGGCAAGAGTGGACAGCGGGCCGACGGTGTGGATGACGAAGGACATGGAGGGGCGCGGCGCGAGCGGGTACGAGACGTAGATCTGAGGGCGCACGATCGCGGTGAGCGAGTGGTACTGAACGTGGTGGACGACGCCGATGATGACGGCCCAGTCGCGCTGGAATTGGTAGAAACCCTTCGGTGAGTCGGAGAGGTTGAGTTTTTTGCCGATCGCGTCTTCGCCGGGCCAGAGCTGCCGGACGAGGATGTCGTCGACGATAGCAACGTGCTGATGCGCGGCATCGTCGGAGTCGGTAAAGTCGCGGCCTTCGAGGACCGTGGCGCCGATGGTGGTGAAGTATCCGGGCAGGATGGAGCGGTGGTCGGCCATGACGGTGGTCTGCTCGTCGATGGGCGCGCCGTCCTTCCAGTAGTAGTCGTACCAGTTGCCGGCGTCATCGAGAGGGAGGTGGGAGATGGCGGCGACGGACTGAACGCCGGGGAGCGTGGCAAGGCTCTGCTGAATCTGGTGGAGCGGGGCGTAGCCGGGCGTGGAGACGCGGAAGGTGAAGAGATTGTCGGCGCGGAAGCCGGGGTCGGTGTGGAGGATGTTGACGAAAGTGCGCATGAGCAGGCCGGTGGAGAGCAGGAGGACGAAGGCGAGCGCGACTTCGGCGGAGACGAGGGCGCTGGTCCAGTGGCGGCGGCGGAAACCCGCGTGGCGGCTGGACTCTTTGAGGTCGCGGATGAGGTCGAGGCGGCGGACGGTGGTCAACGGGGCGAGCGAGAACAGGACGCTGGTGCCGATGGCGATGGCGAAGGTAAACGCAAGGACGCGACCATCGATGGCGATGCTGGTGAAGTTCGCGAAGGAGGGCGGGCGCGCGGCGAGGATGGCGTGGATGGCGGCGTAGCCGACGAGGAGCGCGGCGAGGCTGCCGAGGAATGCAAGGAGCAAACTTTCGGTGAGGAGTTGGCGGACGAGGCGCGAGCGCGAAGCTCCGAGAGCGGCTCGGATGGTGGTTTCGCGAAGGCGCTGGCGGGCGCGGGTCATGAGGAGGTTGGCGATGTTGGCGCAGCCGATGAGCAGCACCAGCGCGACGCCGCCGAAGAGGAGCAACAGCGTAGTGCGAACTTCGCGGACGTCGTCGGACTGGAGGGCGAAGACGGCGATGCTGAAGTTGGCCATGGAGGCGCGCGCGCCGAGCTTGTTGATTTCTGCGGCGGCGGAATTCATTTCGGTTTGAGCGGCGACGAGATTGCTGCCGTTGCGGAGGCGGCCGATGACGTGGAGGAAGGCCGGTCCCTGCGGGTCCCATGGGCCGACAGGGATGGAAGTGAAGACTTCCGCGCTGGCCGGGACGCTGGCGTCGTCGGGAAAGATGAGGTGGAAGTCGGCGGGGAGAACGCCAATGACGGTTGCGCGATTGCGGCCGTAGCGGACGGATTTGCCGATGATGTTGGGATCGGAACCGAAGCGGCGCGCCCAGACGCCGTGGGTGAGGATGATGCTGTTGGGCGCGTTTTCGAGGTCGTCCTGTGAGCCGAAGAAGCGGCCGAGCGCGGGCCTGGGGCACAGCAACTGGAGGAAGTTGGAGGTGACGTCGGCGACCTTGATCTGTTCGGCATCGCCGTCGCCGGGGAGCGCGCCGTTGGTGACCCAGATGCCGGCGAGCTGATCGAACTGCGTGGCGCGTTGACGCATGGCGAAGAGTTCGAAGGAAGAGAAGGGCGCGCGGCCGGAGTAGCCGAGGCCGGACCAGAGGATGGCGAGGCGATCGGCGTTGGGATACGGCAGCGGGCGCAGGAGGACGGCGTTCACGAAGCTGAAGATGGCAGTGTTGGCGCCGATGCCGATGGCGAGGGTGAGGACGGCGAGCGCGGCGAAGCCAGGACTGCGGCGGAGCTGGCGCAGCGCGTAGCGAAGATCCTGCGCGAAGATTTCGAAGCCGATGCCTGCGCGACGGTCGCGGACGGCCTGCTTGATCTGCTCGACGCCGCCGGCTTCGATGAGCGCTCGGCGGCGGGCTTCGGCGGGAGACATGCCCGCAGCAATTTTTTCGTCGGTGAGGAGGTCGGCGTAGGAGCGGACTTCGTCGTCGAGGCGGTCTTCGACCTGGCGCCTGCGGAGGAGGTTGCGGAAGGCGGAACGCAGCCAGGATCGAAGGCTCACGATCTTTCGCTCCTGCGGAGGGTTGGAGTTGGCCGGTCGAGTTCCTATCGACTGACTATAGGAGTGTGCGATGGGCCTTAGAGAATGTCAATAGGAGTGTGACGGGTTTGTTAGGCGGCGCGACGCGGTGTGGGTGCGGGGAGGATCGGGGTCAGGACAGAAGGAATTGCTTTGCGAGGCGGTCGAGCAGGGCGGTGGTTTCATCGCAGACGCCGGTGTGGACGGGCGAGGGCTGGATGATGGTCGAGCGCGGGGAGCTGAGCCAGTGGAATCGCTCTCGCTGGGTGAGGCCTGCGATGGGTCCAGCGGTGGGGTCCCCTGCGCAGATGCGGGGGATGGCGTTGAGGTGTTCCTGGATGAGCTCGATGTCGGCGTCACGCCATAGGGCGAGGACGCGGGCGGGTTCGAAGTGGACGCGCGCATCGAGATAGCGTCTTTCGAGGCAGAAGACAATGACCGCCGCGTTAATGAACTCCTGGCGCTCGACGCGGGGGACGACGCGGAGGATGGTGTAGTCAAAGGAGGCGGGAGCGGGCACGGATCGCCTCCTCTTCGAAGATGGGTGCGGCCGCGAGGCGCCGGACGAGGAAGTCGACGTAGCCTGCGCGGAGCTCGGCGGGGGCCATGCCGTCGGGGATGCTCGCGAGCCAGGCGTCGGGAACCTGGCGGACGATGTTGGCGAGAAGCGGGGGCGTGAGGCGGCTGCGCGCGACCCGTGCGGCCTCTTCGATTTCGTTGGCCCAGGGCAGCAGGATGTGGTGCTCGATTTCCATGAAGGGCGATTCTATCTTGCTCTCGCGTGCGGGCCAGTTGTGGTGAAAGAAGAGCGCGGCGCCGTGATCGATGGGGTAGAGCTTGCGATGCCAGACGAGCAGGTTGGCGTTGCGCGGGGTGCGGTCGACGTTGAGGACGAAGGTGTCGAACCAGACGAGGAGCGAGGCTTCGGGCGAAGGGGCGGCATCGCGCGCGGCAGGATCGAACATGGTGGAGCCCGGGAGATAGTCGAGGGCGATGTTGAGGCCGTCGCTCGAGCGGAGGAGCTGGCGGATTTCGGGGTCGGGCTCGTTGCGGCCGAGGGCGGGATCGATGTCGATGAAGACGAGCTCGGGGACGCGCAGGCCGAGGGCCCGGCCGATCTCGCCGGCGATGAGCTCGGCGATGAGGGCGAGGATGCCCTGGCCGGCTCCGCGGAATTTGACGACGTAGAGGCCCAGGTCGTCGGCTTCGACGATGGCGGGCAGAGAGCCGCCTTCGCGGAGCGGGAGCACGTAGCGGGTAGCGCGGACGGTGCGGAGCATGGAAGGGATAGTGTACGAAAGCCGGTAGGCGGTAGCGTGTAGCTGGTAGCTCGGCAGTTTTTGAGGGAACGAAACGGCGAGGGGCTGCGTAATTTCCCTTTCCCATAGAAGGTCGAGTGGTGTATGGTAGTCTCCCATAGAGGTTCTACCGAGACGTTCTACTGGAGGCGCCTGGTGGGTTCAAAGAAAGAGCAGGAGCTTTTGCTGGGGACGCTGGACATGCTCATCCTGCAGACGCTGTTGATGGGTCCGGCGCACGGGCACACCATCGCGCACGTGATCGAGCACACGTCGGACGATGTGCTGCAGATCGAGCAGGGGTCGCTGTATCCGGCGCTGCATCGCCTCGAGGATCGGGAGTGGGTTTCGTCGTACTGGGGCGCGAGCGAGAACAACCGGAAGGCGCGCTTCTACAAGCTGACGGCGGCGGGACGCAGGCAGCTGCGGGCGGAGACGCACCGTTGGAAGTCGATGGTCGAAGCCATCGGACGGGTTCTGGGCAACGCGGGACGCGTATTGGAGTGAGCAGGTCGCGCTTTGCGCGACACCCACATTCGAAAGCCTGGGGATGTGGGGCACCCGGGATGAGGGGAACGATGAGTCTGCGCCGGTATCTGCGACGACGGGAGTGGGATGAGGAGCGAGCGCGCGAACTGGAGGCGCACCTCGAGCAGGAGACCGCGGATAATATCGCGCGCGGGATGACGCCGGACGAGGCGCGGCGGCGAGCGTACATGAAGCTCGGGAATCCAACGATGATTCGTGAGGAGATCTGGAAGATGAACAGCTTTGTTTCGGTTGAGGATCTGGGGCGCGATGTGCGTTACGCCTTTCGCCAGCTGCGGCAGAGCCCAGGATTTGCGGCGATCGCGATTGCGACGCTGGCGCTGGGAATTGGCGTGAACACTGCGATTTTCAGCATGGTGAACGGACTGCTGTTCAGCTCGCTGCACATCCGGCAGGAGAATCGGGTGCTGGAGATTGGGTCGCGGCAAAAAGGGGCGCAGTGGCAACCACAGTTTTCGCTGGCGGAGTACGAGGTGCTGCACGGCCAGACGAGCCAGGTATTCAGCGGAGTGGTGGGCGACGCTTATGGGCTGGACGGGCTGAGCATGGAAGGCAACAAGCCGGATCGGGCGTTCACGGATTATGTGACCGGGGATTTTTTCGATGTGGTGGGAGTCGAGCCGTATTTGGGACGTCTGTTCCATGCCGGCGAGGGCGTAACGCCCGGGGCCGATCCGGTGGTGGTGCTGAGCTACCCGTACTGGAAGCAGCATTTTGCCGGGGATCCGAATGTGGTGGGAAAGCATGTGCTGCTGGATGGGCAGCCGATGACGGTGGTGGGCGTGCTGGCGCAGGACTATCGCGGGGTGAACACGGCGTTCTGTCCACAGGCGTATTTGCCGCTGGCGATGATTGTGCCGATTGAGAACACTCCGCTCAGCGAATATCGCAAGCCGACGAATCGCAACCTGCGACTGTATGCGCGACTGAAGCCTCGGGTCACAAAGCAACAGGCGAATGCCACGCTGGAGGTGGTCTCGCGGCGGCTGGCGGTGGAGCAGCCGGTTGCGGACAAGGATGTGGAGCTGAGTTCGTTTGGCTTGTGGGTGGGAAGAAATGCGGGGTTCGATCCGGATAACGCGATCGGAGAAGTGGCGTTGTTCTTTCTGGGCCTGGCGGGGATGGTGCTGCTGCTGGCGTGCGTGAACGTGGCGAATCTGCTGCTGGTGCGGGCGACGGTGCGGGAACGAGAGATGGTGATCCGGTCGGCGCTGGGCGCGGCTCGGTCGCGGCTGATCCGGCAAATGCTGACGGAGAGTATTTTGCTGGCCCTGTGCGGAGGGGTGGCGGGGATCGGGCTGGGGTTGTGGGGAAGCCATCTGCTGAGCTCGATCAACCTGGGCACGGATTTGCCCGTCCACTTTTATTTTGGATTTGACTGGCACGTGCTTGCGTTTTCGATAGCCGTGGCTGTGACCGCTGGATTGGTCGTGGGGATTGTGCCGGCACTCCGGCTGGCGCGGGCGAATCTGAATATGGTTCTACGCGAAGGCGGCCGCGGAGTTGCGGGCGGCGGACACAAATTCCGCGATGCGCTGGTGACGGTGCAGGTGGGCAGCGCGATGATCCTGCTGATTATTGCGGGGCTGTTTATGCGGAGTTTGACGCAGAGTGAGCACGCGGAGCTGGGATTCAATCCGGCGAACGTCCTGACGATGATGATGGACCCGGGCGAGATCGGGTACAACGATCCGCGCGCGCGGGATTTCTACAAGGAACTTTTGCAGAGAGTGCGGGCGATGCCTGGAGTGAAGACGGCGACGATTGCGCAGATCGTGCCCATGGGAGTGGTGGGCAATGGCGGCGATGCGATCACGGTGGGTGGATATCAGCCGCCGCCAGGACAGAGTGCGACGGTGGTCGCCTACAACCTGATCGCGACGGATTATTTTTCGACGCTGCAGATTCCGATGGCACAGGGTCGGGACTTCGGCGCGGGGGACGAGGAGGGTCGTCCGTATGTGGCGATCGTGAGCGAGGCGATGGTGAAGAAATACTGGCCTCACGGCGACGCGATCGGACGGATGTTCACGATGAACAGCGATCCGGCGCATCCGCTCGAAGTGGTGGGCGTGGCGAGGGACGCGCGGTACCAGGGATTCCGGCAGGCGATGCCGCCGTATTTCTACGTACCGTTTGCACAGCACTACACGGGGAATTCCCTGGAAACGCTGGAGGTGCGGACGGAGGCGGATCCTGGCGGAATGGCGCCGGTGCTGGAGCGCACGATCAACGACATGGCGCCGAACCTGCCGGTGTTCGACGTGAAGACGCTGCATCAGGCGCTGTACACGCCGAACGGGCTGCTGCTGTTTCAGATCATCGCGACGCTGGCGGGGATTATGGGGACGCTGGGGCTGGTGCTGGCGATTGTAGGCGTGTACGGCGTGCTGTCGTATGTGGTGAGCCAGCGGACGAGCGAGATTGGCGTGCGCATGGCGCTGGGCGCGCAGCGCGGCGATATTCTGCGAATCGTATACAAGCAGGGTATGTGGATTGTGGGGATCGGACTGGTGGCGGGACTGGCGGCGAGCTTCGGGCTCGCGCACCTGCTGCACAGTCTGATTGTGGTGAGCCCGAGTGATCCGGCGACGTATCTGGGTGTGTCGTTAGCGCTGGCCGCGATTGCGATGCTGGCGTGTTATGTTCCGGCGCGGCGCGCGATGTATGTGGAGCCGATGAAGGCGCTGAGGGAGTAAAAGCAGGGAAATAGGGAACAGGGAACAGGGAACAGGGAACAGAAAAAGCAAACACGAAGGAAAAAGGGGGGGGATTTGGTCCCCGCCCCTTTTTGAATGCGGACACGGGTTCGTACAACGAGCCGGACCGCGCCGGCGTTAGAAGTCGAAGCGCATGGCGAGCTGGCCGGTGCGGTTGCCGCCGAGGCTTTGGGGCAGGACCGCGGTGAGCGCGCCGAAGGTTGACGTGTTGCTGATGTTGGTTTGCGGCGGCGCGAAGTTCGAGCGGTTCAGAACATTCGTAAAGGTCGCTTCGAAGCGCACTTTGTAGTGCTCGTGGAAGCTGACGCTCTTCGCGAGGCCGGAGTTCACGTTGGCGAGGCCGGGTCCTTCGAGGGTCCCGACACCGCAGTTGCCGAAGCGGCCCGCGCCCGATGGGGTTTCCGCGAAGGCGCCGAGGTTGAAGAAGACGCCGGGGGCGGTGCTCTTATAAGGATCGCCAACGCCGCAGTCGGGTCGAAGAATGGCGCCGCCGCCGGCGCGCACGGCCATGCCGGTGTTGGACTGGTCGAAGGCGGGGCTGGTGGTGGGCGTGAGCCAGTCGCCGCTCTGCAGGGTGGAGACGGTACTGATGTCCCATCCGCCGAGCACGGCGTTGACGGCGCGCGGTCCGTTCCACGCACGGCCCTGGCCGAAGGGCAGCTGATACGTGCCACTGATCAGCGCACGATGGCGAGGCGTCGCGACCACGTTGCCGCGATCGGATTTCAGGTTGAAGCGATTCGCGATTTCGACGGCATAGGCTTCTTCGCCGGAGAACACGCTCGGAGCGTCACTGCCCTGCGCATCGCTCAGGTTCTTCGCCCAGGTATAGTTCGCGTGCAGTGAGAGACCGTGACTGGTGCGGTGGTCCCACTCGCCGATCGCGGCCTGATAGCTGGCCTGGCCGATGTTTTCCGAAGACATGAGCAGCGTCCAGTTTTGGTAAGGCGCGCGCGTGTCGACGAAAGCGCCAGCGGTTGCGCCAGTGTCCCATGGAATGGTGCTGGGCGCAATCTGGTTGAGGTCGATGGTGACGGGCAGACGGTAGTTGGACATGCCGACGTAGCTCACACGGGCAACGTCGCTCGGCGTGAGCTGATGCTCGATGGTGAGGTTCCACTGCGCGGCCTGCGGATCGCGAAAGCGCGGATCGTTGGCCTGTTCGAGGCTGCCTCCACCCAGGGTGACGGAGGTGGTCGCGGGTGACGTTGCGGGGAACTGGAAGGCGGGTTGCACCATGGCGAGGCCGCCGTTCGCGCCTGAGACTGTGTTGACGTTGGTCAGCAGGTTCGAGGTGGGGTTGCCCGCGTTATTGAAGGACATGGGGCCCAGCGTGGTTTGCGTGAAGATGCCGAAGCCGGCGCGGATGACGGTCTTGTCATTGTTGAAGGGGCGATACGCGATGCTGACGCGCGGGTCGAAGTCCCACTTATAGAGCTGGCGCAGGCCTTGCGTGACGTGATCCTGGCTCGCCGTCATGACGTTGGAGCACTGCAGCGCGGTATTGTTCAGCGCGCAGGCGTTGAAGGTGTCGAGGAAGCCGGTGTAGACGCCCTGCAGAGCGGGTTTAGCGGTCGTGGTGGTGCTGCCGGTTTTCAAAAACTTTTCGGGAACGAGAACGCTGTTTGTTTTTGGATCGAAGCTGCCAAGGTCGCCCTGGCTTTCGTCGAAAGCCGGCAGCAGCTCCCAGCGCAGTCCGAAGTTCAGCGTCAGGCGGCTGCTGAGCTGCCACTCATCCTGGCCGTAGACACCCCACTGCGTCGAGGTGGCGTTGATCTGGGGGCTGGTGATGGCGAAGAAGGACTCCTGGGGGAGGCCGAGGAGCAAGTCGCCAAGCGCATAGTTGGTGAAGAGGCCTGGCTGGAAGATGAAGTCGCCGTAGTCGTCCGAGGGCTGGAAGAACATGAGCGCGTTGTAGCGGACGTAGCGCGCGTCGACGCCGAACTTGAGTGAGTGCTTGCCGCGCATCCAGGTCAGATTATCGGTGAATTGGGTGGTTTGAGAGATGGTGGTGCCGACGCGGTCCTGGCCGATGGTGGAGAAGCTGCCGTCGCTGAAGGAGAAGGTGGGGAACGCGTCGCCGGTGGGATGCGAGCTGATGTTGATGCCCTGGAGACCGAGGCCGGCGATGGCGGAGCTGCCCTCAATGGGGAATCCATCGTTTTCGGTGAAGTTCGTGAAGCCGAAACGGAATTCGTTCACGAGATTGTTACGCATTACGTAGTTGTAGGAGGCGAGCAAGCTGCGATTCTGATCATGCGCTGTTACATTTGACAGAAACTGGTTCGCGGTGAGGCCGCTGCCGCCCTCGCTGAGTTGCAGATCCTTCCAGCTGAAGCGCGCGTAGACGCTTTGCTTTGACGTGAGGGTTTCGTCGACGCGCAGGTCAAAGCCGTCGGTGTTCGAGGGAATCGGCACCAGCGCCTGGTAATTGTAACCGTCGCCGTTCGCATTGGGCAGCGGATAGTGGGAGAGCAGCGCCGCCGCGACCGGACTGATGCTCGTGATTTTGTTGTTCGCATAAGCTGTGCCGGTGAAGGGATTGTTCACGGGCGCGCCCTGGGCGTTGACCAGCGCACCGAGATCGCCGGCGCGCTCAGCATTGGTGGGCACCAGCAGTTGTTCCGGATAGGACTGCGTTTTGCGGTTGCCCTCGTAGTCCACGAAGAAGAAGGCTTTGTCCTTCAGTGCGTGGAGTCCAGGAAAGCTGACGGGGCCGCCGAGGCTGCCGCCGAAAGCACTGAAATTCTTGGGGGCCTTGAGGCTGAAGTCGAAGATGGTGGCGTCGAGTGAGTCGTTCTGGAAATACTCGAAGGCGCTGCCGTGAAACTGATTCGTTCCGCTTTTGGTGGTGAAGGTGACGTCCCCGATCTGCGCGAACTCGGCGTTGTTGTTGAACGCGGTCACTTTGGTCTCGGAGATTCCTTCCGAAGACGGATAGGCATCGTGCAGAGCGCCGTTGGAGCGGACGTTGACGGTGGAGACGCCGTCGACGGAGAAGCCGACCTGCGCGGCGGTTGCGCCGCCCACAGCTATATTGCCCTGACTGTCAGTGACGACGCTGGGCGAGATAGCAAGCGACGCCAGCGGGCTGGAGGAGACAGCGCGCGAGTTCATGGGGAGGTCGGTGACTTCCTGCTGGGCGAGAGTATTGCTGACGGTTCCGTTCTCGGTATTGAGTGCGGCGGCCTCCGCGTTGACTTCAATGGTAGTGGCGTTGGCGGCGATGTTGAGCGTGACGGGAATGCGGAGGTCCTGGCGCGCGTCGAGCTGCGTGCCGTTGACGACGGCTTTGGCGAAACCTGGGTGCTCTACCGTGATGGTGTAGTGGCCGGGCTGCAGGTTCTCGATGACGAATTCGCCGGCGCTGTTGGCGCTGGTCTGGCGGTCAAAATTCTGTTCGAGGGAGTGCACGGTGACGGTGGCGCCGGGGACGACTGCTCCGGAGACGTCGGCGACGGTGCCGCGGATGCTGCCGAAGGTCGACTGGGCGCGCGCGCTCCACGCAGCTGCGAGCAGGACGACCGCGAGCAACCCAAGATAACGAAGAACGCGGCGCCTCGTCTTCGAGGCGGCTGCCGGAATCGATTCACCGCGCAGCAACAGGCCTTCCAGCTGTACGCACATCGCAGTATGCGCTGCCATGGATGACGACGAGTAAAACGCTTTTGCAGACGTGACCATCGAACCTGCCTCCGCCGGAAGATACCCGGTCACCTCTCAGCAGAACCCCGAACGCATATTGCCCACGCAAATGATCTGTAAGGAATTTGTTAGCTGCTCAGGATGCTTGTGCGCGCGCAAGGCAGATGCCTCCGATTCTGTTGATTAGCGGAGGGGAGCAGCACGGCGATGGAGGGCAGATGAGGATGTCGCGGATTGGGTTGTAGCGCCCTGGGGGGTTAACTCTGACCCTTTCGTGGGAGTGGTTGGAGGTGAAACGCGCGCGACGATGAGTTAAGGGCCGCGCATTTGCTCCGTCGATGAGCCGTCTTCCCGAGCCAGCCATGCCGTCAACAATTCAACCCGCGGATATCGACGCTCTATGAGTGTCGATCCGCACAACGCTGCTGACCCCACCTTCAGCTTCGCCTTCCAGCCCATCGTGGATATGGTGGCGCGCGAGGTTGTTGGGTGGGAAGCACTCATTCGCGGGGAATGGGACGAGCCTGCGTGGCAGGTTCTGAATCAGGTTTCGCCGCTGCGGCTGCATCTTTTCGATCAGGGCGCCCGTGCTGCCGCAGTTGGACTGGCGGCGCGCCTGGGCATCGAAGGCACTCTGCACCTGAACTTGCTGCCGCAGAGTCTGAACTCCTGTCCGAAGTCGGTGATGACGACGATTGAGGCGGCGCAGGCGGCGCGGTTGTCTCCGGATCGCATCGTGCTGGAGGTGCCGGAGGCCGACGTCATCGAGGACCGAACCCATTTCGCGGCGCTGATGAGGGATGTGCGCGCGCGCGGGATTCGGCTTGCTATCGACGACTTCGGCGCGACGTTCGCGAGCCTGACTATTCTGGATGATCTCGAACCGGATCAGATCAAGCTGGACATGCGGCTGATCCGCAGCGTGGACAGGCCTGGGCCGCGACAGGCGATTCTGCGCGCCATTCGCCGTGCGTGCTACGACCTGAAGATTGACGTGATTGCAGAGGGCGTGGAGACGGTCGCCGAATATCAGTTCCTGGCAGGTCAGAGGGTCCGGTTGTTTCAGGGATATTTGTTCGCGAGGCCGTCGTTCGAGGCGTTCCCCGCGGTGCACTACCCGCAGCCTGCGAGCCCTGACGCGGCCTTGCCACCGGCGCGCGCAGTCGCCTCGCGCTCCTCTGCCGCCGCCGCGTCAAAGAAGCGCGCCTGAACCGTTCTCGCTCGGGGGCCCTCGGACACGGACCTTCTAAAGCAAAGCGATTCCCGCGGCGTTCGCGCACGCAACACTGTCCTGTTCCGGACATCGTTATAGAAGAAGTCCGAACACCGGACGCGGAAGGCCTAATGCTGTGTGTTAGTGTGAGATTAAGGCTGTATCGGGGCGTCTGTGCGCGTCCCAGCGCTCATGCCCTCTATGCCGTCTCCACCCAACCTGATTTCTCCCGCTCCCCCTTCTTCGCCCCAGGATTCTGCAACGGCGCAGGCACCCAGGGAGCAGCAGCACGCTCCGCATTGGCTGCAGAGGGCCGATCTCTATGCGCGGGTAATGGTGCACCTCTATGCCGGGCTGTTTCTGGTTTACATTCCGTGGACGCATGTGTGGGCGCTCAACCGCTTCTTTCTTTACTACGCGCCCGTGTCGCACCTGATGGAGAGCGGCGCGACCCGCGGGCTGGTCTCCGGGCTGGGGCTGCTGAATTTGTGGATCGCTATTTCCGAGGCGATCCATTACAAAGAAGGCGAGAGCGTGTTTCGAAAATGAATCGGCCAGGTCGTGGACTCAAACCGCTCCGGGGGCTAAAGCCCTCTTGGTTTTCGGGCTTTTCGGAACGACTGAAATCGTGCCCTGATACAAAACCGATTTCTTGAAACACGCAGGAGCAACCAGGAAAGCTGAATGCCGCGCAAGCTTCCCAATCCGCTGGATAAAGCAGCACTGGCGTACGAGAACGACGCGTTCCTGAACAGCCCGGACGGGCGGATCCTGCGCATTTTGGCCGAGTATTCCGAGCCGCTGGCGCGGTTCCGGCGCGAGCGCATTCAGGACACCGTGGTCTTTTTCGGATCGGCGCGGTTTCGGGCGCTCGATGAAGCGAGCGCGGAGCTGGAGCTGCTGGAAAATACCGGATCCCGCCAGGCCGCGCCTGAAGAGGAACAGCCCGCGCGGCCGGGGGACATCGAGCAGGGCACATCGAGCGAGCTGCGGCTGCGTCGAGCCGAATCCGCGGTGGAGATGGCGCACTACTACGAGGACGCGCGGACGCTGGCGTTCCGGCTGACGCAATGGGCCAAAGAGCTGAAGTCGCGGCGGAATCGTTTCGTGGTCACCTCGGGCGGCGGGCCGGGCATTATGGAGGCCGCGAATCGGGGCGCGTGGGAGGCCGGAGGCAAAACGATCGGGCTCAACATCCGTCTGCCGTTCGAGCAGGTGCCGAACCGCTTCATCACACCGGCACTGAACTTCGAGTTCCACTACTTTTTCATGCGCAAGTACTGGTTCGCCTATCTGGCCAAGGCGCTGGTGGTTTTTCCTGGCGGCTTCGGGACGCTCGACGAGATGTTCGAGATTCTGACGCTCTCGCAGACCCAGAAGCTGGCGAAGAAGATCACCGTGATCCTTTATGGATCGAGCTACTGGGAGCAGGTGATCAACCTCGACATTCTGGTGGATAAGGGGACGATTTCACCGCGCGACCGCGAGCTGTTTCAGGTGGCGGACTCGACCGATCAGGCGTTTGAGCTACTGCGCGAGGGATTGACGCGTAACCATCTGGAACCGGAATCGGCGCAGGAGGCGGATCTGCCGGACATTGCGCAGACGAACCGTTGACGATTTGTAACACTCGCTGTTCGGAAGTTAACGGGGCAGTTACCACAGCGTCTCGCTCCTCCGGCATGACGAAAACCTCTGAATGTGCAAGTAGTTATCCGTAGCGCGGCATTCAGAAAGTAACGTTACCTCAGCGGATGCGGCCCCTCATTTGTTCGATCATTCTTGTGCGCGTAATGCCCCGTTCATGGTGCACAACGGATACTGAGGCCCAGAAGCACGACCCGGGAGGTTTTCCATGGCCGGTCTGCGCCGCATTTCTTATCTCTGGAAGGAACCTGACACCGCACGGGATTATGCAACTGCGGTTTCGCTGCACAGTCACACCAACCAGTCGAAGGAGACGCTGGATTTCCTGGCCAATCTGGGAAGCCAGTATCCCCTGCTCCGGCCGATTCTGGCGCGCAGCGAGAAGCGGTCGCGCGAAGAACACAACATTCCTGTGAATTATGCGGCGGCCTACTGGACGCCGCCACTCACCCCGCGTATTGCCTTCGACGTGGAGAGCGGGCAGATCGAGAAAAAGTTGCACCTGATGCCGCTGGTTTCGATCACGGATCACGACACGATCGCCGCTCCAATGCTGCTGCGCACGGTGGCGGCGGCGCGGCACATTCCGGTTTCGGTGGAGTGGAGCGCGCCGTTTGGCGGAGATCAGGCGTTCCATCTCGGCATTCACAATCTGCCCAGCGATTCCGGCGCGGCGTGGATGAAGACGTTTGCGGAGTACACGGCGCATCCGGACGAAAAGAAGCTGACCGAGATTCTGGCCGCGCTCCATGAACTGCCGAACGTGCTGATCGTGTTCAACCATCCGATGTGGGACCTGTATCTGATCGGCGCGGAAAAGGCGGAGCAGCGGGTGCACGATTTCCTGATGGCGAATCACGAATTCATGCATGCCTTCGAGCTGAACGGGCTGCGTCACTGGGAAGAGAACCGCAGAGTGAAGCGGCTGGCGCAAAAGTGGAACAAGTTGCTGATCTCGGGCGGCGACAGGCACGGGATGGAGCCGAACGCGAATGTCAATCTCTCGCAGGCAATGAGCTTCACGGAGTTCGTGCATGAGGTGCGGTACGAGGATCGCAGCCATGTGCTGTTCATGCCGCAGTATGCGGAGCCGTGGAAGCACAGAATCCTGGAGTCGACGCTGGATGCGATTCGCGATTATCCTGAGTTCCCGCTGGGATCGCGCACCTGGGATGAGCGGGTTTGGCATCCGGACCGTAACGGCGTGGTCAGGCCGCTGAAGGAGCTGTGGCCGGATGGATCGGCGCCCAGGTGGATGACGCTGACCATCAAGGCGGTGCGGCTGATGGGAAGCAGCCCGGTGTCGGGTGGCCTGCGCATGGCCTGGAGCGAGTCTCGTGAGCTGCGCTTTACACTGGGCGATGACCCCGTCGTCAGTTAACGCCGCGCTCATCGAGTTCGTGCACTTTTCGGGTATCCTTTGATCCCTTGACTCGAGTCGCCTACTTTCCCGATTCGTTCCACGAGGTCAACGGCGTTGCGCACACGTCCCGGCACTTTGAGGATTTCGCGCGGCGGCGGAATTTGCCGTTCCTGTGCGTGCGGGCGGGCGATCGGCGCGAACCGCTGGCGACCGAGGGCAGCGTGACGACGCTGGAGCTCCCGCGAGGGGTACTCTCCGTTCCGCTGGACAAAGATCTGAAGCTCGATCCGGCGTGGCTGCGGCATATTCCCACCATCACGCGAACCCTGAAGGCGTTTCGGCCGGACATCATCCACATCACGGGACCCAGCGAGCTGGGGCTTCTGGGCGCTACTTTCGCAGGGCTGATGGGCGTTCCGCTTGCGGCATCGTGGCACACGAACGTGCACGAATATGCTGCAACACGCGCGCATTGGCTGTTCGATGGGCTTCCGGCAGCAAGCGCGGCTGGCGCGGCGCACGGGATTGAAGAAGTGGCGCTCGGGATGCTGTCATGGTTCTACCGCAGCGCCGGTGTCCTGTTCGCGCCGAACCCGGATCTGTGCCGACTGCTGGAAGAGCGGACCGGACGACCGTGCCACCTGATGCAGCGCGGAATCGATGCGGAGTTATTTTGTCCGAACCGGCGGGATCGCGATGCTTCGGATCGGGATTTTGTGCTGGGGTTTGTCGGGCGGATGAGCGTGGAGAAGAATGTCGCGCTGCTGGCGCGGGTGCAGCGCGAGCTGGAGGAGAGCGGGCTCCTGAATTTTCGCTTTCGGATCGTCGGGCAGGGAGCGGAGGAGGAGTGGCTGCGGCTGCATCTGCCGCGCGCGGAGTTCACCGGCGTTCTGCGCGGCGAAGCACTGGCGCGCGCATACGCGGGGATGGACGTCTTCGTGTTTCCATCGCATACCGACACGTTCGGCAACGTGGTGCTGGAGGCGCTGGCGTCGGGGGTTCCCGCGGTGGTGACGCCGGATGGAGGGCCGCGGTCGCTGGTCGAGGAGGGCCGCACGGGGTTCATCGCGGAAGATGCGGAGTTCGCCACGGCGATCCGGCGGATCGTGGAGGATCCGGTCCTGCTTGGGACGATGCGGGCGCAGGCGCGATGTTTTGCGCTCGGGGCTTCGTGGGACGCGGTGTTTGAGGGCGTGTACGCGGCGTATGAGCCTGTATTGCGGGCGGTCACAACTGCGGCATAGCGGCCGATGGTCCCAAACCCGGCGGGGTCGTGGAGCCCGGTCTGCGTGGCGTGCTCGGATTGGGTGAGGCCGGAGGCGTGAAGTCGAGACCCGCCTGCTGCGCGGCCTGCTGCGTTGAGGGCAGGTCGAGGGAGGCGAGCGGGATGCGCTGCTGGCGACCGGAGGCGGCCTGATCGAGCACGATGACGGCTTTGGCGGTGAGGACGTAGTTGTGGATCGCCTCGCGATGGCCGTCATTGAAGATCAAAGTAAGTTCCGGTTCAGCAGCGACGGAAGTGGCGTCGGGAGGCGGGCCGTCCTGATACCCAGGCTCCTGGTAGTCCTGTCGATAGCCATCGTCGGAGGGCGCGACGGTGGCGGCTGCTTCCGATGCGTCCGATGAATCATAGCCGGAGCCATAGCCGTTGTATCCGGTGAAGTCGGAGTAGCCGAGGTCCCAGGGGAGGATCTCCCACGAATTGCCGTGAGGATAAGCGCCGCGATAAGGGGAGCGGTAATGGTCGCCGTTGCGCGGTTGGGGACGACGCTCGGTCGTGGGGCCAGTGTAGGGGACGCGATAGCCGGGGACGAAGGCGCGGCTGGGCGCGGTCGAGGTGAACTGCGGAGCGGAGGCAAAGCTGTGCGGGGCGATTCCCGAAGAGCGGCCAAACGAACCGCTGGAAATACCGCCGCCGAAACCACTGGCGTGGCCTCCGCCGATACTTCCGCCACCAAAATGTCCGCCGCTTGCGCCGCCGCTTGCGTGGCCGCTGCGTTGGGCAAAGCCCGAGGGGATGGCCAGTAAAAGAGCCGAGAGGATCGCGACTGAAACCGAGCGCCGCATGAGATCACCTCTGTTCATTAGACGCTAAATAGACGCATCGGACCCAGGAATCGCGCCCATGAATCGCATCAGATGAGTTCCGTTCCCCACAAATCGTGCAGATGGAGGACGCCCTCGATTCGCCTTTCGGGATCGACAACGACGAGCGACGTGATTTTCTTCTCCTCCATGGTGTGGAGGGCACGCACCGCCATTTCCGCAGCGGAGATGGTTTTTGGGGACGGATTCATGACTTCCCCGGCAGTTTTGCGCAGGCCATCGGGACCGTCGCGCTCGAGCAGGCGGCGGAGGTCGCCGTCGCTGATGATACCGGCCAGCTTGCCGTCCTGCTCGACGGTGGTCATGCCAAGTTTTTTGCGGGACATTTCATAGATCACGTCGGTCATCGGCGTTTCGATTTTGACCCTCGGCACAGCGTCGCCGGTGTGCATGAGCTGGCGCACGGTGGCGAGGCGCTTGCCGAGCTTACCGCCAGGATGGAGGGCGGCGAAGTCCTCGACGCGGAAGCCGCGGCGCAGCGAGACGGCGATGGCGAGGGCGTCGCCGAGGGCGAGCATCGCGGTAGTCGACGCGGTGGGGGCGAGGCCGAGGCCACAGGCTTCGGCGGGCACGGAGCAGTCGAGGGCAACGTCGCTGGCGAGGGCGAGGGTCGACTTTGTTTCGCAGACGAAGGAGATGAGCGCGTTGCCCATGCGCTGCAGTGTGGCCAGCAGGCGGAGGATCTCCTCGGTTTCGCCGCTGGCGGAGAGCGCGATGACCACGTCGCCCTCGACGATCATGCCGAGGTCGCCGTGGACGGCTTCGGCGGGATGCATGAACAGCGCCGGAGTGCCGGTGGAACTGAGGGTGGCGGCGACTTTCTGCGCGATGATGCCGCTCTTGCCCATACCGGTGATGACGACGCGCCCGCGAGACTGGCCGCAGTCGAAGATGCGCGCGACGGCGCGGTCGAAATCGGCGGCCATGGGACCGTCAAGGCGCGCGGCGAGGGCGAGCAGAGCCTCGGCTTCGATGCGGATCAGTTGGGAGGGATTGCGAAAATCGCTCATTAACTCTTTCGGAGCTCTGAAACACCTGATGCTATCACCACGCGAGGCCGGCTCCGGCGGCTGCGAGGACCGCGGGACCGCTTGTAGAATGGGGGAACGAGGACGCGAGTTTGCGACGCAACGTTTTTGTTCTGGCGGCGATGGTGACGGCTCTGGCGCTGATGATTGCAGCGGGAGTGATCAATTTTGAGCATCGCCGGAAGGTCGAGCTGGCCCGGCAGCAGGCGATGCAGATGACGCTTGTACCGGACAACGCTGCGGCAGGCGCGAGTCCCGATGCTGCCGATCCGGCTGCAACCGCGGGTGATGGGGAGAATTCGACGGCGCTCAACGGCAAGATTGCGCCAGGTTTCACGTTGGCCGATCTGAAGGGCAACAAGGTTTCGCTGGCGAGCTACAAAGGCCGGCCGCTGGTGGTGGATTTCTGGGCGACCTGGTGCGGGCCGTGCAAGGTGGAGATTCCCTGGTTTGAGAAACTGCACGACGACTACGCGAGCCAGGGCCTGGAGATCATCGGGGTTTCGACAGACGATCTGGACAAGGACGACCCGGCGAAGTTGTTTACGCAGAAAAAGGACATCGCGGATTTCGTAGCGAAGATGCACATGAATTACCCGATCCTGCTGGGCGAGGATGCGGTCGAGGATAAGTGGGGCATCGACGCGATGCCAACAACGTTCTTCATCGACCGGAACGGCAAAGTCGTGGCGTCGACGGTGGGGCTTGCGCCGCGGGAAGTGATCGAGGCCGACATTAAAAAGGCCATTGGCAGCGGAGCATCTTCGTGAAATTTGTAACTGCAGCGGTGGCTTTTGGCGCGGCGCTGCTGAGTGGCGCGGCGCAGAACCTGCCGTGGCAGACGCCGGGCAGCGAGGGTGGGAACCCGCAGCAGCTGGTGCACTTCCTGTATCCGCAGCAGGTGACGGTGCAGGCGGGAAAGCCGCAGATCGTCGAGATGCACTTCCGCATCAACGAAGGGCTCCACATCAACTCCCATGTTCCCCGGCAGAAGAGCCTGATCCGGACCGAACTGATCGAGGCCGAGCCTGCGGGCGTGAAGATCGCGGCGGTCGATTTCCCGGAGGGCGTCGATTATGCGTTTCCGGCGGATCCGGCGCAGAAGCTGAGCGTCTACGACGGCGAATTTGTGCTGAAGATGCACCTGACGGCCACGCGCGGGGACCACCTGCTGGAGGGCGGGCTGCGCTATCAGGCGTGCGACGCGCACACGTGCTTTCCACCGCGGACTTTGCCTGTGGCCGTCGACGTCATCGGGCAGTAAGTTATTCCCCCAAGCTCGGAGCGGAGGAGCGCAGGTCGCATGGTGACAATTGAGTTGTCGAAGGAGCGGCGCGCGGAGGCGATTGCGTCGATCAGGAAATATTACGAGGAGGAGATTCGCGAGCCGATTGGGGATTTGCGCGCGGGATTTCTACTGGACTTCTTTCTGGAGGACATTGGGCCGGCGATTTACAACATGGCGATCAGGGATGCGCAGGCTCGGATGACGGCGCGCGTGGCGGATCTCGATGGCGAGTTGTATTCCGATGAATTTCAGTACTGGCTGCGGCAGGCGGCGAAGAAGAAGGGGAAGAAGCAGGGTACATAGGAAGGTTCGCGGACCTACAATGGTGTGCGCACGCTTTGCACCTCGGAGGTTTCCATGTCACGACGCAGCCTTTCACGACGCACATTCCTCTCGCTTGCTGGCGCGACTGCTGCGGCGCGGCCTTTGCTGGCTGCAACCGCATCCTGGGCTGTACCGGATGGGCAAGGCGCGAGCGCGACGCCCGGCTGGCACGATCAGGGCGTGCTGAACCTCGCTCATTCGCCTTACGCGAAACTGCATAACGTGCCGGTGCGGGCGGTGACGATCCAGGATGGGTTCTGGGCAAAGCGGCGGAGGACGAATGCCGCGTCGAGCATCCCCTCGATGCATGAAGAGTTGCTGGAGCATGGGCGCATGGACAATTTTCTGCGGCTGACGGGCGCGTCGAACGCACCGCAGAAGGGGCCGGTGTATTCGGACTCGGACATTTACAAGTGGCTTGAGGCGGTGGCGTTCGTGCTGCAGTCGGAGGATGATCCTGGGCTGAGGAAGACGGCGGAGACGACGATCCGCCAGGTGGTCGCGATCCAGGAGCCGGATGGGTATATCAACACGTACTACCAGGAAGATCGGAAGAAGGACCGGATGACGGTGCCCACGCAGGCGCGCGGGCACGAGCTGTATTGCCTGGGGCACATGCTGCAGGGCGCGATCGCGTACTATCGCGCGACGGGCGACCCGACCCTGATGAATGCGGGCGCGCGGTTTGTGGATGGCTATCTGCTCCCGCAGTTCGGGCCGGATCCGGATAAGAAGCCGATCGTGTCAGGGCATCCTGAAATTGAAATGGCGCTGATCGAGCTGTACCGGACGACGGGTGAGCGAAAGTATCTCGCGCTGGCGGGGTATATTTTGCAGGGCGATCCGCGGGCGCAGGCGCAGTTGCGGCCGGACCAGATCGTCTACATGAACTGCGGGGTGCCGTTCACAACGAAGACGAAGTTGCAGGGGCATGCGGTGCGGGCGATGTATGCGTGCTGCGGCGCCACGGACTACTACATGGAGACGGGCGACGCCGCGTATATGAAAACGCTCGAGGTGCTGTGGAAGGATTTGTCGCAGGCGCAGATGTACGTGACCGGAGGCGTAGGCGCGCGCAGCGAGGGCGAGGCATTTGGCGACGACTACGAGTTGCCGAACGCCCAGGCGTATGGAGAGAGCTGCGCGGCGATCGGAAACGCGATGTGGAACTGGCGCATGCTCGCGGCGACTGGCGAGGCGCGATTCGCCGACGTGATGGAGCGCGCGCTTTACAACGGGATCAACTCGGGAATGTCGCTGGACGGAAAGCTGTATTGCTATCGGAATCCGCTCGCGTTCGATCCGACCAGTGGCGAGAAGATTCGCAATCCGTGGTACGACACCACCTGCTGCCCGCCCAATCTGGAGCGGACGTTTGCGAGCCTGCCCGGATATTTCTATTCGACGTCGAAGGACGGCCTGTATGTGCACTTGTACGACAACTCCCGGATGCGGTGGGCGATCGAGAGCGGCAACGGACTGCGCGTGACGCAGACGACGAAGTATCCGTGGGAAGGCAATATACGGCTGGCTGTGGCCGTGGAGCATCCCGAGGAGTTCACGGTCTATGTGCGCGTGCCGGGTTGGTCGCGGGAGTCGCGCGTTGCTGTGGCGGGCACGCCGGTTCCGGGCGTGCGGCCTGGAGAGTATCTGCCCATCCGGCGGCGGTGGAGTGGCGAGACGATCGTGGAACTGGCCTTCGACATAACTCCCCAGCTGGTCGCTGCGAATCCGGCGGTGTCGGAAGACACGGGACGCGTGGCGATGGAACGTGGCCCGCTGGTGTATTGCATGGAGGGTCTCGATCAGACGCACGGCACTGATGCGAAGACGTTTCCTCTGTATCTGGCCAACCGCAGGGGGGAGACGCGCGCGGAGTTCAAAGGCGATGTGCTGGACGGAGTGATGGTGCTGGAGCACGAGGGCGCGAAACGGGTTGAGAGCGCTGACGCGCTGTACGTCGCAACTGCAGAGGGTGCTCCGAGAGCGGAGGCGGCGCCGCTGAAGCTGATTCCTTATTACGCCTGGGACAATCGGGAGGAGAGTCCGATGCAGGTGTGGATTCCGTGGCAGGGGTAAGCAGCGCAACGCAGAACAATTAGGAAACTCGGAGCATACAAGGTATGCTGAAGGTAGCGAAGACTGCTTCGTGTTCTGCCGTAGTCACTGGCCTCGCCCTCGATCGTTCTGCACCGGAGTCCCCACGGAACGACAGCCTTTCCGCCAGGCAGCACCTGGTATCGAGCTCGGCTTCCGTTGCAAACGCGCCATAACCGGGAAATGAGGGCAATATGCGTTCCGAACTGGTGTACACGGCCGGGCTCCAAATTGAGAATCGATTTCTGCTGGCGACCACGGTGATGCGCGCGGTACGGAAGCTGCACCTCAACTCGACACGCACTGAAGACACGACCAACAGAGTGCTCGCGGACGTGGCCCAGGGCCGTTACGTGAGCATGAAGCTGCCGGAGATCGTGCCGCCACCGGCCATTGAGACGTTGCTGATCGCCTCCGCGGCCTGAATCTGGGTCAGACCCGCCACTGAACTCCCATAATCTTCAGGAAAAACAACGACGCCTCAGGGCGTCGTTGTGCTTTTGCGGCCCATTCTAGTCAGCGTGTGGAGTACTTCGCGGGGATGCGACGGTGAGCAGCGGCGAATCGTCAAAATTGAGCATCCCTGAAGCCGTTTAAGGAGCCCTGTTACGGAGAGGTGATTCTCTCTCGGCACTATAACCGTCGCCTGCCGTCCACTTAGGGACGAATGGAACCGGGATATTCCGCGCGGAAATACCGTTTATCCGGCCCTGAAGCGCTGGACCGGACCATCCCCTGCGCTCGATTCATGGGACGGCGGGCATCCCGGCAAGGCCAGGAAACATCACGGCTACGTTGCACTAATTTCAGGGAGACCTTTCATGACCTTGTCGTCAACAGAAATGCTCCGCGCATCGCGGACTACAGAAACCGTTTGCCATCGAGTGAGTTTTATCCGCAACGCCAGCCCAAAGCTGGCGTTTTTGTTCGTGACACTGTTACTTATTGTGCCTGCGCTGCACGCACAGTTTGGGGGCAGCCTGAATGGCACGGTGACCGACACCACGGGCGCAGTGATTCCGGGAGCGACGATCACGCTGACCAATCCTGCGACGCAGGTGACGAAGACGGCGACGAGCAACGATTCTGGGTTCTACACCTTCACGGAGCTGGCGCCGGGCAATTACACCGTTAAGGTGACGGCGAAGAGCTTCAAGGAGCAGGATTACCCCGACGTTGCGGTGACGGCCGAGCAGCCGCGCGGGTTGGATGTGAAGCTCACCGCGGGCGGCGCGTCGGAAACGGTGACGGTGAACGGGAATCAGACGCCGGTTCTGAATACCTCCGATGCGTCCACCTCGAGCACGATCAGCGCGGACGATGTGTCGCGGCTGCCGGCGTTCGGGCGCGATCCCTACGAGCTGTTGCGAACGGGCGTGGGGATCACAGGAGACAGCGCGCGGTCCGGCAGCGGCGGGGCGATTGCCTTGCCCAACAACACCAGTCAGAACCAATCCAACGTGGGCATCTTTCAGACGGAGAATCAGATTCAGATCTCGGCGTCAGGGCAGCGCGTAACCTCGAACACCTACGAGATCGACGGGGTGACGGTGGACAGCCTGCTGCACGGCGGATCGACGATTGTGACGCCGAGCATCGAGTCGGTGGACCAGATCACGGTCCTTGCGTCGAACTACGATGCGACGCTGGGGCGCAGTGTGGGCGCGCACATCCTGACGGTGACGAAGGCCGGCAGCAACGACTATCACGGGAGCGCGTTCTTTCAGTACGACGAGCCGGGGCTGAATGCGTTCCAGCCGTATGGCGGGCCGACGAGCACGCCGGGAGTGTTCGCACCGGCGATTCGCG
>Ga0181535_10001411_pt1 | contig 31462 bp, 28 predicted proteins | sample PEATcosm2014_Bin_44_FD_119774 | JGI IMG/M metagenome (GOLD analysis project Ga0181535, IMG submission 119774) | Peatland microbial communities from MTU Mesocosm Facility, Houghton, MI, USA - PEATcosm2014_Bin17_30_metaG | ecosystem: Environmental > Terrestrial > Soil > Wetlands > Peat | place... | reverse complement strand
TTGTCCCCCATCTCGCCGTCGATCTCCGCCTTGGGCACGAGGGCCGCCACCGAGTCGATGACGACCACATCGACGGCGCCGCTGCGGACCAGCACCTCGACGATCTCCAGCGCCTGCTCGCCGTTGTCCGGCTGGCTGACCAGCAGGTCATCGACGTTGACCCCGAGCCGGCTCGCGTACTGGGGATCCAGGGCGTGCTCGGCGTCCACGAAGCAGGCCACCCCGCCGGCCCGCTGGCACTCGGCGATGAGGTGGAGCGCGAGCGTTGTCTTGCCCGCCGACTCCGGGCCGTAGATCTCGGTCACCCGGCCCCGGGGCACCCCGCCCACGCCGAGCGCCACGTCCAGGGTGAGCGCCCCACTGGAGATCACCTCGATGGGCTGGGCCACCCGGTCGCCCATGCGCATGATCGCCCCGCTGCCGTGCTGGGCGGTGATCTTCTGGACCGCCTGCTCGAGGGCCCGGGCCCGAGGGGTGAGCGGGGTCGCCGACGGCGATCCGGGGGTGGGCAGCGTGGTCACGGTCTACCTCCTGGCGGGGTCATGCTCTGATTCTCCCGGGGATCGACGCAGCGCGCAAACACCCCGCCCCACCGTCCCAGTATCGCACACCTGTTCGCCTCGTGCCCGCCTACATCCCCCGCAGCCGGAAGGAGACGGTGAGCGACGCGATGGCGGTGAGAAAGCGCGAGACCTGGGGATCGCCGCCGCTCAGGGAGAGCTCCTGGGGCAGCAGGTCGACCCGACCCCCCGGGCCCCGCAACCGGAGCAGGACCTGGGCACCGCTCCCGTCCAGGGGCGCCCAGGCGTCGCCCAGATGGGGCCACTCCGCCGGGGTGACCCGGCTCCAGCCCACCCAGCCGCCGCCGTTGCCCCGGCCCCAGGATGGCGGCATGCTCCGCCACAGCGCCCAGCCCTCGCCGCGCACCGCAAAGGGGATGAGCAGGGCGGCGAGCTGGACCCGGGCGCAGGCGACCCGGGGCCGGAAGGCGCCGTAGACCCGCAGCTGGGCGGTCTCCACGCCGACCTCCTCAGCATAGCTGGGCGCGACCGTGCGGGCCGCCTGGAGGTCCGGCGGGCCGCTGCGGACGCTCCGGGCGGTGAGCCGGGCCAGCAGGTGGGGGGACCCATCTGCCACCCCGCCGAGCACGAGGTGCCGTCCGTCCCGGAGCAGGGCCGGGGAGAGCAGGGCCGGGGATAGCGGCACCTCCGCCTCCAGGAAGCGGGGGCCGCGCCGGTCGGCCCGCTCGGGGTCGACCAGGTAGGCGATGGCGGCGGCCGGGCCCATCTCGGCTCCCGGCAGCCAGAGGAAGGGGGACGAGCGATCGCGCCGGAGCCGGCCGAGCGCCCAGTAGGGGTTGGTGAGGGTGACCCGGGGCCAGGCGCTGCGGGGTGGCTCGACCCCCGCCAGCCGGCCGGCGACGAGGACCTGGAAGGTCTCGAGGCCCGGCTCCACCAGCCAGGGTTCTTGGTCGAAGCCCCGGCCGCTCGCCGGGATGGCGACGAAGGGGTCGGCCGCGACGCTGGCGCTCATCCGCAAGCCCCCGCCTCCAGCATCCCGGCGAGGCTGCGCAGGTCCTGCTCCAGCACCGCCCGCAGCCCCCGGTCGTAGATGGCGGCGGCCGGGTGATAGAGGGGGATGACGGTTCGCCCGGCCACCCGGAACCGCCGCCCGTGCTCGGCCGAGATCATCCCCGCCTGGGGCAGCAGCCGGGCCATGGCGTGGCGTCCCAGGGTGACCACCACCTGGGGATTGATCACCTCCAGCTGTGCCTCCAGGAAGGGGGCGCAGGCGGCCACCTCCTCCGGCCGCGGATCCCGGTTGTGGGGTGGCCGGCACTTGACCGCGTTGGTAATGAAGACCCGGGAGCGGTCCAGCCCGGCCCCGCCGAGCAGTTCGGTGAGCAACCGCCCCGCGGCTCCCACGAAGGGCTCGCCGCAGCGGTCCTCGGTGGCTCCGGGCGCCTCCCCGATGAGCACCACCCGGCTGAGCAGGGCGCCGCTCCCGGGCACGGCCCGGATCCTGCCCAGGGCCAGCGGGCAGCCGGTGCAAGCACGCACCCGGGTGGCGATGGCCGCCAGCGGTTCCACCCCGCCGCCCGGAAAGGACACCCTAGAGCTCGGGGGCGTGCGGCGCGGGCCGGGACGAAGCAGCTGTCCGAGCCCGCCGCCGCCCCGGAGCGGGTGACGACGATCGTGGTGATGGGGAGACCCCGGGGAAGATCAGGCCAAGCCGGGCCTCGACGGCCCGGAAGTACTCCGGGGCGGGACCGTCGTTGACGATGGTGGACCCGGCCAGCCGCTGAACCTCACGCAGCCAGGGGCGGTCGGGACCCTCGAGGCCGGCCAGCTCCGCCTCCTCCTGGGCGATGAAGTCGGCGAGGCTCGTGATCCGGTCCTCGGGCCGGGGCCGGAGCAGGGAGCGCGCGTAGCGGACCTCGACCGGAGCGTCGATGAAGAGCAGGTCGCCGCCCTGGCGGAGGATCTCCTCGGCCTCGCAGACCACCCGCACACTGCTGATGACGAGCCCGCCCGGATACGGTTCCGAGTCCCAGGTCGAGATGGCCCGCAGCACCACCCCGCCCGGCCCCAGCTCCCGGCGCAGCTCGACGTTCATCTGAATGAGGGTTGGCCGCTCGACCCCGAGCCCCCGCCGGCGCGCCTCGTCCCGGAGCACCGAGCTGAGCGAGGCGTGCTGGAACGAGAAGTGGACGGCGAGGTGATCGCCGGCCGTGTCCTTGCCGCTGCAGTTGGTCCCGGCGATGCCCACCAGCCGGCATCGTGGCGCGGCCATGGCCACCCGCCTAGTCCTGGAAGAAGGCTGGGATGCCGGCCTGCACCCCAGCCCCCGGCTCGTCGCCATCGTCACCTTGCCCGTCCGCAGGGACGCTCGGCGAGGCGACCGGCGGGGGCGGCGCGACCACCGCGACCGCGGGCTCCGCGGGGCGCTCCTCGTAGGGCCGGGGCCGGATCGCCTCCGCCTCGAAGAGATGCCAGAGGGGCCGGCTGAGTGGCTGGCGGAAGCCCTCCGGGAAGCTCCAGGCGCCGATCGCGGGGCGCTCCCAGCGGAGCAGGTTGGAAGCTCCCAGCCGGTAGCGGGAGCCGTCCACCTTGAAGAACCGGCAGCCCCGCATCGCCCCGGCGCGGTCGGCGAAGTAGAGCCGGGTGTAGGAGGCGTGCTGGCAGACCCGCATGGCGTGAAGCAGGGTGGGGTCGTAGGCGACGGTCAGCTCCTGGAAGCTCACCGCCCCGAGCAGGGCCAGGTCCCAGAGGAAGATCACCGGGTCGCCACGCTCGTTGTGGGCGCGGGCTCGAGCCCGCCACTCGCCGACCTCGATCGGCTCGGTGACGAGCTCGATCCAGAAGCGCTCGTTGATCTGCACCGAGCCGCCGCCCCGGGTGTAGCGGATCCGGCAGCCGGGCAGCTGGCTGACGATGCTGTCCACCAGACCCTGGCGGACCCCGGCCACCGAGGTGGACCAGGGGCAGCCGGAGTGGGGCAGGTGAGCGAAGTGGGCCTGCCGGTCGGGGCCGGCGCGCCGGTAGATGAGGGTGTGCACCTGGGGCTGGCGCAGCGGGCAGGTGTAGGCGCCGCCCGCCTGGGCGGTGCCCGCCGGGATTCTCTGCCCCGTGCTGTCGACCGCGAACCACATAACTGGGCCGCCTCACAAGCCCTGACCTTGAGGCCATTGTACAGGCCCTCCGGACAATCCCAATGTCGCAAACCCGTCACATGTTCCACTGCCCGTGACGCCCTGGCGACAGAACATCCGTCCCGCCCGCCGACCCTGGGCCGCCATCGGGACACCCACCAGGCCAGCCTGGACACCTCCTGGCTGACGACCGGGCCGCGGCGGCGGACGGTGAGGCCTCGGGGGCCAGGTCGGCGGCTCCGTCCTCGAGATCGACGCCCAGGGCTTCTGCCGCCTTCGCGACGCTGCGCGAGGAGCTGGAGGGCCCGGCTCTGGAAGCCCGAGACCGAAGCCTCGGCTAGTTGAGCGCCGCCACCCGGCGGATGTGCTCGTAGTCGGCGACCGAGGGGGCGAGGGCCACCAGCACGCAGACGGCGCAGAACTCGGCCTGGCAGTGGTCGCAGGAGAGGTGCTGGTGGGCCAGCAGGCGCAACCGGAGCGGCTGCTCGTGGCAGCGCGGGCAGAAGACCGGGGTCTTGAGGAAGGGGGCCGACTCGGAGCTCACCGGCCCATTATGGCCCGGCCCAGGCCACCCGTTCGCGGTTCACATCCCGAGAACCCGGGCCCGGATGTAGGGGACCCGCTGGGTGTAGCCGTGACTGCTCTCGCTGACCGCGAAGACGGCGTTGAACTTGCGGCCCCAGCGATCGCGCGCCTCCGCCGTGTACTCCCGCCTTCTCTCGGCGGCGACCTCCCGGGCGGAGAGCTCGCGCAGCCAGCGACCCTGACCGCGGCCGCCGCGCCCGCCGGTCTCACCCGCGGGATCCCCGGCCTCGACCTCCACGAAGCGCCGCACCCGGGTCCGTCCAGCCTCACGGTGGACGACGAAGAAGCCGTACTGGCCCCAATCGGTCTGAACCTGGACCAGGGCCTCGGGAGTGATGGCCTCCGGCCCGGGGGCGACCCCCACGTAGCCGTACCCGGGTGCGTTGAGCGCTCCCGCGATGGCGACGAACCGTCCGCACTCGAAGAAGGCGTCCTGGTGGGCCTGCTGCCGGTCCAGCTCCTCGAGCAGCGCGTAGACCGCGTCGGGGCAGCCGCCGCTGTGCAGGTAGACGGCCGGGGAGACGCGGCCCTCGGCCGTGAAGATGACGGTGACCCGCTCGCCCACGCCTACAACCCCAGGTCGGCCGGGACGTGGACCTGGCGGGTGCGATGGAGCGCCATCCGCCCCTCGGCAGCCCAGCCGTTGAACCGGCGGCCCCACCGGTCGGCCCGGGCCACCGTCCACTCCCGCCGGCGCTCCGCGGCCACCTCCCGGGGGGCGAGCTCGCGCAGCTGGGCCGGCTCCCCATCCGCCTTGACGAAAGGACGCACCCGGATCTCCCGACCGCTGCGATCGACGACGAAGAAGCCGGAGGTCAATTCGCCGACCGCGAGGGCTGAGAGGTCGGCGGCTGTGATCGAGGCCGGCGCCGCCAGCACCCTGACGTGGCTCTCCCCGGGCGGGTCGAGGGCGCTGGCGATGGTCGCCAGGGCCCGGTACTCCTGAATGCCGAGGGGAATCCCGTTGCGATCCATCTCCTCAAGGCAGGCGTAGACGACCTCCGGGGAACCATCGCGATCCAGGCAGAGGGCCCGCGAGATGTGCCGCCCGCTGCTGAGGACGACAACCCCACCCACCATCACAGACCCAGGCCGGCCACCACCGGCGGCGCGACCGCGGGCGGCGGGGCGGTCGGGGGCGGCGGCAGGACCCCGCCCACCACCCGGCTGCAGATGATCCCGTCCACCAGGGAGAAGCGGATCTCGGCGCCGGCGCCCAGGTCGCGGGTGCCGAGCACCACGTCGGCGAGCGGGTTCTCGATCTCCCGCTGGACCACCCGGCGCAGTGCCCTGGCCCCATGAGCCGGGCTGTAGCCGAGCTCGCAGAGCCGGTCCAGGACGGCGGGCTCGAGGGCCAGGTGAAGCTCCCGGGCGGCCAGCCGCTCGGCGATCGGGGCGATCTCGTGGTCGACGATCTGGGCCAGGTCGGCCCGGCTCAGCCGGTGGAAGACGACCTGGGCGTCGAGCCGGTTGAGGAACTCGGGCTTGAAGTGACGCTTGGCGGCCTCCAGGCTGCGCTCCTCCTCCAGGCTCGAGTGGGGGTTCTGGGCCCCATCGCCGGTGAGCCCCTGGAAGCCGTGGGCGTGGGCGGCGGTGGTCTCCTGGCCCAGGTTGCTGGTCATCACGACGATGGTGTTGGAGAAGTCGACCGGCCGGCCGTGGGCGTCGGAGAGCCGGCCGTCGCCCATCACCTGGAGGAGCAGGTTGAGCACGTCGGGGTCGGCCTTCTCGACCTCGTCGAAGAGCACCACGCTGTAGGGCCGGCGGCGCACCGCCTCGGTGAGCTGGCCGCCCTCGTCGCTGCCCACGTAGCCGGGCGGCGAGCCGATCAGCCGGGCCGTCGAGTGCGGCTCCATGAACTCGCTCATGTCCAGTCTGACCATGGCCTCCTCGTTGTGGAAGAGGAAGCGCGCCAGGCACCGGACCAGCTCGGTCTTGCCCACCCCGGTGGGCCCGAGGAAGAGGAAGGAGCCGATCGGCCGCCCGGGGTCGCGCAGCCCAGCCCGGCCCCGCCGGATCGCCCGGCTCACCGCCGAGACCGCCTCCTCCTGGCCGACCAGGCGCTCGTGGATCTCGGTCTCCATGTGGAGCAGCCGCTCCGCCTCGTCGGCCACCAGGTCGCCGACCTCGATGCCGGTCTTGAGGTGGATGAGCTCGGCGACCGTCTGCTCGGTGAGCAGGAGCCGCATCTGGGAGACCTCCTGGCGCCAGGCGTCGCGCCGTGTCTCGAAGATCTGGTTGAGCCCGTCGTACTCGCCGCGGAGTGCCCGCACCCGATCGTAGTTGGCGGCCGCGGCGGCGACCGTCGCCTCCTCGCGCAGCCGGCGCAGCTCCAGGTGCTGCTGCTGGAGGTCGATGGGCATCTTACCGTGCTGCAGGCGCACCCGGGCGCAGCCCTCGTCGATCAGGTCGATGGCGACGTCGGGCATGTGCCCGGGCACGTACAGCTTGCCCAGTCGGGCGGCCGCCGAGATCGCCGAGGGGGTGATGGTCACCCCGTGGTGGCTCTCGTAGCGCTGCTGAATGCCCTCCAGCATGGCCATCGTCTCTTCGATGCTCGGCTCCTCGACCTGGACCCGCTGGAAACGGCGTTCCAGGGCGGCGTCCTTCTCAATGTACTTGCGGTACTCGGCGAGGGTGGTCGCCCCGATGCACTGGATCTCGCCCCGGGCCAGCGCCGGCTTCAGCATGTCGGCGGCGTCGCTCGCCCCGGACCGCCCCACCAGGGTGTGGATCTCGTCGATGAAGAGGATGACGTCGCCGCTCGCCTGCAGTTCGTGGAGCACCGTCTTGATCCGCTCCTCGAACTCGCCCCGGTACTTGGTCCCCGCCACCATGGCGGGCAGGTCGAGGGCCAGCACCCGCTTGTTCAAGAGCTTCTCCGGCACCGCCTTGTTGACGATGGCGAGCGCCAGCCCCTCAACGATGGCGGTCTTGCCGACCCCCGCCTCGCCGACCAGCACCGGGTTGCACTTGGTGCGCCGCGAGAGCACCTGGATCAGCCGCTCGGTCTCCACCTCGCGACCGATCACCGGGTCCAGGGCGCCGCTCTGGGCGAGCGCGGTGAGGTCGCGGGTGAAGGTGTTGGTGACCGGGGTGCTGAGCGCGTTGCCGGCGAGCACCGGCTGCTTGCTGCTCAGCTCGGCCATCAGTTCGGGCACGGTGACCTGATGGCTGCGCAGGATGCTCGCCCCGAGCCCGGTGCCCTCCTGGAGGATGCCGATCAGGAGATGCTCGGTCTGGACCACCCGGCTGCCCAGCTCCTGGGCGGCGTCGCGGGCCAGGAGCACCGCCGTGCGCACCCGATCCGAGACCGGCAGGTGGCCGAGCTGGTAGGCCTCGCCGTGGGCCACCTGGGCCTGCACCGCCTGGGAGACGACCTCGTAGGTGACCCCCTTCTGGTGGAGCAGGAACTGGGCCATCCCCTCGGAGACCTTGAAGAGGGCGAGCAGGACGTGCTCGGTGCCGAGGTACTGGTGGTTGCGCTGCCGCGCCTCCACCCCGGCCTGGTCGAGGACCCGCCCCCCGCCCGGGCTCAGCTCGTCGGGGATGGCCTGTTCGGTCATCGCCGCTCACCCGGTCGCGCCCATGCACCGCTCATGGGGCCATGGTACCCGGCCCCGAAGCCGGTCCCCAGACGCGGCCGGGAACGGCCGAACGGCTCAACCGGCAGCGGCCGCGCTCCCCGCGCTCTCAGCGGACTCCTCGCCGCCGGCCGCCTCCAGGTAGCTCTGCCGGGGACCGCGCAGATATCGGCTGAGCCCGGCCGGGAGGAGCTGGACCTGGCCGCGCCGGGGGCTCCCCACCAGTCCCCGCTCGGCCAGCCGGCTGACCAGGTTGCCCACCCCGGCCCGGCTGAGCCCGAGGCGAAGCCCGAGCGCCGCCACTGGGATCGGGCCCGCGGTCTGGGCCAGGGTCTGGAGGGCGCTCAGCTGGCCCGCCGAGAGCCCCACGAGGCGGGCCTCCAGCCAGGTGTAGTCGGCGTCGACGGTGATCAGGGAGCCGAGCCCGCGGGCGAGCTCCTCGGTGATCTCCGGGTAGCCGGCGGCGCGCGCCCCCTGCACCACCAGCCGCCCGGCCCGGACCAGCCGGGCGGTCAACCCGCAGCCGAGCCGGTGGACGATCTCGACCGCCGCCGGCGTCCAGGGGGGCGACCCGGGCAGCCGGCCGAGCAGCCCGCCGGCCTCGGTGACGCTGATCACCGGTCCGTCCTCGATCATCATCGGCCCAGCTCCACCTCCCGCTCGCTGCGGCTGCGGGTGCGGTAGGCGCGCAGCTCGCTGGCGATCGGGTGCTGCCGGGAGAGGTAGCGACCGTATCCCGGAGCCGTGAAGCGCAGCTGCCCCCAGCCCTCGCGCATCACCACGTCGTGGTCGATGAGGGCGAGCAGGGTGCGGTCCACCATGTTGGCGCGCACCACCCCGCCCAGCCGCTGCACCAGCGCCGAGCGAGCCACCACGTCGCCCTCCTCGGCACCCATGGCGCTCAGCACCAGGCGCTCGATGTTGGCCGTGATCCGCCCGTAGCGGGGCCCGTAGAAGGTGGCGTCGAGCCCGGCCCGCAGCGCGGGCAGGCTGGCCGCGTAGTCCTCGGCCCGGATCGAGGGCAGCCCGGCGTCGTGGGCGAAGTTCCAGACCCCGTCTCCGAACGCCTGGATGAAGTAGGGGTAGTTCTGGCAGTCCTCGGCGACCTGCTGGGCGACCCCGGGTTCGAAGGGGAGCCCGGAGCGCCGGGCCGGCTCCTCCAGGGCGACCAGCGCCTCCTCGGGGGGCAGCGCCCCCACCTCCAGGCTCCCGGCCAGGAAGCGCTCGGCGTGGCTCGAGGCGTCGGTGAGGATCTGCCGCACCGGGGGCAGGCCGACCAGCACCAAGGCCACCGGCAGGTTGTCCTCCTGGACCTGGCTCACCGCCTGGAGCAGCTGCGAGAGGGTGCCCATCCGAGGGTCCGGGCAGCGCGCCGCCTGGGCCTCGTCGATGACCAGCACCACCCCCCGTCCCTGGTCCCTGGCCACCTCGCCGATCTTGCGGTAGAGCGCGGTGAGCCGGTCCACGAAGGGCCGCCCCCGGGTGACGATGTCGGGGTCGGGGGCCAGCGTGAAGCCGACGTCCAGGGGGAGCCCCGGCTGGCTGAGGGCGACGTGGAGCGAGGCCCCGATCACCTGGACCAGGGCGGGCAGGCTGCGCCGGGCGGTCTCTGAGATGCGGTGGATGGCCGAGAGCCGTTCGAAGGCGGTCTCGGCGTCGCTCAGCACCATCGCTTCGAACTCCTCCTGGACCGTGAAGCTGGGGGCGATCTCCCGGCGCACGGCGACCACCTTTTGATCGGTGGCGAGCTTGAGGAAGTGCTTGGAGACGACGCTCTTGCCCACCCCCCGCAGCCCCAGGAGGGTCATGTTGCGCGGGTTGTAGTGGAGCTCCCGGAGCAGCTTGCCGAAGGCGTCGAGCTCCGCCTGGCGGCCGACGTAGGGCTCGGGGGGCTCCTTGCCCACCCCGGGCCGGAAGGGGCTGACCTGGGCCGGCTTCTGGGTTCCCATGGGAGGATCATAGCAGAATCTTCCCTATTCTTCCAGGCGGCGTGTATAAGCCCCGGGAGAGGGCCGCCGGGCGGCGCAGGGATGATCCGGACCGGCCGTCAACGGTCGCCAGTCGCTGCCTGGGGCGAGCGCGCGCTGACTCAGAGCGGCAGACCGAGCTGGCGCAACTCAGGGTCGACCAGGTCCACCCCGAAGCGCTCGCAGATCCGACGCCGAACCGTGAGGTCGGCGAGGTCGTAGATGGGGATCGCCTGCTGCCGGGCCAGCCGGAGCGCGGTGCCCGTGCCACCCCGGCCGGAGGCCCCCGGGGTCCAGCAGATGACCATCTCGCAAGGGCTCTGAAGGTCCACCCCGAGCACCTGATGGGCGTTGCGGGCGAGCAGCTGCCGCACCGGGCGAGAGAGCGAGGCAAAGCGCGGATGGACCCGGGCCACGAGCGGGTAGGCGGGGCCGGCCGCCTGCAGCAGCCGGCCGTCATGGCGGCCCTGGAAGCCCGGCCAGGGCAGGTAGATCTCGCAGCTCCCCCCGGCCTGGACGGCGCCCGCCTCGAAGGCGCTGTCGGCCCCCGGGGCGGCCCCCGAGCGAAGCGTCCATCCCCGCGCCGCCAGCCGGCCGGCGAGCGCCGCCATCAACGAGCAGATCGCCTCGGGGGTGGTCCGCGAGCCGATCCCGGCGTAGGCCCGGTGGACGAGAGATGGGCTCATGGGCCGGAGTCTAGGCGCTCCGCCGCCGGCTCCCCCGACCCCGCCCGGACCCCGACGGGGCGGCCACATGGGGCGGCGGTAGAGAGACCGCCGGGAGCGCCCCCTGGATGGTGCCGCCCGGCACGAGCAGCGAATGCTGGCCCTCCAAAGCCTCGGCGACCGTCCGCACCGGGGTCACGTGCAGCCCCGGCCGGTCGCGCAGGTCGCTGGCGCCGATGGCCATGACCAGCCCCAGGGCGGTCGCCTCGCGGGCCCGCTCCTCGAGCCGGCGGACCCGGCGCACCTCGCCGCCCAGCCCCACCTCGCCGATCGCGAAGCAGTCGGCCGGCACCGAGAGATCGCGCAGCGACCCGGCCATGGCGAGCGCCACCGCGAGGTCCCCGGAGGGCTCGGTGAGCTTGATCCCCCCGGCCACGTTGAGGTAGACGTCCTGCTCGCTGAAGTCCAGCCCGCAGCGCTTCTCGAGGACCGCGATGAGGAGGTGGAGCCGGCCCAGGTCGAACCCCGAGCTGACCCGACGGGGCAGCCCGAAGCGGGTCCGGGCGACCAGCGCCTGGACCTCGACGGCGAGTGGCCGTGAGCCCTCGCAGGTGATGGTGAGCACGTTGCCGGGGACCCCCTGGGTGGCCTCGTCGATGAAGGCCCGGCTGGCGTCCGCGGGGGAGAGCTCGAGCAGGCCGTGGTCGCCCATCTCGAAGATGCCCAGCTCGTCGCTCGGCCCGAACCGGTTCTTGTGGCTGCGCAGCAGGCGGTGGGCGCCGTCGCGCTCCCCCTCCAGGTAGAGGACCACGTCGACCGTGTGCTCCAGCGCCTTGGGGCCGGCAACCGTCTTCTCCTTGGTGACGTGGCCGTTGATGAGCACCGGGATGCCGGTCTGGTTGGCGAGGAAGAGGAGCTGGACGGCCGCCTCCTTGACCTGGGTGGTGCCCCCCGGGCTGCCCGGCAGCGCGGGGTCGAAGATGGTCTGCATGGAGTCGACGACGACCAGCCGGGGCCGGTCCCGCTCGATGGCCCCGAGCACGGTCGGCAGGTCGGGGTCGGCGAGCACCCGGATCCGCGGCGAGACGCACTCAAGCCGGCTGGCCCGCAGCCGGATCTGGGCCGCCGACTCCTCGCCGCTCACGTAGAGGGCGGGCCGCTCCTGCTGGCCCAGCCGCCCGGCGACCTGGAGGGCCAGGGTGGACTTGCCGATCCCCGGCTCGCCGGCGAGCAGGATGAGCGAGCCGGGGACCACCCCGCCGCCCAGCACCCGGTCGAGCTCGGCGATCCCGGTCTGGAGCCGCTCTCCCTCGTGGGCGCTCACCTGGTCCAGGTCGACCGGGCGGCTGACCGCCTCCTGGCCCAGCGCCCGCCCCCGCGAGCCCCCCGCCGAAGGCATGTGGATGGCCTCCTCCTCCATGGTGTTGAACTCCTGGCAGGTGGCGCAGCGGCCCTGCCACTTGGAGCTCCTCCAGCCGCAGTTGGAGCAGACGTATTCAACGCGTCGGGTCCGTGCCGGCGAGGTGGCCATGGGGCAAGGCTACGCCCGGTCCGGCCAGCATGCAAACAAACGTGCCGGAGCCGGCCTGGCGCCTCGGTCCGACCCCCGTGGATGAGCTATTGGGTGCCGCCGCGCCCCGGTCTACCATCTGCTCATGCCGACCAGGGACGCGCTGACCGCCCCAGGTCGGGCAACGGAGGCGTCCCGATGATGGAACGGCACAGTCCTCTGATGGCTCGCCGGGGCAACCGGCGGAGCGGCTCGCAGGTGAGGCCGGAGGCCAAGATGGGCCGGCTCCAGCCGGACGCCTGGCCCTTCCCGGTGGTCCTGGTGACGAGGCCGGGGGCGCCGGCGCGGCTCAGTTCGACCGAGCGCCAGTTCTTGAAGCGGGGCATGGACAAGAAGCGCCGCCAGGCTGACCGTCACATCGACCCCGACGAGATCGCCCTGAGCCAGGAGGAGGACGCGCCGGACCGGGGCTGAGCGGGGCTGAGCCGGGCTCAACCCCGCAGCCGAGTTCAGCGGCCGAGCCCGACTCCCGGGCCGGGTCCGGCCAGCTGGCGCAGCGGCGACTAAAGGCACCAGGGATCATGAGGGCACGGGTGACCCATGACGCGGCGACCGTCCGGCTCAGCCGGAGCGACACCTGCAAGTGGGCCCACCGGTCGGTGGGGGCCTGGCCCGGCTCGCACCCCTCCGGCCACCGGCTGGCGCTCACCAGCGCATCCCGGACATGCCGCCGAGGGGGCCGAGGATCACGAGCAGGCTCCTCCCCTCCACCCACCCGAGCCCGGGCGAGTGGCCCTCGCAACCTCCTGGGGCACGTCCAAACCGCCTGATATAGTCGGGCCATGCTCGATGAGAAACTCCGGCTAGCGCAAGCCCTGCCCCTCCTGAGGGAGTGGGAACGGCGCTCGCTGCTGCCCCGCGACGACCCCGAGCGCCTCAGCTGGATGCCCAGGACCCCCGGCCTGATGATCGCCAGGGACGGGCAGCGGGTGTGCACCCTGCGCTATCTCGACGGCACCCTGGCACCGCTGGTCCGCCATCCATCCTGGCGCGGCCCGTCGGAGCCGGGCGACGGCGCGCCGATGATGACTGTGATCGTGCAGCCCTTCCCAGGGGCCGAGCCTGGGCTCTACGTGAGCTTCTTCCAGTCCAGCTGGTTCAACCGCGACGGCCGGATCCGCTGGCAGGCGGCCATCCGCGCCTGGGACGCGGCCATCGCCCAGGTCCTTGGCACCGAGGCCCCACCGGGGCACCGGCGCCACCCGGTCACGACCGGCGCCCGCGGCCTGGGCGACTGACCGCTGGCGAACCGCCTCCCTGGCCAACCCCGCTCGGTGTCCCCTCAGTAGATGAGGCCGGCGGCGGCTCCGTCACTGACGATCCCGTAGTCGACCCGGTCCCGCCCCCCACCGCTCCCCTCTCCGCCGCCACCTGGAAGGAGCCCCAGGGACTCCAGAAATGACGCGAATGCTGACTGTCGCCGCAGCGCCCGGGCTCGCTGGCGCCCACTCCGGGCTTCGACTCGTTGAACACGCCAACGATTGATGATTGTCAACAACTAACTACTGTCGACGATCACGGATCCTGCCAGTCATTGATCCTCAACAGTCACAGCCCGCCGGGGCCTCCCTCGCCCCCCAGCGGGCGAGAGCGTCGGCGACCACTGCCTGCAGGTAGCCGAGGAAGGCATCCTGGCGATCCGCGGGGATCGGCTCGGAGTAGCCGGGGTCCGCCGGCGAGAAGCCGTGCGTGGCGGCGAGAGCGGGATCCGTGGCCGCCTCGTCGAAGGCTTCCCAGAGCTCCGTCGACCAATCGTGTGCACCCAGCAGCCGCTTGCACTCGCTGCCGACCAGGATGTCGGGGTTGCAGCCCAGGATGTAACGGGCCTGGCGGCACTCCGCCCGCGCCAGCGTCTCGCCGGCAAGCAGCGGGGTGTAGAGGACGCCCGGCCAGTCTGGACGGTTGCCGCAGTAGCGGCTGACCGCACGCCCCTCGGCGACCAGGCCGTCGAGGATTCGGACCGCCTGAGCTCGGAACCGCAGGTAGCGCGGACGATCGTGGTGGCGCAGGTCCGGGTCGCCGAAGCGGGAGGCGACGACCTGGCTGGCGAAGACGTGCCCGCCCACGAAGGTGGCGACGATCCAGTCGGCGCTGATCGGGGTGGTGGCAGCCAGTTCCGCCCGCAGCCGGACCTGTTCCTCCCGCAGTTCCTGCGCCAACTGGGCGGCACTCGCCAGCGGGTGAAGGGCAAGCACTGCCTCGAGAGCGTCGAGCGCCGCCTCGACCTTGTGCAGACGTTGGGTGAGCGGGAGGGTACCGCGCGGAGGGTTGGGGGTGATCACCTTTCCAGCCTACTCCAGCAGCGCACCCCAGCCAACCGCGTCAGTCCATCAAGCCACCCACCCCGCTGGTTACCGACCGACCCCAGACAGGCGGACGTCCTCGAGACAAAGGAGGAGGGGCGGTCCGCCAGTGGCGCACGGGGAGATCTGCCCAACGGCCGCCGCGGGTGCATGCTTCGATCGGACCCGGAAACGGCGCACACGGCGCAGGCCGGTCAGGCCAGCCGCTAACCAACTACTACTACTAACTACTACTTACTTACTGAAGTCCGCGTCCCTCATCGCAGAGAGTCCGGAACCCGCATTCTCGACAACGCCGTGCGGTCGGCCGGGCGTCAAATCGCCCGCCCCTGTGGGCGTCGGCCAGCTCGCTGACCTTGCGCTCCAGCACCCAGCGGGCCCGGCCCAGCTGCTTGGCGTCGTAGGTTACCTGGGAGATGACCCCGGTGCGCAGGTACTGGAACTCACAGGTGACCTCGGGAACCCGGTAGACCTGGGTGGAGGCGACCGCGTAGACCATCGGCTGCAGCTTGCGGCGCAGCCGGTCGACGTCGCGCTCGGCGATCCCGGTCTTGTAGTCGACCACCGTGATCCCGCCCGAGCGCCGGTCAATGCGGTCGAACTTGCCGCGGAAGGTGGCCCCGCCCACCTGGACCACGAACTCCTTCTCCACCGCCTCGGGGCTGGCGTCCGCCCAGGCTCCACTGTCGGCGTAGCGGGAGAGCATCCCCTCGCCCATCATCCGGGCGTCGTGGTCGGCGGGCGGGAAGCCGTCCGGCCCGTCGCAGGCGCGCCGCCACATCTCGACCAGCCCGCGCCGGTCGATCGCCTCTCCGGCCATCCGGCTGATGAAGGCCTCCTGGAGCACCTGGTGGACCAGGGTGCCCAGCCGGGTGGTCTCCTGGGGCTCCTCGGGGAGCCGCCAGACGTAGCGGAACTCGTAGCGCCGGGCGCACTCGTCCCAGGTCCGCAGCGACGAGTAGGAGAGCTGGTCGGGCAGCTTGCGGAGCGGCGCGGGCAGGAGCCGCTTCTTGGGGGCGGCCAGCAGGTGGTCACTGATCACCCGGCGTTCGACCAGGTCCTCCGGAATCGAACCGAGGAATTGCGAGGCCTTCTCGATCCGCTCGAAGCCGCCCGCGTAGCGGTCGGCGTAGCTCATCGTGAGCGTCCGCCGGGGCCGGGTGATGGCCACGTAGAAGAGCCGCTGCTCCTCGGCCAGGTGGTTGGCGCTGCCCCCCACCCCCTCGGGCGTGAAGGTGTCCGGGAGGTCGAGGGCGCTCGGCACCAGCCGGGTGGGCAGCCTGCCCTCGGTGAGGCCGGCCACGAACACGTGGTCCCACTCCCGGCCCTTGGCGCCGTGAATGGTGGAAAGCTGCACCCCCTTGGCCTCCGAGGAGAGCGGCGCGACCGCCTCGGCGCCGGCCGCCTGCTTGATCCGCAGGTAACGCTCGGCCTCGGCGAAGCTGGGGGTGACCCCCCGGGCGTTCATCCCCTCGATGATGTCGGCCAGCCGGTAGAGGTTGGCGCCCACCTGCTGGCGCTGCAGGTCCTCGGTACGCTCGGCGATGGCGAAGTAGCCGGTTTCCCTGACCGCCTCCCAGAAGACGGCGCTCGCCGTCTCGGTGAGCGCCATGGCGCCGAGCTCGTCGATCCGCCCCACCACCCGCGAGATGGTGGCCCGGTCGACGTCGTCCAGGAAGCTGAGCGATTCGGCGGCCCGGAGCAACCCGATGAGCGGCCGGCCGGTGCGCACCATCTCCCGGTTGAGGTCCAGCCGCGCCTGGTTGCTCAGCCGCCAGTTGGGCTGGGCCAGGCAGCGCAGCAGGGCCAGCGAGTTCTCCGGCGCCACGATGACGCTGAACATCGCCATCGCGTCCTTGACCTCGGGGGACTGGAAGTAGCTGACCCCGCCCGAGGCGATGTAGGGGACGTGGGCCTCGCGCAACGCCGAGGCGATCGGGTCCATCTCCTTGCGGTTGCGAACCAGCACCGCGATGTCCTCGGGAGCGGTCCCCTGGGTGATCAGCCGGCTGATCCGTTCGGTGATCTCCACCGCCTCGTCGCTGGCGTTGGCGGCCCGCAGCACCTCGGGACGGGGTCCCGAGGGGTGCACTGCCTGGATCGGCTTCATCTCCCGGTCGGCCGCCGCCTCGATGACGCTCCGGGACACGGCGACGATCTCGGGGGTGGAGCGCCGGTTCTCGGGGAGCTGGATCTCCACCCGGCCGGGGAAATCCTGGCGGAACCGGGTGATGTTGACCCGGCTGGCGCCCCGGAAGGCGTAGATCGACTGGTCGTCGTCGGCGACCACCAGGACGTTGCCGTCGCGGGCCCCGACCACCTCCTTGACCAGCACCGCCTGGGCCCGGTTGGTGTCCTGGTACTCGTCGACCATCACGTAGCGGAAGCTGCGCACCCATTCCCGGCACTCGGGCACGGTGCGCACCAGCTCGATCGCCCGCAGCACGCAGTCGTCGTGGTCGATGAGCCCCCGCTTCTTGTGCTCGGTCTCGATCCGGTGATAGACCCGGGCCACGTCCAGCTGCCGCTCCAGGTCGGTGCGCAGCCGGATCAGCCGGTCCTGGGCCTGCTCGTACTGGGCCCTCGCCTGCTCGAAGAGCCCCGAGGTCCGGCGCACCTCCGGGCTCGGTCCCGTCACCGGATCGCGCGGGCCCTCCTGGGCGAGCGCGGTCTGGAAGTCGCGCTGGGTCTGGTTCAGCCGGTCAGTGGCGTCCTCCAGGTTCTTCTGGGTCCGCTTGCTGGCGGTGCGCAGATGGGCGTCGTACTTGGCCGGGGTGAGCAGCTCCTGCTTGGCCCGCTGAATCACCTCACGCACGCTCCGGACCGCGTCCAGCGGGTGGGCCGGGTCGTAGAGGGAGGCGGGGGCGAGCTCGCGGAGCACCTGGAGCAGGAGCAGGTCCTGCTCGGTGTCCTCCACGATATGGGGCGGCGCCCACCCCTTGTGCCAGCCGAAACGGCTGAGCAGCCCGACCGCGAAGGCGTTGTAGGTGGTGAGCGAACCCCCCTCGGCGCCGCCCGGCTCCAGCCGGTCGCGCACCCGGTCGCGCAGCTGCACCGCGGCCTGGTTGTTGTAGGTGAGCACCAGCACCCACTCCGGGGCCAGGTGGTGCTCCCGCAGCAGCCGCAGGTAGCGCTCGGTGATGACGAAGGTCTTGCCCGAGCCGGGGGCCGCGACCACCAGCGCCGGCCCCTGATCGTGGGCGATGGCCTGGAGCTGCTCCGGAGAGGGCGGCAGGGTGAGCCGCTGCCCGAAGCCGGGGAAGAGATCGGCCCCGTCCCCGTTGGCGACCACCGGCTCGGGCACGGCCGGCACGAGCGGAGAGGGCATCGCCGCCCCGCGCCGCCGCCTGGTCCGCACCTCGGCCATGCCGCTCTACCTCCTGGTGGGCCGGAACGACCGTGCCCTACGTCCCCAAGCCTAACCGACCCCGCGACGGCTCCCTTCCCGGCTCGTCAAGGTCGATCTCAGGCGCTGACGGCTAGGCTCTGGGCGGCTCCCGCGCCCACGAAGACCTGGTTCTTGCCCCGGCGCTTGGCGCGATACATAGCCTGGTCGGCGGCCTCCACCAGCTCGATCAAGCCGGCCCCCGGGTCGGCGGTGCAGACGACCCCGACCGAGGCCCCGATCCGGACCGCGCGCCGGCCCATGGCGATCGGGCTGGCCAGGGCGTGGACCACCCGGTTGGCAACCTCCACCGCGTCCTCGACCCCGGCGATGTCGGTGAGCAGGATCCCGAACTCGTCGCCGCCCAGGCGGGCCACCACGTCCTGAGGTCGGAGCGTCTTCTCCAGCCGGCGGGCGACCACCTGGAGCACCTCGTCCCCGCTCCGGTGGCCCATCCCGTCATTGACCGCCTTGAAGTCGTCCAGGTCGATGAAGAGGAGGGCCACCTGGCCCGGGCTGTGGGCCAGATCCTCGAGGGCGGCGGTGAGCCGGGCGGTGAAGCGGTCCCGGTTGCCGAGCCCGGTGAGCGAATCGGAGAGACTCCGCTCCAGAAGTCGCTCCCGCTCGGCGACCGATTCTCGCACCTGGCCGAGCAGGGTGGAGCGCTCCAGGGCGATGGTGGTCTGGATCGCCAGATTGCGCCCCAGCGCCAGCCGGGCGCGGTCCTTCCGCGAGCCGTAGGCGCCGTTGCCGGCAATGAGCACCCCGAGCACCCCGTCGGCGTCGCCGAGCCGGACGCCGAACCCCTCGCTGAGCCCGTAGGCGGCGAAGAGTGCGCGCACCTCGCCGGGCGCCTCGGACCCGAATTCGGCCACCCCCAGGCTCCGCATCCGTGCGAGGAAGCCCCGCTGGACGGCGCTGAAGCCACCGATCCCCGACTGGCTGAGGTCGCTGCCGTTGGCCAGCCGGACCGTGAAGCCGCCGCTGAGCAGCAGCCCGCCGGGACGGTCGCCCCCCGCGAGCCCGCTCCGGCCGAGGATGATGAGTTCGACGAAGTCGGAGGAGAGAAGCCGCGATGCCCGGCGGACGTACTCGCTCATGCTCCGGGACAGATCGTCGCCCAGGAGCAACATCTCACCGATCTCGTGCAGCTCGACCAGCCGGGTCCGTTCCGCGTCCTGGGCCGCCAGTCGGTTCTGAGCCATGATCCCCCAGACCACGGGCACGAAGAGGAGCAGCACGACGAGCGGCTGGACCGTGACCAGGAACATGCCCACCCCGCCCAGCCCGCAGAGGGCCAAGCCCTGGATCAGGAGCAAGCGACCCCCGCCCCTCCAGAAGGGCACGTTCCACGACCAGGAGTAGAGGTCGACGACCGCCAGCACGAGCGCCCAGGAGATGAGCATGAGAGTGATCTCGACCAGCAGGTAGAGACCCGCGGCCCGAGCGCTCCCGGCCGGGGCGAGCGGCCCCAGCGCCTGGAGCTCGATCTCCGCGACCAGAAAGCCGAACACGTCCTTGCTGACGTTGAAGACCCGGCGCACCACCTGGGGGCTGGTGGGGATGGCGACCGCCACCACCACCCCGCCGAGGGCGAGCCCGGTGAGCGCCTGAATCGGACTCATGAAGAGAAGCAGCGGGCCGGCGAAGAGCGGCAGGAGGCTGAACTTGACTGCCTGGTTGCCCACCAGCGGCCTGACCAGGCGGGGTACCCGATAGATGAGCACCGCCGCGGACATGGCGAACCAGGGCAGCGGCGGCTGGAAGAGGGGCGGGGCGAAGAGAGAGAGCCGGGTGGCGAGCAGCAGCACCCCGACCCCGATGGCGGCGACCAGCACCCAGGCTCGCAGGTTGCCGGTGGTCCGGCGCCAGACCCCGGCCAGCCGAGTGGTCATCGGAGGCTGACCCCGGCACCCGCCTCCGCCCGGGGTTCGGCGTCCGAGCCGGTGACCGGCAGCTCCCGCTGGGCCAGGCGCAGCCGCTCCTGGAGCCGGACCTCGTCGGCGAGGAACTCCAAGAGGCGCGCCAGCGGCAGCGGCCGGGCGAAGAGGAACCCCTGCGCCCGGTCGCAGCCCAGCTGGCGCAGCAGCCCCGCCTGGGCCTCGGTCTCGATTCCCTCGGCGACGGTCGTGAAACGGAGCTCGTGACAGAGGTTGATGATGGCGGCGGCGAGGATCCGATCGTTGGCGTCGGTCGCCAGGCTGGTGACGAAGGCGCGGTCGATCTTGACCACGTCGAGCGGGAAGTCCTTGAGGTAGCCGAGGCTGGAGTAGCCGGTGCCGAAGTCGTCGAGGCCCACCCGTACCCCCAGGTCGCGCAGCTCGGTGAGCCGGGCCTGAGCAGCGGTGACGTCGTCCATGAGGACGCTCTCGGTCATCTCGGCGAGCAGCACCCGCGGCGAGAGATGGTGCTCGGCGAGCGCGGTGCGCACGTCGTCGACCAGCCCGGGGGCGGCCAGCTGGCGGGCCGAGACGTTGACGTGCACGCCGATCCTACCCTTGCCCCGTCCCCGGTTGATGACCGCGATGTCCCGGCAGGCGCGCTGCAGGGCCCACCGGCCCATGTCCACGATGAGCTCGCTCTCCTCGGCGATGGGGATGAACTCGAGCGGGCTGATCATGCCCCGGCGGGGGTGGGCCCAGCGCATCAGCGCCTCGACGTCGGTGACCTCCCCGGTGGCCATGTGGATGATCGGCTGGTAGAGGAGGAGGAGCTCGCCGTTGCCGAGCGCCGAGGTGAGGTCGGTCCGGAGCGCCTGGCGGCTCTGCACCGCGTCGTGGCGGCTGGCGTCGAAGATGACGGTCCGGGCCATGGCCCCGTGGGATTTGGCGTCGAAGAGGGCCATGTCGGCCCGCCGGAGCAGGTCCTCGGGGGTGAGTGGCTCGTCGGCGAGCAGCCCGACCCCCATGCTCGCCCCCACCCGGACCACCTGTCCGCCCAGCAGGCAGGGGCGTCCCACCTCCTCGCTGACCCTCGCCACCGCGCGCTGGATGTCCGCCTCGTCGACCCCCTGCTCCAGGATCAGGGCGAACTCGTCGCCGCCCAGCCGGGCGGCGGTGTCACCGCCCCGGACGACCGCCGTGAGCCGGCTGCCGATGATGGCGAGCAGGGAGTCCCCGGCCACGTGACCGAGGCTGTCGTTGATGGCCTTGTAGTTGTCGAGATCCAGGCAGACCACCGCCAGCAGCCCGTCCCGGCGGGCCTGGCGGGCCACCGCGTTGGCCAGCCGGTCGGTGAACAGGGCGCGGTTGGCGAGCCCGGTCAGGGGGTCGTGAAGAGCCCGCTCGGTGAGCTCCTCGCTGAGCGCGGCGGCGACCGTGATGTCGGTCACCCGGACCACCATGCCGCGCAGGTCGGGGTCCTGGAGGCGGTTGTGGAAGGCGATCCGGAGCTGTCGGCGGCGGCGATCGTGGAGCCGGAGGGTGCCGGCGCTCTCGCCGTCCAGGTCGGTGTCCAGCGCCGCCAGCGCCAGGTCGAAGTCATCGTCAGCCTCGCCGGCCGGGTCCGCCTCGCCGCCGACCTCGCGGAGCGCGCCGCGGCCCACCTGGAAGGAGCGCTCCTCGCCCTGGATGACGTCGACCACCTCCGCCCCCGTCTCTGCGGCCCCCGACCGGACCCGCTCGTACTCGCTCCGCACCCGATCGCTCACCGCCTGGCCCAGGGCCCCCACAGCCCGGCGCAGGCTGGCCTGGTCATGGACCCCGAACATCGCCTCGGCCGAATCGGAGACGTAGAGCAGCTGGTCATGGCTATCCAGGACCAGCAGGGCGTCGGTCGCCTCGAGCACCAGGGCCCGCAGCCAGCGCTCCCGGCGCAGCGCCACCTGGGCGAAGCGGCGGGTGCGGCGCAGGCTGCCCAGCAGGGCCGTGCCGGCGAGCAGCGCCACCCCCGCGCCGAGGCCCACCTGGGCCACCGACCCGGCTCCGAGCGCGAGCCAGAGGCCGACGAAGGCTGCCCCCAGGGCCAGTCCGAGCAGCCCGGCCGCGACCACCTGCGGGTATCGGGTCTCGGTTTGATCCGATCGGAGGGCTAGGAGCATCCATCCGATCCTAATCCGACCCGGGCTACGCCACCATAGTGGCCGCGTGACAGCTCACCGACCCCGATATCCGGGCGCCGGGGGTCCAATCGCACACCCGGGCTCCGCCGCCGATCGACCGCCCGGTCAGCCGCCCAGCCCGCGTTCGGCGACCGCCGCCGCGCCGATCCCCCGCTCCGCCGCCCAGCGCCGCCACTCCGACTGCCGCCGGGCCGAGGCGACCCGGAAGTCGCGCAGCATCCGGCCCAGGCTGAGCCAGTTGGGGGCCTCGGCGACCCGGCTCCAGCGCCGCCCGCCGGCTGGGCCGGGGAAGAGGTCCAGCCCGCAGCGCAGGCAATCCCCGCGCAGCCCGACCGTCCGGATCCGGGTGATCTGGGCCGGGGTGAAGCCCCGCGCCGCCTCCACCCAGAGCCCGCCATCCTGGAAGGTCCAGCGTCCGAGCCCCTCCCAGAGAGCCTGCACGAAGTACGAGCTCTCGCCGCTCTGGGTGGCGATCGCCGTGACCAGGGGCGGCACCGGGATCTGATCCCAGAAACCGGCGTCGCCGAGCCAGGAGTGATCCAGCCCGCCCGAGCCGAGCCCCAGCCGTTCGAAGTCGAGCAGGCTGCCGTCGGGGGTGAGCCAGCCGCCCCGGCCCGGCTCCTCGGTCACCCCGAAGACGGCCTTGGCGCCCGCCTCGACGCTCGGCGGCGCCACCCGGGGGTTCACATCATGGCCAGCCGGCGGCTGACCGCCGACGGCCGGATCACCCGCAGCGCCGCCTCGATGCCCTCGCTGCTGAGCCTCACATAGCGGATCCCGGAGCGCCACACCCCGACCGGGCCCCCGCCCACGATCGCCATCCGTCCCGGGGTCTGCCGGGAGGCGAGCACCCGGCGGCGCAGCAGGCTGCTGGGCCGGTCGGCGAACAGCCACCCCCGGGCCACCCCGTCCAGGTCGGTGAAGAGAGCCAGGCCGCGCTGGCCGACCCGGAGCACGCCGCGCACGCTGAGCGGGTCGAACTCCTCGCTGCCCAGTGGGGTGGGCTCCCCGCTGGCCGCCCGGCACGGGTAGCCGGCGGCGAGGTCGGGGATGGCGGTGGAGTGGTCCCCGACCGGGTGCACCAGGCCGGCCCAGGGTCCGCGCAGGTCCCGCCCGGAGATGAGCACGTCGCCCGAGAGGTCCCAGGGATGATCCTCGAGGGCGCACCCCGAGACCAGGATGTCGGTGAACAGGGTGTCCGGGCTGACCCGGCAGAGGCCGACCCCGGGCCGCCGCCGCTCTTGGAGCTCCGGGCTGAACACCAGGGTGTCCCGGCCGGCGTGCAGGTCGGTGATCCAGAGGGCGGCCATGATCGGCCGACTGCCGATCCCGCCTTCGGCCCGGGCCCGGAGCGACGCGACCGCGTCCGGCTCCACCCGCCAGTGGAGCTCGCCTTCCCCGAGCGGATCCTGGGGCCGGTGGAGGAGGTCGAGTTCGACCAGGTCGTCGGGCGCCGGGTCCGAGACCGGAGGCAACGGGTTCGCCGCTTCACCCATGCTCTGATCCTACGCAACGGATCAGCCACTCCCCGAGAGGGTCGCCGATCCATCGGCTAGAATCGCCCTGCACCCGAATTCAGAGAGGCAACCCCGAGATGACCGCCCTCCCCGCCGCCAGTGGCTCGGCCCCAGAGCTTGCCCAGGCCCGGCTCAGCTGGCTGGAGGCCCGGGTCGCGGCCCATCCCGGCGAGGTGTTGGCCCTGAACCCCGGCGAGGTGGTGAGCGACCCCGCCCGCCACCTCCGGGCCCTGGCCCAGGATCTGGCCCTCGGGGCCGCCTCACCCCGGGTGCAGACCGGGGCCCTGGACCAGGATCTGGAGCGGCTGATCGACCAGACCCTGGGCCGCGACCTGAGCCAGGCGATCGCCGGGGCGCGCACCCCGGCCGAGCTCCGCCAGGTGGGTGAGCGCATCCGCGAGCAGGCGCTGCTCCTGGGCGGCACGGTGACCGCCCGGCTCCGCGAGGAGTACCGGACCGCGCCTGCCCGCCAGCCCCTGGACCGTGGCCTGGGCGGCTGAGGCCGGGGGCGCCGGGATGGGTCCGATGACGAGAGCCAAGCCCAGGGTCTACGCCACTCCCTTCAGCCGGGCCACCATCGAGGCCTATCAGAAGCTCTGTGCGGAGATCTGCGAACGCGACGGTCACCGGTGGAACCGAGCGGGGGAGAGGTGCCTGCGCTGCCGCGGAAGAGACGGTTCCCCGCCGGTTCAGGCCCCCTGACGCCGCCACCGGTCCACCTCAGGCTGCGCCGAGGACGGACCGCGCCGATCGCCCCATCTGCGGCCATTGGCGGGTACACTGAGCAGGTCCACCCGCACCTGAGGTCATCGAGATGAGCCAGAGCTGGCCCCCGCCCGGCGCTCCCCCGGTCCCGCCCCCCTGGCCGCCGCCCGCATCCGTGGGCCCATCCGCCCCCTGGCCGCCACCCTACCCGGCGCCCTACCCGCCGCCCTACTACGGCCGGGCCTCGGGGACCAACGGCCTGGCCATCGCCAGCCTGGTGCTCGGCATCCTGACCCTGGGTGGGATCGGCTCCCTGCTCGCCATCATCTTCGGCCACGTGGCCCGTTCCCAGGTGCGCCGGAGCGGCCAATCGGGAAGCGGCCTGGCCCTGGCCGGCCTCATCCTCGGCTACGTCGGGCTGGCCGTGACCCTCCTCCTCGTCATCCTCGCCCTGACCTCGGCCGCCAGCCTGCAGGTCCAGCAGCAGCCGCCGATCTGACCCTCAGGAGACCTGCCGCCCGCCCCGTCCCGAGCGCACCTGCGCGGTGCCCCGGCGCGGGGCCAGCTCTCCGAAGCGCTCGGCCAATTCATCGAGGGCCACGTCGAGCGGATCGGGGCGGGACACCTCGGGACTGAGCAGGTCCAGCTGCAGGGCGGGCTGGAGGTGGCTCGCCTCCACCCCGAGCAGGCGGAGCGGGGTGCCGTCCCAGGCCTCTTCCAGGAGTTGCACGGCGGCCTGGCGCAGGCTCTGGTCGTCCTGGGCGGGCCGGCCCAGGGTCAGCTGTCGCGAGCGGGTGAGAAAGCCCGGGTCGCGCAGTTTGATCCCGACCACCCGGGCCACCTGCTGGTGGCTGCGCAGCCTCCGACCGACCCGGGAGGCGAGCGCCAGCGCCTGGCGCCGGGCCGCCCCCAGGTCGGCCACATCCTGGGGGAACGTGACCTCGTGGGAAACGCTCTTGGCCGGCCCCCGCGGCGCCACCACCGCCCGGTCGATGCCCCGGCAGTGCTCGTAGAGGGCCTGGCCGTGAGCCTGGCCCAGCCGGGCCTGGAGCACCGCGAGCGGCAGTGTCTGGAGCTGGCCCAGGGTGAGGATCCCGAGCGTCGCGAGCGCCCGCTCCGAGGCCGGGCCCAGCCCGGGCAGGCGGCGCACCGGGAGGGGGGCGAGGAACCCGGCCTCCCGGCCCGGCGCCACCACCACGAGCCCGTGCGGTTTGCGCAGGTCGCTCGCCACCTTGGCGACCAGCCGGGTCGAGGCGACCCCCACCGAGCAGCTGAGCCCGACCTCGCCGAGCACCCGCGCCTGCAACCGCCGGCCGATGCTGAGCCCGTCCTCGACGCAGCCGGTGACGTCCAGGCAGGCCTCGTCGATGGACATCTCCTCGACCAGGGGGGCGAGTTCCCGGCAGATCGTGAAGACCCGCTCCGAGAGACCCGCGTAGTAGGTCATGTCGACCGGCAGCACGGTGGCCTGGGGGCAGAGCCGGAGCGCCTGGCCGAGCGGCATGGCGGAGTGGACCCCGAAGGCGCGGGCCGCGTAAGAGGCGGTGCTCACCACCCCCCGGCGCAGATCCGGGCGGCCGTCCGGGTTGCGGGCCCCGCCGATGATGAGGGGGAGGCCGCGGAGCTCGGGGTGACGGAGCTCCTCGGAGGCCGCGAAGTGGGCGTCGATGTCGACGTAGACGAGGGTTCGCGCCAACCCCGCGGTTCCCATCCGTCCATGATATCCAGGCCGGGAGAGCCACCCGAACCGTCCGGAAGCAGGCCGGTGCGGAGCTCAGAGCAACCCGACGGCCTCGTGACGGGCGGCTCGGGCCGCCGGCGTCGACCGTCCGCCATGCCGAGCGGGAGCTGGAGCCGGCTGGGGTGCAGCCGGTGCTGGGCCCGGATCTCGCGGCGCAGCCGCCGGTGGCGCTCCAGCGCCGCGGCCTCGCTGTTGAAGCCCTGGCTGTAGACGAGACGGCCGTGCTCCCTGACCTCGGTGAGCACCTCGACCGACCGACCACGCAGGCGCAGCACCACCGTGGTCCTGATCTCGCACCCCTCGACGATGTGGTAGGAGGGGTCGCAGCCCACCTCGCCGCGGTCGATTGGAGCGCTCATGCCCGGCTCCGCCGGCCGGCGAGGATCGGCTCGAGCGGGTCATCCCCGGTCCGGATCAACTGTTCGCAGCGCTCTCGACTGATCCGCACCGCGCGCTCGCCGATGTCGCCGCCCACGAAGTCGCAGCCGGCCCGGAGCGCCGCCACCGCCGTGCTGCCCGCCCCCAGGAAGGGGTCGCAGACCACGTAGCCCGGCTCGGCCGAGACCGCGAGCAGGGTGGAGAAGAGAGCCACCGGCTTCTGGGTCGGATAGGCGGCGCGGCTCACCCGCTTGACCCGGATGACGTCGGGGGTGGCGTGGTTGTTGGGGGCCCGGTGCCCCTTGCTGGCCAGCAGGATCAGCTCGTGGCGCCGGCGCAGGTAGTGGCCCATCCCCATGTTGAGCTTGTCCCAGACGATCAGCTGCTTGACCGAGAAGACCTGCTCCACCAGCGGTGCCAGGTGGATGAAGCTGAAGGAGTCGAACATGATGTAGAGGTGGCGGCCATTGCGGAGCACCCGGTGGCACGCCCGGAGCAGTCGCAGGAAGTTCTCCGGGTCATCCTGGAACTCGGGGAACCAGTGCCCGTCCGCCTGACCGGCGTCCTTGTAGACCCCGACGATCCGCCCCCGGCCGAGCTTCAGGTGCTGATTCATCCCCGAATAGGCCGGATCGGTGAGGATCAGGTCGACCGAGGCGTCGGGCAGTCGGCCCAGGAGGTCGAGGCAGTCGGCCTGCTCGACCGTGAAGGCTGGTGCGAGGGGCAGGGGGTCGATCACCACTCCAGCCTATCCGTCCCGGAAGCGGCACCCCATCCGGCTGCGTCCCGGCCTCCCCGCCCCTCGCCGCGCCCTGCCCCCGATCCTGTTTCGGACCTGTCACCGGCAGGGCCGCGGGCCGAGCCGCGTGACAGGATGTCGGGGTGACGAGGTTCTCCCCCGACGCCCCCGGGGCGATGGCCGCATGAGCCTGCCCCCCAGCCTGAGCGCGGTCCTCCCCGCCTACAACGAGGCGGGGGCGATCGCCGCCACGGTGACCGAGCTGGCGGCAACCCTGCGGGCCTCCGGGATCGCCGCCTGGGAGATCATCGTCGTCGACGACGGCAGCACCGACGCCACCGCTGACCGCTGTCAGGCCCTCCAGGCGGCCATCCCCAGCTTCCGCATCGTCTCCCATCCGCGCAATCGCGGCTACGGGGCCGCCCTCTGCAGCGGCTTCACCGCCGCCCGGGGCGAGGCCATCCTGCTCATGGACAGCGACGGTCAGTTCGATCCCCATGACCTCCACCTCCTGACCGCCCGCTGGGGCGAGGGAACGGTGGTCTGCGGTGAGCGGGTGCACCGTGCCGACCCCCTGCCCCGGCGGCTCAACCACTGGCTCTTCTTCGGTCTCGTCCGGCTGCTCCTCGGCCCCACCGCCCGGGACGTGAACTGCGGCTTCAAGCTGATGCCCCGCGCGGTGGGCCAGGGCCTGTGCGCCGACGGGGCGGTCATCTCCACCGAGCTGCTGGTCCGGGCCCGGCGGGACGGTCACCCCGTGGTCGACGTCCCCGTCTCCCACCGGCCGCGCCTCACCGGCCAGCCGACCGGGGCCCGGATCGGGGTGATCCTTCACGCCTTCGTCGAGCTCTGGGAGCTGCGCCGGCGCCTGGCCCGCGGCGCCGAGCCATCGAGCGCATGACCACCCCGGCCATGCCCCCGCGCCGGGCCGCGGCCGTCGTCGCCCGCAGCCGGCCGCTCCCGCCCCGCTGGTTCGCCGCCCTGGTGGGGTCGGTGGGAGCGCTCGCCATCTACACCCGTCTGTGGCTGGGCATCACCCCGGCCCAGGTGCGCCAGACCGATTTCTCCTTCTTCTACTCGGCGGCCATGCTCATCCGCCACGGCCAGGGCGCCCACCTCTACAACCAGTCGCTGGAGGCCCTCCAGCGGGCCAGCATCCTCCTCCCCGGCTCCGACCTCTCCCTGCTCCGGTTGCCCTTCCTGGCCCCGCCCCCCAGCGCCCTGCTCGCCCTCCCCTTCACCGACCTGGGCCCGTCGACCGGCTACTGGGCCTTCAGCCTGCTCCAGCTGCTCCTCTTCGTGGCGGCGATCTGGCTGGTCGTCCGGGCGGCCCCCTGGCCGGGGCGGCGGGACCCGCGACTCTCTGTCTCGCTGCTGGCTCTGGCCGGGGCGGGCACCTGGCTGGCGGTCTACGTCGGCCAGGCGGACGGCTTCTGCTGCCTCGGCCTGGCCCTCGGCTATTGGGCCTGGCGCCGCCAGCGAAACCTGGCCGCCGGCTTCTGCCTGGCCCTCCTGATCGGCGCGGTCAAGCCCCATCTCCTGGTTGGCCTGCTCGCCTTCATCGTCGGCCGCCGCGATTGGCGGGCCCTCGGCGGCATGGCCCTGGCCGCTCTGCTCCTGGGTGCCGCCTCGATCGGCGTCGCCGGCCTCTCCGGCACCCTGAGCTTCTTCGCCGACCTGGGCCTGGGGGTCAAGGGGGTCTCGACGGTGAGCGACCTGGGTGTCTTCGGGCTCGGCGAGCACCTGCTCGGCACCGGCGGTGAGGCGCTCTGGATCGCCACCCCCGGGGTGCTGATCGCGGCAGCCGCGGCCCTCGCGGCCGGCGCCTGGAGCCGCCCCCGCCCCGAGCTCCTGGAGGTGGGCCTGGCCGGGGCCACCGCCGCCTCGCTGGTCATGGTTCCCCACCTCCTCCCCTATGACCTCTGCCTGCTCGGCCCGGTGCTGGTCTGGCTGGTGGCCCGAGCCCGCGCCGACCGGGCCGGGCTGGGCCGGGCCGGTGAGGGGGCGATCCTCGGGCTCTGGGTGGCCTTCGGAGTGCTGGTCCCGGCCTGCCTCTTCAACTGGGCGGGCATCGGCCAGCCGGCCGGGCAGCTGCTCATCCCGGTCGGGCTGCTGCTCTTGGCCGTGGGCGCGGCGATCGGCATCCGGGAGCCGGGCCGAGAGCCCCTGGCCGTGAGGGCGCCGACCTCGGATCCGCCCGCAGCCTGACCCGACCGCAGTGCGGATGCCGGGGGCGAGCCGGCCCCCTGGCCCCCACCCGGCGACTACAACGCGTGAAGCCACTCGTGGAGGTTGTAGGGCAGGAGCGGGGTGAGCGCCCGGGCCGCCTCAGCCGGCGAGAGCGAGCCCGCGGGCAGCCCGCCGGCGGTGCAGAGAGTGCCGCTGCGGTGGTTCCACGAGCGTCCCCTGGCGATGATGCTGGCCAGATTCTCCTGGCCGGCGCCCTCCCAGGCCCGCGGCCCGCGCTCATCCGCCCAGGCGACCATCCCGCTCCAGGGATGCCCGGTGGTGTCGGTGACCAGCCAGCCCACCGGCTGCAGCGGGCTGTAGTGCGCCTCGCCCCCCGGGATGTGGCCGGTGGGCACGGTCGGGATCGGCGGCACCGGCGCCTCCCGGCGATGGAACCGGCTGGGCTGGTCGCCCGCCACCAGCGCCCACCAGCCCACCTCGGGGCAGCAGCGGGCGGCGGGGTGGCCGAGCTCGAGGAAGTAGGCGCCCCGCACCTGGGCGAGGGACATCTCACTGAGCCCCACCGCCCGCCGGACCTGTCCGGAGACGGGGTCGGGGGTGCTGCTCAGCAGGTAGACCGGCTGCGGCCCGTCCCCGGCCTGAAAGGGCATCCAGAGGAAGCGGGTCAGCGCCCGGGGCGCGTCGAGCAGCGCCCGCGGCTCGCTGGGGACGGCAAGCGGATGCTCGGGAGTGTCCGCCTGACAGGGCAGGCGTCCCGCCTCCACCTCGCGGTGCAACCAAGCCGGGCCCCGGTCGATGCTGGCTGCGTACTCGGTGGCCCGCCGGAAGAGGTCCGCCGCGTAGCCCTGGAGCCGGGTGAGCGCGTCCCCCCGGAGCGGGCGACTGAGGTCGGGTAGCCCGTCCGGATACCAGGCCTGGCAGACCCGGCCGTCCATGAGGGCCAGGTCGGCGGCGCGCCCGTCGCGGCGGTAGTCGACGTCGGTCAGCTGGCAGAAATGGGACCGGAAACCGTCCGGGAGGTAATCGCCGGGGTGGTGGGTGATGAGGTGATGGGCGTGCCGCTGCACCATGGCCGGGTAGCTCTCCCCGGGCCGGCCGACGGTGAACCGGGTGAACCGGCTGACGCTCCGGACCGCCTGCCGCCGGTCGACCAGCATCCACATGACGTCGCCCAGCAGCCGCCCGCGCTCGCGCCGGTTCTGGCCCTCGTCCAGCCCCGGGTCGAGGGCCTGGATGGCCGGGTCGTCGAGCATCTCAGAGATGGTGAGATGCCGGCCCGCGCAGGCCCCGGGCAGGCGGGCGAGCAGCCGGTCGAGCGGCCGCTCGGGGATCGGGAACGCCTCGGCCTGGGTCATGGACCCATGCTACCGGCGCCGCCAGGCCTTCCCCGCGGCCGTCACATCGATCGCAAGCGGTCCCCGACCTGGGTCATGACCCGCATCCGGTCGAGCCGCAGGGCCGCCGAGAGCTCCTGGTCGCTGCTCCGCACCCCGACCACCCGCGGCCGGCCATCGGGGCCAGGCCGGAGCTGGGCCCGGTCGCCCTTGATCCCGCCGCTCGCCACCCGCGACCAGGCCACCCCGCGCCCGCCGGCGTCCTCCCAAAGCGCGTCGATGCGCTCGGGCTGAGCGAGCACGCCACCGAGCCGGACCGGCACCTGTCTGCGTCCCTCCCAGTCGACCGAGTGATGGAGCACCAGGTCGGGAATGGCGATCGAGAAGTCGGGGGGATGGAGCAGGCTGACCAGGCCGATCCCGTCCCGCCGGCAGGCGAGCGCGTTGGGCACGACGCGCCCCCCGTCGGGCACCCAGTGCACGGCGATGGGCAGGCTCACCAGGGCGGGGCTGGCGAGCACCGAGGCCCGGTGGGCGGTGGCGCCGCCATTCCCGGCCCACGACCACTCCGACCACACGAAGGCGGCCCACCCCGGCTGGGCGGCGGCGGGCACCCAGAGAAACCAGCTCCGGTCGGTGCGCCAGGGGGTCACGAAGCGCTCCTGGCTGGTCCGCGAGGAGGGCAGGTGACCGGGCAGCTGCCGGGCGGCCAGCAGGGCGCCCTCCTCCACCAGCCACTCACAGCCGTCGGTCTGCCAGCGCTGACCGCCGATCACGGTCGCCTCCTTCACACCCCTGAGGATAGGTGGCCCAGAGGAGGCTCCCCGCGCGGCTGGGGAACCGTCCCACCGCCCCCTACACTGAGGGGCAGCGGTGGATCTCGCCGCCACGGAGGCGACAACCATGGCAGAGGCCCAGGTCGATTGGAAGGACCCCGAAGCGGCGGCCACCCTGCTCGCCGACAACTGGCAGGACTGGCCCTTCCTGGGCGGCCCGGTGGGCCGCGGTGCGGGCTGGTTCGGAACCGTCATGGTGAGCCACGAGAAGACCCCCCTGGAGCGCTCCAACCTGCACGTGGCGGTGGAGC
>Ga0181535_10001410_pt1 | contig 31488 bp, 17 predicted proteins | sample PEATcosm2014_Bin_44_FD_119774 | JGI IMG/M metagenome (GOLD analysis project Ga0181535, IMG submission 119774) | Peatland microbial communities from MTU Mesocosm Facility, Houghton, MI, USA - PEATcosm2014_Bin17_30_metaG | ecosystem: Environmental > Terrestrial > Soil > Wetlands > Peat | place... | reverse complement strand
GCAGGGTACCAAACAGCCTTGTGAAAGTCTCCACCGGTCGCCCTCCCGTGTTCTCGTCTTGACAACAAGATCATCGGACCGACGACCGGTGGGGTCAAATTTCAAATATCTTTGGCTAGAACTCAATGCAACTTCGCAACCGATCATTTACCGCCCGGGCTCTGCTCTGCTTGATGGCATTCGTCGCGGTCGCCGCGACCGCCGCTGCCATGAAACCGGTGCTTATCCAGCCCAAGGCTCTGGCTCTGGCCGGGCTGCAAAGTTCCCAGGACAAGCCCGATGCACAGCAACCCAACACCTCGCAGCCGGACCAATCGGCAACCAAGGACGTGGTCATCGCAGGCACAATTGTCAAGAGCGGCCCCAATTATGTACTGCGAGACAGCTCCGGAACCGTGTATCAACTCGACGCTCAAGAGAAGGCCCAGCCTTTCGAGGGTAAATCCGTCAAGGTAACAGGAGAGCTTGAAACTCAAACAAGTCTTCTCCATGTGAAAGCGATCGAGGCAATGAACGCGTGACGCTTTCAACTCGGAGAGGCCTAAGCAGGCGAGCCAATCTGCTCTGACTGTCTCGAACAGACTGAAAGCCATGCTGACGGGTTCTCCTGCTGCATGGCTTTTCTCTTGCCTCGGCCTTTCATTCTTCGTGCTCCCGCATTGGAATCATACGAGGCTTCTTGCCTCGATACGATCCTTTCGAGTCCTGGACGCAGGCATTTGATGACTGGCCTTCTCTGTCTGCGCCCGAAGGAAATGCAAGACGCACCCAGGCGGGACGGAATCGATTTCAGTTAGTATCGGGCTACATCCAAAAGTCGCAAAGGCAATCTCGGGCCTGTCATCAAATTAACGAAATGAATACGGCGGCGAAAAGCACAGTTGCCGGGAAGTTGCCTGTAGTTTTGTTCATTGCGGGGATAATCTCGCTGCAAGATGAATGCGCTCATCCTGCGCGGGTTACTCACCAAAGAGCGGATGGGTCACCGCAAACGCCCCAGCCTCCGGGAGCCTCTTCGGGGCACGGCCCGGCTGGAGGGCATGAGATTCCGGTCGCCATGGCATCTTGGGACCTATTCCAAATCTTGTCCTATCCCTTAAAAACTGACAGCCTGGAACATTCGCAGTGAGAGCGGGGTTTCCGTTTTGGATATTTCCGTCTGGTCTGGCAGAGGCGGCACTCTCCCACAGGCTTGCCGATGTTTTCACCAGCAAGGAAGACGTGCGCTTCACCTGACTTGAGCCCCACGCCAGATCCAGCAATGCTTTCACGCGAATCGATGGCTTCTTTTTGTCGAGGACTTCAATGGCGGAGCTGTGGTATCCTTCCGCCGTCCTCGAATGGTGGCAGATCCCGGGTGATTGCGCCCGCCTCCCGGCGAGCCGGAGTTTGCTTTGGGCCGCTGTTTGTTTACCCCTATCAACAGAGGCGAACAGGTCACCTTCCCTGAAGGAGAAATCCAGTCATGACTTCCACACCTCCCCCGGTTTTCACGCAGATTCCCGTCGTCATCTCTAGTCGAATTTTCAGCCGTCCGCGGAAGCGGACCCAGATGGATGCCCTGTGGGCAGTTTTCTGCTGCTGCCTGCTGCTTCCGTTTGCCCCTCCCGCCCATCCGCAGGGAGCGGACGATTGGGCGTGGATGAGTGGAAGCAGTTCCCCCGGCGCCTACGAGGGCCAGCCCGGAATCTCCGGCACATTGGGAACATTCGCCGCAGGAAACGCCCCCGCAAGCCGCTGGGGCGCTTCGAGCTGGACCAACAGCAGCGGCAATCTCTGGCTCTTTGGCGGCTACGGCATCGATGCCAACGGGCTCGAAAGCGGACTCAATGACCTATGGGAGTTCAATCCTTCCACCAACGAGTGGGCCTGGGTCGGCGGCAGCATCGGGAGCGGCGCTGCTTCCGGCTTGCCCGGAGTGTATGGCACATTGGGAACGTTTGCCGCCGGCAATATCCCTGGAACCCGCTATGGGGCCGCGAGTTGGACCGACCATAGCGGCAATCTGTGGCTCTTTGGCGGCTCCGGCTACGATGGGGTCGGCGGCGCGGGCTGGCTCAACGACCTTTGGGAGTTCAATCCATCCACGAAGGAGTGGGCGTGGATAAGCGGAAGTGACACAGCCAGTCCGGCTGGCGTCTACGGCACGCTGGGAACGGCTGCCGTGGGAAACGTCCCTGGAGGCCGCGACGGCGCTTCGAGCTGGATCGATAAGAGCGGCAATCTCTGGCTCTTTGGCGGCATGGGCTACGGCTCCGCAGCCGGAACACTGGGCTGGCTCAACGACCTGTGGGAGTTCAATCCATCCACCAAGGAATGGACGTGGGTCAGCGGAAGCGGCGCTCTGATCTGCCAGCCCAACGGCGCCGACTGCATCCAACCCGGGGTCTATGGCACATTAGGCGTCGCCGCCGCCGGAAACGTCCCCGGAAGCCGCGAATGGTCCGCAAGCTGGATGGACACGAGCGGCAATCTTTGGCTCTTTGCGGGCGGATTGAACCTTCCCGGCTCCAACGATCTTTGGAGATTTAATCCTTCCAGCAAGGAATGGGCGTGGATGGGCGGAAGCAGCGCAACCGACCAGTCCGGAGTGTACGGCACATTGGGAACACCGGCTGCCCTAAACATCCCTGGCAGTCGCATTCAGGCTTCAAACTGGACCGATAGCGGCGGCAATTTTTGGCTCTGCGGCGGCGAAGGCTACAGCTCGACCGGGAATTTTGGTCTCCTTGGCGATCTGTGGAAGTTCACTCCTTCCACCAACGAGTGGACGTGGATCGGTGGAAGCAACGCCAGCAACCCGGCCGCCGAGTACGGCATATTGGGAACGCCAGCTGTCGGGAGCATCCCTGGAGCCCGCGAAGGCGCTGCGAACTGGCTCGACACCAGCGGCAATCTGTGGCTCTTTGGAGGCAACAACAGTCCCAACGATCTTTGGAAGTATCAGCTGTCGACCACTTCGTTACCGGCAGCCGCAACTCCAACCTTCAGCGTTGCGAGCGGGACGTATGCCGCGGTGCAGACCCTGAAGATCAGCGATAAAACGGCTGGCGCAACCATCTACTACTCGACCAACGCAACGTCGGAGACGCCGGTTTGGACCTCATACAGCGGTGCGATCACGGTCTCCGCAACAGAGACGATCTCAGCCGTTGCAATGGCCAGCGGACATTCCACTAGCGCTGCAGCAACCGCCTCATACACCATCAACCTTCCCGCAGCGGCCACTCCGACCTTCAGTCTGGCAAGCGGGACCTACACCACGACGCAGACCGTGACCATCTCCGATGCAACCGCCGGGGCAACCATCTACTACACCACTAACGGCGCCGTGCCGACGACCAGTTCAACCATCTATACGGGACCCATTGCTATATCTTCCAGCGAGACCATCGCGGCCATCGCTGTGGCTCCGGGTTATTCGACGAGCGCCGTAGCTTCGGCAACCTACACTCTCGAGGCGATAGAAACTTTCCTCTCACTGGCCTCCTCGTCGAATCCGTCCAATGTGGGTCAGTATGTAACCTTCTACGCAACGGTTACGGCGCCGGCTGTGGTTTTGGCTCCGCCAGGATCGGTTCAGTTCAGCGTCGGCGGCGTGGCGATGGGTTCCCCAGTTCCTCTTAACGGCACCATCGCCAGTTATACAACCGCCGCGCTGTTCGCAGGCAGCAACAGCATCACTGCGACTTACATCCCCGCCAGCGGCTCAGGGTACACCGGCAGCACATCCACATTGGTGCAGTCTGTCGCCGGAGATTGTAGCGGTATAACCGCCACCACGCTTACGTCTTCGCAGAACCCGTCGACGCTGGGACAGTCCATAACCCTTTCGGCGACTGTTGCGGCCACGGCTATTCCCGCATGTGTCATCGGCACCCCCGGCACTGGCGCAGCCACGTACGCGCCATCGGGCATCTACGGAACCGTCCAGTTCACTGTGAACGGGGTTGCGGTTGGCTCGCCGATTACGATCAGCAGCGGCAGCGTGAACGTCTTCACCGGCGTCGCCGCCACCTATACCACCAGCGTATTGGCTGCCGGAACCGACACAATTGGAGCGGTCTTTATTGAGGAGAACGGCTACTTTGAATCCAGTACAGCCACAGTATTGAGCCAGGTAGTAAATAGCAGCGGCTTTATCCTTGCGCCTGCGCTAACGGCGCTGTCGATCCCGCAAGGCGCGATCGCCGCCGACAACATCGCAGTAACGGACGTAGGCGGATTCACCGGCAGCGTAACTCTTGGCGTCTCCGGCCTGCCCAACGGCCTGACTGCAGTTTTCTCCACCAACCCCGCCGCCAACGCCAGCACGATCACGTTCACTGTTGGCAGCGCGGTCGCCACAGGAACGTACACGATCACAATCACCGGAACCTCAGGTACGGTGACCGGTAGTACCACCATCGTGTTCACCGTAACTACGACGACGCCAAGCTTTCCTGTCTCTGCTTTGCCGGCCAGCCTGGCGGTTACATACGGAGGCAGTGGAACCAGCATGATCTCCGTGACTGGAGTTACCGCCGGTGAATTCCCGGCCGGTGTATCTTTTCAAGCCACCAACCTGCCCAGCGGCGTTACCGCGTCCTTTGGCCCCACATCCACAACGGAAACCAGCGTGCTAACTCTGTCAGTGGGAAGCACGGCCGCAATCGGCACTTACGCGGTGACCGTCTCAGCGATCGGGAATATATCCAGTACATTGGAGGTGCTGCTCGGGTCTACCACCATCGAACTTGCCGTCACCGGGACGCCGCCGTCCACATGCACAATCGACTATGTGATTCAACCTCAGAACATAGGCCAGTTCGGAGTAACCATCACCATCGACAACACGGGAACCAACGCCCTGGCTGGTTGGACGCTGGCTTGGACCTTTGCCAACGGGCAGACGATTTCCACGCTATGGAACGGCGTTGAGACCCAAAGCGGCGCCAACGTGACCGTAACCAACGAGAGTTACAACGGAAGCATCCCCGCCGGAACTAGTTATACCGGTGTGGGATTCAACGGAACCTGGAACGGCGCCACCAACGCCGTGCCCACAGCGATCTCGCTCAATGGAATGGCCTGCGTGGTCAACTAGAGCACTGCGGCAAGCGGAGTGGAACTGGAGTTTGTCCCCGCTCCACTCCGCGTTTCTGAACGGGGGAAAACGAGGGCGGCACAGCCGCTAAGAGACCGTTCGCGTCTGATGCTTCTGGTCTGCATGAGTTGAACTTTTCCACTTGAACTGATAGCGTTATCATGCTCGCAGAACTGCTTGGGCTCGGATCTGTTTTTTGGGCTTTGTTCCGCCGGTCTTGCAGATGCACTGAGCAGCTGTATGCCGGTGAAGCGATGACCTTGTTGGCATAGGGCGCGCTCGGGGTTTGCCTGCCGCGTTTCATGCATTGGTGAGGATAGCTCATGCGCAGATACCTTTGGATTCTCCTTCCGGCGTTACTCGCACCCTTCCAACTCCAGGCAAAAATCATCGTCTTTTGGGAGGCCGGCTTTCCTACTGTGGCCAGCCAACCGATCGATCGAGCAAGCCTGGATAAGGCCCTCGATGGTCTGGAGCCGGTTTTTGCGGATGAGCAGAGCCTTGCAGCCGACGAAACGCTCTCAAATGCCGATCTTCTTGTGTTGCCGTATGGCTCGGCAGTCCCGGTGGAGATGTGGAAGAACATCGAGCGCTATCTCGACGCGGGTGGTAATTTGCTGGTGATCGGTGGGCAGCCGCTGCGGGTGCCCGTAACACAGGTGAACCAAGAATTTGTAGTAGGCGAGCCGCAAGATACTTATGCACGCGTGCTGGGCTTTCGCCACTCCTATGAAGTGCCGGTCTCCAAAGACGCCGTATTTCAGTGGCGATTTGGCTACTCATGGTTGCCTAAGCTCGAGGTCAGGGCGCAGCGATTCTTTGCGGTCGAAGGCGGAATCAATGGTCTGGGCTACATGGCCGATTCGACAGGCTTTTTGGTAGCAGCCCCAGTGATTGTCTCCGACCACAGAAGCCGCGGCCATAGGATGTCGGGAGGCCGTCTTGTGGCGCTCGATTTCGACCCGCAACCTGGTTACTGGCAAAGCGCTGACGGTATCGCACTTGTGCGGCAGGCCGCGGAATACGCACGGCAGGGCGCCACCGACTTTTCGGTTGAAACACTGTTTTCGGCAATCCGTCCCGGCGAGCCGCCCGTGATCACCGTGCATCTGCGGATACCGCGCGCGCAGCGGCTGGGCGCTGTGTCCAACGGCGAGGTCCAACTTCAGCTCTTGTCGGAGAATGGGGTGGTTGCATCGGCCAGAATTCCCGTCACGGGGCAGGGAATTGCGGATCTCAACGCGCCCTTCCATCAATCGCTACCCGAAGGCTTCTACAAGGTTTCAGCCATCTACAGCGAAAGCGGGCGTGCTCTCGAATTCTATGAAAACGGCTTTTGGGTGACGGAGCGCAGCGCGCTTGCGTCCGGTCCCGCTCTCGGTGTGCACGGCGATTTCCTCACCCTGAACGGCAAGCATTTCTTCCCGGTGGGAACCAACTACTTCACCACCGAAGATCAAGACTGGGATTTCTCAGGTCCAAGGAATGCGTGGACATGGGACACAGACTTTGCGGAGATGGCGGCGCACGGGGTGAGCTTTGTTCGCACCGGTGTGTGGATGCCAAACGGAAAGTTCATCGAAAGCAATACCGGTGGCGCGGATGAGCGGTTTCTTCGCAATCTTGAGGCATTTCTCGACTGCGCTCACAGGCATGACATCGCTGTTAACTTCACTTTCTTTGCGTTTTCTCCGCATTCGGGCGCATTGCCGCGAAACCCGGACGAAGCGGGAACCACACCTAATCCATACACCGACCCCGCTTCAGTTGCGGCGGAGCAGGCTTATGTCCGCTCCGTGGTGGAGCGATTCAAGGACGTTCCTTGGCTCTCGTGGGATCTGGTCAACGAGCCGAGCTTCTCCAATCCCCGGCAAATCTTTCATGGCAATTATCCAAATGGAGATCCGACCGAGATAGCTGCGTGGCATAAGTGGCTCGGCCAAAAGTATGTCAGCCTCGCTGCCCTGGGTGATGCATGGCGAGTCCCGGCAGCGGACCTGTCCAGTTTCGACGCCGTTCCGCTGCCTTCGATCGGCGATCTTCGTTACGAGCGGTATGGGAATTCAAACCAGGTACGCGCGCTCGACTACAACCTGTTTGCGCAGGATATGTTCAGCGATTGGGTCAAGTCCATGGTGTCGCTCATCCGGTCGTCGGGAAGCAATCAGTTGATCGATGTCGGGCAAGACGAAGGCGGAGTGACCGACCGGGTGCTCAATCAGTTTTACGCGGGCGCAGGCGTGTCGTTCACAACGAACCACACTTACTGGCAAGACGATGCACTGTTGTGGGACTCGGTGGCAGCCAAGCGGCCTGGCGTCCCCAATATCACAGGGGAAACCGGGTATCAGCCCGCATGGGCTCCCGATGGGACCTGGCGGTACGATGAGTTCACCGGCCTGGGACTGACGGAGCGAAAGTGGGCGCTTGGATTTGCCGCGGGAAGCAGCGGAGCGATGCAGTGGGACTGGGCGCGCGAAGCGGATTTTGGCATGCTGCGCAGCGACGGCTCGGCGAAGGTGTGGGAGCAGATGATGCTCGACCTCGGTAAGTTTGCGCGCGCAGCCGCACCTTTTGCTGATGCCTTGATCGAGCCAGATGTGGCTATTGTCTTGCCTCAGTCGTATCAATTGTCCGTTTCGAATGCGCTGGCACTGGAGGCGCAGCAATCGGCGGTGCGGGCCCTCTATAACTACGCTCATAGCCAGGCCTATGCTGTTGGCGAATACCAAACCGAGCTGCTTGGCTCCCCAAAACTCATCCTACTTCCATCGCCCTTCGGACTTACAGAGGAAGCATGGCAGGCTATCGTCCACAGAGTGCAAGCAGGAGCTGTCCTGCTGGTCACCGGCCCGTTTGGCGGAGACGCACATTTTCATGCAACTTCCCGGCAAGACTCGGTCGGGCTTCCCTATATGTCCAGGCCTCTAACTCTGCGGGAAAACACGTTTCGATTTCCCGGAGGGGATGAAACACTGACTTACTCTGGCTTGAAGACGACGGTGCTCAGCAGGGCTAACCTGCCCAATGGGAAGGATTGGGAAGAGATGACTATCGGAAAAGGAAAGATTCTCTTTGCCGCGCTTCCGCTGGAGTTGAACGACAATCTCCAGGCTGTCGCCGATGTATATAGTTATGCGCTTAAAGCCGCAAACATCGCGCCCATCTATACAGCGGCGCTTAGGGATCCGGGCATCCTGATTTGCCCCACTCTGTTTCCCAAAGCGACCTTGTATGTTCTTACCTCTGAGTCGAACCAGACCGTGGTCTCGTTCGAAGACCTTCGCAGCGCCACAAAGTTCGCCGGTACGCTGGCCGGCGGAAGGGCCGCTCTGCTTCTGGTCGGCACGGACGGGAAGCTGATTACGTCCTACCATTGGTCGAATCAATAAGTGAACAGGACCGGCTTCTCACACAGTTCGCAGGCCGTCCGGACACCCATCTCACCAGAACCTGTTGTGAACTATCCCAAAAGCGGCGCGAGAAAGCTCATAAGTGGCTCCAGCGAGTCGGCGGTGAGCCGTAAAAGTGCACCTAAGTATAAAGTTTATTGCGTTCTGGATTCAGCAACCTGCAAGACTCCCTCTGCCATTACCTTAGTGCACACCAAAGTAACTTGACCTCTCGAAGATCAAACGTTTTAGCTACACTGGGCGGTTGGGCAAACGTAATCTTGGCGAGAAGTGTTGCTGAAGATGCGCATGCCACGATGCCGATGGTGCCGCTGGTTTTGACTGCTGTCCGTTCGATTCCTTATCTGCAAGAAGTCTGCCTGGTGAGATCGCGTTCCAAAGAGAATGTGATTTTTATGATTGGCAACGTCCGCTTTTTCTATCTCCCTGCGGAGCTTGATTCTTTCTTTACCTCCTCTCATTCGTAAACTTGTGTCGTATTTCAACCCGTACGATCCCATAGCTAAGTCCAGTCAACGATCGTTATGGCTCACAGAATTCAAATTAGATACCGGTATCATGTTGCGCCCAGTACTAAGTGATGACTAATGCAAAGGAGTGACCATGAATCTGGAATTCACCTTTGCAGGCAGATGCTCGTTCTTCAGCTTAACGAATACTTTGCAATACCTGTGCCCTTGTTTCCAGCCCTGGTTGTGTTGAGCGTTTTCGATTGGGTGAAGCTGACACGCGCATAAGGCTGAAACCTCTTTGGCTTTCTGCGTGCGATCGCATTTCACAATGATTCGGGCAAATCCAAATCTACAGGTAACGGAGGAAAGAAAATGCGAACTCTATGTTCGTCTCTTACCGGGATGGGCGCAGGCCGTCGCTTGGCACACGCCGCATTCGCGGTCGTGGTTCTATCTTTGGCTATTCTTGCGCCCTGTTCCAGCGCGCAGGGAAGCTCGCCGTCCAGCATTTTAGACGCTCGCGATGCACAAGGACTCACAGCGCTCATCGTTGCAGCAGGCGCGGGCCAGGCAGACACAGTTGCATCGCTTCTCTCTCAGGGCGCCGGTGTCAACGCCACTTCAGCCGACGGGCGGACTGCGCTCATCGCCGCGGCTCAGAACAATCATCTGGACATCGTCCGGGCACTCATCGCGGCCGGCGCCAATCTGAACAAGGCGAGTCGCGGCACTGGGACCGCTCTTGAAGTTGCGGAGAACAAGGGTGAAACTCAGATCGCCGCGCTGCTGCTCGCATCCGGAGCGCGCTCGTCCGGCAAGTCAGTGGGAGACACGGTATGCGTTCTTCCGTGGAGTGGCGATGGGTTCTGCGGCACAGTGAAATCCTTCAGCGTGCGCTCGGTCGCACTTCAGGTCACCAAGATCGTGGGATGCATCAATGGCTGTTCGGCCAAGGAAGAATGCTCCGCGTCAATGATTGTCGGCGGTTCCAACGGACTTCAGACCGGCAACCAGATTGCAGTTCCTAGCTGGTGCCTGAGTCAGACGGGGGTGAAGCCATGATGTCGATCAACACAATTTCCAATAAGTTCTCTCAGATGTTAATCGTCCTTGCCGTGGTGGCAGGGTTCGTCTTTGTCGGAGACGCTCCCAGAGCATTTGGACAGGTAGGAACCAAGAGCGGGTTTACCTACAACGGCATCGTGTATACCTCCTGGTGGTTTGACGAGTACGGGAATTACGAAGATCCTCCGATCGCCACCGGAGCCGCTACGACCTCAATGAACCAGTTAGCGCAAACGAATGCCAACTATGCATCGGTGCTTGTCACCCAGTATGTGGCCACCGGCACTTCGACAACCATTGCGCCCGATGCTACCAAGACGCCGTTGGACGACCAGGTTGCATTTGCGATCCAGGGATTTCATAACCAGGGGTTGAAGGTTCTCCTCAAGCCGCACGTAGACTCGCAGGACGGAACCTGGAGGGGTGAATTTGAGCCCACGAGCATCCCTGCCTGGTTTGCCAGCTTCCAGACATTCATCGTCCACTATGCAACGCTCGCGCAGGCGAATCATGTGGAAGGATTGGTCTTCGGCACCGAATACAAGACTCTCAGTGTGGCGGCCAATGAGTCTTATTGGGCCACTGTTATCGCTGCCATTCGACAGGTCTATACCGGCAAGCTCATCTATGGGGCAAATGCAACCTCTGCCGGCGATGAATTTACCACGGTCTCGTTCTGGCCCCTCGTCGATATCATCGGTGTGGATGGATACGTCGGCCTCACGACTCAGACCAATCCAACCGTCGCTCAGTTAGTATCGGCGTGGACCGATAGTACTGAAAACGGTGGATTCAATGCCGTCGCGGCATTTCAAAACCTCAACACCACCTATAATAAACCTGTGATTTTCACGGAACTTGGCTATGAAAGCACCGCTGGCACGAATACAGAACCCTGGAACTCCAGTCTCTCCGATGGCTACGATCCGGCCGAGCAGGAGGATTGCTATGAGGCCTTCTTTGAAGTATTCAGTCAGCAGACCTCGTGGATGCAGGGTGTTTTCTGGTGGGCTTGGCAGGTTCCAGCTCTGGCCGCGAGTGATACCGGTTACGACCCCAATGGCAAGCCGGCGGGAACCACCACACTTCCGAATTGGTTCGGTTCGGCTACGCCCGCATTCAAGCTTTCTGCTTCACCCAACATCGTTTCGCTCGCTCAATACGGTAACGTTCCAGTCACCATCACGCAGACTGGCGAGGATGGATTCACAGGCAGCGTAACTCTGGCCGCATCCGGACTGCCCAGCGGAGTCACTGCTTCGTTCTCTCCCAATCCAACCACCGGCAGTACCGTTATGACACTTACAGCCAGCGGTACGGCCGCCGCCGGAACATCCACTGCGACCATCACTGGGACCTCTGGCACACTAACAGCGAGCACCACCGTTTCATTGACTGTCACGATATCCTCCTGCACCGTTTCCTATACGATAGGGAGTCAATGGTCAAGCGGATTCGGGGCGTCCCTCGTCATCAATAACACCGGAACAGCCGCCATTCCGACGTCCCCGGCAACAAGCTGGTCGCTGGTCTGGCCCTTTGCCAATGGCCAGACTATCACAGAGTTTTGGGGCGGGACGGAAACCCAGAGCGGCGGGATCGTGACGGCAGTTGGCACCACTCCTATCCCCGCCGGTGGCAGTTACTCCAGCATGGGATTCAATGGCGCCTGGAATAACGTCACAAACGCGGTACCTATCTCGTTCGCGCTGAACGGAACCCCCTGCACAGTCAACGGCACAGCGCCAACGCCGGGCTTCACCCTTGCTGCTTCGGCGTCTACGCTATCGATAGCTCAGGGCGCGAGCGGCACTGACACCATCGCTGTAACCGACGTGGGCGGATTTACCGGCAATGTAACTTTGACGGCAACGGGCCTTCCAACGGGAGTCACAGTTGCGTACGGCACCAACCCAACTACCGGTACAAGCCTGCTCACGTTTACCGCCGGCGCCACGGCCACAATCGGAACCTCAACGGTGACAATTACCGGAACCTCCGGCTCTACGACCGCAACCACAACGATTGCTCTCACTGTCGGTACCGGTGGCGGCGTCGGGTTGAAACCGTCGGCGGCCGCGCTGACGATCGCCCAGGGCGCAAGCGGTACTGACACCATCACGGTGACAGATGTTAGTCCGTTTACTGGCAGCGTAACTCTGGCCGCGACGGGATTGCCGTCCGGAGTGACTGCTGCGTTCGGCACCAATCCTGCCACGTCAACCAGTGTGCTGACATTGACGGCCAGCTCAACGGCCACGGTCGGGACGTCTACGGTGACCATTACCGGAATCTCCGGATCGTTGAGTGCAACTACCACTATTTCGCTCACAGTTACGCCCAAGGCAGGCTTTACGCTTGCGGCTTCGCCGGCTGCTCTGCCGGTCACTCAGGGCAAGACGGCAACCGATACCATCACGGTAACTGATACCGGCGGATTTACAGGCAGTATAACTCTCGTTGCATCCGGGCTACCCACTGGAGTTACAGTTGCCTACGGCACCAACCCCGCCACCTCAACCAGCGTGCTGACCTTCACGGCCAGCGCAACAGCCGCAACTGGAACGTCAGCGGTCACCATCACGGGGACCTCGGGCTCTACAACCGCAACCACCACCATCACGCTCACAGTGAGCCCGTCTTCGGGCTTTTCGCTTGCGCCTTCGGCATCCACGCTGGCAGTTTCGCAGAGCGGCACGGCAACCGACACGATCACCGTAACTGACGTGGGAGGTTTCACCGGCAGTGTAACTCTAGTTGCATCCGGATTGCCCACGGGAGTTACTGTCGCATACGGCACCAACCCCACAACCACGACCAGCGTGCTAACATTCACGGCAAGTGCCACGGCCACGGCGGGCACCTCAACGGTGACCATCACCGGAACCTCCGGCACCACAACAGCAACCACCGCCATCGCGCTGACGGTGAGTGGAGGCGGCACAGGATGCCACGTTGTCTACGCTATCTCGCCGCAGAACTCCAGCGCATTCGGCGCGACTGTCTCGATTGAAAACACGGGAAGCGCCGCACTGACCAGTTGGACGCTCACCTGGACCTTTGCCAATGGACAGACGGTCGCCTCGCTCTGGAATGGTATTGAGAGCCAGAGCGGAGCGAACGTGACAGTAAAGAACGAGCCCTACAACGGCACGATTGCTGCGGGGACGACCTATACTGGCATGGGCTTCAACGGAACATGGAACGGAACTACCAACGCTGTGCCTACTTCGTTCGCCGTCAACGGAACGACTTGTAACTAACGGAACGTGCCAAAACCGGCAGCGGTTGCTGTAGAAAGAAAAGGCGGGTCAGACGATTATCGTCTGGCCCGCGTTTTCTTTCGCATTCATAACTCCCTAAATCCTCGAGGTTCTGGACCGGTCAATTGGGAGCGGGAAGAGGCATCGAGTGCTTTCGAAAACCAGGTCACAGAGCTTGTATTCATTGGTCGGTTACTGACTTCGTGGGTTATCGAGGCGCCGGTTGAAGAGTGCGCGCAGAATATAGCCTCACATTCTAAGGAGTCAGCCTCTGAAGTTGTTATTAAGAGCTTTTCAGGAGTTACTAGCGATTGTCTGAGTTGAACGGGCGGCTTTTCACCATCCCGGCACCCTCCCGCAAGGTCACGAGTTGGTTCGCAGCGACTGATTTCATTGACTCGACAAACCCGGATGGCCACCGGACTTCAACGTCGGCGGTTGCTGCCTTACCCAATCCGAAGTGCAGACGCGGATCATTAGCCGAACAGTAGCTTGTCTGACTCATTAGCTCTTGTGCCTGCACCTTTCCGCCGTAGCGGACCTGCACGCGGGCACCGATGGCGCTGCGGTTGCTCTTCGTTCCCTCCAAACGAATCTTGAGCCAGTGATTACCTGCAGGTGCGTCGTTGCGGATTAGCGAAGGCGGGTCGTTCTGATTCATGACCAGGATGTCCAAGTCTCCATCGTTGTCGAAGTCGCCGAAGGCGCAGCCTCGGCTCACGTGACGCGCCGCCATGGCAGGGCCTGCCTCCTCCCCCAATTGGGCGAATTTTCCGTTGCCAAGATTGCGAAAGAGAATCGGCTGGCTGCGGGCGGGAAACTTGGCGAAGACGCGTTCGAGTTCCGGGTAGACGTTGCCGGTGACATAGAAGATGTCGGGCCAGCCGTCGTTGTCCAGATCCAGCATTCCTGCGCCCCAACTGACGAACCGGCGCTCAACGCCGATGCCGGAAGAGTTTGACACGTCATCGAACTGCCCTTTGCCAAGCCCACGATAGAGCCCGCTGGACTGCAGTTGATAGTGCGTCCTGAAGATGTCGATGTGTCCGTCCAGGTCGTAGTCTCCAGGAGCGATGCCCATTCCGGCCATTGCCTGGCCATCGCCGGAGACGGCCAGGCCACTCATCAGGGCGTCTTCGCGAAAAGTGCCGTCGTGGTTGTTCAGGAAGAGCAGGCCTGGTGTCGAGTCGCAGGCTACAAGAATGTCCGGCCAGCCGTCCTCGTCGATGTCCAGCGCCACAGCGGTGAGTCCATAGGAGGTTCTAACTGAGTCGATGCCCGAGGCCTTGGAGACGTCTGTGAATGTGCCGTCGCCGTTGTTGCGATATAGAGCGTGCGCGGGCACAGGCAAGCCGCGCGGGCCGCAGTAGACGGCCACTCCCTGATAGGAACAGGTCGCTATCAGCGTGCTCGGTTTCGGAGCAGTGGCCAGATCGAAATCCACGTAGTTGGCGACGAAGAGGTCGAGATGCCCGTCGCGATTGTAGTCGAGAAATGTGCATCCGGCGCCGAAGCGATTGCCAGCGTGCAGCAGGCCGGCTTTTGCCGTCACATCTGTAAACGTGCCGTCGCCGTTGTTGCGGTAGAGGCGATTGTGGCCGTAGTAGGTGAGGAACAAGTCCTCAAAGCCGTCGTTGTTGTAGTCGCCGACGCAGACACCCACGGCCCAGCCGGGATCGGCGAGTCCGGATTTTGCGGTCACATCAGTAAACGTGCCGTCACGGTTATTGTGATAGAGCCGGTTGCCGGAGCCAGGCGGATTGCCTTCGAGCGTACGGCCGCCGAGCAGGAAGATGTCCATCCAGCCATCGTTGTCGTAATCGAAGAAGGCGCATCCACCCCCCATCGATTCCATGATGTAGGTGACCTGGCCAGAGGTGCCGTAGACGATGGGCTGTGTGAGGCCGGCCTGCGCAGCTACATCCGTGAAGCGTGAGAAAGGAGCGTGCTCCGCCGCGACGGTATCGGCTGCATGCAGCATCTTGGGTGCAAGCAGCGGAGCCGCAGCCAGCGATCCGGCCTGCAGCAGGCGGCGGCGCGACCAAAGGGATTGCGATGAATTGGACATAAGGCGGCTAATTGGGACGCTGATTCCTGGGTTGACCGGGATCTGCTGGTCCTTCCATTGACGACCCTCCGGTCCCTGATGCGTTGGCGAGCATCTTGCGGAGCCGGAGCGCGCTAGGGTCGGTTGGATCGATCTTCAGCGCCGAATCCACCGCCATGCGCGCCTCCGGGAAGCGGGATTGGCTGGCCAATGTGGCAGCCAGGTTGACCCATGCGAGCGTAAAGCGCGGGTTGGCTGAGACTGCGGATCGAAAACGTATCTCGGCCTCAGTGTCGCGGCCCATCTGGCCAAGCAATGTTCCCAGGTTGTTGGCGGCTTCTGCGTAGCGCGGCATGGCAGCCAGCGCGTTGCGGAAGTGCTGTTCGGCGGTCGCTGTTTCCCCGGCCTCGGCAGTGAGGCTGCCGAGCAGATTCTCAGCGGATGCAAAGCTCGGATTGAGTTGAATTGCCTTTTCAAGAGCATCGCGCTCCTGAGCTTTATCTCCGGCCAGGTCAAGAGCCATTGCCAAATCGTATTCGAACGAGGCGTTCTGCGGCTGGGCCTCGACAGCCTCGCGATAAAGCACGACGGCTTGGCCGGCATGACCGTCCTTCAAGGCCTGTGCGGCTTGACCAGCCTTGGTTTGGCCGAGGGCTAATTTGACCGTCGCGTCCTGGCGCTCCTTGAAGAGCTTGAGTTCCGATTGGGCCTCCTCGGTCCTGCCGAGGGAGCGCAGGACCTGGGCCAAGTGAAAATGTGCCTCGGCCTGGGTCGGATCGAGGGCAACAGCCTTCTCCAACTGCACGCGAGCGGCATCATTCTGCTGCAAGCGGGAGAGCGCGACACCCAGGTTGTAGCGCGCGTCGTAGTGATTGGGATTAAGAGCGATGGCGGCCTTCAGATGTTCGACGGCGGAGGCGTACTCCTGGGCATCAGTCTCCAGGATGCCGGAAAGATAAAGCGCATCAAAACTGTTGGGATGCGCCGCCAGAAGTTGACGGACAAGGGGTCGCGCGGTCGCGTCGTCGTCCTGAAGAACCAGCACTCGCAGATAAAGCAGCTGGGTTGCCGGATCGTCGGGATGCGCCTTCACGGTGTCGCGCAACAAATTGGTTGCATCCTGATTACGGTGCGCTTGGACGTAAACCGTGGCGAGCGCGGCGCTCAATCGCAACTCCCCCGGAGATTTCGCTAGTGCGGCGGTCAGCGTTTCAACGGCCTTGTCAAAGATGTTGGCCTGGGAATATGCCAGAGCCAGATCCAACGTAAGATCTTCGTCGTGCGGAGCAGTGTTCAACAGATCTATGGCTGCCGAAAACTGGCCGTCGGAGATGCGCGCTTTGGCCAGCCAGTCCAAAGCAGTGACTGAGTTGGGATCCACTCGCAAAGCGGCTTCCCACGCCTCCTCAGCCTCCGCGGGCCGATTCAGCCGGTTTAAGACCACCCCAAGCAGCAAGCGCGGCTGCAATTGATTGGGATCCAGTTCGATCGATCGCTGCAACTCTGCTAAGGCAGCCTCAGACTGGCCTGAAGAATGGAGGGTTAGACCAAGGAAATAGTGGAGGCTTGCCGACTCAGGTTCGATGCGCAGCGCTGCCTGGAAGGCAGGGATGGCGCATAGAAACTGATGCTGCTCGCCGAACCATCCGCCCAATGCGCCCCAGTTTCTTGCGGTGGGGTGGTTCCGGACCTCAAGTTCGAGAGTTTGGGGGCCGTGGCAGGCAGAACTCTGCTGCGCCACTCCGCTGAAGCAGCAGAACGCGAGACATATGCCTCCAATAGCTGCCCTAAATCGCGTCAGCTTGTATGGCATCCGCGGCCGGATTCGGGGCTGGGGCATGAGCGCCATTGGATCCATTAAACCACTCCACTGCTGCACCGGCCAGGGGAGCACGATCCATAAGCGTGGAGACACGCAGTTGCAGATTGAGCCCCTCCAGTTCTTTCAAGGCAGCGGATAAGAACAGATGCGAAGAACGCGAGATGCCTCCGCCGATCACCACAACTTGCGGGTTGAACGCCGTAAGCTTCATGCGTAAGGCCAGCCCCAGCTGGTGGCCGAATTCGATAAACACCGCCGCCGCATCCTCGTCCTCCGCGGCTTCGGCGGCAATCTTGGCCACATCCGGCAGCGCGCCGGTGCGCAATTTGTAGTTCCGCTGGATGGCCCTGGTGGAGACGTAATCCTCAATGATGCCATCTTCATAGGCTAGATTCCAGATCTCTCCGCCGTGAGGAACCCCCGGGCCTTCGGTTACCACGCGGCCATCGACGGCAAAGGCCGAGCCGATGCCGGTGCCAAGAGTGATGCCGACGGAGCGGGGAACGCCTCGGGCTGCCCCGGTTCCGATCTCTCCCAGCAGAAAGGCGGCCGAATCGAGCAGAAAACGCACCTGGCCGGATTGCCAGCCAAACCGCTCCGCCAGGCGACTGCCCAGGTCGATGCCATAAAGATAGGGCAGCTTGTGCTTCATGAGGCTGATTCCCGCTGAGAAATCGAAGGGTCCGGGTACGGCCAGCTCGGCGCCAGCCATCCTGTTTCCGCTGCTTGAAGCTTCAATCCCCAGAGAATAAAGCAGATGGATGAATGCGTCGCCGCTCTGTTCAGCCGGGTGCGGGGCGCTCACGACCGGGCCGAGCCGATAGCTTTCATCTTGGCAAACCGCGGCCGCAACGTGGCTTCCTCCCACGTCGTAAACCAGGACGGAGTTCCCCAAATCAGCGGCCACAAAAACCTCAACACTGATAGCGGTATCATTTGTAGCATACGATCCCATGCTTCTGGAAGAGAAAGTTAATAATAGTTCTTGACAGCAGTGTTTTCAGTGGAGTAGAAGGTGTTTGTCGCTGGTACCGGTATCACTGATCACTTGTTCTGGTATCGGTCCCATTAGGCGTATTCAGAGATACCGGCTACCCAGACCAAGGTCGAGTCTTTCCATTGCGCCAGCCACAAGCGACAGCAAGTAAAACCATTCAATCGCAAAGAAGTAATTTGCAAAACGACCAATCGAAAAGTTGACAATTCAGGAGGCAGCATGAAGCAACTTCGCTGGATTTTCTACCTGACCGCAATCGCCTTTCTTGGGGTCTTCGCCTCGGCGCAAACCACCGGCACCATTCAGGGTTTGGTGACCGACAAGACGGGCGCGGTGGTTCAGGGAGCATCCATTACCATTGTCCTGACCACAACGAACGAGGAACGCAAAGCGACCACCGATTCCGCGGGCCGCTACGTGATTCCGTTTGTACAACCGGGCAACTACACCGTCAGTGTGGAAGCCAAGGGCTTCCGGCCGGCAGAACAGGACAACATCCTGGTGCAGGTGACCGAGACTCGCCCTGTGGACTTCAAACTGGACCTGGGCACGGTCTCTCAGACCATCGAGGTCAGTGCCACTACCGAGAATCTCGACGTGGATACCTCGAATATGGGCGAGACCATCCAGAGCCAGACGATTCTCGAACTGCCCGACAATGGGCGCAACCCATTCGACTTTGCGCTACTGGTTCCCGGCGTGAACAACGGCCCGGGCAACAGCAACAACGAGGGCGCCTCCACGCCGCACATCGCAGGCAGCCGCAATGCCAACAACGAAGTGATGATCGACGGCATGACCGATATTCTGCCAGAGAACAACGTCGGCAACAACGAACTCGCTTATACGCCTGTCGAGGATTCTGTCCAGGAGGAGAACGTGCAGATCAGCGTGTTGCCTGCCGATTCCGGACGATTCTCCGGCGGCGTCATCAGCCTAATCACCAAGAGCGGCACGAACCAGTTCCACGGAAGCTTCTATGAGTTCGTCCAGAATGGCAGCCTGGACGCCATTCCCTTTGGCACGCCCGGCCAGGTGAACACCAATGGCAAGCCGGATGAGCACCAGTACCAGACCGGCGGCACGGTGGGCGGCCCGATCCTCGTCCCCCACGTTTTCAATGGCCGCAACAAGGCCTTCTTCTTCTTCGATTACGAAAACTCGCACCAGGCCTTGGGACAGACCAACACCTACTCTGTTCCCAACCCGGACTGGTACAACGGCGACTTCACCAGCCTGTTCGGTACGACGACGCCAACCCTCTTCGATCCCAACTCGGTGTACCTGGTTGCTACCGGGCCGCAGGCGGGAAGCTATGCCCGCTGCGCGTATGGAAGCACCGCCAGCGTCGATGGGGGCACCGAATGCGCAAACGAGGGCGGATCGATCAACGTGCTTCCGTCGAGCCAAATCTCGAAGGTTGCCCAGGCTGCGTTGGCGTATTTCCCCAAACCCAGTCCGACCGCAAAGGGCACCTACAGCAATTTCGTGCAGACCGGGTCCATTCCGACCGACTACTGGCATTTCGACTCGCGCGAGGACGTGGACGTAACCAAGAACTGGCACTCCTTCCTTCGCTATTCGGAGTCGCACCAGATCGGTAACGCATTCAACGACTACAACAACGCAGCCTCGCCAGGAAACTATGGCGGCGCCTACCACACCAACGGCTTTAGCGGCACCTTCAACAACACGATCACATTTACGCCTACTGTGATAGGCGAGTTCCGCTACGGCTTCTCAAAGAACACTTATAATCGACTGCCCACGGGAGGCAGTTTCGACCCGACCACCCTGGGCTTCGACTCGGGCTTCGCATCGCAGGCGGGCCTGGAAGGGCAGATGTTCCCCCACTTCAGCTTCAGCGGCAACGGAAGCTTCTCGGACCTCGGCCCACAGGGCTATGAAGAGTATCAGGAAGATCCGATCGCGCAAACCGTCAACGGCAGCCTGGTTAAGATTGCCCACGGACACAGCCTGAAGGTGGGCGGTGAGTTCCGCGCGCTGCGGCTGAACTTCTATCAGTGGGCTTACCCCTCGGGCACCTTTACGGCGGACGATAGCTGGACGCGCCAATTCCCGCAAACCTCCGATTCCACCGGTTTCTCGGTCGCGTCGCTGCTGCTAGGGTTGCCTGATAACGGCTATATCTCGGAGGATGCCCGTCTCATTACCACCAGCCAGTATTGGGCCTTCTACGGGCAGGATGACTGGAAGGTCTCTCCCAAGCTGACATTGAACATGGGGCTCCGTTACGACTTCGATGTCCCGCGCAAGGAAGTCAACAATGAGCTCAGCTTCGTGGACCTGAACGCGCCCTCTCCGCTGCAAGGCCAGAGCGCCGCCATCAGCTCGGCTTTGAAGGCGAGCGGAGTGAGTTGTCCTGCTTGCGGCAGCCTGCTGGGAGCAACAACCATCGTAGGCAGCCGGGGCGCGCTCTATGGCAGCCGTCAGGGTCCAACCCAAAAGAAGGATTTTGGACCACGCTTTGGACTGGCTTACAACGCGACCTCTAAGATCGTCTTTCGCGCCGGCGCCGGCGTTATCTTCCAGCCCTCCGCTCTGCAGGCGGCTGGAAGCGACGGCGGAGGCGGCGTCGACGGCTTCTCGACAACGACCAACTTCCAACCCTCGTTCAATGGCCAGGACACGCCGCCGATCGCTACGTTGTACTCCAGCAATCCAGCGGTGCCAACCGCCAGCCAGATTCCTTTCCCCAACGGATACAATACCCCGCAAGCGAAGACAGCGTCCTGCCTCGCCACGGCGGAGTGCGTTGCGGGCATCGACATAGGAAACAACATAGGGGGGAACGGTTCGTACTTCGGCTCCTACCGCAACCCGTATGAGATCGAGTGGAACGGAAATGTGCAGTTCGCGATACCATTCGGCATGAAGCTCGAACTTGGCTATCTGGCCAACAAGGGCCTGTTCCTGATCGACGGCGATCCGGGTCTGCCCATTGATCAGTTGCCCACCACAACCCTGCAACAGTATGGCTGCACGGCCGGAGCGGGTAGTTGTCCGCTGCTGAATAACGTGGCCAATCCCTTCGCCACGGTCGTTGGAAGCACAGGCAGTCCGTACTACCAGGCCGGACTTCCGCTGGGCGGCTCGACGATCAAGATGGGTCAACTACTGAAGCAGTATCCGCAGTATGCCAGCATCCTGAGCTTCCGCAAGGGCGACGGGTCCTCCATGTACAACGCCTTCACTCTCCGCGCGGACAAGAATATGTCCCACGGACTTACCTTCACTCTCTCGTTTACCGATGGACGCGAGTATGACAACGGAGCCTCCGCTGTTACCTACCTTGGGCCTCACAGCAGCACCTTCGGCGATGAGTACAACCGCAAGGCAGAGTGGAGCATCGGCGCGCAAAACATCAACTACCAGATCGCGGGCAGCTTCCTCTACCAACTGCCCTTCGGTCATGGAAGGGAACTGCTGAACACCGGCGGCGGAGCAGAAGACAGGATCGTCGGGGGATGGCAGATCAGTGGCATCGAGAACTGGAGCAGTGGCACTCCGATCGTCATCGGCGGCCTGGACAACGGCACCACTGCCGAGGCGCTCTATGGTGGCAATTCGCCTATCACCGAACGGCCAACACTGACTGGCATCAACCCGAAGTTGACGTCTCCATCGGCGAGTTCATGGTTCAACGGCCGCGGTTTCGAGATATCGCCTGCTTATGTCATCGGCAACGCTCCCCGTGCACTGTACAACGTGAACAATCCAAGCTACCAGGATCTGGACCTTCAACTGGCCAAGAACACGACGATTACCGAACGGCTGAAAGTCCAGTTGAGGCTTGAGATGTTCAACGCCTTCAATCACCCCGTGTTTGCCAATCCAGACGTCAACTTCAAGGACGGCACATTCACGCAGATCACCGGGTACACCAATAACGCCCGCAGGCTCCAACTGGCGGCCAAAGTCACATTCTGAGCCGTTACGCGCCGGGAACTTGAACTTCGATTCCCGGCGCAACCAAGTCACCATAGAATGCAAGTCTCTTCGCTTTGAACGTTCTCGTGTGATCCCTTTCTGGGCTGAAGACAGTTCACATCCGCTCCAGCCCAGACTTTTTCCTGATTCTGTTTCGCTTGAAGCAGCCGCCAACGAAGCAAAAAAACAATAAAGCAAACCGTGCGAAGCAGCTCGTCTGCGTGCGCGGCGATCGTTGTCCTGCAAATCTCCTGTTGCTGGAAGTGAGCTCGAGGGGCGGGTTTGAATCGAGTTCTTGCTTCTCTGTTCTGTGCCGGAATGGCCACTGCAATCACAGTTGCTGTTCTCTCATCCGCTCCGCGCCATAAGCAGCAGGCCGTTTTTGCCGCCGAGGGAACGCCGGCTGCCATTACCATCGGCTACCCGCTCAACGGGTCCTTCTTTCCACCCGAAATTACGCCTCCTACTTTCATCTGGCGGGATGCGGTGCAGGCAGCCACTCTGTGTAGGATCGCAATCACCAAGGTCGGCGAAATCGACAAGCGCTGCATCTCCAGCAACAACGAAAGATGCGGTGAAAGGTGCAGGCGAGCGGGATGGTTTCGAGCGTGACGGACCAAGCGCCCTGGACGGTTCTCCGATCGATATACCCTGACCGGCCACGTCGAAGGCGGCTTCTTCTTAAGCAAAATCCACTTGAGAGCGATGGTTCCTGGGTAGAGCCCGCTATTGTCTGCGCTGTTTCTGAAATGAGATGCGAAGTAGTACGATAAGGCGAAGAATCAGTTCATAACCCGTCTTGCTAGCTCGAACTGACGCAGAACGGGTACTACTGAATCATCAAACGCCGGAATCTCAGCAGAATCAGGCTGTCACTTGGGCGAAGCGGGAAATAGGGACTCAATCGGTGCTACGAAAACCCAGGATGAGCGACGTCGCCCGTCTGGCCGGCGTCGGCACGATGACCGTTTCGCGCGTACTCAACGGAACGGTTCATGTTACCGAAGAAACGGCTCAGCGCGTACAAGCCGCAATCGACGAGTTGCAGTACCGCCCCAATGAGCTGGCCCGCGCCTTCCGCAGTCTCCGTAGTCGGAGCATCGGCATCATTCTCCCGTACCTCTACGATCCATTCTTTGCCAATTGCGCCGACGCAGTCACTACGGTTGCCAAGGAGCACGGATACTCGGTCATCATCACGACTTCGAATGGAGATCCAGACATCGAGTATGTCGAGGTGGAGGAGATGCTGCGCTGGCATGTGGACGGCATGGTGGTGATTCCCGCCAGATTCCGCGGGTCAAGGCTTACGCGATCCTTGTTTGGCAAGACTCCGGTGGTGGCTCTTGACCGTCCCTTTGCCGATCCGGCGTTCGATGTTGTGATGGTGCAAAACATAGCCGGCGCGCGCCGCATAGTCGAGCATCTGATTGAGCACGGGTATCAACGCATTGGGTTTATGGGTCTCAGACGGGACTTGTTCACCATCAACGCCCGATTTCTCGGGTATCGCCGCGCGATGCACGATGCGGGCCTGCGAGTGGATGCCTTTTTCGGCTGCGATTCCCAGCAAAACACGCTAAGAGCCGTCGGAGACAAGCTGCATGGAGTCAATCCGCCAGCAGCCTTCTTTACATCAAATACACTTGCAACGCGCTATGTTCTGGCTGCTCTTCTGAAACTGGGAGTCAAAATACCGAACGATCTGGCCTTGGCCGGCTTCGATGACTTCGATTTGGCTGATTTGATCTCACCTCCGCTTACCGTGGTCCGGCAGCCGACGCGGGAGATGGGCCGGGCGGCTGCCAATATACTCTTTGGCCGCATCGAGCGCGGTGAACCACCCCAGATCGGCGAGCAGACAGTCTTGCCGGTCGAGATAGTATTGCGCCGTTCCTGCGGATGCAAACATCGGGCGCCAGTTGTGATTTATTCGTAGAGCCGAGTGGCGCTGAAGGCGTAATGGCTCGAAGCACGCATGATCCGTCGAACCATTGTTTGAGGCCCGAGTGTCGTCGCCGGGCGCGGACGTGAACGGGGTTTCGCGACACGCCAATGGTGTCGAACATTGGTTCGGACAACGAGATAATTCGACGTTCACGCTACTTCCGGCGCGCGGGCGATGAAGTCCGGGGTACCGACGCACACCCGTCCCAAACGGAGGTGTTAAACCAGAGAATGCCGAGCAGGGAATACTACGAGGAAAAAAGACTCGAGAAGCAGGACGGTCTTGCTAATACACATTTTGCATCGGCGGCGCTCTCTGAAGCCGGTGAGACGCGATGAAGTTAATGATTACTCGGCAGATAGCAATTGTTGCATAGGAATAGCGGGACAATGCAACACTTTCATTTCAGCCATCATGTCCGATAACGGATATTCTGTATATTCAACCCTGACCTTGAACTCTCAACGATTCTGTCAGCTTGAACTCCGGCAAAGAGAACTTGACCATCGCCACTCAGGCCGGCTGGCCGGCTCTTCCCCCGCCTACATCTTGTAGCGCCCGAGGTCTTCGTCGTTCAGTCCCTCCAACCATCCGCGTAACTGCTCTGCGGTTGGGCCTTCTGGCGGACCGGATGTATTCAGCTTGGCCGTCTGCATCACCTCTTCGGCAACGTAGATTGGGCAATCGGCGCGCAACGCCAGCGCGATTGCATCCGACGGCCTGGCATCGATGACCAAAGGCTCTTCCCCTTGCCGAAGCCAAAGGACCGCGAAGAATGTGTCATCTCTAAGCTCTGAAATAACAACTCTTTCCAGCCGGGCATTCAGGTGCTGGATGAGGTTTCTAGTCAAATCATGGGTCATCGGACGAGGAGCAGCCACTTTTTCAATCTCGATGGCAATGGCGTTGGCCTCGAAGATACCTACCCAGATGGGCATCACCGTCTCTGAAGCGATGTCCTTGAGGACGATGATCGGCATGCTGGTGGCAGGGTCCAGCATCAGTCCGCGAATCCGCACTTCGACGCCGCCGTCAACGATTTGCTCCCTGCCTTTCGCGGCGTTCAACTTTTTCAACTCGGCTTCAAGCCTGGGCAGATCACCATTCCGGATCTTCTCCGCGCGGTCGACAAGTCCCTTAAGCGTCAGCTCTTCAGCTTCGGAACGCAATGCCTCGATCTGCTTTTGCAACTCGTCGTCCATGGCTTGCCCTCCCTTCGCCCGCTTTCATCTTAGACCACTTCGCCGACCAAACTGTTGGGATGCGTCGCGGTAATCTTCACCCGCATGTAGCTTCCCGGCGCTGGAGCGATCGGCTGCGTACAGGTGAAGTTGACCGGCTTGTTCTGGCTGCTACGTCCGATAACCTGTCCTCGCGCCGCATTTATACCCTCGACCATTACTTCCATAATCTGCCCTAAGTGTTTGGCATAATTAATTCTTTGAATCTCGCGCTGGCGATCGAGCACATGTTGAAGCCGGCTCGCCTTCTCCATCTCCGGGATCGAGTCGATCATTGTCAGGGCTGGGGTGTTGGGCCGGCCCGAATACTTGAACCCGAAGACGCAATCGTACTCGACCTCGGCAAGAAGGTCCATCGTCTGGATGAAGTCGTCTGGAGTCTCGCCAGGAAATCCCACAATGATGTCTGTCGAGATCGAGATCGGCCGCTGCGCGGCTCTGATCCAGGCGACGCGCTCCAGATACCATTCGCGGGTATATTCACGGGCCATCATCTTCAGCACGCGAGACGAGCCGGACTGGACCGGCAAATGAACGTGGTCGCAGAGTGCAGGCACAGCGTCGATCGCTTCAACAATGTCGCTGGTAAAGTCGCGCGGATGGCTGGTTGTGAAGCGCACGCGGCGAATGCCAGCTACTTCGCCGACGGCGGCAAGAAGCTCGGCAAAGCTTGACTTCCCTTCCGGATCGCGGTAGCTGTTCACATTTTGGCCCAGCAGTTGAATCTCGGTATAGCCCAGGTCGGCGATGCGCCGCGCCTCAGCCAGCACCGACTGCGAGCCTCGGCTGCGCTCTTTGCCACGTGTGTATGGGACCACACAATAGGCGCAGAACTTGTCGCAGCCCTCGATGATCGTGATGTAGCCGCGATAGGGGTTCTTGCGGGCCGTGAACTCGGTCTCGAAGGTTTCGTCGGTCTGACGGTCATCGAGACCGGTGATGCGCGTCTCGCCGGCCTCAAGCCGCGCCAGCATCTCGGGCAGCTTGCGATAAGAGGCCGACCCGGAAACCAGCGACACATACGGCGCACGGTCAAAGATCCGCTCGCCCTCCTGTTGCGCAACGCAGCCGAGAACCGCAAACCGCTTCCCTATCCTGTGTTGGCGCTTGTACTCGTCGAGCCGGTGGAAGACCTTCTGCTCCGCCTTGTCGCGGATCGAGCATGTGTTGTAAAGGATGAGGCCGGCTTCTTCTTCAGACTCGACCTGCCTGTATCCCTGCTGCTCCAATGTGCCAATGACCTTTTCCGAATCATGGGCATTCATCTGGCAGCCGAAGGTTTCCAAGTAGAAGGTTTTATCGGTTGCCATAGCAATCTTGAGTATACCGCGATCGGCAAATCGGTCTTGATTTCGACTTCAATTCGCCGACCGCGGTGCTGCGCTATTAGTTTTGAATCCAGATCTCAACTCGCCTGTTCTTCTCCCGGCCATCGGCCGTCTCGTTAGAGGCAACTGGAAGTTCGGAGCCAAAGCCTTGAACGACCGCCGGCTTGAGACCGCGCTGAATCAGCTGATTCTCGATAATCCTGGCCCTGTTCAATGAGAGAGCCTTGTTCGCCGCGGAGGTTCCTACGCTGTCGGCAAAGCCAAAGAGCAGAATCTTTCCTCCTGTGGCGCCCTGGTCTGAGATCAGGGAGACAACACGATCCATGTCAACCTGAGCCTTGTTGTCTTGCATCGACTGACCAGCCTGGAAACGAAAATCCAAAGAGAGACGCTCGGCGCTCTGGGTCAGCTTTTTGTACTCGGCTGGGGCTTTGTCGGAAACGGTCTGCGACTCCGTTGCGATGTTCTGGGTAACGAAACCGTTCTCTGCAACCACATCCTGACCTTGCTTTGAAAGAGCGAAGTCGATGAACAGACGCGTCAACTGGTTTGCGGGTGCGGTAGGCGTGTAAAGGTAGAGGCGCCTGGAGAGTGAATAGTCTTCCGTGGCGACCGTCAAGCGGGTCGGCAGCAGCGCTCGAGTTCCCTTCTCAGACACGGCGAGAGGCTTCGCGCTATGAACGAAAGGAAGGCCGATGAATCCGATGCCGTTCGGATCGTGGGCGACAGCATCCGAAAGCTGGTCGCTATTCTCGAACCGCTGGGCGCTTGATGCCAAGGGCTTGCCGGCCAATACAAGACTCTTGAAGGTGTCGTAGGTTCCAGACTTGTCGTCCCTGGCGTATATCTTGACCGCCTGGGTAGTCCCGCCCTTGAGCCAATTGGCGGATTCGCCGGTGAAGATACGCATAATGTCGTCTTTTGAGAGCTCGTTGAGCGGGTTGGAAGAGTTGACAATTACGGCGATGCCATCCAGCCCCACAATATGTTCACTCGCCGGAGCGAGCATATCGCCCAACGAAGACAGCTTGGACGCTTCGTCCGGCTTGATTCTCCTGGACGCCATGCCGATGTCGCAACTGCCATCAGCCAGAGAGGTGAAGGCCGTCGCCGAGCCATGCGCCGCAATTCGAATCGAAGATGTGAATCCATCGCCGGGCAGCGTGCCGATCACGGTCTTCTCCTGAGGCTCATCCCCATCAACCGTATGAACACCCGTGGCTCCGCGGCTCTTGAGGAATGCCTCAGCCATCGCGGGCATCAGAGTCTCCCCAATCGTATTGGAGCCGGACAGTCGCAGGAGCACGTTCTTTTGAGCGACCGATTTTGCAGCACTCACCCGCAATGGAAGCTTGATCCAATTCTTCGATACGGCAAGTCCGCCAAGCAGCAGAAGTAAAACTGCCGCAGCCGCAAGAATGGACCTCATCGTTCTTGGCTGAGCCTTGGTTGCGACTTCCTCAAGCTCTTGTCCGCATACAGGACAAAGGAAATCCGAGCCCTCTGGAACGGTGTGAATCTCATTTTCCCTCGAGACCGGACATTTCTTCAAATTGATGCATCTTCCCTGTCGCGCTTTAACCATCGCTTCCCCCGCCTTTCGGTTCGTTGCCTGTTATACCCTTGTGGTTCGGCCAGAGCGGCCGTTAACCCCGTCTCCGTGCGAACTTCGCCCTGGAGGCTTGCAACGCCAGGCGAAACGAACAAATAAGGCCTTCCTGCGCGTTGACAGGCGCGAAGGCGGTAGAGCTAAAGGTCAACCGTTTTGCACAGACTAGAGTGTCAAGTCGGTGCGGATCATCAACGGTCAATGAATATCTCACTCTCTGGATAAACTCTCCCCGGAACTGCATGGGTGGTTGATTCGCCGATTGCAGTTCGTCGGCCTTACTTCCTCATCCAGATCTCAACGCGACGGTTCATCGCGCGGCCCTCGGCCGTGTCATTTGAAGCAACGGGAAGCTCGGAACCAAACCCCTTCACGATCGTGGGTCTGATGCCTCGCTGAATGAATTCCTTCTCGACGACCTTGGCCCGGTTCAACGAAACGGCTTCATTCTCTCCCGAGGCGCCGGCATTGTCTGTGAAGCCGAAGAGCAGGATCTGGTTCTTCGTTCCGCCTTCATCCGCAACCAGCGAGACGACCCGGTCCAAATCCGCCTGCGCCATGCTGTCTTTTTCCAGGTCACCGGCATTGAACCGAAGGTCCAGAGACAGCCTCTCTGCACCCTGCGTCAACTGCTTGTACTCTTCCGGAGCCGACTTGGATATGGTCTGTGCGGTCGCCACAACGTTCTGCGCAACGAGGCCGTTGGCCGCAACCACATCCTGGCCATCCTTTGAGAGTGCGAACTCAACAAACCGCTGTGTGAACGCATTCTGTGGAGATGCCGGAGTGTAAAGGTAGAGCCGCCTCGATAATGGATAGTCTTCCGTTTCGACGGTCAGCCGAGTCGGCTTGAGGGCGTCGGTCCCTTTATCCGATACGGCCACTGATTTCGCGCTATGAACAAATGGAAGGCTGACGAAACCGATGCCGTTCGGATCGTTCGACACAGCCAGGGAAAGCTCATTGCTGTCTTCGAAGAGGCGGGCAGAGGGCGTCAACTGCATTGCCCCAAGCACCGAACTCCTGAACGAATCGAAGATCCCGGATTGATCGTCCCGGGCGTAAATCTGAATCGCGCCATGGGTGGATCCCACCCTCGACCAGTCGGTGATCTCTCCTGCGAAGATGCGCCTGATTGTATCTTTGCGCAGCTCGCTGATTGGATTGGAGGCGTTGACGATGATCGCGATGCCATCAAGCCCCAGGACGTGTTCGCTGGCTGCCGGGTGAAGATCGCCCTTCGAGGCCAGTTTGCCTGTCTCGGCGGACTTGACTACCTGCGAGGTAATCCCGACGACGTCGCAATTCTTATCGGCCAGCGCGGTGACCGCGCCTTCGGAACTATGTGCCGCAATCTCAATCGACGAAACAGCTCCATCACCCGGCAAAATGCCCTGAACAACCTCGACCTGCGGATCGGCTCCCGACAGAGTCTGAACGTCTGTCGCGCCCTGAGCTTTAAAGAAGGCCTCTGCCAGCGCCGGCCCCAGGCTGTCTTGCAGGGTATTCGAGTCGGCCAGACGAAGAATCGCCGTTTGCGTACCCTTGAGCTCGGCAGCATTGGCTCCCGCCGGAGCGTTGACCCATTTCTTGTCTAGTGCGAATCCGAAGACAACAAAAAGAATAAAGACCGATGACACCGCGAGGACGACCTTGCTCGCAATATCCCGGGATGGGGTTACCACCTCGCTGAGTTTTTTGTCGCACAGTGGGCAATAGGTCATGGATCGCTTCTCATGGGAGAAGTCCTCATGAGTGTTCGCAAGCACGCATTTGCCGTAGTTTGTGCAAATCTTCTGAGGCATTGTCTCCATCCTCCCCGTTCACGTTCCCATCATTTGGAGTCGATCAATTTGCAGTCTGTGCAGCCGCGTGCTGAAAAACTGATATGAATTCGGGCTGCATTCACTAATTTACACTTGTCGGTTACTGAAGTGCTCGTTTCTAGTGATTACGTCAGGTACTTTGGTACTTTTAGCTACCAAGCGTGATGCGCGTCACACTGAAAGTCCACTTTCGGCTGGGAGTTCGATTAGCCACGCAACTTCAGCGCACCAATGCATGAAGATAAGCCAGCAGCGCTCCCATCTGCTCCTCGGTGAATCTGCCTGCAAATGCGGGCATCATTCCCTTCCCTGCCAGGACATCGTGGCGCACCGCATCGTTGGTGGCAGCAGCGCCGCTGGGAAGTGTCTTGCGTTCGAACAATCCGTGCAGATCCGGCGGAGCCTTCTTGAGCGCAAGGTCATTCTCCTCATGGCAGTGGGCGCAGCGAATTTCATAGAGATGCTTGCCTTCCGCTTCTTGCGGGCTGAGAGTCGGCGCCGCGCGGCAGCCGGCTTGGAGCAATACTGCTCCCAAGCAGAAAAGAGTCGAAGATTTGCGCATTGCTGGATGCATGGTCAAATTGCATAGAGAGCAATTATTACAACGGCGGCGGCGCTTCCAAGCACAAAAAGCTGGCCCGTACATACTTGATAAATATCGACATTGCAGGACCGGCTACCGGCCGGCTCATCGGCAGTCGGTGACGGTCGAACCTCCCGATCGCTCGGTGCATTAAGGAGACGAAAGTCTACGAATTGAAATCAGACTCCGCACAAGACCCACGGCAGCAGGCCTGCTTCGCTATCCTGAAACCATGGATTCATCCGCTGAGAAACTGACCCCCATGGCGCACAAGGCCCAGAGCCGCTGCTTCGGCTGCGGCCCGGCGAATGAAGCCGGTTTGCGTCTGGATTTCCTGCTCGCCGAAGATGGCAGCGTAGTTTGCCCGGTTACGGTTCCGGATCGCTTCGAGGGCCCGGCCGGATACGTGCACGGCGGCATTCTCGCCACACTGTTGGATGAGAGCATGAGCAAGTCTGTTCGAGCCCGCGGCTTGACGGCCATGACGCGCCAGATGGAGATCGACTACCTCCGCCCTGTCCACTCCGCGGCGCCGATTCGCCTGGAGGGCCGCTTGCTTCGCAGCGAAGGCCGCAAGCACTGGACCGAAGCGAGAATCCTCGACGCAAAAGGCCACGTTCTCGCCCAGGCAAAGGGACTGTTCATCGAGATTCGCAGCGGCCACGGCTCGTGAGTGTTTCGCGCCGTCGATACCGCGCCGGTGAGTTGATTCACACTGGTGAGGTTTCAGAGCGGCCCGAAGGCCGCCCCGCTGAAAGAACTCAGCAAAACCGGGGAAGACGTACCCCGAAACCAGTAGACTCAAGTCGACGCGACCGTCAGGGAGCGGCGACCTGCTTTGATGCGAATCAGGCTAG
>Ga0181535_10001409_pt1 | contig 31493 bp, 25 predicted proteins | sample PEATcosm2014_Bin_44_FD_119774 | JGI IMG/M metagenome (GOLD analysis project Ga0181535, IMG submission 119774) | Peatland microbial communities from MTU Mesocosm Facility, Houghton, MI, USA - PEATcosm2014_Bin17_30_metaG | ecosystem: Environmental > Terrestrial > Soil > Wetlands > Peat | place... | reverse complement strand
CACCTCGAGGAGACCGGCGAGATCATCATATCCCGCGGCGAGGGCGACGAGCTCGTCCAGTAGGGGCTCAGGCTCCGGCGTAGCCCAGGACTTCCCTCTCGAGCGCGGACTTGTACGCGAGCAGCTCCATGAGGAGGCCTCTCTCGCGCGCGGGCGTATCGGGTCGGTCGAGGCGCTGGGCCACGATCTTGCCGTAGGTCGCGAGGTCCGTGACGCCGGGGAGGGGCGGCAGCTGCAGCCTGCCCGCGCAGAACGCGCGCCATCTCGCCTTCTCGCGCTCGCCGAGCGCCTCGGGGAAGTTCCGCGCGTACAGGCGCCTTAGCAGCTGCGCGGGCCTGTCGTCGGCGAACTTCATGCGGTAGAGGGCGGCCTTGGCCGAGGCCGGGCCGACGCCGGCTATGCGCTCATGGACGGTCGCGAAGGCTTCAGCGTCCTCCTCGGGGAAGAAGCTGCCGGCGTATATGCGGAGCTCGGGATCCTCGGCTTCCTCCGCGCCCTTGGACCCGGCCGACGCCTGGGACTCCCGCGATTCGAAGACCGCCGCCATTTTCTGCAGGAGCTCCGGCTCGCTCTTTATGACCTCGAGGTGCCGGCGGCATTCCGCCCGGTCTATGCCGAGCCTGGCCGCGGCCGAATCGCTCAAGGTGCCCATGGGAGCGAGGAAAGGGCAGCGGTTGAGGCGGATGCGCGACAGCGGAATGCGCTCCTCGTCGAGCTCGGCCTTCCTGGTGAAGACCCGCCTGCGGAGCTCCTCGACCCCGAGCCCGATCACGGTGGAAGGGTCGAAGCGGAGATCGATCGCGATGAGCTGATTGCGGTTCTCGGGGTCGAGGGCGAGCGGGGCCACGAGAGTGGTGCAGCCTTTGGAGGACGTGTAGCCGGCGGACGCGTGGACGAGGGGCGTACGCTCGACGAGGTCCACGAGGGGCCGCAGGGAATCGCGGGTCCTGTGCGTCCAATACCATTCGTAGAGCTTGGGCTGACGGGCGCGGAGGAGCCGGGCGAGTTCTATGGTCGCGAGCACGTCGTGCATCGCGTCGTGGGCCGACTCGTGTGCGATGCCGTTCGCGCGGGCGAGGGCGACCAGGGTGAAGATCGGCCTGCCTCCCTCGTCCTCGGGCCACACGATGCCCTCCGGCCTGAGGTCGCGGGCGGCGCGCATCAGGTCGATCAGGTCCCAGCGGCTGTTGCCGTTGCGCCACTCCCGCTCGTAGGGATCGAACAGGTTCCGGTACAGGAGGCTGCGCACGAATTCGTCGTCGAATTGAAGGGAGTTGAAGCCCGCGGACGTCGTTCCGGGAGCGCCCATCGCGGCGCGCAGGGCCTTCGCGAACTCGTAGTCGGTGAGGCCGGCCTCGGAGGCGTACTGCGGCGTGATACCGTGGACGAGGCAGGAGAGGGGGCTGGGAAGGTAGTCGGGCGTCGGCTTGCAGTAGAGGAGGGTCTTCTCCCCCAGCGGCGCGAGGCCCTCGTCGGTCCGGACGGCCGCGAATTGGGCTATCCGGTCGCAGCGCGGCTCGAGGCCGAAAGTCTCGAGGTCGTACCAGAGGATCGAGGGCGCCATGCCCGATGATAGCACGGCTCAGTAAGACTGCTCCATCGTCCGTATCAGGTTGAAGAATAGGCGGTTTACGGGAGTGGGCACGCCGGTCTCCTCGCCGAGGGCGATCACCCTCCCCGCGAAGGCCTCGACCTCCGTCTCGCGCCGCGCCTCGACGTCCTGGAGCATGGAAGTCTTGGCCTCGGGCAGGAGTCCGAGCAGCGTGGCGAACCACGAGTCGAAGTCGGCCTCGGTGAGACCGGTGCCCTTGACGCGCGAGATGGCGATAAGCTCCTCCATGGCCCCGTACATGGCCTCCTTGGCTTCCGGAACGCGCTGGAAGACGCGATAGGGCGCGCGGAGGACGGCGGAAGCCTGGTTGATGCCGACGTTGATCATGAACTTGTACCAAAGAGATCGGATCATGTCCTCGGGCACGACGTAGCCGATTCCGCATCTGTCGAAGAAGGAAGCGATGCGCCTTACTCGCTCGCTCCAGGCGCCGGGCCGGTTGCGCGCGTCCCCGAAGTGGATCTTTCCCGCTCCCGAAAAGCTGATGGCGTTGCCGTTTCGGACCGCGTCGATCCCCAGGATCATCGCGTAGGGGACCTTTTCGCGCCCGAAGGCGGCGGCGAGCTCGTCCTCGCTGGAGATGCCGTTGAGAAGCGAAAGCACGAGGCTTCGGGCGCCGACGAAAGGCGCCATGCCTGATATGGCGCTCTTCAAATGCTGGTTCTTGACGGCGAGGATTACGAGGTCGGGCTCGTCTCCCGCGGCGGGCGGGCTCTCGCCGGAAACGAGGGGAAAGTCGAATCGGCGGCCGTTGATGACGAATCCTTCGGCCGCGTAGCGCGATATGCGCGAGCCATCGGCGAGGACTCCAAGCGACCCCGGCTCGCCCGCCTGGATTATCGAGGCGACGGCCGCGCCTACGGCGCCTGCGCCAACGACCAAGACCGAGCGTATCTCCTCCACGTCCCCTCCTGCCGCGCGGCGAAAGCCGCAGGCGGCCACTCTATACGATGGTCCCCGGCCGTTCAAGCGGCATGGGCCCCCGGGCGGCGGCTCCCATTGCCGCGATCGGTATTTCGTGCGAATCTCGTGGAACGGAAGCACCCGCCCGGAGGCCGAGTTGAGAGATTTCTTCGACGTCCTGCGCCGCCGCTCGGGCGAGCGCCGGTGAGCCGCGAATACTGCCCGCGCTGCCGCAGGCCGCGGGCGGCCTGTCTTTGCCCGGCCGAGCCTCCGATGGCCACGAAGTCGCGCATCGTACTCCTGACGCACCCGAAGGAATACCGGCGCCAGAAGACCGGGACGGGCAGGCTCGCCTGCCTCAATCTCGCGAACTGCGAGATACACTCCGGCATCGCCTTCGACGGCCATCCGCGAGTGCGGCAGCTTTCCGAGGACCCGGAGAACCTCTGCCTCCTCCTGTACCCGGGCCCCTCCGCGACCGACCTGAGCGTCGCCGTCGGAGTCGGTCTCGGCCTTTCCCGAGAGGAAATCCTGAAAAGGCGCATAGTCGTGTTCCTGATCGATTCGACATGGGCCTGCTCCCGAGCCGTCCTGCGCGAGAGCCCCGGGATATCGCGGCTGCCGCGCATCAGGCTCGAGCCGCGCGAGCCCAGCCGATGGAGGATAAAGCGACAGCCTCGCGAAGACTGCCTGGCCACGATAGAGGCGATCCACGAGCTGCTTTGCGCCCTTGAGGCGGCGGGCCTCGATTCGTACCCCGACAAGCTGAGGCTTCTCGACGCCTTCGCGGCCCTGCAGGACTATCAGATCGCCAGGGCGGAGGCATCGGGCGCGCCCAGGTTCACGCGCCCGTAGCGGAATACTCGCGGAACGCCGCCAGCTCCGCTTCCAGCTCCTCGAAGTACGAGGGCTCGATGGGGTACTTCACCCGGACCGAATTCTCCTTACCCTCGTTCCGGTCGCTCATCCGGCACTCCACCCTCGCCTCTCCGTCGCAGACGAGCACGATGGACAAATCGCCCTCCGCGCCCAGGAATTCCGCGGTTCCGGACCGGCGTCGCGCGACGTCCCCGAGATCGACGAGGAAGGCCATGATGGAGCTCATTTTCAGCGTCGCGGCCTTGTTGACCCTGAATCCGTTGCTTTCGACGATGACGTCGCACTCGGCCTCGTCCTCGCAGGCCTCCGCCGGGGCGCGGGGGACGAAAATCGAGTCGCTCACGATCTTGACGAGCCCGCTTTCCCCCCTGAGCGAAAACGAGTTGGCGTTGATCTCCATTTATCTCTCCAGCGCGCGAAGACTTTATTACTGGATTTCCCGCGGAAAACCATAAGCCGGCTGCCGTCCGGAGTCAAGCGGGGCCGCGTCCCTTGCGGTAGGCGGTCCTTACGGCCTCCAGCTTCGTCCGAATAGTCCTCTCGTAGTGGCGTACCGGAGGGACGCGCTTCCTGTCGAGGCCGAGGAGCTCATAGACCGCGATCTGCGCGGCGGTCCGCGCCATGATCAAAAAGACGATATTGTATAAAATGCCGACAAGAGGGCAATATTGTCCAACGAGGGATTTCACCATGCCGGATGCGCGGATCACGAAGAAGGCCCTGGCGGCCTCCCTCAAGAGCCTGATGGAGGTCGCTCCGCTCTCCAGGATTTCCGTGAAGGACATCGTAGAGGACTGCGGGGTCAACCGCCAGACCTTCTACTACCATTTCAGGGATAAGTACGAGCTCGTCAACTGGATCTACAGGACGGAGGCCGTGGAGGGCATCGCGGACGCGAGGGACTATGCGCATTGGACCGAGGGCATCGCGCGGATATTCTCCTACCTCGTCGACAATAGGGCGTTCTACGTGAACGCGCTGAAAGCGCCGGGCCAGGACTCCTTCGCCGGCTACCTCTTCGAGGCGACGCACGATCTCATCATGGGCGTGGTGAACGAGGTCTCGGGCGGCCTGGATGTTCCCATGGACGAAAGGCTCTTCATCGCCGATTTCTACGACTTCGCTTTCGTGGGCATGGCCGCGCGCTGGATAAGGGCAGGAATGGGCGAAAGCCCCCGCGAGATCACCGAGCGCATAGGGGACATAGTCGAGGGCAGCATGCGGAGAGCCCTCGAGAAGCGGTCGAGGGGTCCCAGACCTCTCCTCGATCGGGCGGAGAGCAGGTAGGCGCCATGAGGGTCGGGGAAATCAAGCCGCGGCGCGCGTCGATCCCGCCGATCGCCCTCGCCTTCCTGATCGGGGCGGCGGCCTTCGCGGAAACGACTGAAGCCGCGCCGACTCCGGTCGAGAAGTACGGCAGGCTGCAGGTCGTCGGCGCGCGGCTCTGCGACGCGAGGGGCGATCCCGTCCAGCTCAGGGGCATGAGCAGCGCCGGCCTGCAATGGTACGGCGGCATAATCAACGAGGACTCCTTCGCCGCCCTGGCGCGCGACTGGGGCTGCGACGTGATCCGGCTCGCCCTATACGTCGGCGAAGGGGGCTACGCTGCCCATCCCGAGCTCAAGGATCTCGTGGCCGAAGGGGTCGATCTCGCGACGCGGCAGGGCCTGTACGTCATTCTCGACTGGCACGTCCTGACTCCCGGCGACCCGAACGATCCGATCTATTCGGGAGCGGCCGACTTCTTCGGCGAGATGGCGAGGGCCTACGGCTCGAGACCGAACGTCATGTACGAGATCATGAACGAGCCGAACGGCGAGCTCACCTGGCCCAAGGACCTCAAGCCCTACGCCTCCAGGCTCGTCGCCGCGATAAGGGCCGTCGACCCGGTCGGCATCATCCTCATCGGTTCCGGTACGTGGAGCCAGGACGTGGATTTCGCCGCGGACGACCCCGTCGTCGGCGCCAACCTCATGTACACGGTGCATTTCTACGCCGGAACCCACGGCTCGATCCTGCGCGGCAAGATCTCGCGCGCATTGGCCGAGGGCGCCGCGGTTTTCTGCTCCGAGTGGGGTACCAGCGAGGCGAACGGCACGGGCGGGCCCTACATCGAGTCGTCCGAGGAGTGGCTGAAATTCCTCGATGACCGCGGGATCAGCTGGGTCAATTGGTCGCTCTCCGACAAGGACGAGACTTCGGCCGCCTTCAAGGCGGGGACGCCCCTCGCGCCCGACGTCGTCGGCGAGGGCGGATACAGGATCTGGTCCCCCGAACGGCTCAGCGCATCGGGCGCGTTCGTCCGGGCGAAGATCAAAGGTATCCCCTTCCCGACGCGATGAGGAAGCGCCTGGTCGTAGCCGGCAACATAGGCGCCGGCAAATCGTCCCTCGTCCTCCTCTTGTCGGAGCGCCTGGGCTTCCGCCCATGCTTCGAGCCGGTCGCCGAGAACCCCTACCTCGAGGATTTCTACCGGGACATGGCTTCCTGGGCTTTCCAATCGCAGCTGTTCTTCCTGAGCCATCGCCTGCGCGCGCATCGGGCGCTGATGGACGACCCGCGCTCCATCGTCCAGGACCGATCCCTCTACGAGGATGCCGAGGTCTTCGCACGCAATCTCTACGAAAGCGGCGCGATGAGCGAGCGCGACTGGCTCACCTACCGAAGCCTTTACGAGAACGTGACCGGCCTGCTCCCCGCGCCCGATCTCGTCATATACATCAGGGCCTCGGCCGCTACGCTGAAGTCGCGCATCGCCAGGCGCGGTCGCGGCTTCGAGACGGCCATCACCGACGGCTACCTCGAGGGCCTCAACGGGCTCTACGAGTCCTGGATCGAGGGTTTCGACCTCGCCCCGATCCTGATCGTGCCGGGGGACGACCTCGATTTCGTGGCCGAGTCCCGCGACCTCGAGGCGATCGCCGCGACCGTCGAGGACCGGCTGCGGGACAGTCAGGGAAGCCTCTTCCCCTTCGGTATGTAGCCTCCCCGCCGGGCATGGGGGCAATTTGCCTCGGGGCCCGCGCTTCAGTAGCTTCCTATCCTAGGCATAGGGAGGAAACATGGCTACTGTCACCCTGAGGGGAAATCAGGTTCATACTGTCGGAGAGCTGCCCAAGGTCGGGTCCAAGGCGCCCGAATTCAAATTGACGAAGGGAGACCTCTCGGACGTCGCGCTCGCGGACTTCTCCGGCAAAGTGAGGATCCTGAACATCGTGCCCAGCCTCGACACGTCGACCTGCGCCCTGTCCGCCAAGAGATTCAACGAGGAGATCAAGAAGCTCGGCGGAGCGACGGTGCTCAACATCAGCAGGGACCTGCCCTTCGCGCAGTCCCGCTTCTGCAAAGCCGAGGGCGTCGACGCGGTCGTGCCGCTGTCCGAGCTGCGCGACCGGTCCTTCGGGGCGGCCTACGGCGCCGAGCTGAAGGACGGTCCCCTCGCGGGCCTCCTCTCGCGCGCCGTGATCGTGGTGGACGCCGCGGGCATAGTCGCCTATACGCAGCAGGTCCCGGAGATCACGACGGAGCCGGACTACGATTCGGCATTGGCGGCCGCGAGGAAGGCATTGGGGAAGTAGGGGCCGGCTATCTCCTGCCGACCAGGGCCCGCGCTACCTTGGCCCCCCTGCGCGTCAGCTCCGAAACGGTCGTCCTGGCCGCGGCCTCGGGACCGAAGCAGTAGGCCGCCGGCGACTCCGGAGAGTATCCGCGAGTCGCCTCGAGCTCGTCCCCCTCCAGGGCCTCGGCCAGGAACTCCACCCTGAGGGCGGAAAGACCGGCTTCGCCGTCCGACGCGGCGTCGACCAGCCAATTCACCAAATGAGCGTTGTTGGCGTGGCCGTTGTGGTCGATGTGCCGGCCCCGGACGCGCTGGGAGAAGACGGGAACCGGCTGGGCGGCCTCCGGGACATCGAAGCCGAAGCCGGGCACAGGGTGGGGATCGCCCGGGCTGGGCGGCACCTGCCCGAGGACGCTCGCGGGCCTGAGGGGCCTCCTGGCCGCGATGTCGACGACCAGGTAGGCATAGACCGCGCGGACGAGGCTCTTCCCGTCGGGCCTCCGCATCTCGATGTCACGAAGCGCGAAGAGCTTGCTGATTCCCGCCGGCCAGGTCCGTACGATCACCCGCTCGCCGTCGCGGGGCAGCTCGTCCGCGCGAAGGTCGAGGCGCGAGAGCATCCAGGTCCAGCCCTTCGCGTGGAGGTCCTCCATCCCGAAGCCCAGGCTCGTGGCGCTGACGCCCGCGGCCTCCTGGAGGAAGTTGACGAGGGCGAAGGCGCGCAAGGGGCCGCCGTAGCCGCAATCGTAGCCGTGGACCTCGAATTCGAGGGTCGTATGGAGGGAGTCGACCATCGCGCCTTCTAGCCCGCGGTCAGGTAGGCGTGGGCGTCCGCGAGGCGATCCGGGATCTCGATACCCTGGGGACACTTGGTCAGGCATTCGCCGCAGCCGGCGCAGGAATCCGCTCCGTGTCCCGAAGCGAGATACGCGCTCCTATACCAATCGGCGGTACCCTTCCGCGTATCGAACATGGAGGCCGCGTTGTACATGCCGAAAAGCTCGGGTATGGCCAGACCCGACGGGCATGGCTGGCAGTACCCGCAGGTAGTGCAGGGAACGCGCTCCCGATCCTTATAGATCCTGCGCGCCTCGTCGAGGATCGCGAGCTCATCCGAGGAAAGCGAGTTGGCGGAGGCGGCCGAGGCGACCGCCGCATTCTCCCAAATCTGGTCGACCGTAGCCATGCCGGACAGCACGAGAGAGACTTCCTGTCGGTCCAGGACGAAGCGCAGGGCCCATTCGTATGGCAGGCGCGGCGTGGGATAGGCGCCGAGAGCCTTCCTGACCTGGGGCGGCGGCGAGGCGAGGGCCCCTCCGCGGAGAGGCTCCATCACGATGACGCCGAGCTCGCGGTCCGCCGCGTAGGCGAGCCCTTCCTCCCCCGCCTGGAAGTTCCTGTCGACGTAGTTGTACTGCATCTGGCAGAACTCCCAGCCGTCGTAGCCGTCGACTATCTCCTTGAAGGAGTCCAGCGAGTCGTGGAAGGAGAAGCCGATGTGCCGTATCCTGCCCGCCGCCTTTGCTCGCTCGAGGGCGGGCAGGGCGCCCAGCTCCTTGATCTTCGCCCACCGCTCGCTCCCGAGACCGTGGAGCAGGTAGAAATCGATGTGATCGGTCCTGAGCCTCTCGAGCTGCTCGTCGAGGTATCGATCCCAGTCCGAACTCTCCTTGACCATCCATACCGGACTCTTGGTGGCGAGGTAGAATGCGTCGCGCCTGCCCGAGCGCTCCAGGGCGGCCCCGAGGGCCTTCTCGCTCGACTGCCGATGGTAGACGTAGGCCGTGTCGAGGTAGTTGATCCCGGCTTCCTCGGCCGCGGCGAGCATGGCGTCGAAGGAGACCGCGTCGATGGCCGCGTCGTCGCCGCCCAGGACGGGCAGGCGCATGCAGCCGAGCCCGAGGGCGGACACCTGGAGGTCGTCGACGAGCGGAAATTGTCTGTATCGCATAGCGGATACTCTATATCAAGAACGCGGCTTCGTGAAGCGCTCGGCGACGCAGGGGCGCCCGGATCAGCGCGCGCGCGCCATCCTGTCCGCCCTCGCGGCGATGAGCTCGCGCCTGAATTCCTCGGCGTCCTCCCGCACGGAATCGATTATCTCCTCGGACTTGAGGAAGTCCCCCGTCTTGATCCCTCGCAGCGAGGGCCTGCGATACAGGGCGATCCTCTCGTCCTTGGCCCGCTCCTCCATTATCACCTTTCCCATGATCGAGAAGACGTGGATGATGGTCTCGACCGGGCCGGGGGCCTTGGCCTCGGCATGAGAGGCTTCCCCGCTCACGTCGACCGCGATCACGAAGTCGGCGAGACCGTCGAGATGCTCGAAGGGTACGGGATTCACGACGCCGCCGTCGACCAGGACGCGCCCGCCGAGTTCGTAGGGCTGGAAGACACCCGGTATCGAGATGCTGGCCCTGACCGCCTGCGCTATGTCGCCCGAGGAGAAGACGACCTCTTCTCCCTTCCAGAAGTCGGTGGCGACCACCCTCAAAGGGATGGGCAGGTCCTCGAAGCGCTTCACCGGGAGGATCTCGCGGAGCCACTCCTCGATCTTCCTCCCCTTTATGCCGAAGGCCTCCTTGAGCGAGGGCGCGTCGAGGAACCTGGGGATGTCGCGGAGCGTGATGCCCCCGGCCAGGTCGCGCAACCGCCTTCCGCTCATGCCGCCCGCGTAGAGGGCCCCCACGAGGGCGCCGATGCTCGAGCCGGCGATCGCGTCCGTCGAGACTCGCAGCTCGTCGAGGACTTCGAGGTAGGCGATATGGGCGAGGCCCCGCGCTCCGCCCGAGCCGAGGGCGAGGCCGACTTTCAGGCCGGGCCTCCCCCGCCGAGCCTCTCGCGGGCGAATCGCTCGAGGATGGGCCGGAGCGCGGGATTCGCGGCCGCGTCGGTCAGGATCGCCTCGAGATAGCCCGCGGGATCGCCGGTGTCGAGGCGGATGCCGGAGGCTCTCTTGAATGCGACCTTGCCCGCCGCGATGAGCCTCTCGATGGCGTAGGCGTGGAAGTACTCGCCGCCCCCGTGCCTGCCCCAGCCCTCCTCGACGAGGTCGAAGAACTCGGGCGTGTAGAGGTATCGGCCGATCGAGACCTCGTGGCTCGGCTCGTCGCCCGGCGCCGGCTTCTCGACGAAGGAGCTCACCGAGACGCCGTCGGGCCCCGGTCCCACGACGCCGTATCGGGACACGTCGCCCGGCTCGAGGATCGTCGCGAGGACCGACTTGCCCGTCTTCTCGTAGACCTCGATGAGCTGGCGCGAGAGCGGAGGCGTCCCGACGTGGAGGTCGTCGGGATAGGCGACGACGCAGGGCTCGCCGCAGAGGAGGCTCTTAGCCTGAAGGAGCGCATGGCCCGTGCCGAGCATCTCGGTTTGGCGCACGAAGCTCACCTTGGCCCGGCTGGCGGCGACGAGGGCGAGCCTGTCGGTCCTCCCCTCGCGGCGGAAGACTTCCTCGAGCTCGATCTCCCTGTCGAAGTAATCCTCGAGCGCCTTCTTGCGCCGGGACGAGACGACGACGATCTCGTCGATGCCGGAAGCGAGGAATTCGTCGACTATAAAGGCGATCGAGGGCTTCGTGCCGACGGGAAGCATCTCCTTGGGGACCGTCTTCGTGACGGGCAGGAATCGAGTGCCGTAGCCCGCGGCGATGATGACGCCTTTCATGTCGCTCATCGTATCGCGGCGAAGGACGTCGCCGCAAGCGGCGCCGCGGGACGCGGATCAGCGATAGCGCGTTCTCGACAGCCTGAGCCGGGCTTCCGCGGCGCCGGGACTCGCCCGGAGCAGCAGGGCGCCGCGAAGGACCTCGACTTCGCATCCTTCGGCCTCGATGGCGAAGCCGCGCGGGAACTGGAGCTCGGGCACGAAGATCTCGGTCGGCGCGGCGATCGACGGATCGGGGCGGTACCGCAGGAGGAAGCGCCCTCGCCGCGCGTCGAAGCGCATCTCGAGGATCTCGCCGGCCGTGGCGCGCGCATAGGGACGAACGAATCCGCGGAGGGCCCGTCCGCCCGAGTCGGCGCTGTCCCCGGTCTCCGTCCGCCCGGCCTCGAGGTCGTCGCGGCAGAATATCGAGAGGTCCTCGGTGTTCCACAGGTCGCCGCCCGCGTGGCGATTGCCCGCCGCATAGTTCCAGATCGTCGAGTCGACCAGGCTCGCGTCCACCGCGTCATAATAAGCCGACAGGGCCCGTTCATGAACGCGATAGTCGCCCGAGCCGTAGGCCCTCCGGCCGTTCAGGTCGAAGGGCAGGCCGAACTCCCCGAGGAAGGTCGGCGCTCCCGCCATGTTCCGCGCGCTCCATTCCTTGAGCTCCTTAAGCGCCTCGAGGAAATAGCGCCTGACGCTCCCGAATCCCAGCACGATCCTGCCGTGCCGGGCGTCGTAGGCCGCGAAGCCGAGCCAGCGCTTGGTGACCAGGGTGAGGTCGTCGTACCAATGCGTCGCGTCGACGACCGGCCCTCCGTCCGCCGGCTCCCAGGTCGGCCTGTCCGCGTTGGGCACCCCCTCGACGAAGAGGACGAAGCGCCGGGCACCCCCCGCCGCGCAGACCCCTCGATCGAAGCGCAAGATGAAGGGCTTCAGGAAGTCCCGCGTGAAATCGACGCTCTCGCCGCCGCGGCGCGCGAAATGGTCGGGCCGCCGGAGAACCGGAACGTCGCCGCCGCGGGCGACGTCCCAGACGCCGGCGCGTCGCCAGACGCATTCCACGCCGTCCTTCCAGGCCCGCAGACCCTCGGCGCCGAGCCGCGCCGTCCCGACGCGCTTGCGAGAAAGACCCCGGATCCCGAAGACTGCGACGTCGACCGGGTGGCCCGACCCGGCGAGGATGCCCTCCCAGGGACTGGGCGTCGTCCCTAGGGAGGTCATGGTCCCGGCTCTCTCGAGGCTCTCCGCTCCGATGAAGCCCGCGCTCGGCTCGTTGAGACTGTCGAAGCCGACGACATGGGGGAAACGCGACAGCCGCTCGGCGACCTTGGCCATCGCCGCTGTGTAATGCCCTTGCAGGAAGTCCTGCATGGAATCGCGTGTCCCGACTACGCCGTCGGGGCCGTAGCCGACCGGACCTATGCCGGGCGCGAAGGCGTCGCCCGCGAAGAAGAGGGTCCACATCGTGGCGCAGGCGAGGCGGTCGAAGTTGGAGATCCAGGACATGCGCGGGTAGGCGGCTCCCATCTCCTGGTTGAGGTGGGCGGCGCCGGTCGCGTACAGGCGCTCGGGCTCGAAGCCGGCCGCCTCGAGAGTCCAGATCGGCGCGCCGTCCCCGCCGGTCCAGCGGCTCCAGGCGTCCTGGTGAGGGTCGACGAAGAGGGAGAGTCCGTGCTCCCCCGCCTTGGCGGCGATGCGCTCGACGTAGTCGAGGTACTCCTCGTCGTAGATCCCCGGGCCGTCGTGCTCGACCGCCTCCCAGGTGACGAGGAGACGATGAAATTCGAGGCCCCAGCGCTTCAGGCGCGAGAAATGAGCGTCGGCCTCCTCGAGGGGGAAGGGCCTGCCGACGAAAGAGACGCCCTTCCGGTCGTAGAAGCCCCGCTTCAGGCGCGTATCGCCGTCGGGCCTCGTCGGCACCTTGCAGTCGCCGCCGAGGTTGGCGCCGCGCAGGACCAGGCGCCGGCCCTCCTTGTCCAACCAATGATCGCCGCTTACTATCATTCATCGCTCCGATCGACGCCTCATTGTAGCCTTTCAGCCCAGGGTCGAAAAGAGCCGATATAGAAGGCGATGGAGGAACAATGGAGCACGGTATCGAAGGCAAGGCCCTCTACGACGACGGCGAGCACAAGTTCATATGGCTCGGGACCGACGACGACTTCCGCAAGGGAGTGGTCCAGACCATGCAATACCTCGTCATCGACAAGAACAAGGGCTGGCTCCTCGATCCGGGCGGGGTGCATCTCTTCTCGAGGGTGGTCGCCGGCGTGAGCCGCTACATCTCCCTCGACAGGATCGAGGGGATAGTGTTCTCGCACCAGGATCCCGACGTCTCCTCGGGAATCGCCCTCTGGCTCGGCGTCACCCAGGCCAAGGTCTGGATATCCTCCCTCTGGGTCCGCTTCCTGCCGCATTTCGGCATCTTCGATCCCTCCCGCGTGTCCGCGATCGAGGAGCGCCCCGATCGGGCCCTCGCCTTGCCTTCGGGGGCGCGGCTGCGCTTCGTGCCCACCCACTTCATGCACTCGCCCGGCACATGGTCCGTCTTCGACGAAAAATCCAGGATCCTCTTCTCGGGCGACGTCGGCACCGCCGTCTTCCCCGAAGGAGGCGAGAGGCTCTTCATCGACGACTTCCCATCGGCCCTCCCCTCCGTCGAGGGCTTCCACAAGCGCTACATAGCCGCCAACGCGGCAGCGAAACGATGGGTGGAGATCGTCAGGCGCCTGGAGCCCGAGATGATCGCGCCGCAGCACGGCGCCATCTATCGGGGTCCCGCGGTCGGAGCCTTCCTCTCCTGGCTCGCGGGACTTCGTTGCGGAGTCGACTTGATCGACGAGATCTTCGGAGCCTAAGGCGATGGAAGAATCGATCGAAGAGACGCTCGGCAACTACCGGGACGCGATAGACCGCTTCGCCGTGGGCTACAACAAATCCGTGGTCCTCTCGGCGGTGACGGATCAGACGCTCAAGATACTCGACGCCTCGATCGAGGGCGTGCATTCCTCCCTCAGCACCGTCGTCTCGGCCTTCGAGGAGATACGCGCGACGAGCCAGAGCACGGCGGATAACGCGGAGCGCATCGACGGGATGATGTCCGGCATCCTCGTGAAGAACGCGGGAATGGACGGCGCCGTAGGCCAGAGGATGGAGGAAGTCGATCGCGCGGCCGGCGAGGCGAAGGCCATCGCCGCGCTGTTCGATGAACTGCGCTCGAAGGCCGAGAGCATAGCGGGCGTGGCCCTCTCGATACGGGACGTCTCCGACCGCACGAATATCCTCGCCATCAACGCGTCGATAGAGTCCGCCCGCGCAGGCGCGGTGGGCCGAGGCTTCCGGATCATAGCGAACGAGGTGCGCAACCTCGCCGGGCAGACCGGCGATTTCGCCAAGCAGATAGAAAGGACGATAGGAGAGTTCTCCCGCTCGGTCGGCCAGATCGACTCGGCGATGAAGGAGTTCACGGCCCTCCTCGATCGCTTTCGCGCGTCGTTCTCCGACGTATTGGCCAACTTCCAGGAGAACGCCAAAGGCATCGACGGAGCAAGCCAGCTCCTATCCCAGATATCGGGATCCATAAAGGAAGAGACCCTCGCCTTGACCGAAGGCCTGGGTTCCCTCGAGACCATCTCGACGGGCATGAAGGACACGCAAGCCGTATTCGGCGCCCTATCCTCGAGCTACAGCTTCCTCGACGGTCTTCTGACAAGGCGCTCGTGAGCGAAGGCGGGAGGACCGCGCTCGCCGTCATCACGGACGACCGGTTCGGCGAAACGGCGATAGAGAATTCCGTTCTCGCCCCCGCCGGCGTCGACCTGGCGGTCGCGAAATGCCGCAGCTCCTCGGAGGTCGCCGAGGCGGGCCGCGAGGCGGACGCCCTCCTCGTCAACATGGCGAGGGTCGACGCGGCCGCTATCGAGTCCCTCGAGCGCTGCCGCGTAATAGCCCGATACGGCGTAGGCCTCGACAACGTCGATCTCGAGGCAGCAGGGCGTCGCGGCATCGCCGTCGTGAACGTGCCCGGCTACTGCGACCGCGAAGTCGCCGAGCACGCTCTTGGCCTCATCCTGTCATGCGCGCGGGCAATTCCCCGACGCGACAGGGCCGTGCGCGAGGGCGCCTGGAACGTGCCGGCGGCCGGGCGGCGGGTCGCCGGCACCACGCTCGGCATCCTGGGATTCGGAGGCACGGCCAAGGCCCTCGCCGGGGCAGCGCTAGGTCTCGGATTCCAGGGGATCCTCGTCTGGAGCCCGCGGATCAGCGCCGCGCGCATCGACGCGGCGGTCGGCGGCGCGGCCGCCGCGCTGGGAGCGATCGTCCGGCCCGCGGCCTTCGACGAGGTGTTCCTCGACTCCGACTGGGTTTCCATCCACCTTCCGCTGAAGCCCGAGACGCGCGGCATAGTAGGCGCGCGCGAACTCGGACTGATGAAGCGGGACGCGACGATAATAAACACCTCGCGCGGGGCGGTCATCGACGAAGAAGCACTGGCCGACGCCCTGTCGGCGGCGAGGCTGGGCGGCGCCGGGCTCGACGTGTTCACCGCGGAGCCCCTGCCCTCGGGCAGCAGGCTGCGCGCGATGCCCGAAGTCGTGCTCACCGACCACTCGGCCTACGCCTCGCGGGAATCGATCGCCGACCTTCGCCGTAGGACGGCCGAGAACGCCCTCGCGGAGCTGAGAAGGTGCGGGATCGTTCGCTAAGGCGCCTTGCTCGCCGTCGCCCGGGAGGGCCCGATCCTCGCTTGCGAGCCCGGATCCTTCAATTGGCCACGACCAGCACCGAAACTACCTTGCCGTCCCCATTCGCGGCCTTGACCGGGTTGAGAGGATCCGGCAGCTCCTCGCCGCGATAGACGAAGGCGTAATAATGCCTGCCCGGAGGTAGAGGCAGATCGAGCCGATACAAGCCGGGGCTCGTCTCGGACATCTCGTGGATGAAGGGATCCCAATTATCGAAGTCGCCGCAGACCGTCACGGCCTCACCGCTCGCGCCGCGGAAGAGAAAGCGGGCCGTTCGGCCGTCTTCGTCGAGGAGCCGGTACACGCCGAGGTGGAGGTCGCTCAAATAGGGCACTTGGGCCACCGAGACATCGACGCCCGTCGCGGCGTCGGACCGTCGTTCCGGATTGGAGGGGTCGAGAGTCCATACCCCGTCGGCGACGATGCGGTACTCGAGCGGCTCGGTCCTCTTGAGGGGAACAGGATAGGCCAGGACGAAGATCCCCTGCCTGTTTCGCTCGTAGGCGTGCAGGGTCGCGAAGCCCTCGTGCGCGAAGGCCGCGGCGACGGAGCGGTAGGGACCGGAGACCGAAAGGACGAGCTCGCCTTCGAAGACCTCGGGCGCCTTCGCCGCCTTCAGACCGGCGAGCTCGAGATGCAGGGTCAAGGACTCGATGACGCGGCCGGCGGGCTCGGGTTGCGAGGCGCCCGCGCCCGCTTGGGCATGCATCGAAGAGAATCCCAGGGCCATGACGGCCCCGAAGGCGAGACATTTTGCGGGAGTCACGGCTAGAATATCGGCGCGGTCGCGGCCCCGCCTCAAGCGCATTCAGAAATAACCGATTCCCGAAAAGGCTATTTACTTCACTAAAGGCCGGATTGTCCGTTAATATAGGGAACCTCGATTATAATTGTCGGGGCTGGTTCCCTGAGGGCGAAGTCTAAGGGGAAAACTCGTCTTCGCTCCGCGAAATGAGTTTCAATTATGCCCTATAGACAAGGACATCCATGCCGAGGCTTCAGGACATTGAACGATTCAAGAGCGACCTCGCTTCCCTGTCCAAAGAGGCCGAGGTCCTCGAGCGCTGGGGCGAAAAGCCCGAGATCATCACTCCGCCCGAAGGCGCCGCGGCGACCGGCGAGGCCGCGCCGTCTTCCTTCGGCGCCCGCGCGACCGGAAAGACTCCGTCCGCGGAAGAGCAAGAGGGGATGCCCCCCGATTTCGCCGCTCTTCTCGAAGATCTCCCGATCGACCGCGAGGAAGACGCCGCGCCCGTCGACGAGGACATCTCCACCCTCCTGGGTTCCGCCGAGGGAGAAGAGCTCGGCCCCCAACCGGCCGAACCGCTCGACCTCGACTCGATACCGGATTTCGACATGGAGTCCGCCGCAGGCGAAACGGGGCTCGCGGCGGCATCGATGCCGGGAGGGATCGAAAAAGACGAGGCATTAGCCGCGTCAGTCGAGCCGGCCGAGCGCGAAGTCTTCGAGTTCGAGACACCTGAATTCCCCGCGGGGCCCGCCGTAGAAGCTCCGGAGCCCGCCGAAGGCAACGAGGCCCTCGAAGCCCTCCCCCTGGAGGAAGCGCCGCCCGAGCTCCCGGCTGAGGGCGGCCCGGCGGAAGGCGCAGGCTCGCGAGCCGAGGACTTCTCCATTCCCGATATCTCGCTTGCGGACGAGGCGCCTGCCGCGGAAGAGGCTCTAGGGATCCCGGAGTCCCTCGGCGAGACTTTTTCGATACCCGATTTGGACTCGAGCTCGAAGGCCGAGAAAGGGCCCGAGATTCCGGCTCCCGACGAGGCATTGGGCCTCGGTACGCCCGAGCCGGGCGAGGACGCATTCGAGACCTTCAGCTTCGAGGAGCCGAGCGAGGGCGCCGGATTCGGCGGCGCGTTCGGCGATTCCGCGTTCGGCGGCGAAGGCCCCGCTTCCGATCTCGGAGGAGGGGGAGGCCGCGATCTCGATTCCGAGATAGCGGCCCTGAGCGAAGAAGCTCCCATAGCCGATACCTTCAAGATAGATCAGGATTGGGGCGACTTCGGCTCGACCGGCGCGGAAGGCGGGCCTCCCCGGCAGCCGCCTCCCAAGGCGAAGGCTCCTCCCGTCCGAGCCCCCGCGGAGAAATTCAAGCCTGTCGAGCTTTCCGAGGCGCAGGTCGACAGCCTGCAGGATTCCCTTCTCTCCTTCCCGCTCAACCTGAGAATCGCCGTCGAGGACATCCTCGCGAACGAGCGCGGCGGCGAGGCTCAACAGTCGAAATTGGTCTGGGCCCTCGTAGACGGGATGGACGCGGAGGAAGTCGCCCTCCTCGCCGGCCGCATCCTCAAGCGCCATATCCCGATCCCCAAGGGCCGGGAGAAGCGGACCGGCGCCGCCCTGGAAGCCGAGAAGGGGACCCTCGCCTACGCCCTCGTCCATACGCTCCTGCCCGTATTCAGGATCGGCCTCCTCGTCCTCGCCGCAGCCGCGGCCCTCGGATATCTCGGCTGGCGATACATCTACGTCCCGCTGGCCGCCGACTCCCTATATCGGACCGGCTACCAGCGGATCGCCGACGATCGCTATCCCGAAGCGGAGACGGACTTCGAGAAGGCGACCGAGATGCGCGAATTCGTGCCCTGGTATTACCGCTACGCCGAGGCCTACGCCGCCAAGCGCCAATACATCCTGGCCGAGAAGAAGTATGCGTCCCTCATCGAGGCCCATCCCAAGGAAAAGGAAGGCATCCTCGCGTGGGCCCGGCTCGAGCGCGAGCAGCTCAAGTACGAGGAGGCCGTCGAAGTCCTCAAGGGCGCGCCCAGGAGCGAGAAGTCGGACGCCACGCGAGGGATGACCGGACTCCTTTCCTGGGACTATTTCAACGAGGCGGGCCTCCTCCTCCTCGGCGATGTCTACCTTGACTGGGCCGAAGAGGCTCCGTCCAGGTACGAAGACGCCCGGAGAACCTACGCCACGCTCATAGAGCGCTACGGCGACAAGGATACCTACCTCGAGCGGATGCTGCTTTACTTCATCCGCGTCGATCGCCTGAGCGAAGTCCTGCCTCTCAAGGCTCACTTCCTGGCGGACCCGAAGAGGGAAGCCCTGAGCGCGGAGGTCCTCGCCGAGCTCGGCGGCTACCTGCTGGACAAGGACATGATCGACGACGTCCGGGACATTCTCCTGAGCGCCGCGAAGAAGGACCCCGCCGTCCCCGAGTCGCACTATCACCTCGCCCGCTACTTCGATCGGATGGGCGACCCGACCGAGGAGCGGAAGGCGCTCGACAACGCCATAAGCGCCTTCGCGGCCCTTCCGGGACTCGGCGGCAGGCGAACGGGGATGTATATAGACAGTCTCATATGGCGCGCCAGGTTCCTCGCCCAGGCGAAGGAGTGGATCGGGGCGGAGCGCGACTACGCGGCCGCCGCGTCGGAGTACGAGAAGGCCCTCGAGCTCAGGCGCGTGAAGAAAGGCCCCCGCTTCGGCGAGGCCTATGCCGGCCTCGCCGATGTCGCCTATTGGCAGCGGGACGACCTGGAATCCGCTCTCGCTCTGTACGATCGGGCGGCGGCCAACGGCTATGTCACCGCCGACACGAGCTACAAGACCGGCAACATCCTCTATCGGACCGGCCGCTATCAGGAATCGCTCGAGCGATTCTTCGAGGCCGGAGCGCAGGGCGCCGTCAGCCCCTACCTGGATTACGCCTTCGGGTCGGCCTTGTACGCGCGCAGCGACCTCTTCTCGGCCGAAGCCTATTACCGCAAGTCCTCCGCCGCAATGGAGAAGGAACTCGCCGACGAAGGCGACCCCGCGCCCCAGGAAAGACCTTCGCAGGTCGAGATCCTGAGACTGTACATGAAGTCGGAGAACAACCTCGGCGTCGCCCTCTACCGCTCCGCGGCCCGCTCCGGCGATTCCAGGCGCCGCAACGAGGCGATGGCGGTCCTGACTCATGCGGTCAAGCTCTACGACCAGCTGGCGCAGGAGCCCTCCGCGCTCGCAGGCGCGGAATCAGAGGACTTGGGCCTCGAGAATATCAATACGCTGCTTACGACCGGAAGGGGCGACAAGCTCCTCGTCTATACGGAGATCGAAAAGGACCTGCAGTTCCCGAAGCAAGAGTGAAATAACAAATAGTTAATGGGGCGATATCGGGACCGATCGCGCCCCGCTCGGGCGATGACTCGCCGATTCCCATCGTCGATTCTCCGGATCCCATCCGCGAGAGTGAAACTATACAAAAGCGGAATCGTTGGGTCTATACTGAAATTCGGTAGAAGGAGGTACCCATGCGAGAAGCGAAAGAGAAGACGATCCTCCTCGTCGAAGACGAAGCCGTCATCGCGATATCCGAGAAAAAAGAACTCGAGAAATACGGGTACGCGGTCATCGCGGTGGTCTCGGGGGAGACCGCCATCGAGACTTGCCGGCGGGATCCTTCTATCGATCTCATCCTGATGGATATCGACCTCGGGAAGGGGATGGATGGCGCCGAGACGGCGACGAGGATATTACAGATGAAAGTAATCCCCATAGTCTTCCTGTCGAGCCATTCGGAGCCGGAAATCGTGGCAAAGTCCGAATCCATCACTTCCTACGGCTACGTCGTGAAGACCTCGAATATAACGGTCCTCGACGCTTCGATAAAAATGGCTTTCAAGCTCTTCGACGCGAATAAGAAGACGCAAGCGACCATGGTCAAGCTCGAAGCTACGCTCGAGGCTCTCCCCGATCTCCTGCTCGAGGTCGGGCTCGACGGCTTCTGCTACGATTTTCACTCCCATCCCCAAAATCCTCTGCACCAGCCGCAGGCGGAGAGGATAGGGAAGAACATATCGGATTCCCTGCCTTCGCAGGCGGCATCCACCATGATGTCGGCCGTCCACGAGGCGCACGAAAGAGGGAGCTCGGGCGGGAAGCAGTATGAGCTCGCAAGCCCCGTCGGAACGCGATGGTTCGAGATATCCGCCGCCCAAATGGCGCATTCCTTCGACGATCCGCGCTTCATCCTGCTCTGCCGGGATATAACCGAGCGGAAACGCTCGGAAGAGCAATATATTACGGCGAATAAGATCTTTCAGGCGGTCTTGGACTCCATGCCTCAATACATTTGCTGGAAGGACAGGAATTCAGTGATCCTGGGATGCAATAAGAACCATTCGGCCCTGTTCGATTTGCCGGATACCGAATCGATAATCGGGAAGACCGATTGGGATCTGCATAGAGGCAAGGCAGAAATAGAGAAGTTCATCAAGGACGACAGGGACGTGATGGAAAGCGATACTCCCAAGTATCACATCATCGAAAAAGCCTTCTATCCGAATGGCCGGCAAAGATGGTTGGACACCAACAAAGTCCCGATCCACGACGCCAGGGGCGAGGTTTACGGAATCATGATCGCATATTCCGACATCACCGAGAAGATGAAGACGGAAGACGCGCTGGCGCAGGAGCAATTCCTGCTCGATACCCTTCTGAACAACAGCACCGATTATATATATTTCAAGGATATCGACAGCCGCTTCATCAGGAACAGCAAATCCCACGCCGTGCACCTGGGATTGCAGGATCCCCGGCAGATGATAGGGAAGACCGATTTCGACTTCTTTACCGCGGAGCACGCGCAACGGGCGTTCGAGGACGAACAGGCCATCATCAGGACCGGCCGGGCTATAAGCAAAGAGGAAAGGAATATAATGCTCACCGGAGACCCAACATGGGTATTGACGGTGAAAATGCCGTTACGGAACAATGACGGCGCGATAATAGGCACGTTCGGGATATCCAGAGACATAACCGAGCGCAAGCATGCCGAAGTCGAGCTTGCGCAGGAGCATTATCTGCTCCAGACTCTCATGGAGACCACGCCGGATTATATATTCTTCAAGGATAGGCTGAGCAGATTCATAAAGATCAGCGCATCTCAATTGCGGAAATTCGGGCTCAAGGACGAAACGGAAATCATCGGCAAGACGGATTTCGATTTCTTCGCGGACGATCATGCCAGGCAGGCGTACGACGACGAGCAGACGATAATCGGGACGGGCCGGATACTGAAAAAGGAAGAAAAGGAAACGTGGAGCGACCGACCCGATTCCTGGGTTTACTCGATCAAGCTGCCGCTTAGAGACATCGACGGGAACATCATCGGCACCTTCGGCATATCGAGGGATATAACCGAGCTCAAGCAAACGGAAGAAGCATTGGCTCGAGAGAAGCATCTCATGGACGCGCTGATGGATACGAGCGCCGATTACATCTACTTCAAGGACAAGGACAGCAGGTTCATCAAGGCGAGCAAGGCGCACGCGAGGTATTTCGGCCTGGACAATCCTTCCCAGATGGTCGGCAAGACGGATTTCGATTTCTTTACCATAGAGCACGCCCAGCAGGCATACGATGACGAGCAGGAGATAATAAGGACCGGCAAGCCTTTCAGGAAAGAGGAGAAGGAGACGGTATCCGATCGGCCGGCGGCGTGGGTCTTATCGGAGAAAATGCCTTTACGGGATACGAAGGGAAACATCGTCGGGACGTTCGGAATATCGAGGGACATTACGGAGCGAAAGGGAGACGAGGATAGGATCAAAGACCTCCTCAAGGAAAAAGAGACGATATTGAAGGAAGTCCACCATCGGATAAAGAACAACATGACTATTATCAAGAGCCTTCTCTCCCTTCAGGCTTCGACGGTTACCGAGCCCAATGCCGTTAAAGCGCTCAAAGACGCGGAAGGCCGGATCGAGAGCATGCTGGTGCTATACGAGAAGCTTTACCAATCTTCAGATTTTACGACCGTATCGGTCAGGGAGTACCTGTCATCCCTGGTCGATCGGATCGTAGAGAACTTCCCCAATCGCGAAACGGTAATCGTAGAAAAGCATATCGACGAATTCGATCTGGACATCAAGCAGCTTCAAACCCTCGGAATAATAGTGAACGAGCTGATAACGAACGTCCTCAAATACGCTTTCGACGCGCTCCATGAAGGGAAAATAACCTTATCGGGAAATCGCAGGGACAGTCGCGTCGTCGTCTGCGTCCAGGATGACGGAATCGGAATACCCCAAACCGTCGACTTCGATAATTCGACGGGTTTCGGGCTCATGCTCGTAAAGGCGCTGACCGAGCAATTGAGGGGCAACATCAGGATCGATCGGGGAAAGGGAACGAAAGTCGTCCTGGATTTCGAAGGATAGCGGACGATACTTCCGCGGGTACGGGACCAGGGTCGCGGCAACGTTCCCTCGGGCCGGCCTCCTCGCTATACTTATCGCATGCTGAAGTATCGCTACCGCCGAACGATGCGCTTCTTCTCGGTGATCATGATCCGGGAGCTGTGGTGGGACTTCCTACTGCCGAAGATCGGTCTCGAGACTCTCTCCCGCCGGACCAGATCCGCGCGCATTCGCAGGATCGCCGTATCCTTCCGCGAGCTCGCGGCCGGCATGGGCGGCGTATTGATCAAGGTCGGCCAGTTCCTCTCTTCCCGATTGGATGTCCTGCCGCGCGAGATAACGTCGGAGCTGTCCGGCCTCCAGGACGAGGTGGGAGCCGAGAAATTTCAGGATATCCGCGAGGTAGTCGAAGCGGAGTTCGGCCGGCCGCTGGCCGAGAAATTCGAGGACTTCGACCCCGTGCCGCTCGCCTCCGCTTCCATCGGGCAGGCTCATCGCGCTCGCCTGCGTCCCGACGGGCCCGGGCCGGCCGAGCGCGAGTACGTCGTGGTGAAGATCCAGCGGCCGCGCATTTCGGACATCGTCGAGACGGACCTGGCGGCCATCAAAGTAGCGGGCAGCTGGCTGCGCCGGCTGAAATCCGTTCGGAAGCACGCGAACGTACCGGCGCTGATCGACGAGTTCAGCCGCACGATGTACGAGGAGATCGACTATCTGCACGAAGGCGAGAACGCCGAGCGCTTCGCCCGCAACTTCGCCGCCAGGCCCGACGTCGTGGTTCCCGCGGTAGTATGGACCCACACGACGCGGCGGGTCCTGACGCTTCAGGACGTAGGCGCGATAAAGATCACGGATTACGCCGCGATAGAAGCCGCGGGAATCGATAGGGCCGCGGTCGCCGACAGGCTTCTCGAAGTGTCCCTGAAGCAAGTATTCGAGGACGGCTTCTTCCACGCCGACCCGCATCCGGGGAACCTGTTCGTCCGACCCGCGGGCCCGGCGGCTCCGGCGACCGAATGGAAGCTCGTATTCGTCGATTTCGGCATGGCGGGCACGATATCCGCCGGGTCCTTCGCGGCCCTCCGCGAGGGGCTCCTCGCAATCGGCACTAGGGATGCCGCCCGGCTTGTCGGAGCCTTCGGCGATCTCGGGGTCCTGCTGCCCGAAGCCGATTTAGGTCTCCTGGAGCGGGCCTGCGCGAAGGCTCTCGACGCCCTGTGGGGCAAATCGACGAAGGACATGCTCAGCATGAGCGATCGACAGGTCAGGGAATTCTCGAACGAGTTCAGGGAACTCCTCTATCAAATGCCTTTCCAGATTCCCGAGGACCTCATTCTCCTGGGACGCAACATCGGCATACTCTCCGGCATGGCCTCGGGACTCGATCCGGATTTCAGCGTCTGGAAGGGGCTCTCGCTGTACGTGCGGCGGCTCATGCGGGAGAACGGAGAAAGCGGATTCGGCGTCGTCCTCAAGGAGCTGGAGACCTTCATAAAGACACTTATAGGGCTTCCCAAGCGGGCCGACGATCTGGCGGCGAAGATGCAGGACGGAAGCCTGGAAGTCAGGTCTCCGGAACTCAAGCTGCAAATCGCGCGACTCGAGACGGGCATCCGCAAGCTCGCCGGCAGCATCGTGCTCGCCGCAGGGCTGGTCGCCGGGACACAGCTCTACCTCGGCGGGCGAATGCTGCCGGTCTTCGTCCTCGGAGCGGCGGAATTCCTCCTCCTGCTCTGGATACTCTTCGCGGGGCGAAGGGATTAGGATCGCCTGCGCGCCGCCCGGGCCTAGCTCGTCGTTCGCTTATCTCCGCGCTCTATCGCGGCATCAAGAAGGCTCCGCAGGGCCAGGAGCATCTCCCTTCTGGCCGCTCGACGGTGCTCGATAAAGCCCGGGGGAATCAGCTCCTCTATCGACTTGCGCAGTGAACTACGCGCTTCCTTCGCGTGCTCGCAGGCTTCGCGGAATCGCTCGCCGGTATTCGCGGCACTGTGCTCATTATCAGGCATTGTCGCCCTCCCAATGATATAGTAGGTCACCGGAACGCATTGTCAAGCCGCGGCGCCGGGCTGCGGGGATCATCCCGGTCTCCCGTCCCCCGCCTCCGTCAATCCGAAGACGATCGAAACGCTCGTGCCCTCGCCGTCGTCGATCTCGAGGACCCCGCCGATCTGCTTGACCAATTCCCTGATCAGCATCATCCCCATCGAGGCGGACTCCTCGATATCGCCTTTCGACCTCAAGCCGACGCCATCGTCGGAAACGGTCAGACTGGCGCTATCTCCGATTCTCCGAAGGCCTATGGCGATCGTTCCCGAAGAACCGTCGGGAAATGCATGCTTCACGGCATTGGTGAGCAACTCGTTGACGATGAGCCCCAGGGAAATCGCCCGCTTCGTATCGATTTCGATATGCTGAGCCCGGACATTCAGGGCTATTCGGGTCGTCGGATGGTAGTAAGTCCCGAGGATCGATTTAGCCAGGTTTTCCACGTAGGTCCCGAAGTCGATCGATTGCACGCTTCCGGCCAGACACAGCCGTTCGTAAATGGCCGACATGGACCTGATTCGGGAATCCGTATCTTTCAGCACGTCCAAGGCCCTTCGATCGGTTATCTCATCCCTGGCGATTCCGATGAGGCTCGAGGCAATGGACAGGCTGTTCTTTACCCGATGCTCGAGTTCCTTCATGAGCAGTTCCGTATTCTTGACGAGTCGGTTCAGCGCCTCGCTCGATTTAAGCTCGTCGGTGACATCGATAAGCACTACGGACGACCCTACATAGCGGTCGTCATAGCTATTTATGGGAGAGGTATTGATCCGCAGCCATCTTCGTTGGCCGTCCGGCCGGATTATGGGCGCGATATGGCCGTTAGATCCGCTATTCTCTCGCGGCGCGGTCTCCTTCGCCATTATTTCCCTTCCCTCGTCGTCAAGAAAATCGTTCAGCGACCTGCCGATCAACGAACGGGGCTCGACCCCGAAGATTCGCTCGCAGGAAGGATTCGCCATGCGGAAGATTTCGTTCTCATCGGTATAGCAGAATCCTTCCCCTATGGCGTTCAGCAAATTCCGATACCTATCATGGCTTTCCCTCAGCTCTTGCTCCCGCTCTTTTCGCTCGCTGATGTCCCGGATAACCAAAATCAGGTTCTCGGAATCGCTTTCTCCGTCCTTTATCATTTCCGGGTTCATTTCCGTGAACAGCAGGGAACCGTCCTTCTTGCGCAGCAGGAGCTCCGCGTTCTTCTTTCCCTTACCGGAAAAAAGGCTTTCCAGATACGATCTCGCCTTGCTTTGATCTACGCGATCGACGAATGTCTCCATGCTCTCCCCGACCACTTCTTCGACGGAATCATACCCGATCAAACGGAAGCACTTGGGCGAAGCGAAAACGATTTTACCGTCTTTCGATAACTCGGCGATTCCGTCCGGAGATGCGGAGACGATGGACCGCCATTTTTCTTCGCTCTTCCTCAGTGTATTCCCGACGCGCGTCCGCTCGGAAATGTCCGTCGAGAACGATGTAGCGCCCATCACCGTCCCCTTCTCGTCGTAGATCGGATTGTACGTCGACTCGAAGGACGATTCGTCGATACCGTAATGCTCGACGACTCTCAGGGATTCTCCCATCAGGGCTCTTACGAAATACCCGATCGAGTCTCGGAAAAACCTGTCTGCGGGAGGAGCATTCGATAAGCGCGTCCCGATCCGGATTCTCTGGCCGAGACTCCTGAATCTGAAATCCTGATATGCCTCGTTGACGTAAAGGCAATTGAAATCCTTGTCGATGGACAGGATGAATAGATCCTTCTGGCTGTCCAAAGTCGACTTCAATATCGTACGGTCCCTATCATGGATTCTTTCCGATCTCCTAGCCGTAAAGAGTCCCAACGCCGTCTTTATGGAGGCCTCGAGGACCGAAGATGCGGAAGATTTCACGACATATCCGTAATTGACGATTTCTTCAGTCTTCCGAACCATCTCCCGCCCTGTATGAGATGAAAGGAAGAGAATGGGGATATCGTGGTCATCGAGAATCCGCCTCCCCGCCTCCGTTCCATCCATCCCTTGCCCAAGGTCGATGTCCATGAGTATCAAGTCGATGCCATCGGGATTCAAGTCGACTATCTCCAGGGATCCCGCTCCCGTGAATGTATGGATTACCTTGTATCCGGCTTTCTCGAGTTGGTCGATCTCCTGAAGGGCGATGAGCGCCTCATCTTCCACCAGAAGTATGGTTTTTACGGTATCTCCCATAAACTCTCCTCCCGGGGACCCGGGAAACAGCCTAGGCGTCGATAGGGCTTTTGGAAATACAATGGGGAGAGGAGCTTGAAATCAATATTGGATGGGCGATACTGGATTTGAAACCGTTCCGCCTAACGTCTCCCAATATCACGCGTTATCAACTAACATTATAATGCCCGTATTTATTGAGTCAAGTACTTTCATTAGATATCATGCCTTTTCAATAGAACGTCTTACAAAAATCTAACAATCACCTAAAGTGTCAGATAAAATAAAACTGGCTTATACTCGAATACGAATAAACGTAACGTTAAAGACTCCGGATATTTGGCCCGCTAAGGCCTCAAGGCGGGCCTAAGTTGCGTCCAATTGGCCGAGGCCGATAATAACCTCGACTCGGATTGAGAGGCCTCTATACCGCCGCATCTCGCGCGCGGGCGTATGACTTCAGGGGAATATTCCGGAGGTCCGCAATACAGAGGTAACCTTTTTCTTATTTAGCCGGGATGATTCTATGACCCATACTTTTTGAATAATGCCGCTATCGATGTCCTTTAGAAGCTCCTCAAACCTACTACGGTCTTCTATGGTGGAACCCGACTCAGCTTCTTGATATACTTTTACTTTCCACTTTTGAGAAGTGATGAAACTAAGTCCTCGTTGAAGCTGAGTTGGTACTGAGAATTTGTCTGCTTGTTTTAAGGTGCTTACGCGGCAATAGAGAGCACAGGTTGTTTGTATCATATATGCGTATTATATCTTTGCGATTAGCAACTCTAAATTGCACTATGTTTATGTCTGGTTATGACATAAGCTACTTTTAAGTAATAGTTACCTTAGTAATTATTACAAATCTAAGAAACGCTATCAACTCTCCAATGCTTCATTAATTATAATCGCTTGGTAATAATTCTATTGTTTGTATAGTGCTTCCATTCTTATCGTCATATATATAATCTAGTGTTATATTATTTTCACGAAAATATTTTATTCCACTATCAGTGCTTGTTTTAACAGAGTTAATCAATTGTTTTTCTATCGACTTAAATATAGACATGTCTATTTCATCTTTAGTGTAATTTTTTATACTATAAATATAAGTGAATTTCTTCCCCGGTCCTACTGTTGTTATAACAAGTGATGTTTCCTTGTCTACATTCGCAGGAAGTGTTCTGTTAGCACTTTGCGATATCCATGTCAATGTTGAATTGACATTATCAACTGGAACAGGCTTTTGAAATAAACCATTTACTCCATTTCTAACAATGAAAGATACTATAACAGCAATTATAATTCCTCCAATACTAAAATTTCTAATTCTTATTTTTTTAGGTCCATTTTCAACGCTATTGTTTTTTGAAATAGTATCCCCCACTTCATTCGAATTTATTTTTTGCTTGAATTCAATATTATTTTCCTTTTCGATTTCGAGAATGGTGGCATAAGCTTCATTTATCTCCAGCGTCTTCTTACGTGCTCGCTCCAACATCGCTTCCGAGGACTTGTTGTTGCTAGGGCTCCATATCGTCGATAACTCAATATATGCTTTTTCAGCGTCTTGATGGGAAGCACCTGCTTTAAGGTCAAGTATAGCATATGCTTTTATTGCTTCCATTTCCATCTCCCATTTTCAATAAACATTGAATATATCCCTACAACCAATGATATTATTGTATTACGCAAAATGTCTCCACCAGTTCTTACTACGCATTGGATCATAGGTATTCATCATTCTTTTTGAAGTGTAACAGTATATCAACCATGGCAAACTACCTACAATATTCCCAACCTCAGAATAACTAAATTCTTTTAATGAAAGAGGACTTAACGAAACAGTTGACAATATAAGACCAATTATTGCATATGCTCTAGCAAAAGTTAATGCGGTTGTTTTTGCAGGTTTTTTAATGAGGAGTATTGATAATATTATTCCAGAAGCACGAAGAATCGCCTGTGCGTTGTCATCTATGTTTTCTATTCCAGAAAAGATGTTTATCAAGTAAAGGACACCAGATAGTAAGGCTAAAATAATAAATACTAATAACCATCCACCTACTCCTCTTTTAGATCTAACATTTTCATTTTGATTCGCCGGCTCCCTTGTAGTTTTGTATTGATTGGTTGCTTCTGGGTCACTCACATAGTTACTATATACATACCAAGCCTCATTCAGTATTTTAATTTTCTCTGTAGCTCTTTCTTGGAGGGCGGCATTATTAGCATATTTGTCGGGGTGCCATACTTGTAATAACTCTCTATATATTTGTCTTGCTTCATCTTTTGAAGTCTTTGAAGTAATTTCCAGGATAGATTTTGCTGTTTCATAATCCACTCAAAACTCCTTCTATTAGGAATTACTTTCTAATTTTTTAGTGATAGATAATCTGAAAATATCCATCCTGAATAAGACACACCCTTAACAATGACAGTGACCTTGTCCCAACCATCCTGTGATTTTTCGACGGTTAATGTCCATCCTGCTGCTAACACTAATAAGGGTTTTGTAATCCTGCTTGGTCCAAACCTAAGGTTTGCATCTTGGGTAAGTATATACTGGTCGCTTTGTAAACCGTCTGGCTCGAGATACTCGCCGTAAACCCACCCCACTGTTTCAACACCTTCAACTGACCCTCTAACTTTTTTCCATCCGTTTTGTTCCTCCAATACCTCCGGATTACTTCCAGTTGTTATAGACATTAAAATTGAATAATTTGTACCTGGCCCATTTCTTAAATTCGCATCACAGATCAGCGTTTCACTATTGTTTCTAGCGGTTATTGGATGCTCTTCCTTTACGTTAAACTCCTTTACTGCCTGGCCATACGAAATCCTTTTGTTTTCTGTAAATTCCCCCAGGTACTTTGACAGAGAGGCCGAAGTTGTCCCATTTGTGGGATCATAGTATTCCCCCATATAAGTAACTAAGGCATGTCCAGAATCACCTGACCTTGAATCCAAAATGACTAATGTCGCATCTGCATTGAGCGAGTCTTTGAGTATTTTAATTTCAAGCAAAGCCATATCACGACAAACTCCTTCGCCAATACGAAGTGTTTCCTCCGGAGCTCGCCAAACTGAGTCTATATGAATCCTATATTTAATGTGGTTAAAAACCCATAGGTTCGCTTCACTCGGAGATGATACAAAAGGCTCCACATAGGGGGGCGAGTCGACCGAATAAATCTCTTCCCTTCCTGTCTCAGTGGCTTCTGCACCTCCGTTATCGCCAGATGATGGGTCAAACGTTTCACAGGAAGTAGCTAAGAGAATAACAAAAACTAGAATGGCCACTATTTTAAGCCGCATTTCCACTAATATTCTCCAATATCTCCCATTTGTCCACTATAAGTAGCGGACCTTTGGTCCTCCAATTCTTACCGCTTAGTCTTTCGGGACTTGCACTTCTCGTCAAGCCACAATTATTATTAACCCCCCTTGAAACCTTTTATCAGCCATTGTTTCTGATTTTTTTGACAAGTTTCGTGGAATTGTATCAATCAAAAACAAATTGCTCATATACTGACCTGTCTGCATTGTTTCCTGTTAATTTTCTCCTTTAGTCCGGGATTTCCCAGATGACCAGTGATTCTTGCCAGCCTTGGGAATCTCCTCATCTCCAGACCCATTTTCGATAGGTCTGTGCCTCGCGTCAAGCCAGTTTGGAAGCAACGCCATCGCCAATCCCTCCTGCAAAGCCCATTTTCCACTATCTTCGCGTCAATTCTCCCTGTATCTCATAGGAGTCCGATAGTTCTCCCTTGGCAGCATCCCTCACATTTCGCTTCGGTTACCCAGATGTTGCTTCTAGTAGCCTGAGCTTTCCTATTCTCCCGAGAATGGCCGCGAACAACTCCTTCGATATCGCGACCTCGGCCATCTGGAAGATGATGTATCGCGCATGACAGACGACCTTCGCGCCGATCTTGATCAGCTTCTCTCTCAAGGTTGTCATCGTCCAGTGGCGCACGGCCTTTGGCAGAGCAGCCTGACGGAAGAAGTTCCCAAGGTTGTACGCAAGGACAAAGAGCTGCAGACGGACATGATTGTCGCTGAAGTCATGACAGGAAAGCCGCGTCCAATTCACCGCATTCTTGCCTTCCTTGATGCACTGTTCCGCTGTCCCTCGGTGGTTGTAGAAATGGACAACGTTCTTCTTGCTCCATCTGAGGTTGGTGACAATGAACCCGACTCGGGGGAAGAGCTCGCCACGATGCCATTCTACTTTTGCGATTACCCGACGCTCATGATCCCACACTGCGGCTTGGTAATGGAACTCGTGGTACAGGACTATAGGTGCTTTCGGCGGACGCCCGACCGGTCTCGTCATAAGATGCTCGATTTCACGGTGTAGGACATCATTGGCGGGTAACCGAATGACATACTGAAAGTGCTCGCCTTCCAGATACTCGTAGATTTTGGAATTGGCGAACGCCGCATCACCCCGAAAGAAATGAGGAATATCCCGATCACGGTATCTGGCGACAATTGGTTCCAGCACCATTCTCCAGTCCTTGGCGCTGTGCACATTCCCTTCTCGGAGCAGGGCAAATTCGACATCGCCAAATTGGTTGAAACAGAATAGGGGATGATAGCACATGCACCCGAAATGTCCGTTGTACGCTGTACCCTCTTGTCGGCCGTAGGTCTCGCTGACCGAGCTGTCCATGTCCAGCACGAGTTTCTTCATTGGCTTATTTTGGTGAAGGCGATCAATCCATTTCCCTGAGAGATTCATCAGGGCCGCTCGATTGT
>Ga0181535_10001408_pt1 | contig 31493 bp, 18 predicted proteins | sample PEATcosm2014_Bin_44_FD_119774 | JGI IMG/M metagenome (GOLD analysis project Ga0181535, IMG submission 119774) | Peatland microbial communities from MTU Mesocosm Facility, Houghton, MI, USA - PEATcosm2014_Bin17_30_metaG | ecosystem: Environmental > Terrestrial > Soil > Wetlands > Peat | place... | reverse complement strand
CTGTTCCTTCTTGCGGGTTTTCAGCTCGAATTTGTGTACTGCGACGGTGGGCGGCCCGTCTTCAAAATCGATGGGATCGACGGCCGGGCCTTCTACCAAGAAGATCACTCCCGCCTTGCCCGCCCTGAGCTGCCGGTAATTGCGGGCTGGAATGGGAAGAGCCAGAATGCGCTGGCTGATGCCTTCCAGATCAATCTCGACCGTGGGAGGTTTTTCCGCCTTGTCTTTATCTTTGTCGCCCTTCTCGGTCGCCTTGTCCTTATCGCTCTTCTCGGGTTCTTTGGGCTTCTCTTCATCGCTCTCGGGCGCCAGCGGCGAGGGCAGGTCCTTCTTGAGCACCATCACGTAAACGCTGCGCGTTACCGGATGCTGAAGGCTGGTCATATCCAGCCAGCCGGTGCTGAGAGCGGTGTTGGTGCTGGCGGTAAAGTAGAGGTATTTGCCCTCTTTGTCGAACACGGCGTAGAGCGCGTCGCTCATGCCATCCGTCAGTTGATAGGTTTTGGCTTGCTCGAGCGAGTAGGCGAACACGGCGTGCAGGTAGTTGCGAAGCTGCTTGGTGTAGACGAGCCAGCGGCTGTCGGGAGACCAGACGGGATTGAGCATATTGAAGGGGCCGGCATAGGTGTCCGTATCAACGTGCACGGGCGTTTTCTTCTCGAGGTCAACGAACCACACGTTCAGCCGCTTGTCGGTGTAAGCGATCTTCTTCGAATCGGGCGACCAGGTGGGCGAATAGCGGAAAGTGGGCGGACTGCCCAAGTCGAACTTGCGCACCTCGCCCATGCCGTTTTGATTGCGAATGTGTAGAGCATACTCACCGGATTCGTCGGAGAGATAGGCAATCGAGTTCCCGTCCGGCGACCATGCCGGGTCGCGCTCCACCACATCAGTGGTGTTCGTCAGGTTGCGGATGTCGCCTTTCTCGGCAGGCACGGTAAAGATCTCGCCGCGCGCTCCGAAGACCGCCCGGGCCCCAGTGGGCGAGATGTCGGCGGAACGAATGCGTCCGGGTTCAATCTTCTGGAAGTGCGGACGCACTTCCGCCAGGTCGCCGGCGAGGCTGATTTCAATGTCGTGAGTCTTGTGCGACTTGAGATCGAACCAGTGCAGCGACCCGAACTGCTCGTAAACAATCACGCCCGGGCCCGCGGAAGCTGACTTGAAATCCAATCCGTCATTCTTCACCACCTGAGTCACGGCTTTGCTGCGCGTATCGTAGGCGAAGAGCGCCACGGGGCCACTGCGGTCGGAAAGGAAATAGATCGTGTCGCCCACCCACATGGGGTTGAAATCGTTCGAGTTCTCGCGCGGAATTTTGGCCTCGATGTGCGAGTCGGCCAGGTTGGCGATCCAAATGGGCTTCGTTTGGCCCCCGCGATAACGCTTCCAGGCTTGTTGCCATTGGATGTTGGGCACATAAGCCAAGCGAGAGCCGTCGGGAGAAAAAGAACCCTCAGAGGCCCGCACCAGCGGCACTAGGGTCGGGAATCCGCCCTCTACCGGGATCGTAAAGAGCTGGACCACGCCGGCGGCGAATGAGCTCCGATCCGAGGCGAACAACACTTGCTTGCCGTCCGGCGTCCAGCCCACGACTTCATCCTGGGCTGGGTGAAAGGTCAGGCGCCGCGGAACTCCCCCGGAGGCCGGCACCACATAAACATCCATGTTTCCATCGTACTCGCCGGTAAACGCAATCATCCCTCCGTCAGGCGAGAAGAGCGGATTGCTTTCATGGCCTCCGGAAGTCAGCCGCCGCGCTTCGCCGCCTTCCCGATTCGCAATCCAGAGCGTGCCCGCGTAGCTGAAAACAATTTGCGTACGGCTCACCGAGGGCTGCCGCAGCAGCAGGGGCGCTCCCGCCTCAGCCCAGCAAAGGCTTCCCGCGCCCAGCAGAAGCGCAATCGTCAGAACGAGTCTTCTCATGGCCAGTGTCCTTTCGCCTGAATGGATTGGCGAAGTATACCACGGGCGGATTTTGTTGAGTCAGGCAAGAGACCGGGGGTAGTATCTCACATTGAAGTGGCATGGCCATTTTGACCGTGAAACTACAGGGGCAGAATGCCCGCCCGTCGTGCTTCGAGACGCGCCGCAGTGAGGTGGCGGCAACTCGCTGCCGTTGTGGTCTGAACGTCGAATGCAAACTCTGTCTTGCACCACCCGCCTCGCGCCCAACGCCGCTTGGCCTCCAAATCTTACCTCTCGATTGTTAGGGCTTGACGGGGGGCAATCGCTAGGCTACAGTATCAGAGGCAGGGTTGCCCTGGGCCCGGTCCGGCTCGAAGGCATGTTAAGTCCTGGTGAGAGAACAAAGCGAGAATGTCTATGAAAACAAACAGTCGAGCAGTCGAGGAGTTGAAGAGTCGAGGAGTTGTCGGGCCAATTCAAGAGGTCGGGTCGGATGGTGACAGTTTGTCACTCCTCAACCCTCGACTCTCGGCTTCTCGACTTGAGCCACCGTCAACCAGCCCGCCTTCTCCGGGGCACAGTGCGCTCCGTCGCCCCGCCCCGCAGGCAACACCGAAGTGTTTCTCCTCGAAGTCGCCTTCGCTGAACACTGACTCGCCGCCCCGGCGCTTGATGCGCCGCGCCAGTAGGTGTACGATGCGTGTCAGAGATAGAGTTGGAGTTGATTAATCCGATTTAAGAGGTCGCCATTATGATTGCCCGCTTGCGCAGTCCCGCCCTATTTGCGGCAGCTTGTTTATTGGCCGTGTCTACATTCGCCCAGTTTTCAACTACCGCGAATCCGGTCGCACCCGGACTCGGGGACAGCAATGCTTTCAATTATCAACAATGGCCCGTGGTGGGCCAGGTGAAGACACTTCGGGGCGACCCGGTAGCGCATGCAAGGGTAGAGGTGATGCCTGTGAACACCTCGGCTGAATTCCGAGTTTTGATGACCGACCTGCAAGGCAAGTTTGATACCCAGTACATGCTGAAAACGTCGATGGACTCAGTGAAGGAATTTTCCTTCGACGTGAATGTAACCAAGAAAGGATTTCTCAAAGCTCACGCAATCATTGAATTCAGCGGCTCCAGCAAGGCTTGGATTATTCCCATTACCCTGCGGACTCCGGAAGAGGACCCGGACCTGCTCCCGCAAGCCGACCTGATCTCCGGGCTGGCGCCGAAGCTGAGCAAGCTGAAGGCCTCAGACGGGCTCTCGGCAGCCGGAGAGAAGGACTATGCGCGCGGTGTGGCGGAGTTTTTGGAGGCGAAGAAGCCGGAGCGGGCCTTGCCGTACTTAGCCAAGGTGATTCACCGCGATCCTTCCTGTTTGCCTTGCAAAACGATGCTCGGGCTCGCCGAGCTCGCCTCCAGTGATTGGGATGGAGCCCTGCGCAACTTCATCGAAGTCTGCCAGAAGATGTTGCCGGACGGCAGCCCGGGACGGCCGGAACCCTTCGTCGCTTTGGGAGTGATGCAGAGTTGGCAGTACGAGCCGAAAGAGGCGGCAGGGTATTTCGTTACGGCGCTCAAGTTCTCCCCTCAGGATGCCCTCGCCCTTCAGGAACTGGGCCGCTCGCAGTTGCTGATTCAGAATTGGCTGTCGGCCGTTGAATATCTGGGCAAGGCCCTGGCGGCCGGCGCTAATCCTGAGGTGCGCGTGCTGTACGTCGAGGCTTTACTGGGCGCGGGGCAATACCAGGCAGCGAACACGGAGATGGCCCTTTACCTTAACGGGCGCGACGTGAAAACCCTGCCATTACGCGTCCGCCAGCTATGGGCGGAGGTTGAAAATCGAAAGAAGATTGACATAGTTTACGCCAAGGCGAAGAGCGCTCCGCGGCTCGACTATCTCCGCCACCCCCCTCTTGATCTCGACGGATTGGAGCCTGCCACCGACCAGAAGCCTTTGGAGTCCGTCCTCAAGGCCGTGGGCCAGAATATCGCAGAAGTGTTCGCCAAGCTCCCCAACACAAGCTCGCTGGAAGAGATTCATCAGGAAAAACTGGTGCACAAGCAAAAGGCAGGCGCCACCCTGGATCAGAAATTCCGCTATCTGTGCTTCACTCCGGACGAAGACTTTGGCCCAGGATTCAATGAGTATCGTGGCGATCTGTCCGGAATGCAAGCTGCGCCGAAGGGCCTGGGCGACGGCTTCATGCTCACTTCAGGGTTCGCCTCGGCCTCCCTCGTTTTCCATCCCATGTATCAGGCGCAATCTGACTTTCATTATCTTGGGCGGCAGAAAGTGAACGGCCATGATAACTACTTGGTTGCCTTCGCCCAGCAACCCGCCAAGGCCCGATTGAACGGGACCTTCAAGTCCGGGGGGGTTAGTTTGACCACCTTCACCCAGGGCTTGGCCTGGATTGATTGTAAGAACTATCAAATTACCCGGCTCCGAACTGACCTGCTGAGGCCGTTGCCGGAAGTCAAACTGGAAGGTCAAACCACCGAGATTGCGTACGCTGAAGTGCACTTCAAAGGCATGACGGAAGGATTCTGGGTACCAAGGCAAGTCACGGTTACCGTCGATTGGAACGGCAAACATCTCCGCAACGAGCACCACTACTCCGAGTTCAAGCTCTTCCAGGTGGAGGCCACCGAGAAGCAAGGCAAACCCAAGGAGCTCAGCCAAAAGAAGCAGTAGAACTCGCGCCGGAGGTAATGTCGAGTAATCCGATGTGCTGGGGGCTCGTCATGAGCAAGCTAATTGTGCGCGCTCACGTCCTCTTTGCTGCCGCGTTTATGTTGGGAGGATCCGCGCTCGCGCAGGTTGTTGGTCCCGCCGCGACGCCTGCCCAGGGCTTGAATCTGTACAACATGTGGTTCATTCAGGGCAAGGTGAAGACGCTCCAGGGTGATCCCGTCGGAGGCGCGAAGGTTTCGATCGTGCCCGTGAACACCTCTGCCTCACCGCGAAGCCTGTTGACGGACCTCCAAGGAGAGTTCCGGACCGACTACTCTCTAAATATCGAGGGTGTCAAAGAATTCACCCTCGACCTGAAGGTGGTCAAGAAAGGATACCTCCGTGCTCACGCGCTCGTTACCTTTGAAGAAGCAGGAAAGACATGGGTGATTCCCGTAACCCTGCGAGAGGCGCCGGAGGATCCCAACCTGCTCCCACAGGCCGACCTGATCGCAGGGCTGGCGCCAAAGTTAAGAAAGCTCACGGCCGCCGACGGGCTCTCGGCTGCCAGGGACAAGGACTATGCGCGCGGGGTCACGGAGTTCCTGGAAAAGCGCAGTTCCGAGCGGGCCGTACCGTTCTTCACCAAAGTGACTCGCGAGGATGCTTCCTGTCCGGCTTGCCGCACCATGCTGGCGGTCGCTGAACTCGACATGGGAGATTGGGATGGCGCCCTCCGCAATCTCGCCGAGGCTTTCAACAAGATCATGACAGACCACAGCCTGGGACGCCCGGAGCCCCTGGTAGCCTTGGGAGTGATAGAGAGCTGGAAGCACAATCCCAAGAACGCGGCCGCCTATTTTGTTGAGGCGCTCAAATATGCCCCTCAAGATGTGCTAGCGCTTCAGGAACTGGGCCGCTCGCAGTTGCTCCTTCGGAATTGGGCCGCTGCCGATGATTATCTCGGCAAAGCCCTGGTCGCCGGCGCCAAGCCTGAAATACGCCTTTTGCGCGTCGAGGCCCTGTTAGGCGAGGATCAATTCCAGGCAGCAGACCAGGAGATAGCTCGTTACCTCGAAGGCCGTGACGTAAAGAAGATGCCCCTTGCGGTACGTGCAGTATGGATGAAGATTGATAATCGCAAGAAGATCGAAGCAGACTACGGAAAGAGCAAGTCCAAGGGCGAGCAGGCGCTCGATTACCTCCACCATCCTCCGCTCGACATCGAGGGTCTGGAACCTGCCACCGACCAGGCACAGTTGGATCCCATCCTCAGCGCAGTGGGCAAGACCGTAGAGGAGTCTTTCGTCAATTTCCCCAACACGAGTTCGCTGGAGCAGATTCACCAGGAAAAGCTCCAGCGCAAGCAAAAAACACCCGACACCCTCGATCAGAAGTTTCGCTACTTGTGCTTCGCTCCGGTCAAGTCTTGGGGGCCGGGCTTCGATGAGTACCGTACTGATTTGTTGGGCAGGCAGACGACGCCGGTGGGTCTGGGGGATGGGTTCATGCTCACTTCGGGATTTGCCTCGGCGGCGCTTGTTTTCCATCCCCAGTACCAATCGCAAGCAGAGTTTCGCTACCTCGGCCGGCAGAAGATCAAAGGCCGGGATACCTATTTGGTGGCCTACGCCCAGCGGCCGGCGAGAGCGCAATTGACCGGCGCCTTCAAGTCCGGCGATACCACCGTGACGACTTTCTCCCAGGGCTTGGCCTGGATCGACTCCGAAACCTATCAGATCACCCGGCTCCGCAGCGACCTGCTGAAGCCTGTGCAGCAACTCAATTTGCAACGCGAAACAACGGAAATCGCTTATGGCGAGGCTCACTTTAAAGACAAGGCCGCGGTGTTCTGGGTTCCGCAGCAAGTCACCGTGACCGTCGACTGGAACAGCAGACACCTCCGCAACGAGCATCGCTACTCGGAATTCAAACTCTTCCACGTGGACGCCACCGATAAAGTCGGAGCGCCTAAAGAGGTCGCGCGCCCTTCCAATTAACGAGTATCGCTGACCTTTAGGTCAGCACGATTCAGCACACCGGACGGAGGCATGGAAACAGAAATGGACGCGAAAATCGGAAAAGGGCTGGGCCGCCTCAGGGCCGCCGCGTACGGGGTCATGGTGCCGTTTATCGTTATCTCTTGCGTCATACTCACTAATACTATTATTACTGCTGACGATGCTCCCGCTCATCCCGGTTATTACCGCGATCCTGCCATCCACGGCGACACAATCATCTTCACGGCGGAAGGCGATCTCTGGACAGTCGGCGTTAAGGGCGGCGCCGCGCGACGGCTCACCTCCAATCCCGGCCACGAAGGAGGCGCGGCCATTTCTCCGGACGGCCGCACCGTTGCTTTCAGCGCTGAATACGAGGGCCCGACGGAAGTGTACACGATGCCGGTGGAGGGCGGCTTGCCTCGGCGCATCACCTGGGACGGAGATGCGGCCGTGGCGGGCTGGACGCCCGACGGGCGCGTGCTCGTCCGCACCGGCCGCTTCTCCACGCTGCCCGACCCCAAACTGGTGGCCGTCGATACCCACGGTGGGCGCGAGGTGGTGCCTTTGGCTCAAGCCGCCGAGGCCAGTTATACGCCGGACGGCCGCACCCTGTTCTTCACCCGCTACAATCGGCAGGGGAGTTCCACCAAACGCTACAAGGGCGGCACGGCAGAGAATGTCTGGCGGTATGACGCCGGCTCGGAGGCCGTCGCTTTGACCACTGACTGGCCCGGCACTTCCCACAATCCCATGTTCTGGGACGGCCGAGTGTACTTTCTCTCCGACCGCGACGGGGTGATGAACATCTACTCGATGGACCGCAACGGCCACGGCCTGAAGCAGCACACCCACCGGCACAGTTTCGATATCCAGTGGGCGTCACTCTCGGACGGCCGCATCGCGTATCAATGCGGCGCCGACCTCTGGCTGCTCGATCTCAAGACCGGACAAGACGCTGTTATCAACATTTCACTCGTCAGCGACTACGATCAGTTGCGCGACCATTGGGTGAAGACCCCGCTCGAGTATTTCACCGGGGTCCACATCTCACCCAGCGGCGATGCGGCCGTGTTTACCGCGCGCGGCGAAGTGTTCACGCTTCCCGCCAAGACCGGGCGCATCGTCAAGGTGGCTGGGAACTCCGCAGTCCGTTACCGCCAGGCCCGCTACCTGCCCGATGGCAAGAGCATCATCGCCCTCTCCACCGAAAGCGGCGAAACCGAATTTTGGAAATACCCGGCGAACGGAATCGGCGCACCCGAGCAGTGGACTCACGATGCCAAGGTGCTGCGCTGGGAAGGCGTGCCATCGCCGGACGGCCGCTGGCTGGCGCATCACAACAAGGACCAGCAGTTGTGGTTGTTCGATACCACGACAAAGCAGCAGAAGCTGATCGCGCAGTCAATGGTCGGAGACTTCAACGATCTCACTTGGTCACCGGACAGCCAGTGGCTGGCGTACGTAGAATCGGCCACCAACACTTTCGACCAGATCAAGGTTTTGAATGCGAATACCGGCGCCATTCACACCCTCACTTCCGACCGCTACAACAGCGGCAGTCCCGCCTGGAGCGCCGATGGCAAGTGGCTCTACTTCCTTTCCGACCGCATGCTGAGGACGGTGGTGCGGTCGCCCTGGGGGGCGCGGCAGCCGGACCCCTACTTTGATCGCTCCATGAAAGTGTACGAGATTGCACTCACCGCGGGACTGCGCTCGCCCTTCGCGCCAGCGGATGAACTGCATCCCGATCAGCCCGCCAAGCCGGCCGAGACCAAGACGGAGGAGACGAAAACGGAAAAACCGGCGGAGGCCAAGCCCGGTCAGGCGCCTGAGGCGAAGAAACCTGCGGCTCCCACCGTGAACATTGACTTCAACGAGCTGACATCGCGGCTCAATGAGGCGCCCGTGGCCCCCGGCAATTACTCCGATCTCCAGGCTGGTGAGAAACGAATTTGCTGGCTGGACCGCGATGAGGGCGAGCCCCCCAAGGAGAATCTTGCCTGCGTGGATCTCGCCAACAAGGGCGACCCTCCCGAGACCGTCCTCGCCGACGTGAAGGGTTTCGAGATGTCGCTGGACCGCAAGAAGATGCTGGTGGCGAAGGGGAATGACTTCTATATTCTCGACTCCGATGTCAAAGCCGCGGCGCTTTCCGATCCGAAGGCGCTTCCCAAGGCCAAGATGGACCTCTCCCGATGGACGTTCGATACCAATCCCCGCGCCGAATTCCGCGAACTCTTTGTGGATGCCTGGCGGCTGGAGCGCGATTACTTCTATGACCGCAACATGCAGGGCGTGGACTGGAAAGCCATGCGCGACCGGTACCTTCCCTTGGTCGACCGGGTGGCTGACCGTGACGATCTAAACGAGGTGATCGCACAAATGGTGAGCGAACTTTCGGCGCTTCACATCTTCGTCTTCGGCGGTGATTCCCGCAAGCCCGCGGATGACGTCGCGCTGGCCTCGCTCGGCGCCCGCCTGCGGCGCGATGAGCAGGCCGGCGGGTTCGTGGTTGAGCACATCTACCTTCACGATCCCGACCTGCCCAACGAAGCCCCACCACTGGCACGGCCCGACTCGCTTGTACACGAAGGCGAAGCAATTATCAGCATCGATAGTGAAAACTCGCTCAGCGTTTCAGACGAACGTGCGCTCCTGCGCGGCAAGGCGGGCCGCCAGGTGCTGCTGCGCGTCAAGTCCACGGCCGGGCAGATCCGGGAGGTCATCGTGACGCCGATTTCGGGCCCTGAGGAACGCAACCTTCGATATAAAGAGTGGGAGTACACGCGCCGCCTTAAAGTCGAGAAGGACTCGCAAGGGCAGATCGGTTACGTTCACCTGCGCGCCATGGGGTCCGGCGATATCGAGCAGTGGGCGCGTGAGTTCTATCCCGTCTTCGATCGCCAGGGGCTGATCATCGACGTGCGTCATAACGGCGGGGGCAACATCGATTCCTGGCTGCTGTCGAAACTCCAGCGCCAGGCGTGGTTCTATTGGCAGCCCCGCGTTGGCAATCCCACCTGGAACATGCAGTACGCGTTCCGCGGCCACATGGTGGTGCTCTGCGATCGTTTGACCGCGTCCGACGGCGAGGCCTTCACCGAGGGCTTCCGGCGCCTCGCTCTGGGCAAGGTGATCGGGGTGCGCACATGGGGAGGCGAGATCTGGCTCTCGGCGAGCAACCGGCTTGCCGACAGCGGGATCGCCACGGCCGCCGAGACGGGTGTCTACGGCCCGGAAGGTAAATGGCTGATCGAAGGGCACGGTGTGGACCCGGACCTAGTGATAGATGACCTACCCCATGCTACTTTCCAGGGCAGTGACGCGCAGCTTGACGCCGCCGTGAAGCTCCTCAAAGCGGAAATCCAAAAGGATCCGCGGCCGGTGCCCAAAGCGCCGCCCTACCCGAATAAGGCGTTCAAGTATGGGGACTAGACTTTTGGAGTGCGCGCGAGCTCACCGTTGGCTGGAAGCGGACGTTATCGCACGGGCTACTTCAAGAAGGGAATGGAGCGCTTTGTTGACAGCTTCGGAGTTCGGAAAAACGCTGGCGACATCGGGGTCGAGCACCACAACGTTGGAGCTTGCTTTAACCCGAGCGTAGTATCTCCCTCGCTCGAGCTTCCTAAAATCGGATCGCTTGTACTCCGCCCGAAGTTCATCGGGACGCGACTTAGCCCTCTTCATAAATTTGCCTCTCGCGACGTGGTGTCTTGCGCGCGCTAATGATCCGTATTGTTTCACCGCGCTCCGCATGAGACACGACTAGAAGCTGACCATCCGACGACGTACCAAAGGTGATCAGCCTCTCCTCAGTATCTGAATGGTCAGGATCAGAGCCCGTCACTGCCAAGGGATCGTCGAAGACAGTCACACCCTCTGAGAATGAGATGCCATGTTTACGGAAGTTCTTCGCAGCCTTGGAAGCATCCCATTCAAAGCGCACTTCACCATTCTACACCATTCACGCAGGGCGCGCAGCGCGGACCCCGACCCCGGGAGTCCGCCCTACTTCTTCGCCGCCAGCTCGTGCAGGTGTTTTCGCAACTCGATGGAGTCCGGCGCGGTGGGATCGAGCTGCAGGTAGGTCTCATATTCCTGTCGCGCGCGAGCTTTGTCTCCGGCCGCCTCAAGCGCCACAGCGAAATTGTAATGAGTAATGGGCTCGGCCGGTTGAAGGCGGAGAGCTTCCTCGTACTCCAGGATGGCTGGATTGAATTGGCGCGTCTTCAGCAAGCTGTTGGCAAGATCGACATGCGCCACGCCGTCCTTGGGGTTCAGGCGAAGGTACTCGCGGTAATGGGCGATGGCATCGGCGAGCTTGCCTGAGTGCGCGAAGGCATCCGCCAGCGCCAGCCGCGCCTCCCCGTATTCGGGCTTGTCGCGGAGGGCTTCCTGAAGCTCCTTGATTCCCTCCTCCGCCTTTTCCATACCCATCCAGGCGCTGGCGAGCGCAAAATGCGCCTCGGGGCTGTTGGGGATGATGTGCAGAACCGCCTGAGCTTCCTCCGCGGACCCCGCCAGGTCATTCAGATGGCTGAGCGCGATGGATAGATTCAAGTGCGCGTCCGCCCAATCTGGGCGCGCCTTAATCGCTTCGCGGAAGGCCTGCGAGGCGCCCTGCCAGTCCGCCAGTTGCTCGAGGGCCAGCCCCAGGTTTTCCTGCGCTTGGGGGTCGTTGCGTCGCGACAAACTCGTCCGGAAGGCCTGCACCGCGCCCTTGTAATCACCCTTGTTGTAAAGGGCGTTGCCCAGATCGAGTTGATAACCGGCAAAGCTCGGGTCGAGCTGAGCCGCCTGCTCGCTCTCGCTGGCCGACCCGGCCGCATCCCCTGCTTGGCGCAGGGCGCCGGCGAGGCGGGAGTGGAGCGTGGGATCGTCAGGCCGAAACTTTAGCCCGTCCCGGTAAGTGGGTATGGCTAGCTCGTAGTTCTTGTCGGCAACCAGCATATCACCCAGGGACACCAAGGCTTCCGGATAGTCGGCACGCAACTGGACCGCGCGGTTCAACTCCGCCTCCGCCTCGCGCGTGTGCCCGGACGCCTTGAGTGCCATGGCGTAGGTGTAATGTAACTCGGGACTGTCGGGCCGCATCCCCAGCGCCACCCGGTATTCACCCAGCGAGTTGTCCCAATCGCTGGCAGCCTGATAAGCGTTGGCTAAATGGAGATGGGCGTCGGCGTCGCCGGGACGCAGCCGAACCTCCTCGCGGTATTCCTGCACGAAGCCGGCGAGATCGCCCGCCGATTGAAAGGTCTCCGCCAGGTTACGATGGTAATCCGCGTTATCTTTGGCCAGATCGACGGCTCGCTGCAGCTCCCGGACGGCGTCCGGCAGGTCTCCGGTCTTGCGCAACACCAGGCCGAGATTCTCGTGGAGGGCGGGGTCCTGCGGCTTCAAGCGCAGGGCCTCGCGATACTCGGCCTCCGCAGCCGGATGGTCGGAGACAGAAAGGTATGCGGCGGCTAGCGCCGTATGAGCATTGGCGTTTCCCGGTTGCTGGCGGGTCACCCGGCGCAACTCGGTGATGGCCCCGCCGTAGTCGCCCGCCTCCCGCAAGGCCATCGCCAGCGCATAGCGGTAGTCGGTCTGCTCGGGGCGCAACTCAACCGCCCGGCGATATTCCTCAATGGCGTGAATCAGGTCTCCCGTGGCCTGGAGCGAGTTGCCCAGCGACAGGTATAGATCAGGGTCGTCGGGGCGCAGGCGGACCGCTGCGCGGAGTTCGGCCACACCCTGATCGAATCTGCCGGCCTGGGTGAGCGCCGTGGCCAGCCCGGAGTGCGCCTCGGGATCATCGGGAGCCTGGGCAAGGACTTGCTGATATTCCGCGCTGGCCGCAGCCACATCTCCCGATTGCAGCAGTGAACTCGCGAACGCGACGCGGGTCTGACGGTCTCCCGGGTCGAGTTCGATCGCGGTACGGTACTCGACCGCCGCCTCTTTGAATTGCCGGTTGGCCGTGAGTACGTTCGCCAAACCCACGTGGGCCGCGGGATTCGAGGGGTGGAGGCGGAGTTCAGCGTGGTACTCCGCGATGGCCTCTTTCAGGCGCCCTTGCGATTCCTCCACCGCGCCAAGGGTCATGTGGACCCCGGGGAAGTCCGGCTTCAACCGCAACGCCTCCCGATATTCCCGAACGGCGTCGTCGGTCTGCTGCTCCGCCAGGTAGGCGTTACCCAGGTTGTAGTGCGCCTGGGGGGAATCGGGCCGTAAGCTGCTTGCTTTACGGTACGACTCCTCGGCGTCTTTCCATTTGTGCAGCCGGGCGAATTCGTTGCCTTGTTTCAGGAAATCCTCGGCGGAAACGGAAGCAGGCGGTTGCTGCGTTGAGGGACTGCCGGGGGCCGCGCCGCCGGCTTGGGGTGCGCCTCCGGTTTGTCCACCGCTTGCGAATAGGCATGAGCCGGCCAAAAGCAAGGCGCAGAAGAGCAACGGGATCGTTTTGGGATCAGGTCGGCCTGGCACGAGGCATTTCATATTGGTCTTCCCTATAAGAATAGGATACACCCAGAAGCGCGAATGGGCGCAGTCGTCTCGTCCCCGCAGCACAGGTAGGGGCGAGCAGCACTCGCCCCAGGGCCGAACGCGGTTCGGCCCTACGTGTTTGGTTGCGGCTGTGCTGCTGGCGTCTCGCCTGCACCAAATCCTGGGTTTGACATGTGTCGAGTCCTTCCGCTATTCTCGCTTGCCAAGACATGAGCCCGGAAATCACACCCTCAGCAAAATCCAAAGCGGAACCCGTGCTGCGTTTCTTTCGGCGCCGCCCGGCATTGCGCGCAGCCAGCCTTCTCTCCGGCAGCCTGGTTTGGCTGGTGGGCTTTTTCCTGCTTCCCCTGGCCTACCTCCTGGCGGTCAGCTTCGCCCGCCGCTCACCTTATGGGACGATAGAATGGGCCCTGGGGTTTTCAAATTACTGGCGCGCCTTCCAGCCTCTCTATCTTGGCGTTTACTGGCGCTCCTTCTGGATGGCGGTGCTCACCACAGTGCTTTGCATGCTGCTGGGCTATCCCGTGGCTTACACCTTGGCGCTGAAGGTGTCCGGGCGGTGGAAATCCGCGCTGTTGATGCTGGTGGTGATACCTTTCTGGACGAGCTTCCTCATCCGGACTTACGCCTGGATGGTCATCTTGCGCACTGAGGGTGTGGTCAACACCGCGCTAATGGCCTTGCACCTTGTGCATGAGCCGCTGCGCTTGCTTTACACTCCGCTGGCGGTTTTCATCGGCTTGGTTTACGGCGAACTTCCCTTCATGATCCTGCCTCTCTATGCGGTGCTGCAAAAGCTCGATCCTCTCCTCCTCGAGGCCGCACAGGACTTGGGCGCCAATCGCTGGCATACTTTCCTCAGAATCACTCTGCCCATCTCGATGCCGGGGCTCAGCGCCGGCGGTGTGTTGGTGTTTATCGCCTCCATCGGAGCCTTCATCACGCCGGATCTGCTGGGAGGCGCACGCACCATCATGGTGGGCAACCTCATTCAAAACCAGTTCGCCTCCGTGCGTGACCAGCCCTTCGGCTCGGCGGTAGCATTCCTGCTGACGTTTGTGGTCCTGGTGCTGCTTTGGACAGGGTCGCGCCGCGCCGAGCGCGTCACACGGGGGATACTCTAATGCCGCGTCCTCGCCGCCAGGGTTGGGGGTTGGCTTCGTCCACCGCACTCGTTTACCTTTTCCTCTACGCACCGGTCTTCGTCCTGATCTTCTTCTCCTTCAACCGCTCTCGCCTCTCCGCACATTGGATCGGCTTCACCGGCGAATGGTACGCGCTGCTCTGGCGCGATGAACAGATCATCCAATCGCTGCTCAACAGCCTTCTGGTCGCCGGCGCCGCCACCCTGGTTTGTGTGGTGTTCGGCACGATGGGCGCGCTGGTCTTCCCCAAAGTTCGCCGTCGCGCCAAGACCGTCCTGGACGGAATCGTTTATCTTCCCCTGGTCATCCCTGAAATCGTCATGGCCGTGGCCATCGTCATCTTCTTCAGCCTGTTGCGCATGCAATTGAGCCTCTCCACCGTCATCATCGCTCACATCACCTTTTGTATTTCTTATGTGATCATCGTGGTTGGGGCGCGTCTGGCAGGGATGGACCCCTCGATCGAGGAAGCCGCGCTCGACCTGGGCGCGAACGAATGGACCACCTTCTTCCGCATCACCCTGCCCATCGCCGCTCCCGCAATTCTCTCCGCCGCCCTGCTGGTTTTTACTACTTCTTTTGACGACTACCTGATCACTTCCTTCGCGGCGGGAGTTCGCTCCACCACCTTGCCCCTGGAGATCTATTCCCGCCTGAAGCGCGGCATCACGCCGGAGATCAACGCCATTTCCACCGTCATCCTGGCAGCCACGATTCCCTTGGTCTACATCGCGCAGCGGCTGGAACGCGGAGCCATGAAAGTCCGCGCCGCGGTCCTGAGCGCCACGGCGGTTTTCCTGCTTATGCTCGCGCCGGTCGTCGCCCGCACCTGGACGGGCGGTGAGAACCTCCCCCAACTGAACATCTATACATGGTCCACGTACAGCTCGCGCCGCGTGGCTCAGGGGTTTGAACGTGAGTTCCACTGCAAGGTCAACTACGATCTGTATGACTCGAACGAAGCCCTGCTCGCCAAGCTTCAGGGTGGCAACGTCAGCTATGATCTGGTAGTTCCCAGTGATTACATGGTGCAGATTCTCATTCGGCAAGGCTTGCTCGCGCCCCTCGACAAATCCAAGCTCCCGAACGCCTGGGCCAACATCGACCGGCGATTTCTGGGTCTGCCGTTCGATCCGCACAACGACTTTGCGGTGCCTTACGCCTGGGGCACCACCGGCCTGGCCTACCGCGCAGACCTTGTGAAAGAGAATCTCGATAGTTGGTCGGCGCTATTCGATCCCCGCTACGCCGGCCATATTCTTCTGCTTGACGACACGCGCGAAGTCTTCGGCATGGCTCTCAAGAAACTTGGCTACTCGCTCAACTCCACCAACCCGGACGAACTCCGCCAGGCGCGCGACTTGTTGCTCAGGGAAAAGGCTCTCGTGAAGGGCTACAACAGCTCCAATTTCCAGGAAGACCTCGCTGCCGGCGATGCCTGGATCGCGCAGGCTTACAACGGCAACATGACCTTCGTGATGCGCGATGAGCCGGCGCTCCGTTACGTTGTTCCCAAGGAAGGCTGCACGATTTCGGTGGATTGCGCTTGCATCCCTCGCACCGCTCCCCACAAGGAATTGGCGGAGGCATTCATCAACTATTTCCATCGCCCCGAAGTGGCCGCGCTCTTCGTGAACGACTCGGGCTTCAACACGCCCAGCCGCTACGACCAGAAAGATATCGAACCATGGCTCCTCCGCAATGCCGCCGTGTTTCCTGACCCCGCCTCGCTGGTCCACTGCGAGTTCATGCGCGACGTTGGCCCCGCCGCGCAGCTTTACGACCAATACTGGACGGAGATTAAGGCACGATAGCCATTGTTTTGGCGGAAGAAGCTGGTTCCGTCGTCCGTTCCAATGATACGATAGGGAGCAGGAGAATAGGCATGGAAGCCAAGCAACTGGTGCTAAAGGCCATTGAGGATCTCCCCGACGATGCCGGGGTCGAAGAGGCCCTGGATCGACTCTACTTCCTCTATAAAGTCGAGCGCGGTCTTCGCCAAGCCGATCATGGCGAACTCCTTGCTCAAGAAGAGGTCCGCGAGCGCATGGGAAAATGGCTCAAGTAAGGTGGACGCCGCAGGCGGCCGACGACCTCGATGCGATCTGCGAGTTCATCGCTCGCGATTCTGAGCAACTCGCAGCCATCTTCGCTGACCGGGTACTCCGCGCCACGGATCGACTGGCGAGTTATCCACGACTCGGCAGGGTTGTCCGTGAACTGGGATTCAACGACATCAGAGAGATCATCGTTGCCAGCTATCGTGTGATCTATCGCCTTCAACAGGACAGCGTCCAAATGCTGACACTGCACCACGGGGCTCGCACATTGGACGTGACGAGATTTGAAGGTGCATAGACACTTATGTCAGCCCGAGCACCCTCGCCGCATTCTCGTAATACACCTTGCGCAGGATGCCCTGGGGGAGCCCGATCCCGTAAATCTGCCACCGTCCCTGCGGTGGTTTGGGCGCCGGAGCGTAGTCGAAATACTCATCCTCGGTTTCCAGGAAGCGGTAATAGATCTCGTAGAGTCTAGCGGAGAGAATCTGCTGGGGGGTATCCTTGCCATTCGGCACAGCATCCGTTCCAAACATGATGCGGTCCTGGTATTTCTCGAAAAACTTGCGCGCCGAGCGCGGTTGCCGGCCGAGTTCCCCGACGCGCGCCGCAAGTTCGACATACATGTTCGGAAGGCGGTCCAGGCATTCGGAGACCGAAGCCAGATTCTCCGCGTTGTGTCCCACGTGCAGAGCAATAAAAGTGGTTTTGGGATGGCGTGCGAACATGCGATTTCGCGCCTCCAGAAGTTCGCGGAAGCTGGGAAAATCGTGGTCATAAAACGACCAATCGGGGTGATGGTTCAGCTCCTCGAAGCGCTCGTTGAATCTGTCGATGGGCAGGAAAAAAGCCTCGGGATCGGAAATGTGAATGGCCACCGGTATCTTGAAGCCTGCACACGCTTCCCACATCGAGTCGAAATGCGGATCGTCGATCTTCACCAGCGGGCCGGAAGTGACGTCCTGCCGGAGGTAGAGACCGAGAGTCTTCACCACTTTCAATCCTTTCGCCCCTGCCTGGTGCGCGCGCCCAATCTCATCGGCTTGCCAGCGAGAGTAGTCCGACCGGTTAAAGTGGTCCCATCCGGGTTCCGTGAAGACCAGGAACCTGTCAGGATGCGCCCGCTGAAATCGTTGGATGGCTTGCTCGAGGCCCTTTCCATGGTTGCCGGTGAGGTCCACCATCATGCGGATGTTCTTCTGGTCCATTATCGGCAGCACCTCTTCCGGAGTCGTGAGGAAGCGTATCTCCTCCCCAATGGTCACGCCATTCTTGTGCTGCGCCCCCATAGTGAGGTGGGTATGCACATCGATAACGGGGAAGCGCGAGCGTCCCACCGTCGTTTCCGGCACGTGCAGCATGCTTCGGGGTTGAAAGTCATCAAGCGCCAGGCGCTCCGGCTTTGCGTCCTGCGCCGGTTCGGTTGACTCCGCTCCCCTGGCGGGCGAGCCTTTGACGGCCACTCCCGCGACTGCCGCCGCACCAACCCGCCCCAACAATTGCCTGCGACTAACTCCGCTCATTCGACCTCCTCCAGTAGGCACTACAATAACCCATTCGGCCTCAATCCGTGAAGAGATTCGGAGCGTTCCATCCTGAGCGCAGCGAAGGATCTCCGCAGTTGCTCTTCTCAGCACCCTCTGTGCCACTAGTTTGTTGGACCTTATTGTTTTGCGAAGATCTCTTCTCTGTGTTCTCGTTCCCTGAAACGACTAAACACAGAGATCACTGAGATCCTCCGTGCTCTCTGTGTTTAGTCTTTCGAGGCACAGAGGACGCGGAGAAGTTGGTTTTGGTTGCAGCCCCTGATCCGTGCTGTACTACGATTCCCCAAATTCTTCGCGGGCCGCGGCCGCGGTTGGCGGGTTTTGTTTTTCGTTTCATCCTGCTATATTGCAGGGACTCATTTATGGAGGACTCTGATGCGACGTTGGGCTATTCTGTTGATCGCGCCAGTGATGGCGCTGGTTTTTGCATGTCTCTTAACAGCAGGGGGAGGTGCGCAGAACGTGCCGGAGAAAAAACAATACATTCGGAAAGTCTCCATGACCTCGAAATTTTTGGCTGCCGATTTCGTACCGGATGGTGACCTCACGAAAGGCGTTTGGAAGGATGCCGAGCGGGTAACCCTGGGCGACCGCATGAGCCACAAACCTCTGGCCGGTTCTGAGACCCAGGCGGCAAGCCTCTGGACGCCTCATTACATCTACCTCGCTTACTGGTGCCGATACCAGTCGCTGAACATTTACGCCGGCGAGGACCCTGCGAAAGAGCGCTGGGAACTCTGGAACCGCGACGTGGTGGAAGCGTTCATCAATCCCCAGCCCGAGCGTTTCCTCCACTATTACGAGTACGAAGTGGCGCCGAACAACCAGTGGATCGACCTCGAGATCGATCTCAGCAAGAACCCTATGAATTCCGCCGCCTGGGATTCCCACTTCGAGCACGCTGCGAAAATCGACGCCGAGCATAAAGCCTGGACGGTTGAATGGCGCATCCCTGTCAGCTCCATGAACGCCAGCGACATCAAAGCAGGAGACGAGTGGCGCCTGAATCTCTATCGCTGCGACGGCCCCGGCGACGACTCGCATCGTCGATTCCTTTCCTGGAGCCCCTTGCCCCCAGGCAAGAACGGTTCGTTCCACCAGCCCGCGACTTTTGGGATTGTCAAGTTCGTAAAATAGGAAAAGTCGAAGGCTGTCATCCTGAGCGCAGCGAAGGATCTCCGTAGTTTCCTATGGTCGGACGACTTGCGCACAACTGCAGAGATCCTTCGCTGCGCTCAGGATGACAGGCCTGAACCCGCGTGCATACAATCGAAACTCCATGCGCCGCCGCTGGATTGTCCTCGCTCTCGTGTTTCTTGGCATCGTGATCAACTACGTTGATCGCGGCAACCTCAGCGTCGCCGCGCCCTCGATTATGCGTGATTTCCGCATCACGCCCGCCGCCATGGGGTTGCTCCTCTCCGCCTTCTTCTGGACTTACGGCGTGTTTCAAATGCCGGCCGGCGCTGTAGTGGATCGCTTCGGCATACGCCGCACTTATGCGGCCAGCTTTCTCGTCTGGTCGTTAGCCTCGGCAGCGATTGCCCTCAGCCGCGCTCCCGCGGACATCACCGGCCTGCGGTTGCTGCTGGGCCTGGCGGAAGCCGTAGCGCCGCTGGCCAGCATTTCTTTCATCCGCAACAACTTTGCCGCCCAGGATCAAGGACTGCCCACCTCGATCTATATTTCGGGCCAGAACATCGGGCCGGCCCTCGGCGCGCTGGTGGGTGCCATCCTGCTGGACCGCTTCGGATGGCGCGTGATGTTTGCCTTAACGGGATTGGGCGCGCTCGTTTGGTTGCCTTGCTGGTGGATCGCAACTCCTTCCGACCGGCCTCGCTCCACCCACGGTCCCGTGGTGGGGGCGAGGCGCAGCCTCGCCCCTACTGGTGAAACGCAGCCGGGATGGAGCCGGAAAAGGCCCGAGGATGCACCGCGGGAATCCAATTCGCCCCATACAGTCACTGAAGAATCCGAGCCATCGCAGCCCTGGACATGGGCAATGTTCGCAGGCAACAGAACCTTTTGGGCAATGTCGCTGAGCATCCTGCTGTCGTCCTACTATTGGTACTTCGTCTTGACATGGGTGCCGAGCTACTTAATCCTCTCCCGAGGGTTTTCAACACTCCAGATGGGGCGCGTGGTCTCCACTGCGCTCTTTACCATGGCGTTTGTTAACGTCACGGCGGGCTGGGCGGTGGATAAATGGGCGGCGCGCATCGGAGTTTTCCCCGCCCGACTACGATTGGCGGTTGCGGGATATTTCGGCACCGGGGCGATTCTGCTGCTGCTCGTGGCGCGGGATCGTTCCTGGGCGCTCCCCATCCTCACCATTGCGATGTGCGCCACCGGAATCGGCAATTCGAATTTCTGGACGATCTCGCAGCACGTGCCACCCAGGAACATGGTGGGGCGCACGATCGGATTCCTGAACACCATCTCCGTGGCGGCAGGCGCCGCCGCGCCCATAATCACCGGATTGATTCTGGGGCCGCAAAAGCATTTTGGACCGGCGATTCTGGTCGCCGGCCTCTGCCCTGTCCTCGCCGCTGTCTGCCTGCTGATCGCCGGCTCTAGAGGCCTTGAACGGATGAAGGCGCTTCTCGCTGGAAAGACCTCCGTGTAGCCATGCGCTTTTCCATATGGCGCAGGGGTAGGGCTTGCCCTACCCTCGTCGGCCTAGCAACTCGCCGGGGACAGCAAGCCGTCCCCCTACATTGCGGGTCGACCATCACTCCTGTCGCAGCGCCGCCACAGGGCCGACCGTCGTCGCTCGCCGCGCTGGTATATAACAGGCCAGAAGGGCCACGCTCACCAGCGCCGTGAACGCAGCGAGGAAGGTCGGCGGATCGCCCGGCCTAACACCATAAAGAAGGCTCGACATCAGGCGCGCCAGGATGAGAGCTCCCGCGAGCCCGATCGCCGCTCCGGCAAGTGCCAGCCTCATTCCGTGCCCGACCACCAGCCTCAAAACGTCGGCGCGCGTAGCGCCCAGCGCCATGCGGATTCCGATTTCCTTCGTACGTATCGCGACCGAATACGAGATCACGCCGTAAATTCCAACTGCAGCCAGTAGCAGCGCCAGCGCGGCAAAGGCTGCCAGCAGCAGCGTGTTGAATCGAGGCTGTGCCAGCGACGCGTTCACCACCTGATTGAGCGTCTGAATATGAGCCACCGACTGGCTCTTGTCGAGCTCGTGGACCGCAGCCGCCACGGCGGCGGCCAGGCGCAAGGGATCAGCGGAAGTGCGCACCGCTAACCCCATGCCGCCCGCAACCCCTCCCTGCACGCCTTGCGCCTGGGGGGAAAACACCTGGGGAAATCGCGGATCAGTCAGGCTTTCGAGAGCTGCATTGCCCACCACACCGACCACGGTAAGCCACGGACCTTTCGCGCAATCCTCGCCCAGGCAGATGCGCTTGCCGACCGGATCACTGTCGGAAAAGAAGCGGCGGGCGAGCGTGGCGTTGATGATGGCGGTCTTGGGGCTCTGGCTGCTGTTATCCAGTTCGCTGAACTCACGGCCCTTCAGAAGCGGAATTCCGATGGCGCGAAAGTAGCCGGGCGTCACTTGAACGAAACTCACAATCGGGATCGATTCCCTGCTCGCCGCGGGACGACCTTCCACATTTAGTCCGCTCCAAAAGCCGCCACCCGCTTGGCGCAGGGGCAAGGTCATGGCGGCGCCCGCCGCCTTCACTCCCGGGAGCGAGCGAATCCGCTCGAGCAGTTGCTGGTAGAAGGCCGCGATCTGGGGGTTATGATAGTTCGACGGCAGCGAGATCTCGCAGGTCAAAACCTTATCGGGATTAAACCCCGGATCGATGGCACGCATGCGCTCGAAGCTATTCACAAGCAGACCGGCCCCTGCAAGCAACACCAGCGCCAGCGCCATTTCCGAGATCGCCAGAAGGTCGCGCACCCGGCGGCCCGATGCTCCCGCACTCCCGCCGCGGCCTCCTGCTTTCAGCGGCTCGCTGAGTTCATTCTTGAAACCTCGCAGGGCAGGTACTGATCCAAACGCCAAGCCTGTGAACAGAGCCAATCCCAGCGTGAAGAGAAGCACGTGACCGTCCAAGTTGATATCTTGGGCGCGGGGAATCTGCGTCGCCAGGATCAGCCGCAGATAGCGCACTCCGCCTGCTGCCAGCAGAATGCCGGCGGCGCCGCCCAGGACGGAAAGCAGCACGCTCTCGGTCAGCAATTGACGCATCACCCGCGAACGGCTGGCGCCCAGCGCTGCACGCACGGCAAACTCCTTTTCTCGTGTTGCCGACCTCGCCAGCAGCAGGTTGGCCACGTTGGCGCAGCCGATCAAAAGCACAAAGCCCACGGCGCCCAGCAGCACCAGCAGCGCCGGCCGCACGCTTCCCGTAATTTGCTGCCCGGCAGGCACCAAGTAAACCGTTACACCGGAGTCTTCGCGGTACGTCTGCGCAAGCCCGCGCGCCACCGTGCCCATATCGGCCGCGGCGCCCTCCATGCTCGTTCCCGGCTTGAGTCGCGCCACCACTCTCAGGAAGCGGTCGCCGCGCTGGGCCGTCGTTTCCGCCCTTGCCGGCCAGGGAACCCAGAGTTGCACATCCGGGAAGGGCGAGGAGAACTCTGCCGGCATCACACCGATCACCACGCGAGGCTCGCCGTCCATCATGATGGTCCTACCCAGTATTCCCGGGTCACTTCCGAACGCGCCCCTCCAGAGCGCGTGGCTCAGCACCACCACGCGCTCGTCCGCGCGCTGGTCATCTTCCGCAGCGAACCCCCGCCCGAATTCAGGCTGAGTACCCAGGACCTCAAAGAAATTCGGCGAGACCGTCCAGCCGGCCACCTGCTGCGGTTCGTCGCCACCCGATAGGTTGTAGCTCCCGCTACACCATCCGGCCAAGCCGTCAAAAACCCGGTTCTCGCGCCGCCAGTCGCGCAGGTCCGGGATGGAGACGGTGCTCTGCTTGATTCCGCGCGCCATCTCCGCCGACCACACGTAGACCAGGCGGTCCGGATCACGGTAGGGCAGTGCGCGCAACAGGGCCGCGTTCACGACACTGAAGATCGCGGTGTTCGCCCCAATGCCCAACGCCAGCGTGAGAATCGCGATCGAACTGAAGCCGGGATTCTTGGCCAGCAGCCGCAGCCCGTAGCGCAGGTCTTGTAGAAGAGTTTGCACGCAGACACTCCCTCCTGATGTTTTACCTTTGCTCTTCGTTCGACGTCCGACAAGCCCCAATGGTTAGGTGGAAGTGCCTGCGCCCTTTAACCGTCGTGCGCAAGCCCCGTGGGCGATAACCGCAGACCTGCGTTCCAAGGTCTGCGGTTTTTCCGCCTTTGGCGTAGCCGGAGGTCGTCCCGCACGGCAATTCCACTGCCCCGTCGCGGTAGGGACAGCGAATGGGGCCGTTCAGCAACCTGCTAGGGTTTCGGCTCCGTGCGGTTTTTCATCTCCTTGCGGATCAAGTCGGGATTGTCCAGAGGTTCGCCGGGCTTGGCCACGAGGCCCGGCTCCTTCACTTTGGCCGGGTCGAAGATGCGCGTGTCAGAAGGCAACGTGTCATAAGGGGTGAAGTCCGGAGTGTTGGTGAACATGTCGGAAAGGTCTGTCGCGGCGGCGTCGTACTGATTGACGAAAGGCATGCCCAGGATCAGGTTGATGGTTTTGATGATGCTCGCCATGCTGGTGTGGACGTGGGAGGCGCCCGGCTTCGCGTACGGGCTGATCGCGAGCAACAGACTGCGATGCGCGTCCACGTGGTCCTGGCCGTCCTGCGCGTCGTCTTCGGTTACGAAGATCGCCATGTCATTCCAGAAGGGGCTGTGCGAGAACAGCTCCACCAGCTTGCCCAGCGCCAGATCGTTGTCGGCCACGTAAGACGCGTGGTAAGCATACCCGTCGTCAGGGCGCGGATCGGAGGTGTGATCGTTGGGGAGCCAGATGTAGATAAACTGGGGCATCGGCTTCTCGCCGCTTACGAATTCGTCGAACTCTTTCTTGAACTGTGCGAAACGATACTGGTCGGAGATGTTGGTGTTGAAGGTGGGGAAGTCGCGCGAAGTGTTATCGAACAAGACCTTCGGCATGGGCACGTTCACGGCTTGGCGCGAGCCGGTGGGGTATTCTCCTGTGCTTTCATCGTCGCCCGGCAATTCCAGTCCCTCGCCGTAATTGCGGAAGGAAAGGTGAGCGCGGGCCAGGTTTTCCCACAAGGAGCCGTTCTCCAGGTACATTTCCGGAATCGTGGAGGAGGCGCCAATGTCGAGTCGCCCGGGGGCGTCTTGGTCCGGGACGAAGTCAAACTTCCCGCCATAACCGGCGGGCCAAGCCGACTCGAGGAGTTCGTTCGGATAATTACCCACCAGCCAGTGGTGACCGTCCACGGAGACATCCGAATCCACGTAGAAGTTGTCGCCGAACGCGAAACGCTTGGCGAGGGCATGTTCGTTAGGCGTAACGTGAATGTGCTCGAGAGCCGGAGCCGGCACCTTCTCCTCCTTGACGGTGGCGTCCATCCCCCAACGGGCCAGCGTGGCATCGCCATCCACACCGGCGCCGCCCAGATCGCCAAGTACCTCGTCAAAGGTGCGGTTCTCTTTGGTAATGAAGATCACGTGGTGAATCTTCGAGCTGGGCGAGCCCGGAAGTGGAATGGGGAAGTCCAGCGGACGCTGCGGCCCGGGTTTCGTTGCCTGCGCCAGGAAGCCTGGAACGAAGCCGTTGTTCTTCATCACCTGAAGCGAGAAAGGCCCCAACTGGTAATCTTTCGGAATCGTCAGTATGGAAACTACCCCCTTCGTGATGTCGCCGATGTAAGCGCCCTCAGGACCAAGCTGAACACCTTTCCCGCCATTGGGACCGGCGCCAAAACCCTTGGCATTGGCAACAAAGAGCGTTTTGTTGTCGGCACTGAGTGCCACTCGCGAGGGGAACCAGCCGGTGGGAATTAAACCCAGGAGTTGCATCTGGCCGGTTTCAACCACAGCCACCGCATTGATACCTGCGCAGGCGACGTACAGGCGCTTTTCATTCGAGCTGAGCGCCATGCCGAACGGCAGAACGCCGCGCAATCCCTTGACTTCGGTTGCGGGGGAGATCAGCGCATTCTGTTCCAGCTTGCCGCTACGGGCATCGATCACCGTAATGCTGTCTTGCGAGGCGTTGGATACGAATACCTTCTCCTTTCCTGCGACTACCGCGCCTGGGCTGCTTCCGCCGACCACCTGATCGCCAATCGGAAGGCCGGTGCGGATCCGGTCGAGAACCTGGAGAGCGTGGGGGTTTTTCACATCTATCACATAAAGCGAATTGGATTCCGGAACGTTGGGGTCGCCGAGACCGGCAATCGCCTTGCCCTCCAAGGTGGCGCCAGATTCCGCCTCTTTCGAGGGATATCCAAAGGCAGGGAATGTGAGGCCGGTGTCGCGTGGGTTCTTTGGGTCGTACTTCGGGACGACGCTGTAGCTGAACGTGCCCACATTGGAGACATAAACCCGCCTGCCATCCCGCGAGAGCGCCACGCCAAAAGGCATGCGGCCGACGGGGAGGCTCGAGATCATCTGCTTGCTGCGAGTGTCAAAAACCACCAGGCGGAAGTGCGCCAGGTCCAGAACATATAGAGCCTTGCTGTCGCGTGAGAGCAGGAGTTCACCGCTCAAGCTGTTGGCGTATTTCTTGCCCTGAAAATCGACGTCCAGGCTGAGCGAGCCCAGCCGTTGGTGAGACACCAGGTCGAAGATTCCAACATTCCCGTTGTTGCCTTCGGAAAGGTAAAGCGTGCGGTTGTCGCGTGCGATCGCGGCGCCCAGAAAGACGCTCTGCGGATCGGCATCCGAAGACTTGAAGCCGGGAGGAATCTGCGCCACGTGAGGGGCAAGTCCGAAAATATCAGTGATAATGCTTGCCGAAAAGGGATTCGTCCCGCCATTGACGGTGACCAGGGTTTTGCCGTCCGGGCTGAGGACCAGGCCGTAGGGATGAGGCGCGACCTTCACGTGCTTGCCAAAGGGAGTAATCAGTCGCCCGTTGGGTAAGACGGTCATGCCGCGCGGATCAATCTTCACCGGCAAGCGGCCTGCCGGAGCTTCGAGCAGCGTGGGCTTGGGAGTCTGCGCATCTTCTCCAAGGCTCCCTCGAATGGGCGTAAGAAGAATGTAAACTCCGAACAAAGCTATGAGAACGCGGCGCGGCATAGGCGGTGTCCCTTCAAGCACGCTTGGTGATACGCCTTTCAATGTACCATGGGAAGGACTGGGTTCACGACGCTTATCGCGCAAGGCGACCCGCTGTTGATACCCCAGCTTGGCGAATGATTCTGGTATCCTGATACGGCAATAGAAGGCTCGATGAGGAGGGCGGATTTGTTGAAGAGGACTTCGATTACTCTATGGGCCACGGTTCTGTTAGGGTTTTTCCTGCTCCACGGGGCGATCGTTTGGAGCAAGGCTGACTTTCCGCGCCGGCCCAAGTTGCTTCTGATCATCGTGATTGATCAATTCCGATATGACTATCTGGTGCGCTTCCGGCAAAAATTCGTGGCGGGCGGCTTTAACCTCTTACTAACCGGCGGGGCTTGCTTCGCGGATTGCCGCTATGATTACGCCACCACCGCCACGGGCCCCGGCCATGCCAGTCTCTACACTGGGGCGTACCCGAACGTGCACGGAATCATCGGCAACGAGTGGTACGATCACTCGCTCCGCCGCACCGTCAATTGCGTCGAGGACCCGGCCACGAAACTCCTGAGCGGTCCAGACGGGGCCGACGAAGAACCGGGGTTCTCTCCGCACTACCTCATCGGCAGCACACTCGGGGACGAGTTGCGGGCCGCCACGGACTTCCGCTCGAAAGTGGTGGCCGTCGCGATGAAGGACCGCGCGGCGATCCTGCCCGGAGGTCATTCGCCATCCGGCGCGTATTGGTATGACTCTCACACAGGCCGGTTTGTGACCAGCACCTACTACATGCCCACGCTTCCTTCGTGGGTAGTGAAGTTCAACCAAAACTCGCCGGTAAAAAACTACTGCGGGAAGAAGTGGGCCCCTTTGCCGGAGAGCGGATACGGCACTGCTCCGTTCAGCGAATTCAAGGCGAGTCCTAGCGAACCGTGCCCCGACTCGAAGTACCTGAGCTGGCTTGAACGATCCCCTTTCATGAATGAAATCGAGTTGGCGTTTGCAGAGCAAGCAATCAAAGACGAGCATTTAGGGAAGGGCGAAGACACCGATTTGTTGAGCATCTCGCTGAGCGTCAACGATTACATCGGCCATGCGTCTGGGCCATACAGCCCGCAGGTTGGCGACGCCACCCTGCGAACGGACCGCGACTTGGCGTGGTTCTTCGCCGAGTTGGACAAACTTGTGGGCCTCAGAAACGTTTGGATCGCCCTCTCGGCAGACCATGGCGTGTCGCCGAACCCGGCATTCATTCAAGAGCATAAGTGGGGCGCAGGCCTCGTCCAGCCGGACTTGATTCGCAAAGCGATGGAAGGAGCCATGGCGGGTGAATTTGGGAAGGGGGACTGGATCGCGGCAATCGACGTGCCCTATATCTACTTTGATTCCGAGGCTTTGAACAAACAACACATTCCGGCGGCGCGGGCAGAGGAAGTGGCCGCTGTGGCGGCGGCTTCCGTGGCCGGAGTGACGGCCGCTTTCACTCGCGCGCAAATCCTTTCAGGAAACTTGCCCTCCTCGCCCCTGGGTCGCAAGGTGTCAAATAGCTTCAACGCACAACGGGGGGGAGATGTTTTCGTCGTGCTCGACCCTTACGCCTTGCCTGTCGCGGGCCCGACGAACTCTACCCATGGCAGCCCCTGGAATTACGATGCGCAGGTGCCGCTGCTTTTGTGGGGGAACACTTTCAAGCCGGGCGTTTACTTTAACCACTGCCAGCCTATCGATCTGGCAGCGACTCTGGCGGCCGCGCTGGGGTTGACGCAGCCCTCCGGGTCGCAGGGGAACCCGTTGGTCGAGGCGCTACAGTAGCGGCAGGCTACACCAAGAAGCAATTAACTACAGAGGCACAGGGCGGCCTGACGGCCGCATCCAAAATTCCAGATTCAAGATTCCAGAACCTATCTCAAATTATCTCAAAGTAGCGCTCCAATTCCCAATCGGTTACGGCGCGTCGGAACTGGCGAGTCTCCCAATCGCGCGTGGCGGCGTAATGATCGACGAATTCGTCGCCGAAGATCTGCCGCGCGATTTTGCTCGAACGGAAAAGCTCCGTACCCTCCTCGAGACTCCGGGGCAGCGCCGGCGCCTGCGCCTCGTAGGCGTTGCCGGTGGGCGCGGGGGCTTCCAGGCTGTTCTCGATCCCGTGAAGGCCTGAAGCCAGGCTTGCGGCAAGCGACAAATAGGGGTTGGCGTCGGCGGCGGGCAGGCGATGCTCGACCCGTGTGCTCTTAACGCCGGAGGAAATGGCGCGAAGAGCGGTGGTTCGGTTGTCCACTCCCCAGGTGACGTTGGTGGGTGCCCAGGTGCCGGGCACCGTGCGTTTGTAGGAGTTGATGGTGGGGCAGAACATGACCGCCAACTCGCGCATTAAGGCGAGTTGTCCCGCCATGTATTGCTGCATCAGCTTGGAAATGTGCGAGTCCGATTTGGGGTCGTAGAAGAGGTTCCTCTTTCCCGCGCGGTCCGACAAGCTCTGATGGATATGCCCGCTGCAACCCGGCAGGTTGGCATTCCACTTAGCCATAAAAGTGGCGAGCAGACCGCGCTTGTGCGCCACGATCTTGACCAGGGTTTTGAACATCGCTGCTTTGTCCCCAGCCCGCAGGGCGTCGTCATAGCGAATGGCTGTTTCGTAAACCCCTGGCCCGGTTTCGGTGTGAAAGCCCTCGAGTTCAATGCCCAGCGCGCTCGCGGTGTCGATAATGGCGTGGGCGAGGTCCGAGTGCGCGGAAGCGCGTATGAAGCTGTAGCCGAACATTCCCGGCGAAAGTGGAGTCAGCTCGCGGAAATGCTTCTGCCGCGCCGAGAGCGGGTCCTCCTGAAAGAAGAAGTACTCGTACTCAATCGAGGCCTTCGTGGTGTAGCCCGCTTTCTCGGCGCTTTCCACGACGGCACGCAGAACCTGGCGCGGAGAGACGGGCAGGGGCGAGCCGTCCTGGCGGCAAAAATCCACCAGGAAAAATGCCGTGTTTGGCTCCCAAGGCAGTACGCAAAAAGTGGAGAGGTCAATGCGGGCCAGTGTATCAGGGTAACCCGTGTGCCAACCGGTGATATGGACGTTGTCGTAGAGCGCGTCGGAACTGTCCCAGCCGAAGATGACGTCGCAAAAACCAAAGCCCGACTCGGCGGCAGCGAAGAGTTTCTCGAGTGAGATGTACTTCCCTCTCAGCACACCATCAACGTCGAAGCCTCCCAGCTTTACTTTTGCGATTTTGTGTTTGGCAAAAGACTGCTTGATTTGCCGGAGATTCATAAGACCTCTTCACTGCAGAGGAACAGAGGCGCCGAGCAGAGCGTCTTTAAAGTTCTCTGCGCCTCAGCGCCTCGGCGGTTAACGCCCAGCGGGTTACGTTCGCGTGCGGAGGTGAAAGCTCTTCGGGCGCGTCAAGTAAAGGAATCCAAGGTGCGACAGCGTGCAGCCGTGCCCGCTGTCTTTGATGCCCACCCAGGAAAGCTCAGGGTCGAGATAATCGCAACGATTGACGTAGACCGTGCCCGCCGCCGTCCGGTGCGCCAACTTCTCGCCCTGTTTCAAGTCCTCGGTCCAGATGGAGGCGGTGAGGCCGTACGGGCTGTCGTTCATCAGCCGGACGCCTTCCTCGTCGCTGTCCACGGGCATGATTCCGATTACCGGCCCGAAGCTTTCTTCCATCATAACACTCATCGTGTGGTCGACATTGACAAGCACGGTTGGCGGAAAGAAGTACCCCGGCCCCGGTAAGCGGTGTCCCCCGGTCAATACTTTAGCTCCCCGAGCGACCGCCTGGCCGACCTGGAATTCCATGAATTCCGCGGTCTTGCGCTGGGCCAGCGGGCCTACGGTTGTGCTCTCATCCTCCGGGCTGCCGACTTTGTATTTCTCGACTTCGCCAACATACGCATCGACGAATTTGGAGAAGATCGGGCGCATAACGTAGATGCGCTCCACTGCGCAACAGCTCTGCCCGGCGTTATAGAAGGCGCCGTCCACCGTGTTCTCCACCGCGAAGGTGAAGTTGGCGTCCTCGCGCACGAAGGCCGGGTCCTTGCCGCCCAGCTCGAGACCCATGTCGAGCAATTGGCTCGAGGCTTCCTGGTAGACCTGGCGCCCGCCCTCGACCGACCCGGTGAAAGAGATGAAATCGACGGCGCGCTTCTCAATCAGCTTGCGGATGGTGGCGTGGTTGACGTAAACCGATGCCACCAGGTCCCGCGGAAGTTCCGTCTTGCGGAAGGCATCGACGAATGCGTCACCGCAGAGCGGCGTCAGCCGCGCGTGCTTGATCAGAACGGCGTTGCCGGCCAACAGCGCGGGCACGATCACATTGACGGCGATCAGCAGCGGGTAGTTCCAGGCTGGAATGTCGAGCACAATGCCGAGCGGTTCGTGCCGGATGAACCTGCGGAAACCCTCTTTGGGAGGGAGTATGTCGTCCTGAAGTGAACCGGGCGCCAACCGCAACATGGTCTCGGCGCGGTCGAGCATCGTATCCACTTCCCGGCGCGCCTGGCCAATGGGCTTGCCCATTTGATGCGTGATGTCCAGCGCCACGGCGTCCTTCATGGACCGAAAAGCCGTGATGAACTGACGGCAAATTTCTACCCGCCGCTCGACGGGGAAATCGCGCCACAACGCCTGCGCCGCTCGCATCCGCAAAAGGATCGCGTCCAACTCCGCTTTGGAAGTGGACGCGACGGTGTGAAAGACCTCTTCGGTGGCGGGGTTGACGAGTTTCCAGGCTGAATCGTCACTCATGATTTTCTCCTCTTGGCAGTGCCAACTACCTCCTGCCAATTGCATTTTCAGACCCATTCGGACATACTGAGACCAGTCTTGCGAGTGAGACGGGTTATGGACTGGCGAGAGAGAATCACGGTCGATCCTGCCGTTTGCCACGGCCAGGCCTGCATTAAGGGCACCCGCGTAATGGTGTCTGTCGTGTTGGACAATCTCGGTGCCGGGGAAACGCCCCAGCAGATTGCGGCAGCTTACAAGCTGGCCTCGGAAGACATTCAAGCCGCGCTGCTCTACGCCGCCGAACTCGCCAAAGAGCGCTTCGTTCCGCTCGGAGTCGGTTAGTGCGATTCAAAACCGACGAAAACCTCCACCCTGAGCTTGCCGTGTTTCTCCGCGAGAACGGTCATGACGCCTTGACCGTCTGGGACGAAGAACTACGGGGACATCCGGACACGGATTTGGCCGCTGCCTGCCAGTCGGAACAACGCGCCTAAGTCACGCTCGACACCGGCTTCGCCGACATTCGCGTCTACCCACCTCGGCAGTACGCAGGACTCATCGTCCTCCGAGTTGCGGACCAAAGCCGACGGAGTATTCTTAAGGTCTTTCCGCGCGTTCTGAACCTGCTGAAAAGCGAACCTCTGTCCGGTCAGTTGTGGATCGTAAGTGAGCGTAGCGTCCGCATCAGAGGCGAGTGAATGCGTCACCAACTCTCTTCGTACAACCTCAACAGATCGCTTTGCGCACAGGGCCGGATATTGGTTTTATGGCAGGAGTCCTCGAAGGCCTT